>Ga0315338_1004455_pt1 | contig 11049 bp, 5 predicted proteins | sample ASW8metaG_FD_204518 | JGI IMG/M metagenome (GOLD analysis project Ga0315338, IMG submission 204518) | Ammonia-oxidizing marine archaeal communities from Monterey Bay, California, United States - ASW #8 | ecosystem: Environmental > Aquatic > Marine > Coastal | place: USA: California | collected...
CCCATTCACCTGGACCAAATGGATTGCCTGGTGGTTATCCAGTATTACTAAATGGAAATGGAGCAGAGGTTAATTTACCAGATGAAATTACGTTAGATGATGCTATCAAGATGAATGAAGAATCGGGAAAACTTGATTCCATTCAGGAAATTCAAGATGATGGTACAGTTGTTTTTACGGATTATGCACATAAAATCATGAAGGAAATATTAGGATTTAACTGTAAATCCTTCAAGCCATCTGAATCGAAAGACCTAGCCTTGAAACAAATAGCATGTTACAAGAAACTCGCAGAACAGCATATAAAGAATTAATTGTTTTTTATTCAATGCCATCGTTTGTAATAAAAAAAAGGCGATGGTTTTTCGCCACCGCCTTTTTTGACTATAATTGCTTCAGCAATTTTAGAAGTCGTACATTAATCTAATGTAAGTCATACCACCGTGATAACCGAGTGGTGATCGACGTGGGTAAGGCATACCTTGAGATGCGCGTGTGGCGATCTCATTCGGATATGCATTGGTCACATTATTAGCACCAAAGACTACATTGAGGTTATTGCTTACGCTATAACTCAATTCAACATCGATAAAAGAAATAGCATCAACAGTAGATTTATCATCACCTAATGTACCGCGTTCGTCCAGTGTTTCACTGTAGTTATTCAGACGAACCATCAGAGACAAAGCATCACCAAAGTTTTGAGTTACTGTTGCAATGATACGATCCTTTGGCAGGTTGTTTTCGATATTATCAATGAGACCTGTAGATATAGGATCTAATTGATCTGGACCAATCTTGCGATGTTCAACCATTTTAGTTTCATTATGATTCATTGCAAGACCAAGATTGGTATCACCCATTCTGTATGTTAATACCAGATCAAAACCGGATGTTTCAGTATCAAGCGCATTGGTATAAAATGCTAACTTTTTAAACTCCGGATTATTTTCAACAGGAAGTGAACGAGATTTTATGATTTTGTTTACAATATCGATTGTATACATATCAAATGTCAAGCTCAGATTATCTATTGGGCTTGTAGTGAAGCCAAAACTAGTATTGGTTGCTTCTTCGGGTACCAATAGTGCTCCACCCAATGCAACAGCAAGTGGATCATCCGGACGCACGGTACCTTCCTGTACCTGCATTCCAGTCGGGCCATCAAATGATGTAACAATACCAGTATAATTCGATTGGCCAGGTGTTGGTGCTCTAAAACCTGTAGAATAACCACCACGCAGTGTAGCCAAATCACCAAACGAGTAACGTCCGGCTACTTTAATATTACTGGTTGCGCCAAAGTCTGAAAAATCTTCAGAACGGGCTGCAAATTGCAGAAGCAGAGCATCGCCCATGGCATATTCTACATCAGCATAAAAAGCTGTATTCTGACGATCAAAAACACCACCAGCATCCGGGCTTGTTCCTGGCATACCATTGGCGGCTAATCCAGGGGCGGTATACACTGTTGAGTCTCCTGGTATTTCAGGGTCATTCAACAGGGCAACGTTGGCCCAAGGGCCAGGCATCCAGGATTCTTTTTGGCCTTGAAACATTGTATAAGATTCTTCACGCCATTCTGCACCAAAAGCCAAATTGATGGCATCGGATAAGGCATACGTGAAGTCAGCGTTCAGGTTTGTTTCTGCTTGTTCTAAGTCACCAATATCGAAATTATGAGGTGAATAAGGACCCCATGAAAGGTTCAGTGAATTTTTCAGATAATAGCGGATGTGGTTTTTCCCATAGCTTGCGCTAAAATCGTAATTCAAACCAAAAAGGCCATCACCTTTAATACCAACGACTGAACTAAAATCGTTTCCGTGACCTTCAAGACGAGGTGTAAATCCCAAGGGATACGTATCGCCCCAGGAAAAATTACCTTCTGAAGGGTCTGCAGGATTAAGTGGAACAGCTGTTAATGCGCCAGATTTACCGGGTGCACGTAAGAAAAAGCTGTATTCTCCAAATGTGTCACCATAGTTACCAAAAGAATAAGCCGATACATTATCGCTAATTTTTAAACCGGCATTCCAAACGGATTTAAATCCACTGCTTATGGGACGACCCCAGTTCATGGCTGTTTGCCACTCATCAACATCTTGATTTGGGTCATTTGCATCCCAGCCTTTGTAACCATCAGCGGCAGATGCATGTTGGTTACCTCTAGAAAGTTCTGGTCTGTCAGCATATTCAAAACTAAGGTTTACAAAACCATTATCTGTGAGGGGTAAGCCAACATTGGCTGCAATCGTTACATCTTTTTCACCACCGCGACCATTTGGAGCTTCCATCCATTGACCACCGTTTACGTGAACTTGATATCCTGAAGAATTATCTTTCAACATAAAATTCATAACACCGGCAATGGCGTCTGAACCATATTGAGCTGCTGCGCCATCGCGCAGTACTTCAAGTTTTTTAATTGCAATACTTGGTATCATACCCACATCAACAGCTTGGGCACCCACATTCATGGCTGCACCAAAATGTGAGATTAATGCTGAACGATGGCGTCGTTTTGAATTCGTCATGACCAGGATATTATCTGGTGGAAGACCACGCATGGATGTTGGTCGTACGAATGCAGCGCCGTCACCTGTTAGCGGTGTTGCGTTGAATGATGGAACCTGGTTTTTCAGTGTTTCTGTCATATCACCATTACCTTGGCGACGCAAAGATAAGTCATCAAATCCGTCGATAGGTGTAGGTGATTTCATGGCTGTTCTACCAGCGGCACGTGTTCCTGTAACAAAAACATCAGCACCAGCTAATGCGCTTGTAGCAAGAGAGAAATCAGCTTGAACTGATCCTGCACTAACGTCCACACTTTGACTTGATGGTTCATAACCAATGTATGAAGCGGTGATAGTATACGAACCGGCGGGGACGCCGGAGATCGAATAGGCACCAGAAGTTAAAGTTGCAGCACCCATGGATGTCCCTTCAACAGAAATATTTGCACCTGCTAATGGATTACCATTTGCATCTGAAACGGTTCCAGATATAGAACCATTTTGAGCAAATAGCCAAGTAGCGCAATTAAGTACTACAATGATCTTAATAAGATTTCTCATTTTATCTCCTTTTTTCTAGCACTATTGTGATAGGAATGTTATTTAATTGAAGTAAGGTATGTGGAAGTAGGACTGAACATTACTCAATTCGGCGTAAATTATCATAAGTAAAGATAAATTGTCAATAATTATTATTTTAAGCTTAATCAAACCATTTGGTTTAAATAAAGTCTAAGTAATATTCATAATATGAGAAAATCGCATATATCTCTTTTATTGGTAATATTAAACACGGGATAAAGTAACCCTATATCCCGCAATGAATTTTCACTTACTATTAATATTAAATGATACCCGATAAAATTATCCTGAATGAAGTAGGCTTGCGAGAAGGGTTTCAGAACCTGCGCGGGGCTTATAATACTGAATTAAAGCTGTCGGTACTCGATGGTTTACTGCAAGCCGGGGTACGGCACATTCAGCTGGGTTCTTTTGTTCATCCAGAAATTCTACCGCAAATGGCAGATGCCGAAGTATTATTCAAATCTGCTCCGCAACTGGACAATGTTATTTACAGTGCATTCATCCTTAATGAGCAGGGGCTGAATAGGGCCATCGACTGCAGTGTAAAAAAAGTGGAAACATCCATGTCCATGAATGAGAGCTATGGTTTCAAAAATACGCGCATGAAATCCGACCGCGCCTATGAAGAAATGACCCGCCTGGTTCGTTTGGCGCACCGGCATGACATCAGTATCAGGGTTGGTCTGCAATGTGTCTGGGGTGTTGCCAATGAAGCAGCGCTTGGTCCGGATACCGTCCTTTCTTACATAGACAAATTAATGGCCTTGGATCCCGATAAAATCTGCCTGGCAGACACGGCAGGATTAGCGACACCAAAAATGGTCAAAGAATATTTGGATATAATTATTCCTCAGATTGGTGGGAAACCACTGGTCCTTCATTTCCATGAGACCAGACAGGGGGGACTGGCAAATATCCAGGCTGCTTTGCAAATGGGGGTTCGAGAATTTGACAGTTCACTAGGCGGTTTAGGTGGCAGCCCATTTATGGTTAACACGACGGGTAATTTTGCGACAGAAGATATTGTAAAATTAATGGATGAAGCGGGTATTGACACCGGTATAAATATGCTCGGTCTAAAGAAAACCGCATCAAATTTGAAAAGAACACTGCAAAGTACTGCATTAAAAAGCGCTATTTAATAACCTGATATATATAATAATGAGGTATACCAACAGAACGGTGTGCACCCTTAAATTTTATATACATCCAACAATTATTTGAAAATAATTGTATTAATTATTTAACAATGTGTTAATTTATATACACTACGTTAACCATTATAAAACAAAAAATAATATGCCTGAGTTTACTATCCTATGTCCTGGTGCTTTCGATTATATATTAAATAAAACGGGCAATATGTTAATCCGCTATCGCCCCCAGGATGTTTGTTGCGTGATTGACCCAGATAAAACCGGTCGGACAGCGCAGGATGTATTGGGATTTGGAGGTGAAATCCCTGTTGTGTCAAATTTTAAAGAAGCAGAAGATTATTCACCCAATGCACTGATGATTGGAAGTGCACCCCAGGGCGGTTATATAAATAAGGATTATCGAAGAGAAATCACTGCCGCAATACAGTACGGTTGTGATATTTACAGCGGAATGCACCAGTTTTTGAATGACGATCCAGAACTTGCCCCCCTGGCGCGCGAGAACGCTATTACTATCAATGATTTCCGTCGTCCACCAGATCCTCCCCATTTCCCAAAAGGGACCTGGAAAAAGCGCAAGGTAAAAGTATTACTCATAGTTGGGACAGACTGTGATACGGGGAAAATGACCACCGCCTGGGAAATAACGGAACGCCTCAGAAAACGAGGAAGAGATGTACGGTTTGTTGGAACCGGACAGACCGGAATAATGTTGGGAGGCTACGGTGTACCGGTTGATGCTGTGGTTGGCGACTTTATGGCCGGTGAAATAGAATACGCAATTGATGAAATTGGCGACCAGGCGGATTTAGTCATTGTAGAAGGACAGGGATCCTTGACCAATATGTACTACGCGGGGGTTACGTTGGGACTCATGCACGGTGCCATGCCCGATTATATGATTATGACCGATGAACCAGGGCGAACAATAGATGTGTCCAATAATCAGATGGCTTCTATCGGGGATGTTATGGATTTACATCTTTCCTTAATGAAAAATTTCAAGCAGTCTCAGTTCCTAGGGATAAATCTGCTGACTTTGAAAATGACGAAAGATTTGGCTTTAAAGGAAATCAAGAATTTGGAAAATAAACACAAGTTACCTACAACTGATCTGGTTCGGTTCGGTAACGGGAAGTTAATTGACCGAATTGAACAGGTGCTGCCGTGAGAATGGTATTCAAACTTTTCAATGTCGGTTCATTTTATGTAGCAGCCACAGCTAAAGGTAAAATAGAAATAGTAATAAATTGGTTATTCCCGCAACTAGGACACCAATTTATTTAATCAAAATTTTAGAACGACAGAATGAATACTAGTGCACTGACTATAGTTTTTTCCCTTCAAAATTCAAGCGGTAAATTGTAAAAATGGTAGATAAAATACACCAATCCCAAAACCGTGAAATTCTCAATCATTATGTTAAAGCAGGGGAAATTATAGCTGAAATGTTTGCTCCGTACCTGGAGGTGATCATTCATGATCTTCAGGCCCCGGAACATTCTATTATTGCTATTTTCAACAATCACGTGACCGGACGTAAAATCGGGGACGGTACATCTGACATAGGTTATAAAAAACTGGCAGATAAACTACCCGATAAAATCGTGAATTATAATAATCAAAGTCCATCCGGAATAGATTTGAAGTCGTCATCTTTAACCATCAGGAACAGGAAAGATGAAATTATTGGTTCCATGGGTTTTAATTTTGATCTTTCTTCATTTGCAAATATTAAAGAATTTTTCGAAATATTTACCAAAACTGTCGTTCTGGATGATTTGCCAGATCGAGAACAGTTTTTCATGTGGAGCGTTAAGGATGAACTCCAGCAAGCATTAAATAAATATATTTCAATCAATGATATCCAGGGCAATGTATTAAAAAAGGAAGATAAATTGATGGTAGTCGCTTTTATGAAAAAAGAGGGCCATATCAAAAAAAAAGGCGCCATCAGTATTCTCAGCGATTTATTGGCAGTTACACGACCAACTCTATACAAGTATATAAAGGAAGTATGATAATATGGGAAAAAATATTACATTTTGTAAAATAATTTAATTTAATTATATTTGTATCATAAGAATTTGGGTTTAGTTTATCAAATATATGAGTAGAAATACTTTACTAACTAGGGAGTAGTCAAATGAAAATGAGAAACTGTTTTTTTATTACCGCGTTTGTTTTCACCAGTTTTGTGTTCGCACAGTCCACCATTCAGGGTACTGTATCAGATGAATCCGGGGGTCCGTTATATGGTGCGAATGTAACTGTCGAAGGAACCGCTCATGGTGGTGCTTCCGGTGCGAATGGAGATTACGTGATAAACATTCCAGCGGGAACGGTTGATGGAAAAACTGTTGTAGTTACGGCCTCCTATATTGGCTATAAAAGTAATTCCGTATCAATAAATGTACCGGTGGGTGGATCGGTAAACCAAAGTTTCTCCCTAGCTATTGATCCTATCGGTTTGAAGGGTGTTAGTGTAACAGCCTTGGGTTTTACGGCCAACCGCGATGAACAGGGATCTTCCAGTGTTTCTGTGGCAGCGGAAGATATGAATCGTTCAGGTGAATCCTTAATGGCTAACTCGCTGGCGGCAAAAGCATCCAATGTAATTGTCAATGCAGTAGCTGGAGATCCTGGCGCATCCACCTCAATAAGAATACGGGGTCAAAACACCATTAAAGGAGCCAGTCAGCCCTTGATCGTTATTGATGGGATGCCGATAAATAATTCTACGATTTATGGCGGTGGTAATAATATTTCTGGTGGTAGAGATGCTGGTACTGTTCAGCAGTCCCGGATAAATGACTTGAATGCGAATGATATTGAATCTGTCGAAGTACTCAAAGGTGCTTCTGCAGCTGCTTTATGGGGTTCAAGAGCCGCAAATGGTGTGGTTATGATCAAAACCAAGGATGGTGATGCTGGAACGGTTAAAATGAATTATAAAAGAACCATGTCATATGATGAAATTCATGAACGTATTCCCATGCAAGATACTTTTGGCCAAGGGCGTAATGGTTCATGGACTACGCACGCTGAATCCTGGGGTGATCGTATCGATGATCGTGCTGGTGGTCTAGATGAAGTTGAAAGTTCTGGTCAGCATTTCGTTTCCGAAGATGGGAATTTTACTCAGTATGAAATAATCACCAAAAATTCAAAAAATACTTATGTAGACGAAAACTGGAATCTGGTGTTTCAAACCGGTCAATATACACAGGATGATTTTCAGGTCACCGGTGGTGATGCTTCAAAAACTTTTTTGTTTAGTTACAGTCGTCTTCGTCAGGATGGAATTATCAGGAATTCATTTTATGATCGGGATAATTTCAGGTTGAATACCAAATTTAGATTATCGGATATGATTTCCATGTCATCAAAAGCTTCCTACACTTACACAAATTCAAACCGTATCCAGCAAAGTTCCAACGTAACTGGTTTAATGCTTGGTTTGCTAAGAACGGCACCGGATTTTGATATTGAACATTACAAGGGTACCTATACGAGTAGTAGTGGGGTAGAATATGGTGGACGTCAGCGTGCCTATCGTCGTTACATGGGTGGTTCGAGTTCAAATCCAATTTATAATAATCCTTTATGGACTATCTATGAACAAAAAGCCGGGACGAAAGTTGATCGCTTTTTGATGACCAATGAAATGACCATAATGCCAGATGACAAAACAAGTTTTGTCATACGAGCAGGCATTGACGCCTGGGGTGACGATCGATCCTGGTTTTTCCCGATTGGTTCTTCCGGCTCAAGGAATTCGGGTGTATTTGCAGAGGATGCATTGACAAATCGTGAAGTTAACTATGATTTCATCGCTCGGAGAAATGTGGACCTAGGTTCTATTTCCCTAAATGTAACGGCCGGCTACAACTGGTGGGACCGAGCCTACAATAGAACCAGTTTTAATATTTCCAGTTTTTTGGTAAACACAGATAAAGAAACAGTTAATGTGAACACGGCAGCGGAAGCTTCAACGGTTGAAAACAGTAAAATGTTTATTCGGTCTGGCCGGACCTATGGGCTTTTATCTTTTAGCGCAATGGACAATCTGTTTTTAAACCTTTCGGGCGTAAGCGAGGAACACTCTACAATTAGTGACCCGTATTTTTATCCAGCCATGGATTTGGCCTACCAGTTCACTGACATGTTAGCTGGAACACCGCTCAGCTTTGGGAAACTCCGTCTTGCCTGGGGTCAAGTAGGGGTACGGCCTTCAGCCCATAGTTTCGAAACCCTGGCTGAGTCTGGTTTCACCTACAGTGCGTATAGTGATCCTCTTGAGGTGTCATTATTTGGTGGTGGTTATCGGGTGGATGATGATAAAGGAAACCCGGAACTAAAACCGGAATTGAAAACAGAAACAGAATTTGGCATGGACCTGCGTTTTCTTGATGACCGGCTTGCTCTGGGCTTCACAAGCTATTCGAATAAGGTTACAGATATGCTGATCAACGTTACGAAATCACCATCGACTGGTTATGATACCCAGTATATGAATGCGGCCGAAATGGAAAATAAAGGTTTTGAAATGGATGGCTCATTTTTGATAATGAATGAGGCCGACAAAGCTCTCGACCTGTATTTTAACTGGGCCCAAAATAAAAATAAGGTATTAGATCTGTATGGAACTGAGGTCATTACTCTAGGCACTGGATCCGTTAATTCAGTCGCGATTGTAGGACATGCTGTGGGCACACTCCATGGGACAGGCTCCAAGACCTACGCTTTAGCAAACGATATTGATCCTGTTGGATACGATGACGGTATAAATGTATTTACAGATGATAATTCTTTAGTGGGAAATTTGGCTTTGGATAATAATGGTTTTCCTCAAATTACGTCTTTGAAAGTGGTGCTTGGTGATCCCAACCCTGACTGGCGCGGTTCTCTTGGTTTGAATGCCCGCTGGAAGAATTTCAATATGAATGTATTATTTGAACATTCCCAGGGTGGCGATTACTCACCCAGAACACAGTGGGTATTACGCCGTTTTGGTACCACTGCGGAAACCGGAAACTTTATCGAATCGCTTCCATCGGACATGATGAACGTTGACGGCGATACTATTGCTGCTGGCACGGCTGTCCGCGGTACGATCCATAATTTCGGCGGTGGTGATGTACTGCTTGATGAAGCATGGTACCGCCACGGTATTGGTGGTGGTTTTGGTGATAACCAGGCTTATAACTTTGCCGTAAAGGATGCCACATTTTCCCGTATTCGAGAACTTTCACTTTCTTATACATACACTTCACCTGCATTTAGGGAATCAACCAAGCTGAGTTCTGTAACGTTGAGGGCGACCGGTCGTAACCTGTGGGCATGGTATAAAGAATTGGTGGGTCTCGATCCCGCTACTAACCAGGCCGGTGTGGCTAATGGATTTGGTTTGGATTACTTTACGAATCCAAGTACGAAATCTTATCTGTTCACAGTTTCGGTTAATTTCTAAGGGAGGATTAAAAAATGAGAAATCCAACGAAAGGTATAAGATCAATGAAAAACACGTTTAGCCTTATTTTGATTGCTTCAGTCCTGATGCTGCCGTCCTGTGAAATTCCGACTGATTTAAATGATAATCCAAATGAGATAACGTTACAGGATGTTGACGCGAACTTGTTTTTAAATGGTGCACAGCTGGCGAATATTATGCTCCAAAATAGTCATCTTAACAGGATAACCGGTATGTTTTCCGGACAGCTGGTGGGCTATACATCCCTTTATTCAAACATTTATGGATATGCACTATCAACGGTTGAATCCAATGATGAATGGAACGGGTGTTATACGGGCGTCCTAACTAATACACGGCACATACGTGAAGCTGTGCCGGATGATAAACTTCTGGTAGGTATAGCAAAGGTCATTGAGGCCCATGCTATGGGTACCCTGGCGATTTTAATGGGAGATGTACCGTACACAGAAGTGGTGTCAGATGTGGAGGACCCGAAGTTTGATACTCAGGTATCTGTTATAAATGCTATGACATCGCTATTGGATGATGCTATTACAGATCTTGGAAGCGCATCTAGTCGATCTGAAAGTTACGATATCTACTATGGTGGTGATAAAGATAATTGGCTTGCAGCCGCTTATACGCTAAAGGCCCGTTATGCGCTGGTACAAAGTAAATATTCCGATGCATTAACCGCTGCAAATATGGGTATTTCGTCTTCTGCAGGTGATATGAACTTTATTCCCCGCGGTGATGCTGCTACTTCGCAAGGTGATAAGAATCTCTTTAACGCAATCTTAGCCGGCTCAAGAGCGGGTGATCTTGGCAATAATGGCAGTTATTTATTGGAACTTCTGAATGATACCACCAGCGCCTGGAGAGGCAATGCCAAGACCAACGAAACTGCTCGCCATAATTACTATAAAATTGATGAGAACTCCGGTGAAGGTAATTTGGGAGTTATTGAACGGTTTGAACCAATGCCGATGGTGACCTATTTTGAGAACCAACTGATTAAGGCGGAAGCAGCCGCTCGGACTGGTGGAGATGGATTAGGACATTTGAACGAATATCGTGCCTGGTTGGCCAGTGGCGGTCGCATAAACGATACGTTTAATGATTCCGCAAGTATCTTATATGAAGCATATGAAGCTGCTGACTTTGAAGACGGTGGTATGGAAAATTCCGATGGTGTACCTGCTGCAAAGGCCTTGCTTCGTGAAATCATTGAAGAACGGTATGTATCGGGGTTCGGTACGTACATGCCCTTTAATGATCACAGGCGCCTCCGCGGTGATGGTGAAACGGATTT
>Ga0315338_1004456_pt1 | contig 11049 bp, 9 predicted proteins | sample ASW8metaG_FD_204518 | JGI IMG/M metagenome (GOLD analysis project Ga0315338, IMG submission 204518) | Ammonia-oxidizing marine archaeal communities from Monterey Bay, California, United States - ASW #8 | ecosystem: Environmental > Aquatic > Marine > Coastal | place: USA: California | collected...
TGCGGCCAGTTGCACCTCGCGTAGCGTCAGGTCAGTGCCGCCGGTGATGTTGAAGAGAACGCCGCGGGCGCCCTCGATGCTCACGTCGAGCATCGGGCTGTTGATGGCGGCCTTGGCCGCCTCCACCGCACGACCCTCGCCGTGGGCGTTGCCGATGGCCATCCAGGCAGGGCCGGCTCCGCTCATGATTGTCTTGACGTCGGCGAAGTCGAGGTTGATCTCGCCTGGCACCGTGACCAGTTCGGCGATCGATTGCACGCCCTGGCGCAGCACGTCGTCAGCGATTTTGAACGCCAGCTCCGCGGTGATGGTTTCGTCGCAGATCGAGGCGAGACGGTCGTTGGGGATCACGATGAGCGTGTCGACGTGCTCCTTCAATGCCGCAAGGCCGTCGTCGGCGTTCTTGGCGCGCCTGCGGCCTTCGAAGCCGAACGGCTTGGTGACCACCGCGATCGTGAGAGCGCCGGTTTCCTTGGCGACCTCTGCGACCACCGGGGCCGCGCCTGTGCCGGTTCCGCCGCCCATGCCGGCGGCGATGAACACCATGTCGGCCCCCCGCACAGCCTCGTATAGATCCTCGCGAGATTCTTCCGCAGCGGCTTTGCCGATCTCAGGATTGCCGCCAACGCCCAGGCCTCGGGTGAGGTTGTCGCCCACGCGCACCTTCACCGGCACGTCGAGACGGAGCAGGTGCTGAGCGTCGGTGTTGACTGCCAGGTATTCCACTCCGGGGACGCGCTCGCGGTACATGCGGTTGACGGCGTTGCAGCCTCCCCCGCCCACACCGATCACTTTCACTTGGGCCAGGCCTTCGGTAACCGGAATCTGATTGGATCCGAACATGTCCATGGTTCGCACTCCTTGCCTTCGTCGTGGTCTAACTCGTGTCCGTTGTCTGATCTAACTGCCTATCTCTCTATCTCTTGGGGGGGCGCCCAGCGAAAGATCAAGTTGCGAGGGCACCTCCCGGTTTCGGACTGGCCCTCCGAGGGGAGAGCCGGGACAGCCAACCGCGGAGCCTGGCCATGGCCGGCTCCGCTACAGTCACATCGAATGCCGTCGCACCGGCGTGGCGGTGCTGCACCGCCCACAGGAGCAATCCGACGACGGTCGAGTAGGAGGCGTGCTCGAGCTCTTCGGGGAGTCCGAGTGCAGAGGAGGGTGAAGCGATGCGCACCGGGCACTTGCCGTAGTCGGCGACGACCTCCACGAGCCCCGCGAGGTTCGCACAGCCGCCGGTCAGCACGATGCCGCCGGGCGGCACCTGTGTCAGCCCGGAGCCGCCGACCTTGTGCAGCACGAGCCTCGCGAGCTCCGCGGCACGGTCGTGCAGCAGCTGATTGACGGTCACCTGGGCGATGGGCCTGGTGTGTTCGCCAAGCCCGCTGAAAACCTCAATGACCTCCTTGTGGTCGACACCGTCGACGATGGCCGACCCGTGCTCGATCTTGAGGGCTTCGGCGACGCTGGGCGGCAGCCCGAGGCCGATGGCCAGGTCGTTGGTGAAATGGTGACCAGCCACGGGGATAGCCGCGGTGTACGAGGCCGAGCCGCCTTTGTACACAGCGATGTCGCTGGTGCCGCCGCCGATGTCCACGAGTACGGTACCGATCTCCCGCTCGTCGGCGCTGAGCACCGCCTCGGCACTCGCCAGGTGCTCCAGTACGATACCGGCCAGCTTCACCCCGGCCCCACGAGCGACACGGGCCAGGTTCTCCATGGGTGCAGGGTCGCCCAGAACCACATGGGACTCCGCGGACAGCTTGACGCCGCTCATGCCGATGGGATTGCGTACGCCGCTCAGTCCGTCCACGCGAAAGGTCCGGGGAACCACGTGCACCACGCGCTGGCGCGGGCCGTCGGCCGGTGGCGTCGTCATGAGGAGCTCGTCGACGTCCGCCTGTGAGAAGGCACGCGCGGCCTTGCCCGGCTCTCGCGAGATGGTCGCCGCAGCGTTGATGCAGGTGAGGTGGCCGCCAGTGATGCCGACGTGCGCGGACGGCAGGGGCCGGCCGAGCATGGCGGTCGCTTCCTCGACCGACCGGCGAACCGAATCACTTAGCTCGTCCGGACTAACCACGAGCCCCTTCCTCATCCCATCGGAAACGGACCGTCCGAACGCGAGTACTTCTATCGACCCGGTCGGCGCCACCTTTGCGACTACCGTGGCCACCTTGGTCGTCCCGATGTCGATTGCGGCATATGTTTGCTCTTTGACTCGGCGCATCTGTTGCTCCTCGTATTCCTAAATGGGGTCCTCTAGGGGCGCTCGGCGACTCGGATCTTCGCGCTCCGGCTGCGCCTGTTCCTCGCCACCTCGGCCTTCGACGGCTTAATCACCCGCTTGTGCACCGCACGAACGTTGTTCTCAGGTGAGGCGATGAAACGCTTGATCTCGCGGTCTTCGAGCGAGTGGTACGCGATGGTCACCAGCCTGCCGCCCTCCTTAAGCACCCGCATCGCCTGCTCGAGGCCGCGCTTGAGACGTTCGATCTCGTCATTGACCGCAATACGCAGTGCTTGGAAGGTGCGGGTCGCCGGGTGCGTCCGTCCTCGCCGGTAGCCCGAGCTGCGCCGCACGACCTCGGCCAACGCAGCGGCGTCGGTCAAGGGACGTGAGTCGACGATGCCGCGGGCGATGCGCCTCGACCGCGGCTCCTCTCCTAGCTGGTAGATCAGATCCGCCAGCTCCTCCTCCGGCAGGCCATTCACAAGGTCGGCGGCTGTTGGCTCGCCGGTGCCGGCGAACCGCATGTCCAGCGGCCCTTGCCTCCTGAAACTGAAACCGCGGCCCTCCGCGTCCAGCTGACGGGAAGACAGGCCGAAATCGAAGAGCACGCCATGAGCAGGGACGAATTCATGCTCGGCGGCAATGGCTTCCAACGTGTCGAAGTTCGCGTTCACGACCACTGAGGATCCCCGTCCATCGAGGCGAGTCCGCGCCGAAGCACAGGCCTCCGGATCTGCATCGAGGCCCAAGAGTCGCCCACCGGGTGCGCACGCATCGAGGATCGCCACGGAATGGCCAGCTTCTCCCAACGTGCAGTCGATGTAGGAACCTCCAGGCTCGACCGCCAACTCACGCAGAACTTCTTCGATCATCACCGGTTCGTGGAGCGGGGTCTGCATGCTGTTCACGCACCGACCCCGTCACCCGGCTCGGGCATATCGAGCGTTGCGGCCTCGATCTCGCCGATCTGCCGCTCCCATGCTCCGCGGTCCCACAATTCCAGCCACGTGCCGGCGCCAACGATGATCACCTCGTCTTGGAGGCCGGCGTACTGCCGCAACGGCTGGGGCAGCAGGACGCGGCCCTGGCGGTCGAGCTCCAGGTCGAACGTGCTGCCGAAAACCCTGCGTCGCAGAATCCGACCGATGCGTGAGTTAGGAGACATGGCCGCATAGCCCGCGGCGTGCGCCTCCCACTCGGAGGCAGAGAAGGCCCACACACAAGGGTCGAACCCCTTGGTCAGGTAGATGCCGCCACGGAACGCCTCCCGGTAACGCGCCGGGATGGCGATGCGACCCTGGGGGTCGATCCTGTGGAGGTACTCGCCGTGCAGTTGCATGGGCGTGGCCGACTCTGCTCCCCAATAATCCCCTGAATCTAGGGTAATTTCCCCAAATTGCCCCAAAGATTAGGACTTGTATAAAAATAATGCAATACCATTACCCAAGCATTCTTTGTCGAGTTTCTGCAGTTAGTTTTGGTTCGCTTATGAGGGCCGTGGACACACGAATGCGCTATGAGCCACCCCTGGGCACGCGCGGGATCGCAGTGGGCCATAGTTAACTTACGTAGTCCAAAATGGGATTCGTAAAAAATTCGGACTGAAACATACAAATAATTTTGCGTTAATACAGCTCTCGCTGTTTGCTGAGACCTGCCGACAGCTTCGTTCGCCAGCAGGAGGCTCGATTGCTATAATGCCCGCCAATTCCTGGGCCCCCACCCGCCGCGGAGAGATTCGCCTTATGACCACCACGTACGACGAGTTCCGTCCGCCTGAACGACTACTCATGGGGGCTGGGCCCTCGAACGTCCACCCCCGTGTCCTTCAAGCTATGACCGCCTCGCTGCTGGGGCACCTCGATCCGGATTTCCTGGGAGCCATGGACGACGTGCGGTCCATGCTGCGCGACGTGTTCTTCACGAAGAATGGACTCACCCTACCTGTGTCGGGCACGGGTACCGCTGGCATGGAAGCGGCCATGGTGAACATGCTCGAGACCGGCGACACCATGGTCATGGGTACCAACGGCTACTTCGGCATGCGCCTCGCGGAGATCGCTCGGCGTGCCGGCGCCGAGGTGTTCGAGGTCGACCACCCCATGGGCCAGCCGGTGAGCCCCGATGGCATTAAGGCGGAGGTTGCCAAGCACGACAAGGTCAAGCTCGTCGCCGTCGTGCACGCGGAGACATCTACCGGCGTCGTCACGCCGATCCCGCAGATCGCGAAGATCGCGCACGACGCGGGCGCGATCCTTGTCGTGGACGCCGTTACGTCGCTCGGCGGTGTCGAGCTGCGGGTCGACGATTGGGACATCGACGTCTGCTACAGCGGCACGCAGAAGTGTCTGGGTGCACCTCCGGGGCTTGCCCCCATCACGTTCGGCGAGCGTGCATTGGCGACGATGGACGACCGCAAGACCAAGGTTCAGAGTTTCTACCTGGACATGACAATGCTGCGCGACTACTGGCAGCAGCGCGTCTACCATCACACCGCACCCATCTCCATGATCTATGCACTGCGCGAAGCATTGCGAATAGCGCTTGATGAGGGCATGGAGAATCGTTGGCTCCGTCACACGCAGAGTGCAGAGATCCTGCGGGCCGGCGTTGAGGCCATGGGTCTGAGCATCGTCGCCAATAGCGGATATCGCTTGCCGAGCCTGACCGCTATCCGCGCGCCCGAGGGCGTGGCGGAGGCCGACGTGCGCAAGTACCTGCTGCAGAAGCACTCGATCGAGCTGAGCGGCGGACTCGCGGGGCTCGCGGGTCAGGTGTGGCGCGTCGGTCTCATGGGCCACAACTCCAACGTCACCAACGTGCTCCGGCTGCTCTCGGCGTTGGAGGCCGCGCTGGCGGAGCAGGGGTTCGAAGTGCCTGCGGGCGAGGGTGTCGCAGCCGCGCAGCGCATGGCCCGCGACTTCGGCGCGGTCTAGCCCGATCTCAGGGGCCAGGAGCCTACGAGGCCTAGCGCGAGCGCTCGGCTCGGATCGCCAACACGTCCCACGCGAAGTCGATCGTCGCGTCCTCGTTCTCTCGGATCTCGAAGTGACCCAGAGCCCCTGCCGGTGCTCCCAGTATTGCGCTTCGTATCGACTGCATCCCCTCGGCGCTCATGCCTGCCCGCTCCGCCCAGTCGGGATACTGCAGTTCCACCTTCGACATGGCTGTGTCTGTGACGCGCATCCCGGCAGCCTCGACCGCAGCGCGCCATTCGGACGGTGACAGGTTCTTCACGTGGCTGGAGTCGCGCTCTACCTCAGTCTCGTGCATCCAGGCCGCCAGAGCACCATCCTCGGGCGCGCACGTGTCCACCAGCACGAACAGACCGTCGGCACTAAGCACCCGATGCACCTCACGGAGCCACCCCGCAACGTCCACGAAGTGGTGCGCCGCGGTTCTGCAGGTCACCAGGTTGATCGAGCCGTCGGCGAAGGGGAGCGCCTCGGCTGCGACTAAGGCCATCTCCGTCTGAGGAGCGCCTCGCGCATCCCGCAGGCCTCGGACCTGCTCTAGCATCTGCGGAGTCACGTCGGTCGCGATCACGCGATCCACGTATGGCGCGATGGCGAACGCCGTGAACCCTGGCCCCGTGCCGATATCCACGGCGACCGCGAATCGCTTGTCTTCGCCTCTAGCGATGAACGAGCTGAGGTCCACGAGGCTCTGGTTGCCGCTATGCGTGCGGCTCGTCGTGTAGCTGGCGGCCATCCTGCCGAACTGCTCTTGCGAATCGCGCTGTGAGCCGGTCGTCACGGGCTCCATCCTCCTACGGCGGGTGCGGCCATTCTACCCTTGCGCCCTGACACCTTGCAGGCTAGCGCGTTACCACTATCGATGGGACCGCTCGCCCCCGGTTGGTCGCGGGAAGAGAAACCTGTCCGTGAAGAGACACGCGAGCTGCGGATGCTACACTCGCGCCCTTGCGCCGAGGCAGTTGGAACCCTTGAGCAGCGGGTCGCCATGGACGCTGGCGCGGAGTGGGGAGGCTACGACGCTGAAGTGCTCGCCGCTCTCCACGAGCAACACTACGATCGTGTCGTCCGCCACATCGTGGCCAAGACCGGCAACCGGGACCCGCTCCAAGACATGGCCTCCGAGGTGTCCCTCCGCGCCGTCGAGTCATTCCCGTCCTACCCGGACCGAGGCCTCCTCATCGATTTGGGCTCGTTGGAATCCGGAATGGTCCTCGGATCCACACGCTACGGTCTGTGGCTCGTCGAGACTGACTCGGGCGAGGTTACTGGTCTGGACGCCACCGCGCGCCCCCTCCGCTCCCTGGAGTGCTTCCATCTGTTCAGTAGTCCTCATCATGGGTTCCTGCGCCGGTTGACGTGGACGAGCGGGCACCGATATCGTCGGTGCGCTCCATCCACTGCATAGAGGTACCCCTATGACTGAGAAGACCCAGGCGCGAACGCTGATCGAGGTGCTGGAGTTCGGCGCGGCCGACAAGCCCGCCCTGATCTCCCCGGACGGCCCGACGCTCACCTACGGCCAGCTCCGCGCCCAGGTCAACAAGCTGATGGGCCAGCTCCGCAGCTTCGGCATCACTCGTACCGACCGCGTCGGCATCGTTCTGCCCAACGGCATCGAGGTAATTGCGTCGTTCCTGGCCGTTTCGGGCGTGGCCACCGCCGCCCCGCTCAACGCCGCCTACAAGTCCGACGAGTTCGAGTTCTACCTCGACGACACCAACGCCCGCGCAGTTATCACCGGGCCGGGCGCCAGCGAGGAGGCTGTGAAAGCCGCACCCAAGGGTGCCTTGCACATCGTCGTTACCCTCGACGGACAGGGCAACATCGACTTCTCCGGCCCGCCGTCCGACGCCTTCTCGGAAGAGGGCGACGCCAGTCCCAACGACGTCGCCCTGGTGCTGCACACCTCTGGTACGACCTCGCGCCCCAAGCGCGTCCCTCTCACGCATGCCAACGTCATCACGAGCCTGCGCAATGTCGCCGCGACCTACGAGCTCAGCGACAAGGACGTGTCGCTGTGCATCATGCCGCTCTTCCACGTCCACGGCCTCGTGGCATCCACGCTCGGCACACTTCAATCGGGCGGCACGGTCATTGTTCCCCCACGCTTCAACCCGCTCAACTTCTGGCCCGTCGTTAAGGAGCATGGAGTCACCTGGTACTCAGCCGTGCCGTCGATGCACCAAGCGCTGCTGCAGCGGGCCAAGAGCCGCAAGGACGACGATCAGGCTCCCGGTTCCGACACGCTGCGATTCATCCGCTCCTGCTCCGCGTCGCTGCCCCCCATCCTCATGCTTGAGCTTGAGGAGGTATTCGGCGCACCGGTGCTCGAGGCCTACGGCATGACCGAGGCTGCCCACCAGATGGCCTCCAACCCGCTGCCGCCGGGCGAGCGTCTGCCTGGCTCCGTGGGTCCGGGAACGGGCGTCGAGGTTGCCATCATGGACGAGGACGGCAACCTGGTTCCCCAGGGTGAGCGCGCCGAGATCGTCATCAAGGGCTCCAACGTCATCACCGGCTACGAGAACAACCCTGAGGCCAACGCCACGTCGTTCACCCACGGCTGGTTCCGCACCGGGGACGAGGGAATGCTAGACGAGAATGGCTACCTCACGCTCACCGGCCGCCTCAAGGAGATGATCAACCGCAGCGGCGAGAAGATATCCCCGCGGGAGATCGACGAGGTGCTGATGGACCACCCCGCCGTCACCGAGGCCGTCGCCTTCGGTGTGCCCCACGCCGTGCATGGCGAGGAGGCGTCCGTGGCCGTGGTTCTCAGCGGCGAGGCCAAGCCCGCGGAGCTCGTGGCCTTCTGCAAGAAGCGCCTAGCCGACTTCAAGGTTCCTCGAACGATCCACGTCATGGACGAGATCCCTCGCGGCCCTACAGGCAAGATCCAGCGTCGCGTGCTCACCGAGCTGTTCGCGGGCTCCTCTTAGGCTCTGGGGGTAGAGCTGGTCATGCGATTCGCCATCTACGGCGCCGGTGCCATCGGCGCGTTCCTCGGCGCCAAGCTCGCCGTTGCCGGGGAGGATGTCGCCCTGATCGCCCGCGGTCCGCACCTGCGCGCCATGCAGGCTTCGGGGGTTCGCGTGCGCAGCCCGGAGGGCGATTTCGTGGCACATCCGCTGGCCACGGGCGACCCGGCCGACGTCGGCGAGGTCGACTACCTCGTGCTCGCTGTCAAGGCCCACGGTCTCGCCGCCATCGCGCCGTCGCTTCACCGTCTTATCGGTGCGCACACCACCGTTGTCTCCGCCCAGAACGGCATCCCGTGGTGGTACTTCCAACGCCACGGCGGCCGATGGGATGGTCGGCGCCTGGAGAGCGTGGACCCTGGCGGTGCAGTGACGCGCCACATCCCCGCCGACCGGGTCGTCGGCTCCGTCGTCTACCCGGCCGCGGTGATTGCCGAGCCGGGTGTTATCGACCACATGGAGGGCAACCGCTTCTCCATCGGGGAGCTCGACGGCACTACCACCGACCGGATCAAGGCGCTCTCGGCCGCCATCGGCAAGTCGGGCCTGCGCGCGCCGATCCGCTCCACCATCCGCCAGGAGATATGGGTGAAGCTGCTGGGTAACCTCGCGTTCAACCCCCTCAGTGCGCTGACCCGGGCCACCATGGCGGAGATTGCGGCGGACGACGACGCCCGCGCCATTGTGCGAGCCATGATGGAGGAGGCCTACGCCGTCGCGGCGGAGCTGGGCATCAAGCTCCCCATCACCATCGATCAGCGCATGGCCGGCGCCGAGAAAGTCGGGGACCACAAAACCTCCATGCTACAGGACGTCGAGGCGGCCAAGCCCATCGAGATCGGCGGCCTTGTCGGCGCGGTGATCGAGCTGGGCGACATCCTTGGCGTGCGCATGCCGCACACGCGCACGGTGTACGCATGCACCAAGTTGCTGGGCGCCAAGACGATAGCGCTACAATGAGGCGACCCAACCCCGGAGCCTGACCCTATTGGCCCTAACCTTCACCGAGCGCTGCTCCCGCGGCGCCCTGCTCTACGACGGCGGAGGGAACCGCCATCAGCCAGGAGCTGCTGCGCGCTACGCTCGGGCGCATCGCGGGCGTTTACTTCATCACGCCGTTCGGCCGCTAGCTACCACGTCATCACGGAAACGCTCGAAGGCGTCGATATCCCTTGCCTCTAGCGCGTGGCGCTGGCACTCGCGCCGCCTCTATACTTGATGGGCGTGGGGCCGTAGCTCAGCCGGGAGAGCACCTGCTTTGCAAGCAGGGGGTCAGGGGTTCGATTCCCCTCGGCTCCACCACTTCCTCCATCAGGCCGTAGACTGGTAAACCCCGCTAGCGGCTGCCCGTTGCATGACCCCTATTTCGGGCTTGGACAGTTCCGTGGACAGTTACCAGCTTCCCAGGGGCCTTTTCCCGTGTCCTCTTGCGAGACGATGAGCATTACCCAGTAACGAGGGTAACGTTACCGGTAACGGCAGGCAGGGAGGTCAATGATGATGCGCATGGTCGCTTTGATAGTGCTTACTCTTGTCGGTCTGGCGGCTTGCTCCCAAGGGCTAACCGAGGAGGAAGTGAATGCCAAGGTGCAGGACTTGGAGGCCTACGTTATCGAGTTTGCCTCGTACAACAGGGAGCGAATCGAATACCTTCAGGACGAGGCCGCAGCCTCCCAATGGTTAACCGAAGGAGAAATCCGGGCCATTATCCGTGATGAGGTTGCGGCGGCCGTAGCTGAGGTTAAGCAGGGGCCTCAGGGGCCTCAAGGGCCGCAGGGCGACCAGGGCCCGATTGGGCCTAGCGGACAGCAAGGCAAGATTGGCCCGAAAGGGGACATTGGGATCCAGGGATCGCGGGGTTTCACAGGGACAGCTGGGACGACTCAGCTGTCAGCAAGCGACAAGCGCAAGATTAATGCCCTCGAAGATTGTGTCCAAGACTTAGAGCGGGCATTGGGTTCTTCTGGACACACCCACGGGTTCAGGGATTCTGGTGGGCGTCATTCCCACAGCTTCAACTCTCAGGATTCTCATTATCACACCACATTTTTCAGTGACCTTATGTATCAGACCGAATCAACTTCGGTGTCGCTTGACGGCACAACTGGCTATGCTTCCGGGTCTATCCGCGGCACAACTAGCTCACCTGATTTAACGCTCTATTTTTCGTGCTAGGCCCAGGAGGGCTTGGCCTAGCTTGGACCTGGTTGCAACAACATCAAGCGCGGATGGGGGGTGATTGCGTGCTTAGACAGGTATGCCCCGTGACCGAGGCGACGCGTGCCCCCGTATTCGGTATGGTAACGGCAGGCTACGTTTACAAAGCTAATCCGGGACGCGAAGGATGGCGAACCATGGAATGGCTACGGAGACCAGGTAATGGCCGATAAAGAAGACCCGAATTGGGGTCCGCATTCGCTTTGGGGGAATGTGGCCGCAATTGCGCTAATAGTGTTTGTTGTGTGGATGGTGGTTTCTATGTGCTCGCAACCTAAATCGCGTGGTCGTGACAACCCGATGCACATCATCCTCGTTCCAGCTCTTGACCTCGGCCAGTTACCGGACGGCAATCGCTGGATCCAATGGCGACCAGATTAAGAGTTTCGCCCTTCTTTTTAAGGGTGGCGAACAGGGGCTGTTACGAGTGAACCGTCGGTCTGCGCGTCAGCGCCCCTATCCACCGACGCTTTAGGAGTAGAACTCGTAGGCACTACCGTAGTGCTACGATTCGCTTATGGAGCAATCTCCGAAGGATCTGTCGGGTCAAGACCTACGCGGGAAGAATTTTCGTAGGGCGGACCTAGCCGAGGCCAACCTGGCGGGGGCCAACCTGACGGGCGCCAAGCTGACCGGCGCCGACCTG
>Ga0315338_1004458_pt1 | contig 11042 bp, 11 predicted proteins | sample ASW8metaG_FD_204518 | JGI IMG/M metagenome (GOLD analysis project Ga0315338, IMG submission 204518) | Ammonia-oxidizing marine archaeal communities from Monterey Bay, California, United States - ASW #8 | ecosystem: Environmental > Aquatic > Marine > Coastal | place: USA: California | collected...
AAGCGCAAGCATGTGAGAAACGGGATGCTGTCGCCCGTCGAGTTCGAACGGCAGCAGAAAATGAGACCAGAGGGCGTCTAGATTACTCGGGGCAATTCATACAACCTGAATCTGCCAATTCAAAGTAATATTAGTGGGAGCTTGCATTGAGCCACGTTAAGTATATCGACAAGACGCGTGCCTATTACCTATCACAGGGATATGAAAAGCCATATCGCTGGGCGCATCACGACGACGTTCCTTTTTCACCGCTACGAAAGCCGCTCACCCAGTCGCGGCTGGCGCTGGTTTCGACCAGCGAAATCGCGGTGCGCGCCTGGGACGATCAGCGCACGCCGCTGGAAAAGGGTGAAATCGGCAATGTTTATTCGTTCCCGTCCGACACACCGGCGAGCGAGTTGTACAGCCATTCGCGGAGCTTCGATAAGCACGCGACGACGCTGGAAGACGTGAACGCGTTTTTTCCGATCACGCGGCTGCATGAGCTTCAGGCGGAAGGACGTATCGCATCGCTTGCGCCGAGTCTGCACGGCGTCTACAACGCCTACAGTCAGCGCAAGACCATTGAATCGGACGCGCCGGAAGTACTGCGGCGGCTTCGTGACGAGGAGGTCGACGTCGCCATATTGACGCCCGTCTGACCCGTCTGCCACCAGACCGTGAGTCTGGTTTCCCGGCACCTCGAAGAAAACGGCATTCCGACGGTCGTCATCGGCAACGCCCGCGACATCGTCGAACATTGCGGCGTCGCGCGACTTATGTTCGTCGATTATCCGCTCGGCAGTCCTTGCGGCGAGCCGAACAATCCCGACCAGCAGCGCGCCATCGTATCGGGCGCGCTCAACCTGTTGGAATCAGCGACCGCGCCACGCAGCACCGTGCGGGCGCCGTTCGACTGGGCGGAAGGCGAGACTTGGAAGGATAAGATCTTCACCAAGGATCAGCCCTGGAAGGACGCAGACGAGGAAAAGGAATGGCTTGCGAAGAAGAAGCTTTACCGGAAGCTCAAGAAAGAAGGAACAGTCTGAACATGGCCAAAGTTGGCATTGTCACATTAACAGGAGGACGCGCGAGAATCCATTTTGGCTGCATTTTAAGCTGCTCCGGTCGCGGTGCTCCAAACGTCGAATGCGTCGGTTTGGACTTGCCCGGGAAAAGTAGAGGGACTTTTGATAACGTAAGTTTATCAGGAGGACCCTATGACCCGACGGACACGACGCAGGTTCACGGATGATTTCAAGCAAGAAGCGGTGCGTCTGACGCAGATGAGCGGGCGGACGATCAGGCAGGTTGCCGACGATCTCGGCATCGGCTTGTCCACGCTGACGCGGTGGCGGCACAAGCACATTGAAGCGGACCTGTTGTCCGGTCCGCACGATGATGTCGAGAAGGAACTGGCGCGGCTGCGCAAGGAGAACGAGTTGCTCCGCCAGGAGCGCGATCTTCTAAAAAAGGCGACGGCTTTCTTCGCCAAGGAAACAAGTCGATGAGGTTCCAACTCATCGACTTGTTTCCTTGGCGAAGAAGGCGGACCTGCCGGTCGACCGGATGTGCAGGCTGCTTCATGTCAGCGCCAGCAGTTACTATGCCTGGAGGCGGCGGGGGCCGAGCCAGCGGCAGCTTGACGACATGATTTTGTTGGCTCACATCCGGGCGCGTTTCGTCGAATCGAACGAAACTTACGGCAGTCCCCGAATGCATGTTGAGTTGCGCGAGGAGGGTTTGACCATTAGCCGTCACCGTACCGCTCGGCTGATGCGTGACAACGCTTTGAAAGCCAGTCAGAAACGCCGCTTCAAAAGGACGACGGACAGCAATCATGGTGACCCGGTCTCCGCCAACCTTCTGGATCAGGACTTTGCCTGTGACGGACCGGATCGAAAGTGGGGTGTCGATATCAGCTATGTCTGGACAGTCGAAGGCTGGCTGTATCTCGCCATCGTCCTCGATCTCTTCTCCCGGCGCATCGTCGGCTGGGCGGTTCGCGATCGCTTGAAAAAGGACTTGGCGCTCGCAGCCCTACGACGCGCCATCGCCGTGCGCGATCCGGCACCGGGCCTTATCCATCATTCCGACCGTGGCAGCCAGTATTGTTCGTACGACTATCAACGGATCCTGAAGGACCACGATATGGTCCCGTCAATGAGCGGCAAGGGAAATTGTTACGATAATGCGATGGTCGAGACCGTATTCAAAACCATCAAATCAGAACTGGTATGGAGAACCAGTTTCCAAACCCGCCGCCAAGCCAAGAACGCCATTGGCCGTTACATCGACGGCTTTTACAATCCAACCCGACGACATTCCGCGCTCGACTATAAATCGCCGATCGCATGCGAAGCCGTAATGGCTGAAACAGAGCAATCGTCTCTCTACTAAATCCGGGCAAGTCCATGACGGGTCGGCGCATGAAAGGAGAGCTCGCCGAGGCTTCTCGCCTGGGCAATAGACTCCTCGAAGCTGGACCGGCCGACCAGCGCTCCATACTGCTGGAGGTCGTCAAACGCATTGACGTGTGCCGAGACCGTCTCGGCATCGATATCGACACGCAGAGACTGCTTGAGATGCTCAATCATGGCGCTTCTGATATCGAAGAGGCGAAGACGGAAGCGCGGGAGACAGACGAGTTCCGGCTCGACCTTCCGGTGAACTTCAAACGGCACGGCGTGGAAATGAAACTTGTTATCACCGACGAACGGGACCGGCCGTCTGCTCCCGACCCCCATCTGATCGCAGCCGTCGCGCAGGGCCGCAACTGGTTCTCGCTGATCAAAGGCAGAGACACGCCATCGGTTCGGAAGCTCGCTAGAGAAATTGGCGTCAATCAGGGTGATATCAGCAGGATTATACCGCTTGACCTGCTCGCACCGGATATCGTCGAGGCAATCCTTGCTGGGAGACAGCCCATCGAACTCACTGCCAGACGCCTCAAACGAATAGGCGATCTGCCGGTGTCATGGGCAGAACAGCGCCAGATCCTGGGTTTCGCCTGACCAGCGACCCATACCACTGCTTGCTTCCGACCAAAAGTTATGGACCTCAAAACTCGCCGACAGAGACGGTCGGGAGAATTGGCCAGTATATCCTGAAACTGGGCGTCTCCCGTCCGCGGTCAATGGATAAGACGCCGCCAATCGCCCCGGAACCGCGGCGTTTGCGCCGCGCGGTGTTATGGACCAGAGTTTGCTGTTTAAAAAAGTGGTGGACCTAAAGGGAGAAAGTTCGAACCGGTTGTTCGATACACTTGCAGACTGGAATGCCACGCTGGAAGACGCTTCAATTGAATTTGAACCGTTGCCGTAATTAACACTGGTATTTGCGCCAATGGATGAGAATTAGATAGTTCACCGGCTTTCCTCGGGTACGTCCAAAGTGATCAACGAGGTTGGGACCGCAACCTAAACGTTCATAGAGCGGATGCCGACAGTTGAATGTCCGAGATCGAGAGTATACCGGAAATGAGACTAGAACCGGTACGACGCGTAAAATCAGCCAAAATCAAACATTTAAGGCCTCAATTAACCGCTTGAGAGATTTCTGCTAGATCGATGAGCAGATCCTTCGCGTCTTTTAGATCGGCAGTGTCGTGGCCTTCGCTGAACCAGCCGTAGATTTCAGCCAACAGCTCATGTGCCTTTGCTTGCTTACCGCGCTGTTGCCATAGACGACTCAGACTGAGAGCGGCTCGGAGTTCAAGTGACTTTGCGTGTTGTCGGCGCGCAACCTCGATGGCCTCTAAGAAGGCGGATTCTGCCTCCGGAAACGCTTCTGGGGATTGCGACAGCAGTAACTCTCCCCGCAGTCGATGGCGTTCCACATCCTGCCAGCGTTCGCCATAAATCAACGCCGCTTCCTCGGCCTCGGCGAGATCGGTAAGACCATCTTTGGCCCGACCCGCCTCGCCGCTCGCTTCGGCCAGCGTCACCAAGTAATAGGGCAGTCGCAACGCCGCCCCAGTGTCGCGCAAACCGGCCAAACCCTCGCGCATGTGCTCAATTTTGTCCGCACCGCCTCCCTGTTCAACCAGCGCCCAGCCTTGGATGATCGTACCCCACGCCAGATAGTAGGCGTACCCCTTGTCAGTACAGAGCGTAATCGCCGCCTCCGCCTGTTCCTGAGCCAGTTGGGGTTCTCGGCGAAACTGGTGCAGCATTGCTGCGTAGTCGAGCGCTATCGCTAGAGCAAAAGGATGCGAGAGCTCATGTGCCAAGGCGAGGGCTTGATCCATGGTATCGGTCGCCTGGTCTGGATAGCCAAGATGCCAAAAATTATGCGCCGCAAAGCAGATGGGAAGAATGCCGACGAGTGAGCCATAGAGGAAATCGTTGCGATGTTGCGCGGGGTCGTAAAGGGCAATAGCGCGATTTAAATGCTCGTCGGCCTGGCAAAACTCACCCGTGCAAAACAAGACTCCTCCGAGCATATGGCTACCCTCAAGAAATACGGCGCGGTCGTCGACCCGTTCGGTCAATGCGAAACATTCGTCGCCTATCCCACGTGCCGCCTGGAGGTCTCCACGGACAAAGTTGTAAATCCAGAGCCCGCGTAACGCGGTAATTAGCTGAGGGATTTCGCTCCCTTGGTGACAGAGCTCCTTCGCGCGTGCGTACGCTTCTCCCGCCTCCGGACTGGCATATCCCTTATTGGCCGATAGCGTCCCGGCCAAACTGATTTGTACCGCAAGCTCCTGGCGCCTGTGCTCGGCATCCTCTGGAAGCCCTCGTAAAAGCTCTAGCGCATTGCGCAGATGATCAATCGCTTCGAGATTAGCCGCACGCAAAATTGCCCGTTGCCCCGCTTCGCGCCAAAAATGAACTGCCTGCTCGTTAAGATCGGCTTCGGTGTAGTGATGTGCCAAAATCTCAGGCTGCGTCTCTTCTATTTCCGGAAAGCGTGAGCGAATGAGTTCCGCAACATTTTTGTGATAACGAAGACGTGTGCGTTTTAGGAGAGAATGGTACGCCGCATCCTGAACCAGGGCATGCTTGAAAATATACTTGGCGTTTGGAGGACGTCCGCGTTGATAAAGCAACTCTGCCTCTACAAGCTGACCTAATCCTATCCGCAATACCGGTTCATCGATTTCCGCGAGCTCTTCCAGCATCGCGTATGAGAATTCCCGTCCCAAGACCGCGCCCAGCTGTGCCACGTTGCGTACTGTCGGTAGCCTATCCAGCCGCGCCATCAAGGATTCCTGCAACGTTGCCGGGATGGTGACCGATGATAGAGCTCCAATCAGCGCGTAACGATTGCCCTCGTCCCGCAGGATGTCTGACGCCAAAATTGTCTTGGTCAGCTCTTCGACATAGAGCGGTACCCCGTCGGTCTTCGCAACAATGTGCTCCACCACGTCTTCCGGCAGTGCCTTTGAGCCGGTTAACCGCGTTACCAGAGATTCAATCTGTGGGCGTTCCAATCGACCGAGAGTAATCGGGGTCATGTGTGAGCGGTTGGCCCAGGAGGGCGTAAAGTCCGGCCGGAAGGTCAGAACGATCAGCAGTGAAGCCGTCGGCACCTGCTCTAGCAGTAGCCCGAGCAATTCCAACGTTGAAGGGTCGGCCCAGTGGAGGTCTTCCCATACCTGAACTACGGGTTGCCGCTCCGCCTCTTCCAACATCCAGCTAATCAGCGTGTCCTGTGTTTGTTCCTTGATTTGTTGAGGGTTCAGTTCCAAGGGCGGGTAGCGCCCTTCGGGAAGGGAGAGCGAGAGCAGCAACGAGAGCAGCGGCACAACTTCCGGCAGAGGTATACCGTAGCGCCCGAGCATATCTTCCAGTTTGCCGAGCCGAACCTCTTGTGCGTCCTCCGGCTGCCAATCCAGGTATCGTTTCAAATATTCGATAATTGGGTGGAGGGCGCTACCCGTGTGAAAAGGTGAACTGCGAAATGTAATACGCGGCAGACCTTCCTCATGCGCTTTCGCACGGAGTACGTCGACCAGAGCGGTTTTACCGATTCCGGGCTCACCGTTGAGCAAAACGGCCTGACCACGACCTTCGTCCTTGGTCTGCTGCCAGGCACGGTGCAGCAGACCAACCTCCTCGTCGCGACCGACAAGTGGCAACGGACCGCGATTATTCGCAGCCTTGGTGTCCGCTTCTTCCTCGATTTCCTTGTTAACGCCACGCACGCCCCAAACTTTGACGAAACCGGCGATGCCTTTGAGTTCTCGGGCACCGAGATCCTCGTAAATGAAACTATCCCCCGCTAGATCGCAGGTGACCGATCCGAGGACGATGCCGTTAGCGTGCGCTAACTCTTGCAGGCGGGCCGCCAGGTTGGGGGTCTCACCGACTACCGTTCGTTCTTGGGCGTCACCTTCACCGACGATCTCACCGACCACGACAAGGCCGGTGTCGATCCCGACTCTGACGGCGAGCTCAACGCCATCGGGCAGGACCGCTTCGGCATTCAGGCCAGCCATCGCATCGACTACGCCGAGTGCTGTCCGTACAGCGCGTTCAGCATCGCGCTCATGGGCTTGCGGGTAACCGAAATAGACCAACAGGCCATCACCCATATACTTGGCAATATAGCCACCGAACTTTCCGATTACCTCGGCCGCGGCTTCTTGATAGGCGTGGATCACCACTTGTAAAACTTCGGGATCTAAGCGGGTTGAGAGTTCCGTCGATCCCACCAAGTCGCAGAACATCACCGTAAGTTGACGGCGTTCGGCTTCCTGTCTATCGAGAGGTGGAAAAACCGTGTCATTGTCAAATGGAGTTATCACACCTTCCGCTTGAATTTTTACAACTTCGCCAGCGTTCATTTCTGAGATTGCGGCAAGAATTATCTTGCGATGGCCGAGCGATACGCCCAACTCCTTCAAGTCATCTCCGTCGAGATGCGGCAGCGCCCTGTGATCGACATCGTTTTCCGCGAAGGCGTCGTTATATTTGCCGACACCCAAGTTTTCCAACCATGTCCTAATGCCGCCAACCACGACTCTTCTCCCCACTAAAGCGACACTTAGAGATCGCAATGCCCACCAAATTCGATTCCCTATGTAACGTTAATGTTTTCAAAAACTCATCTTTGTAACGGCTTGTCTGTGGTCACATTTCGCCTTCGCCAATACGCAAGGAGCTCTGTTCGCTTGGCCATGAACGATGCGGCAACGCCGGCGAGCACCGACCAGAATGCAGAGGTAATGCCGAACACGGAAAATGGCGTCGCTGCCGCTGCGAATGCGACGAGAGCGCCAAACCGGAGGTGTTTCCCGAACGCTGTTTCAAGCGCGCTTTGCAGCGACCCAAGTATGGCAAGCCCCGCAAGCGTGATGACGAATGTTCGCGGCAGCACAATGAGTAACGACGTCAGCGTCGCCGCACCCAGCGCGATCGAGAGTGTCAGCACCGCTGCTACCAAGTTGGCCCAATAACGTCCCTGTATGGGGCCAGCATCCGGGCCCGCAAGAATCGCAGCTCCGGTGCGGGCGACGGTCGCCGGATGCCCGCCGAATGCGGCGTTGACCATGGAACCCAGCCCGATAACGATCGTAATCGGCGTTACGGGAACGCGGTAACCTTGGGCCATGAGAAATCCCAATCCCTGGACGTTGCCCAGCCCCATCGCCAAGACGGTCATCGGCAGGCTTACGGCGAAAATCGCGGACAAGGAGAAGCTCATACCGGGGAGCACGATATCTGGAAACGACCACGCGACGACATCCGTCGTTGGTTGCCCAAAAGCCCAAGTTGCGAAACCGCCAAAAATTACTGCGAGGCCCATCGGGGGAACGCGGGGATCGGCGATGATCCGTCCAACCAGGAAGCTGGCCACCGCGACGCCGGCGACGAGCGTATCTTCGATACTGGCGGCGACCATGCGTGTCACGTAAACAAGAATGCTGCCGCCGAACATCCCCATGATGATTGGCAGCGGCAACCACGCCATGATGCGTTCGCCAAACCTAAAAATCCCCAGCAAGAGGATGGCGATCCCGGCAACGAGATTGGCGCCGACAAGTTCGGCGAAGGTGAATTGTCCGGATAGGGTGCCGAGGTAGATTAGACCCGGTATCGTCCAAGTGATTGGGATCGGCATGCGATAGTAAAGCGTAAGCGCAATCGAGAGAAGAGCGCCTCCAAACCAGATAATGAATATCCAGCTCGACGACTGGCTAGCGGTTAGGCCAAGCTGGCCGGCAACCTCCAAATGCAAGGGCAACGCACCGAACCCGTACCAAACAAAAGCTGTTAACCCTGCCCAGACCGCTGCCATGTTCAAATCGTTGAACATGCTATGATTCGTCGATTTAAATTCTTGCTGCGCCATGTCTCAGCCCGGTTCCGAACACGCTAATCCTCGCGGCAGGCGCCATTGCTTGATCTCCATACTGGGCGCCTGCGTTTTAATTGGCTTTAGCCCGCAGCGGTGGTCGGATCGATCATCCGCCGAATTTCCGTGATCTTCGTTGCCGGGAAGCCGCTGATCTCCGCGTGACGCTTGATCATGGCGTCGTCGGTTGCCAGGTAGACGCAAAACGTCTTGTCTCCGGCGACAAACGATTCGATCCATTGAATGTTGGGACTGAGTTTCGCCAACGCGGCGTTCGATGTCTTGGCCGCTTCGCGAAGCTGGTCGCGTTCGAATGTTCCAACTGCCGGAATATCGCGTTCGATAATGTATTTTCGCAACATGCTGGGTACTCCTTGGTTACTGGTACTCCAGTGTGATCGCCCTATGCCGCGAGCGCTCTCGCGGCACCGGCGATTTTTGCTACGCCGGCGCTCGTCAACTCGCTCACGATCTGGACAAATTTTGGATGTTCCAGCCCGGAGACAAGAAACGTCCACCGATAGGATTGCCGCTGACTGGCCCGGATTTCCTGCTTCTCGGCATCCGAGAACACGCGTTTACACACCGTCCCTAGTGCTTCGATATCCATCTCGACTTGTTGCGCGAGTAATCCATCAATCGCCATGCCTAATTCCAGCAGTTCGTCGATGGCGGTCTCCCGTTCCGCCGCTGTCATGTCCTGTGCGATGGCGTCCATTAACAGCGAATCGGCTTTCGCGTGCTGAGCCTCGTCGATCCAGTGAAATTTTAAGATGTCGAGAAACAGTGGATCGAGATCTCCTTGGTCGCGGACATGCTCCACATAGTGAAGTTGGGTGAACCATTCGATCAGGCTGGTCAGCATAAGGGCCGTCAGGCGGGACTTGCCGAGCACGACTTTGGCTACGTCCTCGCGACCTTCGATTACGCCGCAGGTCATCCCAAATCCATCGGTTATCTGATCCATGGCGCGCTTCAACATCGCCTGATGTTTGGTCTCGTCGCCAGCAAATTGAAGAAGGTAGCGAAGCTTCGTCTCGTCGCCATAGACGCCCTCGCGGGCGTGATCGAGCACCTTGGCGACGATGTATTCCTCGACGAAAGCGAAGATGTGACAATAGCTGTTGCCCCGAATCTGATTGAGCTTGAGTTTTTCACTCTCATTGAGGCAGGAAATCCCGCTCACGCCGGCGATACGGTCAGGAAGAAAGTATTTCGAGAAGTCGAAGCTGCGGTCCTGGAAACAGTCGTCCACCGTCCAGGCACTTTTGATCGCGTTGTTGAGGCAGTCGTCAAAACTGTAAGTGTGATTGAGCATATTCGTGTCTCCATTCTGGTTGGTTTGCGATTGACCGCATCGTTATGCGACTGGGGTAAAAGGCGCGGTAGCGCAGCAGATGCAGGCGGATCGCCCGGTTGACATCATCGGGATGGGTAATCGGCGACATATGGCCGGCACCGGAAACAAGCTCGGCGCGTGCATTCGGCATCGCCCTCACAAGCATCTCGACGATCCTTCTGCTTGGTTCGGGCGATCGTTCGGCGCACAGGATCAACGTCGGATGTGAAAGTTCGGCGTAATCGTTCAAATCCGCGGGTTCGTCGAACAGTGCCTGAAAGTCGAGCGCTACCTTGTCGAGGCGTTGGACGAGCTCGTCGCGCGTGTTTTTTGGCATGCGCGCCCACGCGCGCGCGCCATTCCAATAATCCACGAAGTGGTTCATTCCGGTGTGAGGATCGCGCGCGGCGACCGCGTTCCGTATTGTTTCCGCAACATCGAATATTTCGCTGAACAGTGCACGGTCTGTCGGGATGCCGCGTTTCAGAAGGTGAAACACCGAAGGCTCGACAAGGGTCAAACTGCGGACCAAATGCGGCTGTTCAAGAGCGATATGAAGCGCGACACCGCCGCCGTAGGAATGCCCAACGACATGCGCCGGAACGCCGATATGCTTTAAAATGTCGATTATCGGCCCGGCTTCTTCGGCAAGCGTGAAGGCGCCCTTACCGGGCCGCGAGTCGCTTTGGCCACAGCCCCACTGATCGGGAGCGAAGACGCTGAATTCGCCGCTCAGAGTTTCGGTCAGGCTGCCCCATTGGGCGTTCGAAGAAGACGAACAATGTACCAATATTACCGGTTCGCCCCACCCCGCCACGCGCACCGACATGTTATGTCCGTTAACGTGGACGCCCTTCTTCACGCATTTACCCTTCATTGTTCTCGCTCTCCAGTTTGTGCCGGCGGGATTGATGTTCATTCCGGGCTTCCGCTGTTTTTCTCCACTAAACAAAGCAAAGCGGCCGTCAATTGAGCGTTCTCTTAGGGATGCCGAGCCGTGAAAAACACGTCAAACGCCGTTAAAAACGCCGAAATTCAATGGAATGACGCGTTTTATGGGCTGGACCTCGCGTCCTGCTTGGCGTTTGATCGTTTGCGAGAACGACGCATGACGAAATGGCGGCTAAAACTTCTGGGTGGCTTCGAACTGCGCGACGGCGCGGATACTCGGATTGATGTCCGTGGCAGGAAGCTTCAGGGACTGATCGCATATCTCGCGTTCTCCCCCGGCAGGCATCATGGACGCGAAGCGCTGGCGAACCTTCTATGGGGCAACCGGTTCGAAGCGCAGGCGCGTCAAAGCCTTCGCCAAGCGCTGTCAGCCTTCAGGAAACTCATCGAGGGGCAAGCACCGGAGTTGCTGGATGCCAACGACGATACGATCGCGCTCAGACCCGAGATGATTTCGGTCGATATCGTC
>Ga0315338_1004459_pt1 | contig 11040 bp, 7 predicted proteins | sample ASW8metaG_FD_204518 | JGI IMG/M metagenome (GOLD analysis project Ga0315338, IMG submission 204518) | Ammonia-oxidizing marine archaeal communities from Monterey Bay, California, United States - ASW #8 | ecosystem: Environmental > Aquatic > Marine > Coastal | place: USA: California | collected...
CACTTATCTCGAAGTACACCATATTGGTCTCCACGTCGTCCGGGTCGATCCTGATACCAGAGATCTGGGCGAGGATTTGCGCGAATCGCCGCGCGGTGGCGTGATCGTCGGCGAGTCGACCGACGTGTTTGTCAAGGGCGTACAATCCGGCGGCCGCGATGATGCCCGATTGCCGCATGGCTCCACCGAATTGGTGCTTGAAGCGCCAGGCGCGATCTATGAATTCACTCGACCCCGCGAGCACCGCACCTACCGGAGCGCCCAGTCCTTTACTCAGATCGATCCAGACCGAATCGAACGGAGCGGCATAATCTGCAGCCGAGATTCCACTTGCCACCACCGCGTTGAGTAAACGAGCTCCGTCCATGTGGGTCGCGAGACCGTTTTCTCTAGCCGCCGTGGTTACTTCTCCAATACGCGCGATTGGCCAAACCGTTCCACCACCGAGATTGGACGTGTTTTCCACAGACAGCAGGCGCGAGCGCGGATGGTAGCGGTTGGGTTGCCTAATGGCGGCCGTGACCTGTTCAGCGGTAAAGATGCCGTTAGTGCCGGCCACGGTTCGGGTCATCGCGCCCGCCAAGGCCGCTGGAGCACCAGCCTCAAAATGCAGCGCGTGGCCCGTCTTGTCGAGAATGATTTCATCTCCTCTCTCGCAGTGAACCCGGTATGCGATCTCGTTGCACATCGTGCCAGACGGCAGAAATACTGCGGCCTCTTTTCCGAGCAACTTGGAGACTTTTTCGGTCAGTTGATTGACGGTAGGATCTTCGCCGCGCTGCTCGTCACCGACCTTGGCTTCGGCCATGGCGCATCGCATGCCAGGCGTTGGCCTAGTCTGAGTGTCGCTGTAGAGATCAATACGAGGTACAGTCATCACGTCGAGCGTCCGGCGTTGACGGAAGCAAGTCCTCAGCTTCCATGGTCATGCCGCCGACACCGGAACCATAGCCCATCGAACGCGGTCCTTGCGTCCTAATCTCGAGAAAGCGTGCTTGTCGGCCTCCTCGACAACGCGGATGAGCGGCGTCAACCGGGTCTAGTGCACGCCGGACGCCAGGTTTTCTTGAGCTCGACGCTGTTTGGGTTAGCCTCTCACTCATGCCCCTTCCGACAGCGCCCAAGATGTTTGGCGTGAATCCCAAGATCGCCTGTCTCGAGACAACTAGCACTCTTCGAACGTGACCATTTACACGAATTTAGAAGCGAGCATGTTTGGGCTGGTATAAGTTCGATTATAGGAGAGGGAGGGTCAGATCTCTCGATGGATTGGTCCTGGCCTCGCGCGTACACGACTAATACGGGCTGAGTTAAATAAACATCAGTCGAGGCAATGCCGACTACCTAAGAAGACGTGCACCGACAAGTTGTGCTACGGCCGCTAATGTTGTTTGGCCCGCATTCAGGCCCAGCCTAAAATCATCATCGGTGAATGTTACGTACAGGTCGGTTGGCTGGTGCCAGTGTGGGTCCCATCCAGCACCGATGTGGGCGCCGCGCTCGTTTTCCCGAAGACTGATGGAGGGCACAATGTTCATGAAGGGGGTCGAGTCGGTGTTCGTCATGTGTGGTCCGACGGTTGCAGGATAGTCCGTCGCGTACGTGTCGTTTGCCGCCTTGAAGAGAAACGCCAGATCACGTGATTCGTTTGCCAGTTCAGAGTTCGACTGAAACTCGATATTTACGTCGGCTTCTGGCCGCTGACGACGACTGACCGTCCCGTCGTCTCTGGGTGCGCCGTGATCGAACAGCAGCATGTCGTGCTGAATCATGCCGAGCCAACGTGGCTCCGGATAGCGACCCGATCCCGGGGGAAATTCCTGACCCTGCAACTCTCGGCGCTGCTCCACGTACGCCCGTGCGCCGTTGAGCCCCGTTTCCTCGTTGTTCCACAGCACAAAGCGGATCGAGCGATCGGTTTCGACGTCCGTCGCGTTAAAGATGCGGGCTAACTCCATCACGAGAACCGTGCCAGAACCGTCGTCGTTGGCGGCCTCACCCCAGCCGTGCCCGTCCATGTGTGCACCGATGATGAACATCTCGTCGGGGTGGCTCGTTCCGACCTTCGTGCAAAACACCTCCTGCCGTGGTCCGTCTGTCGCGGGTTCGCTGTTGAGCGTACGAAGCGCCTCGTCCGGCTGCGCCATTGGATCGGTGTTCACGCCTGTGCGCCGGCGATAGCCAAAAATCGACGCACCGCCAGGCCCTGAGCCGTTGCGCCCGATCCGACCGCCGGTGGAAGTACCATCAGGGGGGTTTAGTAACCCTTCGGGAGGTCGCCGAGTGCGCGGCGCCTGCTCGAAGGTATAGTCGAGGCGTTCGGTCGTGGTGCAGCCGTCCGATTTCAACTTCGCTTCGATCCAGTCGATGGCATCCCGGTTGCGTTTCGTGCCTTGGCGCCTGTCCCCGAACTGTGTCAGCCCTCTCAGTGTCGACTTGTACTGCTCAAGATTCAGCCGACTGACGAGTGTTCGCACGTCATCCGCTTGCTCTTCCGCGTGCGATTGCGCGGATAGACCGCTTTGCAGAGCGGTGGTAAGCACAATTAGCCCTATCAATTTGATACTGGGTCGCATGAGACGATCATGAATTATGAAACGGAGAATGATCCCGGTACCGATTGTGAGCGCGGCCTTCAACTGTGGTGGCATGCTCGCTCAGCGTAGCACTTGTTAGGCGACTTTCGCTCTCCTGTACACAGCGGAAATTTAGAACGAAGAAACAAGAAAGGGACACAACGGAATTTTGGAGTGACGGGCACCTGTTTCAGTCACGCGTTTTGCCTATTTTCCTAGGACAAATGGTGAACAGCTGGGAGCTTGATCCCGAAGTCTGCAGATCAAGAGTCTGCTGCAAACAGGGATCAGACGCGATCAGGACGCGTCTTTAAGCACGAAAACGTTCGGAGAGAGTCGCCTGTGACGTGAAACGTGCCACAAAGTTCTAAACGGTGGAGTCCATCCACATCGGTACCTCACCTTCGGATTGCTCTCCCTGCCAGCCAGCGGTAGGATCGGGCTCTTACGTATCGCTTTGTCGTCATCCGGTGTCGTGCTGTCAAACTGACCCGCTGCATCTCCATCTGAGTAGGTCTTTAGGAGTCACTATGCGTCTCTACGGAATATTCATCGCCAGCTTACTCGCTGCCGGCTCAGTCCATGCCCAAGTTGTGACGGATGATCTGCAGGACCGAGCGGTCGAGTGGACCCAGGCGTACCTCAGAGTCAACACGGTCAATCCGCCTGGTAACGAAATCGCGGGCGCCAGGTTTCTGGCGCGCATCTTCGATGCGGAGGGTATTCCCTACGAGATGGTGGAGTCCGCACCGGGGCGGGGCAACATCTGGGCGCGTCTGAAGGGAGGCGATGAACCCGGTCTCGTGCTTCTGCACCACATCGATGTGGTGCCGGCCGACCCGAACTACTGGGTTACAGATCCCCTCTCCGGAGAAGTGCGAGACGGTTTCATCTACGGCAGGGGAGCACTTGACACCAAATCCTTAGGCATCACGCACCTTGCGGCCTTCCTCGGCCTCCATCGTTCCGGGGTACGGCTGAATCGGGACGTGATTTTTATGGCGACGGCGGATGAAGAAGCCGGAGGCTTCTTTGGTGCAGGATGGGTTGTGGAGAATCGTCCGGATTCGTTTGAAGGTGTCGGCTACGTGATCAACGAGGGCGGTGGTGGCACGGATGTCGACGGACAGGTTCAGGTTGCGGTCGAGGTGACACAGAAGATCCCGTACTGGCTGCGCGTGACGGCCCGAGGTGAGCCCGGGCACGGGTCGAGACCGCTAGCTGAAAGCTCGGTGACACGCCTGGTGGCGGGACTGGATCGATTACGGAGCCACGAGTTCGGGTTCCGGGTTATTCCAGCGGTAGACAGGTACTTCAGAGGTGTGGCGTTGTCTGTGACACCGCGGTGGCAGGAACGTTACGCCGATATGGGTGCCGCTCTCCTTGAACCCGAGGTCGCCGACGAGCTACTTCGCGACAATCCAAGTCATTACGCGCTCACCCGGAACACGTGTTCCCTTACTCGCCTCGGTGGTAGCGACAAAATCAATGTCGTCCCGACTGAAGCTTGGGCCGAGTTGGACTGTCGCCTACTGCCAGACCAGAATCCGGACGAGTTTCTTGCCGAACTCGGAGCGGTGTTGGGTGCCGACATCGGAGTCGACACTCTCATGGGTTTTACGCCCGCTCAGTCGTCGGCGGAGACAGGATTGTTCCGCGCCATTGAAAACGTGACCCGGACGCATTATCCCGGGGTGACCGTGGTCGTGCCTTCCGTGATGACCGGTTTCACTGATAGTCACTTCTTTCGGGATCTCGATATTACTGCGTATGGCTATACCCCATTTGTTGTGCCGGCTGCGGATCGTGGCGGCGTCCATGGCAACAACGAACGAATTTCGGTGGAGAACGTGCGACGAGGTGTTGTTGTGATGTTCGATGTTCTTCAGCGATGGGCGGTGGACTAACTAAAGGGGGAGAGTCTCGTGGCACGGTCTGAAGTGCACGATAGAGGGGTGTGTGCACCAACGCAGCAAATTTCTGACCTATCGGACCTATGGTCGTGGTGTAATCGCCACGTGGAGGGCATATGAAGCTTTTTCTCAAGTCACTACGTGTCAGTGCAATCGCGGCGGTGATCGTGAGTCTTTGGATTGGTGTTGCCAACGGTCAGGTGCCAGGGTCAGATTCGCCTCGGACGTCGTGGGGCGATCCGGACCTACAGGGTGTATGGGACTTCCGAACCATCACACCCCTCCAACGGCCCGAGGACTTGATTGGCCAAGAGTTCTTGACCGAAGAGGAGGCGGTGGTCTTTGCGGAAGTACAGACTAGGCGCCAAAATCGAGATTTTATCGATTCCGAACGGGGTGGGCTTAATTACGCTCCGGAAGCCGACGGCGGCGTTGTTCCCTACAACGAGTTCTGGTATGACCGGGGCACATCGGTTATCTCTTCGAGACGCACCTCGCTGATCATTGATCCTCCCGATGGCCAGCTTCCGCCTTTTACGCCTGAGGCACAAAGGAAGGCGGAGGCTCAGAGGGAGATTGGTCGTGAAGAGCAGCGTGGACGTCCCCGCGCGGATAGTCATGAGGACCGGCCTCTTGGCAACCGGTGCATCCAGCACGGCAAGGCCGGTCCGCCCATCAACCCCGGTGCCTACAACAACAACATGCAGCTGTTCCAGACACCCGGCTATATAGCCATTCTCAACGAGCAGATTCACTCTGTGCGTGTCATTCCTTTGGACGGTCAACCCCATTTAGAGCCAAAGATTCTGCAGTGGATGGGAGATTCACGCGGCCACTGGGAAGGCCAAACTCTCGTCGTCGAAACCACAAACTTTAACGGACAACATCAGCAGGTCGGTCGACCGAGTCTGAGCTCAGGTGGACAGTTGTCTCTGATCGAACGGTTCACGCGACTGGACCCGGAGACGCTGGTCTACGAGTACACGGTCACCGATCCGGCTACCTGGGTAAGCCCCTGGACCGCGCAAGTTCCTATGAGAAGGAATCCAGACTCGATTTACGAGTACGCGTGCCACGAGGGGAATTACAGTCTGGCAGTCATTCTTCGTGGTGCACGGCTTGAAGAGCAGGCAGCCGAAGAAGCCGCCAAGTAGCCGTGAGCGAGCACGAGACCTTCTTGACTCAACACCACGTTCAACACTGAAAGACGCGTCACTTTGTGTAACAGTCTGTACGTAGCTTCCGCCTAGCCTACGCATCGTGCGATCCGTGAACATGCGCGAGCGGCAATGACGCCAAAAAGTTTACTGGCTGCCTTTTGCACGTCTACCTCGATTGAGTCGCTGGGTGTTGATTTCGGTAGGATTATCCGCATGACACACTCTGTTGCTGTTGACCCCCGAAAACACGCCGTCTACTCAAAAGAGAAATTTGGGAAAAGTACGATTTTTCGTTCGGAACGCGTCTTGGTAGGACTGAATGCCTTTGAACCCGGCCAGGAACATCCACTTCACGCTCATTCCGGCATGGATAAGCTCTACCACGTCATCGAAGGTGAAGGGCTCTTCCTTCTTGACGACAAAGAGATTCCAATGCATACAGGGCTTTTACTCGTAGCCCCAGACGGCGTACCACATGGGATCCGCAACAACACGGACAAGCGCTTGGCCGTACTTACCGTACTGGCCCCAGGACCGTAAGCGACTCAAACGGAAGATAGGGCATTCCTCGGCAGACGAACGGCCTAGAACGGTCAGACAACACCAAAGTCGATCGAACGCTTTCAAATAACGTCCGGCACAGTCATTCCGGTAGACTCAACGCCACAAGTTCGGGGGTGGATTGACCGCCTCCCCCAGTCGCTATAACGATGTACTGACGGTCATTGTGCAGGTAAGTAACGGGATTTCCTGTGGGTACCGTTGGTAAGGCTACCGACCCAAGATGCGCGCCAGTATCCTTATCGTATGCGGTGATCGCGCGTGCTACGTCCCGAAGGTAGGAGATTCCTCGGTAACCGGTCACCGACTCATCGTTCGAAACATGACGTGCACCATGAGTGGCAATCAATAGAGTCTTGGTAAGTAACAAACCAAAATCTAGTGGACCGCCACCAAGAGGAGGAAGGTCGAGTGCCTGCAACGCTGGATGATTTCTTGGCCCATCTCCATGTGGACTCATCCAGCGATGATCTCCTGTGGTCAAGTCGATCGCCGTAATCCGTCGATACGGAGGCTTCACAAGTGGCAAGCCTTGAGGACCTGGCATGGCCGTCGCCCAACTCTCTGCAAACCAACCGATACCGGTGTTCTCCGGGTACTCAATCAACTCGACGACAGTGGGGTGCGTAAAGGAGGGCACAAACAACCGATCCGTCTCTGGGTCGAACGCTGCACCAGGCCAGTTTGCTCCACCATTGTCACCTGGAATTTGGATGATCGGCTTTCCGGTACCACGAGCAACAGGAGGTGAGAACAGTGGACCAAATTGCGCCCGGTCCGCAATCGCAAGTGCCTCGGTTTTCAGTTCAGGTGTAAAGTCGATGACGTCATCGGCCGTAATCCCCTGTCGGTCGTACGGTAACGGCTTTGTTGGGAACGGCTGCGTCTCTGAATACCACTCTCCTGGCACGTTCCCCGCGGGCACCGGACGTTCCACTATTGGCCAAACGGGCTCTCCTGTTTCACGATCAAGGACATAAGTAAACGCTTGCTTGCTAATCTGGGCCAACGCCTTAATATCACGTCCACCAACCGTTATATCGACTAGATTTGCGGCGGTTGGAAAATCGTAGTCCCAAAGTCCATGATGAACCGCTTGGAAGTGCCATACTCGTTTTCCAGTTTCTCCGTCGAGACAGACAATACTTTCAGCGAACAGATTATCGCCTGGGCGCATGCCCCCGTACCAATCGTTGGTGGGAGTTCCAATCGGGAGATAGACATAACCCAGCTCTTCGTCAACTGCCATGAATGACCAAACGTTCGTGTTTCCCATATGACGCGATGAATCGTTCTGCCAACTATCGACACCAAATTCGTCTCCCTGCGGAATAGTATGGAAAATCCATTTCATCGCACCCGTTCGTGCGTCAAACCCTCGAACGTGCCCAGGAGGTGAACCACGATTCGCATCTAGGTCAGCCACGATACTGCCAACCACAACAGTATCTCGGACAATCGCTACCGGTGACGAGTGAGTAATCCGAGTCCGGTCAATCGGTTGGCCAAGACTGCCGCTTAGGTCGACTGTTCCGTTCTCACCGAAGCCAGAGTACAGAGACCCGGTGCGAGCGTTGAGAGCAACGAGCCTGAGATCGTGTGTCGCGATAAAAATGCGTGCATCCTCGCTATTGCTATCGGCCCAATAGGAAACCCCTCGATGCTGCCATCCGGCGTTTGCCGGACGATCAATCCGCTCGTAAGACCGTGGATCAAATTTCCAAACCAGTTCTCCTGTTCCAGCATTAACCGCCGCAACCTGCCCCAAAGGAGTACTGACGTAGACTAGTCCACCAACCATCAGCGGCGTGGCCTTGAATTGGCCCGCCTGGATATCGTCTCTCTCCGCTGTCACATCTGCTGAAATCGAGGTCCAGCGCCAGACAACTTCAAGGTCACCAAAATTGTCTGCGTCAATCTGGCTCAGGGGTGAATACTTGGTGTTGGTTGGAACCGCACCAAACGCACGCCATTCACCAACCAAGTTTGTGAACTGCGCCACGGCTGTTTCCGGCGCCAGTGCCAACACCAGCACTATTGCGAAAACACTGCTGTGCCGTGTTTGTTGGTTTCTTGTCACGGCGGTCCTTTTTGGTTTGACGTCATAGGATCTGCCTTTGCGTCTTACCTAAACTGATCCGCTTTCAGACGGAACCCGTCTGCGAGATGAGGTTCTTGGTCGTCATCAACGATCCGGTGTGCGATATACTCGCCGAGAACTGGCCCGAACTTGAATCCCTCGGCCGATCCTCCACCAACCAGCCAAACGTTGTCCAAGTCGGGATGAGTATCGATAAAGAAATTCCGATCGACACTGGCCTCGTAATGGCATGCACGTGTTTCGTTGATTGACGCCCCGGCGAGATCCGGAAAATGCCGCTTGAGGATCTCACGGGGACGGTCGTGATATTCAGATGCTACCCATCTGTCTGACGTGTCAGGGTCTTCGGGAGGACGACCGCCTGTTCGTACGCGAAAGCCTCGATGATCAAGAGGCAACGCCGGCCATCCAGTACAACCGGGAACGCCGTAACTCGGCATATTGGGGTACGTGAATCGAGTATCGCCTGGAGGCACAGCAAAATAGAAAACATGCCCCATCGAGATCCTCAGTCGCCTACTCATCAGTATTGGAAAGACCTTCGGAAACCAGGGGCCACACGCAAACACGAAGGCGCCAGCTGACAACGACCCGCCCGAACTCACGTCCACAGTCTCAAGCACCGTCTGTCGGCGACGACCAAATGACGCACGGCCTATTTGAACGCTGCCACCACCGTCTTCAAACACCCGTCCAACCGACTCTATGGCGCGGCGAGCCCTCACGACACCGGCCCCAGGTTCGTACAGTGCTACCCGAAGACCCTCATACCGAATCCACGGCCAGCGCCTTGCTACTTCGTCTGGGTTCAAGACTTCGTACGAGATACCCAAAGCATCCCAATGGACACGGGTATTCGTGATGTATTGGTTCGGTTCGTCGCGAAGGATGAGATCACCGGTCTGAAAAAAAAGTCTTGGAAGAAGTCGGTCGGCTCCCTCTTCGTCCCAATCCTTCCAGCGCCCTATCGCCCTGCTGGCCCAGTCTACCCATTGCCGTCCATGTGGGCGGTCACCGTACGACGTCCGAACTCCCCGCGTTTCACCTCCAGAGGTCTGCCTCGAATTACCTACCCCATAGGCATCGACGACCCTCACCCGCGCACCCAGTTTTTGAAGGTAAAGCGCTGTCCAGATTCCGAATGCTCCGGCACCAACAACAACAACATCCGGCGAGTGTTCTATCTGAACAGCTGACGCTTGTCCCCTCTGAGTCTTGGTCATCACCAGACCGGCACCGACGGTCTGTAAAAAGGTGCGCCGATTAACTGGCTTCGACCGACTGGCAGACTTGCCAATCTCAAGCCGAGAACTCCCGAGTGCTTTCATCAGTCGCAATTCCTATCGGTGTAATAGTCCTTCAAATTTCTGTTTTTACCAATTTACCCACTTGCGTAGCCGCCTTCATCAAAACCAAATAACAGACGAAGATTCGTCCTCCACCCCTAGGCAAATCGCGGAACCGGTAGTGTGCCAGTTTTTTGATTCGAGGGAAATCTAATACTGGAAGACATTAAGCCACCTACGGCTAACTCTCCGATCACTAATCAGTGTTTCCGCCGTCTTACTTAACTGCTTGTTTTCGGTGTGCACGGATTTTTCTTCCGCTTTCGGTTCGAGCATCGTGTTGAGTAATACGTTTGCCGCTGATTCTTGAGAAGGACCGTTCCACACACGGGGCATCGGTGGACCTGACTGCCGAACTCTTCGACCAGAGCCGCTGTCGAAAGCCAGAACGCCTCCTGCCGACATCAACCACTACGTCGCGGTTCCTTTGGACCGTGCCAACGCGATTGGTTGACACCCTGACACGGTTTGAAGCTCATCCGATCAGGCCAGGAAATCCGGAGATGATGCTCCTCTTCCCGTCACTGGAAATCGGATCCTCACCGAGGTAGACGTCGAACAGTGCTCGGCATAGGACCCGCGAGTCGATGGGTGGGCGCTCGTCTCCGCCAACCGAGGTAGCCAGGCGTCCCGCTGGACCACAGGAGAAGACGATCTCCGTGCCACTTCTTACCTCGTCAACCTCTAAGTAGTCACGGAACCTCTCCAGCACCGCCAACTCGCGGGAGTTGTTTGTGTCCGTGACAGCCCGTGTCATCCGGGGTCTCAGGGCGTCATCGAAGGCTTCGGCCACGTCGTTGCCGTCGACGGTACGCGTCATGACTAGCCGGAGCGTCATCGTGAAGTTCAGATCGAGGAGGTGCCGGTAGAAGCTCTCGTCGCGCTCGAGCGCCGATGCCGATAGCCGCGCGAACCGAGAGAGAGATGCGCGGGCGCCCTCGGGATCGACATAAAGTCCGAACGCATAGATTTTCACCTTGAAAATCGTCCGCTGCCGGACCCCCGTACCCATGATCCAGTGCGGTGTCGTGTCACCAGGTGGGGTCAGCGAGACTGGGAACGGCACGCCGCTGCGAGGCTCGTTGACGGTGTCCAGAGCGGTCGATTGGGCCACGGCTGAAGCCGACACGGTCACAAACAGGACGAGCGCCAGGATGGACCGAGTCATCTCACTTGGGGCCCGATTGCCATAGCCACCGCAGACCTGGAATCCACGCCCCCGCCGACCTGCTCGACAACGCTTGGTCTTGTCCCCCGGTGTTCCAGTCTGGCCGCGGGTCTGGTTCCCCATTCGGGTCAACGCCGAGCGCGCCGACCTCGAAACGCTCGTGGAACTGATTAAGCACCTGGGGTTCTGCAGGCGGCGGCGCGGTATTAATCATG
>Ga0315338_1004460_pt1 | contig 11033 bp, 9 predicted proteins | sample ASW8metaG_FD_204518 | JGI IMG/M metagenome (GOLD analysis project Ga0315338, IMG submission 204518) | Ammonia-oxidizing marine archaeal communities from Monterey Bay, California, United States - ASW #8 | ecosystem: Environmental > Aquatic > Marine > Coastal | place: USA: California | collected...
GTTCAGCACGGGGTCAAAGAACTGACTATCGTTGCTCAGGACACGACCTCCTATGGTTTGGATCTCTACGGCGGATTCTCCCTCCATCGTTTGCTGCAGGCTCTCGATCAGATCGAGGGACTCCACTGGATCCGCCTGCTCTACACCTATCCGCGCTACTGGACCCCAGAACTGCTCGAGTGCTTTTCCACCGTCTCGAAACTGATCCCCTATGTCGACATGCCGATCCAACATGCTTCCGAGTCCGTCATCAAGCGAATGCGGCGCGGGGCTGGTTGGCAGCGCACCGATGAACTCCTCCATCAGATTCGGGCCGCCGCTCCGGACATGGCGCTCCGGACGACGGTGATCACCGGTTTCCCCGGTGAAACCGAAGAAGAGTTCGAACAGATGATGGCTTTTCTCCGCGAGTTCGAGTTCGACAATCTGGGAGCGTTCGCCTATAGCACCGAAGAGGGGACTCCGGCCGGAGCGATGCAGAATCAGATTCCGGAGGAGGTGCGGGAAGAGAGGCGGGTTCGGGTTATGAAACAGCAGCGCACTCTCTCTCTGCACCGCAATCGGCAACGGATCGGCCGAGAACTGGTTGTCCTGATCGACGAAGTCGATTCCGAAAAGAACGTTGCGTGGGGACGTTGGACGGGCCAGGCCCCGGAGATCGACGGACAGGTCATTGTCAAAGTGGGAATCGCGCCGCTTCCCGCGGTCGGTGACATGGTTGAGGTTAAGATTTTAGGTGCGGGACCCTACGATTTGGTAGCGGCCGTACAGAGTGAGGCCCCAGAAACAGAGATCGAGGTCTGAATGCGAAGGTGGATCCGAATGGTGGCGATCGTGCTTGCGGTTGCCGGATGGGGGAGTGTTGCAAGGGCGGATGAGATCCTCCCGAGTAATCTCGGCGTACTGGAGACATTGACTGAACAGGCGGTCGCCGAGGTCCTCTCCTCATTGACCCTGCCGAGTGGGAAGGCCGTCACTTTAATGGCGTCGACTCCGCACGAGGCAAATGCGTTCCTGCTCGGGCGCCTGGCCATGGCTCTGGCCGATGAGGGTTACGATGTGACGTTGGCCCGAACGGCCGTGGCCAACGGGGGCGAGGCGACGGAGGAGACGACACCGGCGTCTGGGAACGGCGGAAAAGGTGGTGGTGCTGCCGAGGCCGCAGTCGCACTCAACGAAGCCGAAGCCGAGGCCGAAGACGACGATTCCGAGGAGGACGGGGACTCGGGAAGTGGAAGCGTCGAAAGTCTCGATACCTTTTTTGGTCCGGGGTCGTACCCGCCGGGGACGATCCTCGATGTCGAGTTGCTGCAGTTTGGCGTGCGCTACGCCGAAGCAAAGCGGAAGATGTGGGTCGGGAGTGTGGAGTTTACCCGCGTTGCCGGGGTCTACGTGCGAGTCGCCCAGCTGGAAGGGCCGAGCGGCGAGTGGGTCGGTCTGGCCAAAGCCGAGAAGCACCACTGGGATCGAGTTTCCGGCCGGCAGCGGGTGTTGGCAGAGGGTGCGGCCTATCCTTTCGCGGAACCGACTTTGAATGCGCCCGGCCTCAGTGCTTATGTCGAGCCGACCCTGGTCGTCGGCGTCGTAGGGAGTTTGATCTATCTCTTCTATGCCAATCAGAACTAGAGCATCAGCCCGATTTAGGAGCTGGAGTCGGACCCTTCGAATGGGGCTCTTTCTTTCGCTCTTCGCTTCGCTGACCTCCTCATGTGGATCGAACAGCGAATTTGTCGGGCTCGGTGCCGACGCCGATTTTCTCACCGCGAAGGAATTCTACGAGAAAGGGCGCTGCTTTCGCGCGGTCGAGACGTTGCGAAAGTTTCTTTCCGAGCATCCCGGCAGCGCTCGGGTCGACGATGCGATGTATTACCTCGGACTCTCCCACAAGTGTCTCGACGAGCACCTGCTGGCCCGGGATGAGTTCGATCGTGTTCTTCGCGAGTTCCCTCAGTCGGAGCACCGGGAAGAAGCGGAATGGCAACGAGCGCTAACCTATTACGAATCCCGCCACCGGCCCGATCGCGATCCCGTCCCGACCAGCGAAAGCATCCTGGCATTGCAAAACTACATGCGGAATTACCCGTCTGGAGTTCACCGGGAAGAGGCTCTTCTTTTCATTCGGGACAGCCGTGATCGTCTGGCCCGCAAAGACTACGAAAACGCGACGACGTACAAGATCCTCAAGCAGTGGGATGCGGCTGTTCGCTACTTCGAACTGTCGTTGGCTGCGCTCGAGGACTCTTCGGTAGCGGCTCGGTGCCTGGCCGGAATGGTCGAGGCTTATGCCGAGAAAGGGGAACCGGAGGAAGCGGCCAGTTGGTTGGAGCGCTTTCAGCGGTACGCGACGCCAGATCGAATCTCCCGTCACAAGGGTCTCTCTGACCTTCTCGAAGAGGCGCTCAACGATGTGCAACGTGCTCCGGACGTGCGAGACCGCCTCGCGCGCGAACGCAAGAAGCGTCAAGAGAATGGAGACTAGTTGTGGAACGGATCGGAATTCTCGGCGGATCCTTCGATCCCCTTCACCTCGGACATCTTTGGATGGCCGAGCGGGCCCGGGATCAGCTCTCGCTCGATCGCGTCCTGCTCATGCCGGCAGCGCGCCCGCCCCATAAGGACTCCGACGATATGAGCCCGTTTTCCGATCGGATGACGATGGTGACACGGGCGATTGCCGGGATTCCCGGTTTGGAAGTCTCTGACCTGGAGGCGAACCGCGCGGAACCGTCTTACACGTGGGATACCCTGGATCGGCTTCGCCGTGAGTATCCGAAGGCGTCGTTCTGGCTCGTCCTCGGTGGCGATTCGCTCCGCGATCTGCCGACCTGGCGCCATCCCGAACGGATCATGTCCCACGCACGCTTAGCCGTTTTACCTCGGCCGGGCGACGCGGAGTTTCCCGCCGTTCCAGCTGGAGCCCAAGTGGACTGGTTGGATGGGCCAAGGATCCAACTCTCATCGACTGAGATTCGAACACGGGTGCGGCAGGGGCGTTCGATTCGGTTTCTCGTCCCGGACTCGACCCGGGAGTACCTCGAAGCCGCGTCGCTCTATCAGGACGTCCCCGCGTAACCAACCGTAGATCCGCCGAGCAAATGATAAGGAAGTAGGCATGTCGCGCCTGTTCATTCTAGACGGTTCGGGGATCCTCTACCGGGCTCACTTCGCGTTCCTCCGCAATCCTCTCATCACGTCGCGGGGCGAACACACCAGTGCCGTCTTTGGGTTCTTGAATACGTTCCTCTATCTACAGCGTGAAGAGAACCCTGATGAAATCGTTGTGGCATTCGACCGAAAGGGAAAAACCTTTCGGCACGAGTTGTACAAAGATTACAAGGCGACGCGGCCGCCACAACCGATGGAACTTCGTGATCAGATCCCCCGGACGAAAGAGATGCTCGATGCAATGGGTATCGAGCACTTCGACATGGAGGGGATGGAAGCCGACGATCTCATCGGTTCCCTCGTCATGGGAGCGGTAGCCGCGGGGAAAGAAGCGATCATCGTCTCGGCCGACAAGGACTTCATGCAACTGATTGGACCCGGGGTGAGGCAGTGGATCCCCCCCAAGGGCAGTGACCCCAGTCAGTGGGTCGACGCCGGAGAGGTCGAGCAAAAGTGGGGCGTGAGACCCGATCAGATGATCGACCTTCTCGCCCTGATGGGGGACAGCAGCGATAACGTCCCAGGAGTTGCTGGAGTCGGTCCGAAAACCGCAGCCAAGCTCCTTCAACAATTCCAATCGCTCGATGGGGTCTATGAGGACCTCACTCTCGTCAATCCCAAAGGTGTGCGGGGGAAGCTGGAGGCGAGCCGGGAAGCCGCGTTCCTGAGCCGCGATCTCGTGCGGATCCGCACGGACCTGGACGTGAAAGGTGAACTGACCTCCTGGGCGATTCCCAATCTGGCTGACCGGCCAGCTTTCGTCGAACTTCTCGGCGAGCTTGAGTTTCGGCGTGTCCTTGAGACCCTCGGCGTCGAGAAAAAGCCTGCGGCGTGGAAGGCAGAGTATCGATCGATCCCGACGATTCCGGAACTCAAAGAGGTGCTGGGCGTGTGGCGAGAGAGCGGCGAGGCACTCTCTCTGTTCCTCGAGCCGGCCGATCTGGATGCTCGTGCTACACGACCGATCGGGCTCGCCTTTGCCTGGAAGGAAGGGGAGTCCTACCACGTTTCTCTGGGCGCGAAGGACGGGACGAATCTGCCGGCCCCCGATGTGGCCGAGGTTCTCGGGTCCGCGTTGGGCGCCGATCCCATTTTGGTCGGATACGATGTAAAAGTAGTCCTTCTCCAGCTCGCGCAGCTCGGACTTGAACTTTCCCCGACGGTTCGGGACGCGCTCCTCGCGTCCTACGTTCTTGATCCCGAAGCGCCTCATGCATTTCCCGCACTCTCCATGAATCGTCTTGAGCGGAAGATCCCGCCGCGTACCGATCTCGTCGGGCGGGGCAAGAAGCAGATTTCGATTGCTGAGGCTGACCCGGCTCTCCTCCGAGATCGGGCCTGTGAGCATGCCGATGTTGCCCTTCGGCTCCGTCCAATTCTCGAAGAGGAACTGTCCGCGGGCGAGCTGGAACCGCTCTGGCGGGAGCTGGAGTGTCCCCTCGTCCCCGTTCTCGCTCGGATGGAGCGGGCCGGGATCGGACTCGATACGGAGTGGTTGGGTCAGCTTTCGGAGGAAACCGGGAGGGAGCTCGACCGTCTGACCGCCGCGATTTATGAGAAGTCAGGTTCGGAGTTCAACATTGCTTCGCCCAGTCAGCTTGGCGAAGTCCTTTTCGAGAAACTGGGCCTCCCCAAGAAGAAAAAGACGAAGACCGGATTCTCGACTGATCACGAAGTCCTCGAGAAACTCTCGGAAAACCACGAGGTTCCGCGGCTCGTCCTGGAACACCGTCAGCTCTCGAAGCTCAAAGGCACCTATCTGGACGCGCTCCCGGAATTGGTTGATCCCGTGGATGGCCGGATCCACGCGAGCTTTCATCAGGCTGTGGCCGCAACCGGTCGTCTTTCCTCGAGTGATCCCAACATCCAGAACATCCCGATCCGAACGGAGGAGGGGCGCAAAGTCAGGCAGGCTTTCATCGCTCCTCGCGGCTGCAGCCTCATCTCGGCCGATTATTCTCAGGTCGAGCTGCGAGTGCTCGCGCACCTCTCGAAAGATCCGGGGCTGGAGGAGGCGTTTCAAACCGGTCACGATGTTCATACCGCGACCGCGGCCCGACTCTTCAGCGTCGACCCGAGCGAGGTTGGAACGGAATTGAGGTCTCGGGCCAAGGCGGTCAATTTCGGAGTCATCTACGGGATGGGGCCCCAGCGGATCTCGCGAGAGCTCGGAGTAACTCTCGACGAGGCAAAGTCATTTATCGCCGATTACTTCGCAAAAATGCCGGGGGTACGGGGATATCTAGAAGAGAACCTCGAGCGGGCCCGCGCGGAAGGCTATGTCACCACGTTGCTGGGACGGCGCCGCCACCTCCCGGGCCTGCAAAGCTCGGATCCGCGCACCCGGGCGCAGGCCGAGCGGATTTGTTCGAATACTCCCATTCAGGGATCGGCCGCCGATCTCATCAAGAAGGCGATGATCGACATCGATCGAGAACTCGTCGCCGGTCCTTACGAGGCAAGGCTTTTGCTTCAGGTTCATGACGAACTCGTCGTCGAGTGTCGAACCGAGCAGGCCGAGGAGGTTTCGGCCCTCCTCGTCCGGTGTATGGGGGAAGCGGTCAAACTCTCCGTCCCGCTCGATGTGGCGCTCGGAGTGGGCCGAAACTGGGGAGAAGCGCACTCGTGAACGATGCCTCCATCCGTATTCTCGGCATTACCGGAGGAATCGGGGCGGGGAAGAGTCGGCTCGCCCGTCTTCTCGAGGAACTCTTCGACGCGCCCGTCATCGATGCCGACCAACTAGGACACTCCGCCCTCGAGCCCGGGTCGAGTGTCTACGAAGCCGTCCTTGCTCGTTTTGGCGACGACCTTGTCGGCGAGCGCGGAGAAATCGTCCGTTCGAAGCTGGCCGCGATCGTGTTCAACGAGGAAGGCGCCCTTACGGATCTGGAGCGGATCGTCCACCCCTGGATTCTCGATCGTGTCCAAGCTCGCGTGGCGGCCTTGAAGGCCTCCGGCTACGTGGGTATCATCGTTTTCGACGCAGCTCTCCTCCTCGACTGGTTGCCGCTTTTTCGCCCGGATGGCATCGCCGTGGTGGTGGCACGTCGCGAGTTTCGCCTGGCGCGTTTGGCGGGGCGAGGAATGAGTTCGAACGAGGCCGAACGCCGTATGGATCACCAGCGGGCTGACGAGACCTGGGGCTCAGCTGCGGATTGGGTGATCGAGAATTCCGGGAGCCTGGAAGACCTGGAACGCTCGGCTCGCCGGCTTTGGCAGGATGCCAAAAAGCGGTGGGGCTGGGAACGAAGTGAGGGAGAGGAACGAACAGATGGTTGAGATCGACAAGGCATACGCGGAAGGCACCAAGCGCTTGGCAGAACTCCGGAGTTATCTTTGACCTCCCGGGAAAGAACAAGGAGATAGAAAACGGAGAGGCGAAGATGTCCGCGCCGGGCTTCTGGGACCGGCCTCAGGAAGCGCGAGATCTCCTTCGTCGATTGACTCTCATCAAAGGAAAACTGGCTCGCTGGGAGAGCCTCAACGCCGAGCGAGAAGACCTTTCCGTTCTCATCGAATTGAGTAAGGAAGAAGGGGCGGAGGCGGGTGCCGAAGCGGTCGCAGAGGCGGAGACGACCGCAGCTCGGTTTCTTCGGGATCTCGAAGCGTTCGAACTGACCACCTTGCTCAACGGCGAACACGATCCTAACAATGCGGTCCTGGCGATTCATCCCGGGGCGGGCGGCACCGAAAGCCAGGACTGGGCCGAGATGCTCCTGCGCATGTATCTACGCTGGGTCGAGCAGAACGGAATGAAGGCTTCGATTCTCGACTACCAGCCTGGAGAAGAGGCCGGCCTCAAGGACGCGACCCTGGAAATTGAAGGCGACTTTGCCTACGGGTACCTCAAAGCGGAGAGCGGGGTCCATCGCTGTGTGCGAATCTCGCAGTACGACGCGGCCAAACGTCGACACACCTCCTTTGCTTCCGTTTTTGTCCTCCCGCAGGTAGCCGAGTTCGCCGACGTGGAAGTCAAAGACGAAGATCTGCGCATCGATACCTATCGCGCCAGTGGCGCGGGTGGTCAGCACGTCAACAAGACGGACTCCGCCGTTCGGATCGTTCATCTCCCCACCAAGATCGTCGTGCAGTCGCAGGCTGAACGATCTCAGCATCGCAACCGGGAGTTTGCTATGAAGATCCTGCGTGCTCGGCTCTGGGCGCATCTTCGGGAGGAAGAGGAAAAGAAACTCGGACATCTGACCAGCTCGAAGAAAGAGATCGCCTGGGGGAGCCAGATCCGATCCTACGTTTTTCATCCGTACACGATGGTCAAGGATCATCGAACCAGCCACGAAATCGGAGACATTGGCAGTGTCATGGATGGAAACATCAACCCATTCATCGATGCATTTCTTCGCAAACCGCGCGAGGACGGCGGGGACTAACGCCTATCTATCGTTCGTTCCGAGGACTGGTGTCCTCTGGGTGAAGCGATCGGCCGGCAGGAAAAAAAAGGGACTGACGTGATCAACAAGAACATCTTTAGAGAGTACGACGTTCGCGGAATTGCGGACACCGATCTGAGCGACGAGTTTGCCGAACTTCTCGGACAGGCTTTTGGAAGCCGCATCCGTCAGGAAAACGGAAAGACAGTCGTGATGGGACGGGATGTCCGGGAATCCTCGCCTCGCCTGGCCGCGGCGCTGGCTCGGGGGATGTCCCGAGCCGGTTTGGATGTGACCGATCTCGGCATCATCCCGACTCCAGGGGTGTACTACGCCGTCGCGATTCTGGAGGCCGACGGTGGAGTCGTCGTGACCGGAAGTCACAATCCGATCGAATACAACGGATTCAAAATGCAGGTCGGCCGCGCTTCCCTCCACGGTGATGAGATTCGGGCACTTCTTACGCGAATCGAAACGAAGGACTTTGTCGAGGGAACGGGCACGGTCAGTGCGCGATCGATTCAAAACGAGTATGAGCAGATGATCGTGCAGAAGTGTCGTCCGGCTCGGGCCCTCAAGGTCGTTCTGGACGCCGGAAATGGAGTGGCGGGGCCGACAGCGCTCTCTGTCTTTACGAAACTTGGCCACGACGTTACGGCGCTCTACTGCGAGCCAGATGGTCGTTTCCCTAACCATCAACCGGATCCAACCGTGGAAGCATACATGGAAGACCTCAAGGCCAAGGTACTCGAGGTGGGGGCAGATCTCGGTTGCGGTTACGACGGCGACGGCGATCGAATCGGTATCGTTGACGGAAAGGGACGCCTTCTCTACGGCGATCAGCTGCTCGGGCTCTTTACCCGCGAGGTCCTCGAACGAAAACCGGGTTCCAAAGTCGTTTTTGATGTGAAGTGTTCGCAGGGCCTGGAAGAGGACATTCGCGCTCACGGCGGAGAGCCGATCATGTGGAAGACGGGGCATAGCCTGACCAAGGCAAAGATGAAGGAAGAGGGTGCACCGCTCGCCGGGGAAATGTCGGGGCACATGTTCTTTGTCGACGATTTTTATGGTCACGATGATGCCGTTTACGCTTCCGCCCGTTTTGTGGCTGCTCAATCGCGAAGCGGAAAGTCGGTCGCGGACCAGGTCGACAGCATGCCGCAGTACCTCAATAGCCCCGAGTTGCGCATCGAGTGTCCTGACGACCGAAAATTCGACATCGTCGAGAAGCTCCAGGCGCACTTCCGCAAGAATCATGAGGTCAGTGAAATCGACGGGGCCCGCGTGCTCTTTGAGGACGGATGGGGGCTGGTCCGGGCTTCCAACACTCAGCCTGCTCTCGCGCTCCGTTTCGAAGCACGGACCGAAGCGGGGCTTGCCGCTGTCGAAGCGGCCTTTCGGGAGGCCCTCGCGCCCTACCCGGAGGTCCTGTGGTAGAGGAGATCGCGCAAACGTCAGGCGTCGCCAAGGTTGACACTTGCCCCGGTGCTGCCTACTCTTCCGGGAAGTCGGGGATCAACTCTCCGACCATACCGTTCTACGGTCCGCCTGGGGTTGGCGAAGTGTTGCTAGTTGGGGGAGTTAGGTGGACATTCACGACCCGCGGTCCTGCCGTGACCCCCAATAAAACTGTGGGAGTTTGCACCCTATGATCATGGGACGGATGACTCTGTCGGCCCGACGGGCTGGAAGAGCGTCAATGTTGGCCAAGTGGGCTGGCTGTTTTTTTGTAGCATCTGTCGGAATTGGCATCTCATCCTGCCAAAACACAGATGATCTCCTCGCTCCCGGCGAAGTTGCTATCGGCAGAATGACAGCGGTCTTCGTGCCCGACAGCGTTCTGACCGAGAATCCGATTGATTTGAACGGAGAAGTCCTGGAACGGGAGTGGGGCGGCTCACGGGACACGGAGCTTCCCTTCGTTCAGATTCGCATGTCTAAAGAGGACGGTCAGGGCAACCCCGGAGAAGTGAAGTACATCTCGGCCAAGTGCATCTACAGCACGACCGATATCTACTTTCTCTTCCGGTGGACCGATGATGAGGCGTCCATCATGAAGGATGCGCTCTACTACGTCGGTCCGATCAATGATGGTTGCGCGGACCTGATCGTCGACCCAGCCAACTGGTCTTTCGAGAATCCACTCGATCCGCGTGCCCTCCCCGACGAGGAGGATCGACTCGACATCCTGTTCGAGGTTCCCGAGGGATCCGGACCGGTCGGTAAGGAAGACGCTTGGCAATGGCAGTCCACCAAGACCAATCCCGTTCGGGATATGTACGATCGACTGGTCGACTCGGCATCTTTCCCAGCTCGCGGGACGCCTGGGTATCTCGAGGACGGCGTTCTCGATCCCGACTTTGGGTTCTTTTTTGATCCGGGGACTCCCACCTGGAGACAGAACTGGACAGGGGATTCGCCCCTCCCCAATTTCGTCTACCGATCCGAAGACGACCCGTTCGTGGACCATCCCAATCCGACGAACTGTTTCAATGACTTCGGGGAAGAGTGTCGTTTCAACAACGGAATCGACTTCTACTACATCTGGCGGGATGACCTTCGCCTGCCAGTCGATGAGTTCTTCTTTTGTGACTCTCTCAACCAGTCCGTTCTTCCGCAGGGAAACGAACCGCGTCCATGGCTCTTCGGTGACGCAATCTCGGGCTATTGGTACACCTATGGGAGCGGGAGTCGGTCTGATGTGCGCGGCAAGGGCGTTTTTGATGATGGGATCTGGACGTTGGAGATTGGCCGCAAGATGTTCACCGAGGATCTCGCCAACGACGTGAACTTCCGTCGCGTCGTGCGCGAAGACAACGTCGACGTCGACGTCTATGTCGAGGAGCTTTCGTATAAGCTTCGACTCTACGACAATTCGACGGACGAGTACTGGGGGTCGGGTCCGCAGACTCTTCTCCTTGGCCCAAGGGAGGGAGGGAAATGAGAGCTTCTATCTTCGCGATGACGCTGCTCACGGCGATCCTTTTCGCGACCCCGGCGGCCAGCCAGTTCATCACGTTCCAGGCCGACGAGTTTGGCGCCCCGCTCGGCGACCGACTCGAAACCGCACGTCTCGGCGCTATGGGCGGGATGCGTTTTGTCATTCCTGACGAGAACCGTGAGATCAACCTGAGCGACTTCGGTCGAAACATCGCCGCTCGAGCTCGTGACAAGGACGCAGGATGGTCCATCGAAAACGGTTACAGCAAGTACCGACGAACCGAAGATTTCCTGGCCAACAACGGGCAGAGCGACTTTGCCCAACGACAGGTGTTGACCCAGGAGGGTGTACTCGCCCTCGCATCCTATCGGACGGACGAAGGGCGAAGCTTCGGGGGGCAGTTTCTCTGGAACGCGCAGGGCTTTCGGCAACGCGTAGGGGCCGAGTCACGGACTCGTGGCCCCGACATATCTTTGTATTGGAATGAGTCAGTCGGCCCACTCGAGCTCGGAATCGGTCTGACACAGCTGACGGAC
>Ga0315338_1004461_pt1 | contig 11030 bp, 6 predicted proteins | sample ASW8metaG_FD_204518 | JGI IMG/M metagenome (GOLD analysis project Ga0315338, IMG submission 204518) | Ammonia-oxidizing marine archaeal communities from Monterey Bay, California, United States - ASW #8 | ecosystem: Environmental > Aquatic > Marine > Coastal | place: USA: California | collected...
GTCGACGACAGCCGATTGTCCCGGGTACACGACGGTGGTCGAGTCGAGCTGCTCCACGATGGCCGGTCCGCCGATCGCATGCCCCGGCTTGAGGAGCGCGCGGTCGTAGATGGGACACGGCGATGACCCGACCGCGGCGTCGAAGCACACGGGCCGCTCGCCGGTGCGTGCTTCGCTCACCGGGCCGGTGGCGCGTTCGGCCCGCTTCAGCGTCACCTTCGGCACGGTAACCGTCGCCCGGGCGCGGTAGTTCACCGCCTCGGCCTCCTCGCCGGGCGCGTTGTGTCCGAAGAGCTGTTCGTGGTGTTCGTCGAAGTGCCGGCGGGCCGCGGCGACCGACTCTGGCCCAGCGGCGCTCTCGCTGCCGATGGGGATCGTCAGCTCGTAGCCTTGGCCGAGGTAGCGGATGTCGATGAAGAACTCGAGGATGACATCTTCTGTGCCGAAGCCCTCATGCTCGAACTCCTTTTCCGCCTGCCCACGGAGATCCGCGAGGACGGTCGAGAGCTCGTCCGCCGTCAGCTCCGACATCAGCCGCAGGCGCGATCGCACATAATCACGGCGCAGGTCGGCCATGACCAGACCCATCGCCGACGTGACACCAGGCGAAGGCGGTACCACCACCTTGGCCATCTTCAGGTCGGATGCGAGCATGCCGGCGGGGATGGGCCCCGCGCCGCCGAACGCCACCAGAGCGAAGTCGCGCAGGTCGTAGCCCACCTCGGTGGACACGGCGCGGATCCCCTCCTCCATCTTGGCGTTGGTGATGCGCACGATGCCCTCAGCCGTCTGCAGCACGTCGAGGCCGAGCTCGTCGCCGACCGCCGCGATGGCCCGCTCCGCCGCTTGTCTGTTCAGCGCCACCCGGCCGCCGAGCTTGCGTCCGTGGTCGAGGAAACCTAGCACGAGCGTGGCGTCGGTCACTGTCGGTTCCGTGCCGCCCTTCTCGTAGCAGGCCGGGCCGGGGTCGGCACCGGCGCTCTCGGGACCGACACGCATCCCACCTCCCCCGTCGACGCGCGCGATCGTGCCGCCGCCGGCGCCGATGGTGTTGATGGTGAGCATGGGCACCGCGAGCTCCCAATCCCCCACGCGTCCTGTGGTGGTTTCCAGAACCCGGCCATCCTGACCAAGGGCGATATCGGTACTGGTGCCGCCCATATCCAACGAAACCACGTTGGCGAAACCGGCAGCCTGGCCGACCTGCATGCCCGCCTGTGCGCCCGCGCACGGACCGGACAGCACCGTGGTGATTGGGACCACCGTGCTCAGCCTGCCGATGCCGCCGTTGCTCTGCATCACGTACAGCTGCTCCGTGGTCACCTGCTGCTCGCGGATCCGGTGCTCCAACGACACCAAGTAGCTGGACATGGCCCGGTCGATGTTGGCGTTGGCGACGGTGGTGCTGAGCCGAGGCCGCTCGCGAACCTGAGGAAGGATGCGGGAGGAGAGAGACACCGAGCAGTTCGGTATCTCCTTCAGTATGATCTCCGCCAGCTCCTCTTCGTGCGCTGGGTTAAGGAACGAGAACAAGAGCACCACCGCGATGGCGTCGATGTCCAAGCGCGCGAGGCTGCGGACCGCCTCGGCCGCCGCCTCGCGGTCCAGCGGGCGCGTGACGGCGCCGTTGGCGTTGACACGCTCGGCGGCCTCCCGGCGGAATCGGGGCAGCACCGGCGGCAGGCGCTCGATGTACACCTGCCCCCCTGTGGAGTCCTCCTGGCGAGGCAGGTGCCACACGTCGTTGATGCCTCCGAAGCCCTCCGTCACGAACAGGCCGATCCGCTCGCGCTGGCCCTGCAGCAGACGATTCGTGCCAACGGTGGTCCCGTGCGAGAGCGAGAGCACCTCCGCGGGGGCGAACGACCCGGCAAGAAGCTCCTTGAGCCCTGCGATGATCGCCTCGCCAGGGTCGCTCGGCGTCGACGGCAGCTTCAGCACGTCCACCTCGCCGGTGTCCTGGTCGAGCACGACCATGTCCGTGAACGTACCGCCAGTGTCGACTGCGATGGCCTTCAAGTGCATATCTCCGGATGGGGGCTGGCGGCGTTATAACGCTGGGCCGGGCGGCATGTCAACGATGGCTCACAGGTTCCTCGGCACACCATGTCTCGCTTGACGCGAACCGCTCGCCGCCGCAAGCTTGCGCGTACCGACGTCTCGACCTGCGTATTCTAGGAGGCATGCCATGCTCACCGCCGCCGAGAACGAACAGTTAACCAGGGTCGGCCCCGGCACGCCCATGGGGGAGTTGATGCGTCGGTACTGGCTCCCCGTCGCCACCTCCCAAGACCTGACCGAGAACCCGGTGAGGTCCGTGCGGATCCTTGGCGAGACGCTCACCCTGTACCGCGACCGCAACGGCACCCTTGGCCTGCTCGCCCAGCGCTGCGCCCACCGCAGCGTCGACCTAAGATACGGGATCCCTGAGCAGAACGGCCTGCGCTGTCCCTACCACGGATGGCTGTACGACGCCACCGGCCAATGCCAGGAGATGCCCGCCGAATCGCCCGAGAGCACGTTCGCCGCACGGGTGCAGATCAACTCCTATCCGGTCGAAGAGCTGGCAGGGCTGATCTTCGCCTACCTCGGCCCCGCTCCCGTCCCGCTGCTGCCTCGTTGGGACGTATTCGCCTACGAGAACGTGTTCCGGCAGGTCGGCACCACGGTCATCCCGTGCAACTGGCTGCAGTGCCAGGAGAACTCCGTAGACCAAGTGCACACCGAGTACCTCCACGGCCGCTTCGCCCTCTACGCGCTGGAGCGCCTGGGCTACACGGACCCCGAGGTCTACGCAATGGCGCAACGGTTCGTCGACAACCACCACGAGCGCCTCGCGTTCGGCGACGCCCCGCATGGCATCCAGAAGTACCGCCTGCGCTCCGGGCGCAGCGAAGAAGATGCGTCCTGGCAGGTGGGCCATCCGCTGGTGTTCCCGAACATGGTGCTCATCGGCCGCCCTGGCCATAAGGAACTCCAGATCCGCATCCCCATGGACGATACCCACACCTGGCACCTCTCGTACCAGGTCTATTTCGGCGCCGAAGGCGTGCAAATGCCCGTGCAAGACCCCATCCCAAGCTTCGAGTCACCGATCCTGGACCTCCCCGACTACGTGCTGGGCCAGGACATCGTGGGCTGGCCATCGCAGGGCGAGATCACTGACCGCACCGTCGAGAAGCTCGCCGAGTCGGACCGTGGTCTGATCATCTTCCGCAAGATGCTCGCGGACCAGATCAAGATCGTGCAGGACGGCGGCGACCCCATGAACACGTTCCGGGATCCCGAGACCAACCGGTTTGTCGAGCTGGTGATGGAGGACTACGGCCCGCTGATCGACTACAAGCCAGGTTATCTGCGCCACACCAACACTGGCCCGCTGAACACGGTGATCGATCAACTCGACGATCTGCTCATCAAGATCGCGTCCGCGAATTCGGCGGCGCGAGCCTAGGTCCGCACGAGGAGACGGCCATGGCTACCGAGCAACGCGGAGCGGCACACTGGATCGATCATTTCGTCGTTGGCACGAACGACATCGGCCGATGGGTGGAGTGGGCCATCGACGTCATCGGCGTCGAGCGCCATCCCATCGAAGGGCTCACCACCGAAGCGCGCAACGCCGGCCGTCCTGTGGCCTCGTTCATGTACATGGGCGACGGGTCGTGCCACTTCGGCGCTTTCCTGCAGCGTGAGCAGCTTCCCCCCACCAAGGGACTTGGCGTCTCCACTCCTCGCCATGGCTTCTACGTGCGTGCAGCCGACGTGGAAGCGCACGTGCGGCGCCTAGACGCCCATGGCGTGCCGCATACCGCCCCGGCGCGCACGTCCGCTGAGGGTGAGGCTGGCGTCGGGGTCCACTTCGAGGACCCGGACGGCAACCAATATGAATTCTGGGCACCCGACGACCTGCCCGAGGGCGCCATGGCCGTCGAGACGTCCGCCGGCGTGGGCCGCATCTCCAGCATCGCCTTGGGCGCGCGAGAACTGCAGCGGACCGCGGATTTCTTCAGCGCCTACTGCGGCATGGAGCGCGTGAGCAACGACGACGTGCCTGAAGACACGCTCGTGCTGCGATTGAAGGCCGGCGCGCGGCTCGTGTACCACCTGACGGGCGAGGTCGACCAACGGGTCATCGGACACCGGCCGTGGTACGCGTTGCACGTCGCCTTTACCGTGCCGGTCGAAGACTATTTCTCGAACTACTACCGCATCTGGGAGGGTGTCCCCGAATGGGAGGACTCCACCCATGAGCTGGACGTGAGCGCCGAAGAGGAGGACCAGCTCCCCGCGCGCACCGGAATGCACACCAGTCCCGCCGGCCGAGCATGGAAAAAGATCTACGAGCGTGGCGACGAGTTCTACGACTGGGACTCGCACGCCTTCCACTTCATCGGCGGCATCGACGTGCACGGGAAGGGCTCGCTGGCGTTCTACCAGGCGAAGGAGCAGGCCGAGTACCTGAAGGAGCTGCAGGAAGCGATCGCGCGAGACGGAGTGCCGCCTCGAGCCTAGGAGCCCGCCGCCAGCCGATCAGCCTCAGCCGCGGCCGCTGCGGTTCTGCTCTTCGACGCATCTGCTCGTACCCGCCTGCCAAGAGCCGGAGTCACGTTCACCCGCATCGCTTGCAGGGAGGTCGCTCACCTGCAGCGATGCGATCGCCAGGTCCGCCATGTCGAGGCGCACCAGCGCCGCACCCAGGTCGAACGTCGGTTGCCAAAGCCCGGCAGCGCCAGGTCCAACGTGATGGAAGATGCTTCTGGGCTTTCACGTCCAGTGGGTTCCATCAATAGTTCTCGTGGGGCGTGGCGAGCCGCAGTCGTATAGCGGCGCCGCCTGGTCGCTAGCCTTGGCAAGGCCCCGCAGTCCCTGTGCGAGCTCGCCTTCCCTGGTGGCCAGGGCAGCGTCCGCAGCGGCGAACGATACGCTAATGTTGAGCGCCGTGGTCTGCCCAGCCGCTAAGGGGTACCCCATACGGAGGAGCCATTCTGTGGTCAGCTCGCCTCGTAGGCTCCGCGGGTCGGCCGCACCGGGCGCAGCAGCCAGAAGGGTCGGCGCAGGCCGTCCGGCCCTGGTCCGGGACGCGTCAGGCCTAGCCATCGCTGGTATGCCTCGTGTGACTTTGCCGTGTCCACGTCGATGTCCCCGTAGGCATCGCCAGGCGCGGCGCGGGTCACACGCACCTTCTGGTGCCAGCAGTGCGCGCCGCTTATCGGGTCGGGCTGCACCGGGAACACGATGTTCTGGTGCACGCCACCGTCGCTCCACCAGATGCGCTCGGAGTCGGCGCTTCCCTTGAACGGACGCACGCCGTGCTCCTGCCGCATGGACCAATGCGAATCCTTGTGCTCGAGGCCAACCACGGCCGAAGCCCATCGATCGCTGCCATGGTCCTCGTGCAGCCGCCAGCGGCCTAGGTGGTGCGAGCAGGCGACGACGCCGGGGCGTATCGCTTCGGTCACCCAGACCTTGTCCACGAATGAGCCAATCTCTGTTTCGACCTTGACCAGGTCGTCGGTCGCCACGCCCATGCGCTCCGCGTCCTGCGGGTGGACCCAAACGGGGTTCGAGTTCGCCGTCTCGTACAGCCAGCTCGCCCCGTTGGTGCGGGAATGGATCAGCGTGGGCAGCCGGAACGTCGGCAGCAGGCCGTATTCATCGCGGTCGTGGTCGATGAGGGATGGATGCACCTGGCTCGTGATATGCGGCATGCGCTCACGATGCTCCGCCGTGCGCGGGTAGATGGGCAGCGCGTACTCGGGCCAACCCCAGTCGGCGAGCGTCTTGGAGTAGAACTCCAGCTTGCCTGAGGGCGTCGGGAAACCTTGCACGGCCTTGCCGTCCACGAGCATGGCGGTGCGGAACCGGCCGTCGCCGTCCAGGAAGGGTCCAGGCATCGGCCTGAAGTTCGTCTTTGGCGGTGCAGAGCCCTGCCACAGGAACGTGCCCTCCGCATCCGGCTCGCTGCCGTCCACTGGCGGGTCAGGGGGTGCCTCGTGCCGCTCGTAGACGTCCTGCGTGATCTCGAAGGCACCGAATCGACGCATGTAGTCCAGGGGACTCAGGCCTGCCTCCGTCGCCTTCTCCGGCAGTCCGGGGACGGAGTTCTCGAAGATCCAGCGATAGTACTCCTCGATGGTGATCCGCTCGCCGGACCGGTAGGGCGACTCGAAATGCTGTCTGATGTTCCGATCGCCGTCGGGATCCAGGCGCCACGACAGGTCGATCCAGAACTCGTTCTCCTCCCACACTTCGCCGGGGTTGGTGCCCAGGGTCGACTCGATCTTCTCGCCCGCCCGCTCGCGCGCCGCGCGCACCACCGGCTGGCGGAACCCGATCCACTGCGACGCGTGCGTCTCGTAACTGTGCAGGTCGTGGCGCTCCGGACCCAGACCCGTGGGCAGCACGTAGTCGGCGAACTGCGCGCTCTCGTTCCATACTGGGGTCAGCGCCACGTGCAGCCCGACGCGATCCTCGTCCGACAGCATCTCCAGCCAGCTGAAGCCGTCGGGGTTGGTCCACAGCGGGTTGTGCACACGGGTGAAGTACACCTCGAGCCGCTTCCCCTGCTCGTGCAGTATGTGCGGCAGCGCAAAGCCCATCTCGTAGTGGGCCAGTGGATACGCACTCGGCCAATGGTTCTCGTTCCATCGCTCAGGCTGGCTGGGCACCGTTGGCGGTCGTGGCACGAACTTGGTCCATGCGTTCGGCAGCGTGCCGCCCCTGGTGCCGACCGCGCCAGTGAGCACACTCAGGAAGAACAGCGTTCGCGCCGTGTTCCAGCCACCCAGGTGCGCTGCCGCAGCGCTGCGCCAGACGTGTCCCGCGAAGGCGTGGCCCGCCTTGCCGATCTCCTCCGCCACGGCGGCGATGGTCTCGGCCGGCACGCCTGTCTCCTCTTCGGCCCACTCCAGGGTGTAGCCCGAGTAGATCTCCGTCAGGAAAGCGATGAAGCTGTCGAAATCCTCACCGGCGGGCGCCGTGCCCAGGCCCTCGCGGTCCAGGAACGACAGATACTCCCTGTCTGCCAAGAGCTGTTGCCAGTTCACCCATCGCTCGAGGAACGGGCGGTCGATGAGATCGTGCTCGATCAGGTAGCCGGCCATGGCCAACAGCAGGCCCGGCTCCGTACCGGGGTACGGCGCCAGCCAGTAATCGGCCTTCGATGCCGTATTCGACAGCCGCGTGTCAATCACCGCAGTCTTCGCGCCCGCCATCGTCGCGCCGACGATGCGCTGGGCGTGCGGTGCGAAATAGTGCCCCGCTTCCAGGTGCGCGCTCAGCATCAGGATGAACTTCGTGTTCTCGTGGTCCGGGTTCGGTCGGTCCATGCCCATCCAGAACGCATATCCCGCACGCGCCCCCGCGGAGCACACGTTGGTGTGGCTGTTGTGCCCGTCGATCCCCCACGCCTGCAGCACGCGCTCCGTGTACAGATCCTCACCTGGGCGACCCACGTGGTACGCGATCTCGTCATGGCGCCCATCATCCAGCGCCGATCGCATGCGTGAGGCTATATCGTCGAGTGCGTCAGACCACGAAACGCGCTCCCAGCGTCCGTCGCCGCGGGCTCCGGTTCGCTTCAGCGGATACAAGATGCGGTCGGGGTTCGTCACCTGCGAGATGGTGGCCGGCCCCTTCGCGCAATTGCGGCCACGGCTCGCCGGATGCAGCGGATGCCCCTCCAGCTTGCGTATCTCGTACGTCTCCTTGTCGACGAAGGCGAGCAGGCCGCAGGCCGATTCGCAGTTGAAGCACACCGTCGGAACGATGGCGTAGTGGTGCTCGACTCGCTCAGGAAGCTGGCGCGGGTCCACCTCGACCCAGTCGTCCCACTGCTCCACCGGCGGGCTAGAGATCAACGGCGCTGCTGCGGTTCGGACTTCTTCGCTCAACTAAAATCCTTTGTTCTGACCTTCGAGTATCGTTCGCTAGGTAAGCGGATCGGACTGGCCCGCCTGCACGAACGCGTGCTCCTGCGTCAGCAGGCCGGCGAGCGCCAGGACACCGCCGGCGGCGAACGTGCTGTCGAACATCGCCAGCGGGATCGCCACCGCCGTGGCCGCGAGGCCACCCCAGAAGTGCAGTGCCCACTGGCCGCGGGTCATATTGTGCGCGGCCACGCGTGCCGCGGCCGATCGCCGCGGCACGAGCTCACGCGCGACCGTCATCACGACGTGGAGTGCGGCTGAGGAGGCGAGCGTCAGTTGCAGCGCCGTCAGTGGGTCGCCCAGCAGGTCGCTTGCCAACGTCAGCACGGCGAGAGCGCCGGCCCCACCGGCCACACCCTTCAGTAGCGTATGCCACGGCAAGAAGGCATCCTGCCACATGTCGCGCCCCTTAGATTGTCGGAACAGGAACGCCGTATATACCACCGTCGCCATTGCTAACACCGCACCCGCGCCACGCAGCACGTCCAACAAGTTGCCCGCCTCCGCGAGTGCCGCGGCGAAAGCCGCCGCCAGCAACAGCGAGAAACTTGCGATGAGAAACGCGCCGCGCACGAGCCACGATCCCCAGCGAGGGCGCAGAAAGATCGTGTAGAAGCGCGCGGGGTGCGAGAGGTCCCCGATCAGCAACGCCCCAGCCAGGGCCATGAACGCAGCACTCGTTGCGATCGCCGCGACGTCCCACGCTCGGTCCCCGCCATCGACCAGCAGCGCAAGCATCGCGGCCACGGCGAACGCGCCCCCGCCGACCGCCTTAGCCCACGAGTAGCCGGACACGCGCCAGTCCCACGGTGCGCGGGTATTGTTGCCGTAGGAGATCAGCCCCGCGGCTTGATTCGCTGCCGGTGGAGACGCACTGGTCGGCGTTGGGCGAGCCCACTCGGGCCGCTGCGCCGCGGCGAAGGTTGCTCTGGAAGCGGCGGCCAGCGGATCGAGCCCCCGGGACTGGCCCTGCACGTAGAACAGCTTCGGACGCGTTCCCTTCTCGGGGCGCCGGACGCTCACTTCGTTCTCGGCCAGCAGCCGCGACAGCGGACTCTCCGCGTCGTTCATATCGCCAACCACGATGGCCTGCGTGGGGCATACGGAGACGCACGCCGGCTCCATGCCCTCGTCGATGCGGTGCGAGCAGAAGTTGCACTTCTCGGCGCTGTGGGTCTCGGGATCGATGTAGATCGCGTCGTAGGGGCAGGCGGCTATGCATGCCTTGCAGCCGATGCAGGTCGCGCGGTTAAAGTCGACGATGCCGTCGTCCCGTTGGAACATCGCCCCCGTTGGGCAGATTTCGGCGCAGGGCGGCTCCTCGCACTGGTTGCAGCGGGTGACCTGGAAATTCCTCTCCAAAGAAGGAAAGACCCCTATCTCCACTTGTTTCACGAAGGTACGGGTCACTCCCAGAGGCACCTGATGTTCCGCCTTACAGGCGATCGTACAGGCATGACACCCGATGCACCGGCGCTCGTCGATCACCTTGGCCCATTGCATCGGTGACGTGGTCATCGGGGTCCTCCAATGCGCACGCGTACGTCGCCGGGCTCGGTCGGAACATCCTTCAGCGCGCCGACCACGCCGGTCACTACGCGAGCGAGCACCGTCCGCAGGAACGGATTCAGCCGAACCCGCGCGCCGTCCACCAGGATATCGACGGCGGGCCCTCCGTCCTCGTCGTTCAGGAATCGCTCCTCGATGAAGTCGGCAACGCCGCTCACGTCGCCTGCGGCGATGCCCGTGACGCCCCCGTGGACGGGCGCGTCCCCGACGACCGCCACCACCGCTTCGGCACCGAGCGCGCGATCCATGTCCGTGCCGGCGACCCCGATCTTGAAGTGCTTGCTGGACGAAAAACCCTCGGCGAGCACGATGTCGTAGCGGCCTGCGAGCACGAAGGCGATCTCGTCGAGCTGATCGCCCGTCGCCCAGTCGCCCGCCATCGTGATGCCCGAGGGCGTGGCGAGAGCCGCCGTTGCGGCTCCGGCGGACGCTACCCGGTGTGTATCCTTACCCGGCGCCTCCAGCGGCACGTCGTGGTGCGTGTGTTTTACGTATGCAGCGTGGATGCCGCGCGCTGCCAACTCCGGGACGAGCCGCTCGATCAGCAATGTCTTGCCACTGCCGGAGCTGCCGATCACACAGACGATGGGGATGCTCATCGAGCCGCGGCCCGACGGGGGAATCGGTGCGCTTGCCTGGCGGTGGCCTCCGCCTGCGCGAGCTCGCCAGGCGTGTTCACGCTCAGGAACGTGCGACCGCTCGGGTCGAACCGAGCCCACTCGTCGCGCTCGACGTAGCGCGTGTGGACCCGGTCGAAGAGTCGGTGCACCGCAAGATCTCCCTCCTCGAACATCGCTTCGACGGCAGGCTGGCACGCGGCTGCGTAGACGGCGTGCAGTGGCTGCAGCCGGCCGTCGTGCACTGGAACGACCGCGTCGTAGCCGCCGGCCAAGCTGCGTAGGTGGCGCAGCAGCGCAGCGTCGAGGAAGGGCATGTCACAGCCGACCGCGATGCTGCACGGGGACGTGGTGTGGCGTAGGCCGGTGTAGATACCCATTAGCGGACCAAGCGAACCCGATACGTCAGGAACCACCTCGGTGGGCTCTATTGCGGGAAGTTGCAGGTTCTGATCCGGTGCAGTTACCACGAGCAAGTGATCGCAGGATCTACGTATCGAGTCGATCACGCGCTCGATCAGTGGAGCCCTTAGGAAGGCCAGACTTGCTTTCGGCATGCCCATGCGTTGCCCCAGCCCACCGGCCAGGACGATGCCCGTACTGTCGGTGAAGCCGTCGTCCACGTTCCCCTCTTCGTGCAGTGCCCCCGCGGCGACTGAATGATGCATGGGAGTCCATGGGCTGTCAATGCGGCCGGCGCGCCGTGCCAGCAACGCGATGCGAGTCCCGATGAGCGCGCCTGAAGCTGCAGGAGAACTGGAGCATCCAGCCAAACCAGGCTTCCTCAATCCTCCGGTCATCGATCGGTGACTTTATGTAACCCTGGCACTTCGCTTGACGTACTAGCATGGCTATGCCAAGACGAACAGAAACACTGGCGGAGACTCCGCCCGAGCGGGGGCACTCCACGCAA
>Ga0315338_1004462_pt1 | contig 11027 bp, 9 predicted proteins | sample ASW8metaG_FD_204518 | JGI IMG/M metagenome (GOLD analysis project Ga0315338, IMG submission 204518) | Ammonia-oxidizing marine archaeal communities from Monterey Bay, California, United States - ASW #8 | ecosystem: Environmental > Aquatic > Marine > Coastal | place: USA: California | collected...
ACCCAGCAGCCACGTTGAGTTGGACTGTAGCCAGATAATTTTTTTGCTGATCCAGTCTGCCAGGACATTGGTCTGTAAATCATGGCGGCGTTTCGATTTCATCAATAAACCTCTGTGATTACTATATCCAAAGTAAGTCAATTTCAACGAGTATAGCGCCACTGAGGAAAACAGGTCAAGTCCGCGAGCTTCCTAAACTTCTTCCGTTAGCTCGGTGCTATCTGTCTCAAATATGCCTAAAAGGGACTCTGCTCCTCCGGTCCTCTCCCCGCAGAGCCCGACAGACGTTAAAGTATTTTCCGCACGGTTTTTCTGCCAGAAACCAATCGCTTTGGTCTGCCATACAACGCTTGCCAACGAACGCAGTCAAATAATGCTCCCCTTGTAACCGGAACACCTGTTGCCACCAAAAGCCCCACTCAAAGGCCTGAATCCTCCACAGCGCGAAGCGGTAGATACCCTTACGGGACCACTTCTGGTACTCGCGGGCGCCGGCTCTGGAAAAACGCGCGTTGTCACCTATCGGATTATCCAACTCATCCGTAACCGCGTGCCAGCTGATCGGATTTTAGCGGTCACCTTCACGAATAAGGCTGCCAAGGAAATGATGCAACGGGCAAATCAATTGTTGGATCGCCGCCAAAAGAAAAAACCGGAAATATCGACCTTCCACTCCCTCTGTGTTCGCATTCTCCGTCGTCACATCCAACACCTTGGATATTCACAACAATTTACAATCTACGACCGGGGAGACCAGGAGACCACGGCACGCACAGTCCTCCGCGAGTTGAAAACACCGAACCAGAAACTTAAACCAGCGGACCTACTTTACCTTGTTGGGCGTTGGAAGAACAATTCGGTAACCTACCAGCAGGCACAACGCAACGCAGAATCCGACAGAGAGCATTTAGCAGCGGTCGCCTATGAGCGCTACCAAAATGCGCTCCGAGCGAGTGGAGCTGTCGATTTTGACGATCTTCTCCTATTGACCGAACAACTTTTGGAACAATTTAAAGATGTCCATCACGCTGAATCAGGACGTTTCGATCAGATTCTTATCGACGAGTATCAGGACACCAATGGCAGCCAATACCGAATTGTGAAATCCCTCGCGGGTGGACACCGCAACCTTTGTGTTGTCGGCGATGACGATCAATCAATCTACGGTTGGCGTGGTGCAGAAGTCCAACATATTCTGCGATTCAAACTCGACTGGCCCGATGCCAAGGTCGTTCGTTTAGAAACCAATTATCGAAGCCGACCTGAGATTCTGGCAATGGCAAACCGTCTGATTGTTTTTAATCAGAAAAGACACGACAAGCAACTTCGTCCCGTCCGCGCGCCAGGCAGAGCCCCAAAAATTCTCCAACTACAAGATGAAACGGAAGAAGCTCGTACCGTCATCAAGGATATCAGCCATATCCTCGATACTTCAGCAACCCAACCGAGGCATATTGCTATTTTGTTTCGGACCAACGAACAACCCCGTAGTTTCGAAACGGAATTGCGCCGCATGCGATTGCCTTATGTCCTTGTTGGCAGTATGTCGTTTTATGATCGCCGTGAAGTCCGTGACTTAATGGCCTATTTCAAGGTGATTGCCTCACCACAGGACGAGGCCTCGTTACTGAGAATCCTGAATATGCCAGCGAGAGGCATCAGCAACACAGCTCGGCAAGCGCTGATTGAAGCAGCAACCGAGGCTGGCAAACCAGCTTTTCATCTACTTGCAACAGCATCCGATATCGAAGGGGTCTCGCCCAAGGCAGCAGAAGCCATGCAAAAGTTTGAAAAAATGATTACAGACTATGCGCGGCGATTCTCGAGCAAAAAAGCCCTAGTCGATACTGCAAATCGACTACTCCATGATATTGGTTACCTGGACGAACTCAAAAGTCGTTATCCAGAACCGCTGGAATGTGACGCGAGAACCTCCTCTGTGGAACAGTTTATTAGTGCCTTGGGCAGCTATCAACAAGAAAGTCGGAATGTCAGCCTCCAGGGGTTTATTGATGCTACACTCCTCGAGAATCGTGAGGCAGATGCTGAGCAGGATCGCAACGCTATCATGCTGATGACCCTGCACGCAGCGAAGGGGTTGGAGTTTCCTCATGTCTATATGGCCGGCATGGAGGAAGGACTCCTCCCCCACCATCGATCGCTGGCAGAGGCTGACGGCTCGGCCATTGATGAAGAACGGAGGCTCTGCTACGTAGGCGTCACGCGGGCCCAGGACCAGCTTACGCTCAGCATGTGCCTAAGCCGCAGGAAATGGGGCAAACAACGAGATACCATTCCAAGTCGGTTCCTCTATGAACTCACCGGACAGGCAGATCACCCAAACGCAAGCATCGCGCGCGAAGGCCGCCTGCTAAAGCGGAAGCGGGCCAGAGTTCGCTAAAACCGCCTACTCGCGCCAGATTGCCCGCTAGCAGGCTCTGAAAACATCTTTTTCAGATTTTCCGAGTGCCAGTAGGGAGAAAAACCCTACCTGTAAACCACCCGCGCCAGCATTGCAACCAATTTGCTCCGGTAATCTTTACGGATTAGGAACTTTACTGAAAGTTAACCGGTTATGCGGTCGATAATTGCGATATCGATTGCCATCCATGGGGTGGCCTACAGGCATCGCTTGCAGGAATCGGCAATCGTCATGGGGGGAGGATCGATACCTTTCGACGTTCGGAAAAACGGCGGGAGTGATTGGTCTTTCGATGTAAAAAAGAACGCATGTCCCCCATGGACTAAAATCCTCAATGAGCCCAACGCTCCATAATAAGATTGGTCTAACGCTCGCTCTGGCGTTGGTCGCAGGCACTGGCTGCCATCCGACTCAGCCTTTCTATTTTGGCGAGGATGGGGATCTCTCGCACTATGTGGGGGTTGCTACAGAAATTGACTACCCGGCAGTTAGTGAGCCGATCCTGTCCGATGCCCAATATGCCAATGCACCGCTAACACTTGAGAATGCGAATTTTGAGGAATTTTGGGAAATTCCGCTTGCTGATGCTATCAAAATAACTCTAGCCAACAGTAAAGTTCTCAGGAGCCTTGGCGGGCGGATCGACACCATGTCGGGCATTTCACAGCCTTCTGAAGCATTGCTTGCCAATCCTGATGCTTTACAGACGATTTACAATCCAGCCATTCAAGAATCCGCTCCTGGCTATATCAACGGTCTTTTGACCGGCCCGGAAGCAGCCCTCGCTGCCTTCGATGCCACCTTTAGCAGCAGTCTTTTCTGGGAAAGTTTCGAGGATCCCATCAATGTAAATCCAATTGAAGCACAAGTTCTGGAACTTGCATTAGTCAACGTACAGGACCTCGTCACTTTTCAAAGTCAAATTCAAAAGACCAATATTGCCGGTGGTATTTCAACACTCAGTACGACAACGTCTTACGATGCCAACAACAATCCACGTGTTCTCTACCGCAACTCATACCGGACGGACATCAAGGGTGAATTCCGTCAGCCGCTGTTGCAGGGGATGGGGGCCGAATACAACCGGATCGCAGGACCGTTTAGCAACCTCGCGGGAATTGGTACTAGGATGTTTGACGGTGTTTTGATTGCTCGTATTCAGACCGACCGTGCAATCACTGAATTTGAGGCAGGCGTTCGTAATCTAGTGGCCGATGTGGAAAATACGTACTGGGAACTGTATTACGCATACCGAAATCTGGAGGCTCGAAAAGTCGGGCTGACAAGTTCTCTTAGAACATGGCAAACCGTGCAGGCAATCACGCGGGCCGGTTCTATTGGCGGCGGTAAAGAAAGAGAGGCTCTGGCACGTGAGCAGTATTTTTCGTTCAGGGGACAGACCGAACAGGCCAAATCAGACGTATTTGCCGCTGAGAACCGACTCCGCTTCCTGATGGGGATTGCTGCGACCGATGGCCGGTTGATTCGGCCGTCGGATGACCCCACCATGGCCAAAGTGACCTTTGATTGGAGCGATATCCTCCGCGAATCGCTAGCTCGGAATGTCGAACTGAGAAAACAACAATGGCGGATCAAACAGCGAGAACTGGAAGTGATTGCTGCCAAAAATCACCTTTTACCGCGACTCGATATGGTGGGAAGTTATCGCTGGCTCGGTTTCGGGCATGACCTGCTCGGTGATAGTCAGTCGGGAACAGCATACCCGTCTGCATGGAACGTCCTTTTTGGAGGCGATTTCGCGGAGTCGCAACTTGGCGTAGAAATGGCCATGAATATCGGCTTTCGGGCCGAACTGGCCGCCGTGCGGAACGCACAATTGCTGCTGACACGTTCAAAGGCTGTTCTCAAAGAACAAGAACTGGAACTCTCTCACTTGCTGGCAGATTCCGTGAGACAACTTGCTCGTCATTACCGATTGATTGAAACCAATTTCAATCGGCGAGTGGCGGCACAGGCACAGGTCGATACTTTCCAAGCAAAAATCGATGTCGGGTTTGGACGCAACATCGAACAGTTGGATTTACTCTTGGAAGCTCAACGTCGGTTGGCAGAAGCCGAGGCTGAATATTACCGCTCTCTGGTGGATTACAACAGGGCGATCATCCAAATCCAATTCCATAAGGGCTCCCTGTTGGAAGACAATAGTGTTTTCCTTGCAGAAGGCCCATGGCCAGGTAAAGCCTATTTTGATGCGACACGCGACGCGCGACAACTGGATGCCAGTATTTTCCTCAGTGATCTTCCGAGCGAGCCTCCGGCGATCACCAGTGGCCCCTACCAGCAATTCACCGACCACGATACGCAGCAGTTTCCTCAGGAACCTGCTGTCCTACAACCAGAGATTTTGGAAGAGGTCCCCACAGAACCTGAACTGATCCTACCGGCCCCAGAGCACCCACGGCCGCTGGAACGCAAGGAACCAAAACCGCTTCAGTTCAGTAGAGTCCCAACAGCTACCCCATCCCAAAACACGAGCGTCCAGAGAGACACCCTTTCTGAAAAAATTGCCAATGCCGTTGCGTTGGGAGCATCTTCCGATCGTCCTGTGAAGATCGAGCCGGAGGCCACCGGGTCCTCACTGGTGGTACGTGCCAGCGCTACCGAAGCCCGGGACAAAAAAGTTGCCGGGGGCGTCATTGACTCCCGAGCCAAAACGGATGCTGCGGTTAAAACGGCTCCACAGAACCTGTCTCTACGAGCAGGGCCATCCTCTTTCCGTGAAAACCGTGCGGTTAAGAGTTCTTCAAAAGGAACGGAGCCCACGCAACAAAAAGTCGATTTTCGCCGTTAGGTCTCTGGGTCCTACGGGCAGCGGAATTATCTGTTAGCGAGAAACAGCAAGTCCCCGTTCGCTGGAAACTTCTGGTATATTGCCTCTCGCGGACTGTTTCACGCTTCTGACAGATTTAACAACACCCTTTGAACCGATGTTCTTTTCCCTCGATGGCATTGATGGGGTCGGCAAATCGACTCAAATGGAGTTGTTTGTCGAGTACCTCGAGGATAATGGGCACTCCGTCCTCACTTGCCGGGACCCGGGCAGTACCCGATTGGGAGAGGCGATTCGCGCTATTCTTTTACAGGATATGGGAACCCCTATTTGCGGCACTACAGAAATGCTGCTCTACATGGCAGCCCGTGCTCAAATGGTTGAGGAGATTATCAAGCCGGCCCTCGCAATGGGCAAGGTTGTCGTTTCTGATCGCTATCTGCTCGCCAACGTTGTGTATCAGGGATGGGCCGGTGATCTTGCACCCGAAATCATCTGGCAGGTAGGAGAGATTGCCACCGACCAGCTAAAACCCGATTTGACTCTGATTTTGGATCTACCGCTCTCAAAAGCCCGTGAAAGAATTGGCAGTGAACCCGACCGGATGGAATCGCGGGGAATCCAATATCAGGAATCGCTCCGCAACGGTTTTTTGGAGGAGGCAGCCCGAAAGCCCGAACGGCTAACGATAATCGACGCCGAGGGAACGATCAACGAAGTGGCCGAACGAATCCAAGAGGCTACTGCCCATTTTCTCCGGGGTACTACTAAATGACCTGGCAGGGCATCGTTGGACAGGATGAGGTCGTCGACCGGTTCGGGCAGACGCTCCGCCGTGGCCGACTGGCCAGCAGTTATCTCTTCGTTGGCCCCGAGGGTGTGGGCAAAAGAACATTTGCCCTTCGCCTCGCACAAACATTACTCTGCAAACAGACACCTCCCGCCGAGATGGCCCCCTGTGGCAATTGTCAGCCTTGCCAGCAAATGCTGGCGGGCACGCACACCGACCTGGACATGATCGCTCTGCCACCAGACAAAAACGAAATCCCCATAGAACTTCTTATCGGTGACATTGAGCATCGGATGAAAGAGGGGTTCTGTTACAACCTGTCTAGAAAACCCCTCGAGAAGAGCCGTAAGATCGGCATTATCGATGATGCGGACATGCTCAATGATGCCGGGAGCAATTGCCTGCTCAAGATGCTTGAAGAGCCCCCACCGCGTTCGCTGTTGATCCTGATCGGCACCAACCCCCAGAAACAGCTTCCGACAATCCGATCGCGGTGCCAAACCATTTATTTCAAACCACTTGGCACTGAACATCTTGTGGATTTACTACTGACTACCGGGGTTGGTTTCGATCGAGAAAAGGCGGAGATTCTCGCGGCACAAAGCGACGGTGGGTTAGAGAGCGCATGCCACTGGGCTGAAGATGAGCTGTGGCCATTCCGTAACGATCTATTCGCCCTGCTGGCCCATCTGCCACCAGAGGGTGAGCGCCTAGGCAAGCTGATACAGTCCTTTATTGACGGGGAATCTTCATCCAAGGAGCGCCGCATGAGGCTGCGCTTGGTGACCCAACTCGTGGAGGACTTTTACCGCTTGTTGCTCTACAAACTACTCGACATAGATGCCATTTTGCCGCATCGCGACCGGAGTCTGTTAGCTGCAGTCTCTCAGGCGGCAGAGCACGCGAGATTTTCAGGCACTGCTGGACCAAAAGTTGCTGCCAATCAACTGGAACGCTGTCTCGTCACTCGAAAACAGATTGAGCAAAATGCGAACCCCGCGGCCCTGGTTGGGTGTTGGGTGGACGACCTAGTGCGGTGCACCTCACCAACTTGAATGAACGATTACTCTCTCTAAAAATGGCCTAATTCTTTTTCCCCTGAAGCGTCAGCACGAGTCGGCGTGGGCTAGCCCGATTACGGTGCTCGCAGAGGTAGATTCCCTGCCACGTGCCGAGAGCGAGTTGCCCGCGGGAGACGGGGATCATCAATGTATTGCCCAGCAGGGAGGATTTCACGTGTGCGGGCATATCATCAGGCCCTTCACAGGTATGTCGATAAGGAAAATCTTCCGGAGCGATCTCGCTAAAGGCCGACTCTAAATCAATTGGCACATCAGGATCCGCATTTTCATTGATTGTAAGAGAAGCAGAAGTGTGTTGGAGAAAAATGTGCAGCAAGCCGATCTCCCAAAGATCGAGCTCGGGGAACGCGCTCAAAATCTGCTCCGTGATCAGGTGAAATCCTCGCCCCATAGGAGGCAGTTTCAGAACTCGCTGCTCCCAACATGGCTGCATTCGGTTTGTGCCTCTCTGGGCCACAAAAAAGTTAATCTAACAGGACTAAAACCGTCCAATTCATGAATTATACAGAAAATGGCCATTTTTTTGTGGAAATTGCTTGACATTGGCTGTAACCCCGAAATAATAAATTGCTGAAGTTGGTTGCAGATTAACCCACCTAGCCGGTCATCATTAAATCCCACCTCGACTGGCGATCTGGACGCCATCTGCCATTAATGACATGCGTCTCTAATCATGAATTCGCGTGCCAATTTTGTATCATCATTTAGAGAGAGGATTGCGTTTAGATGCGAAATGTTTTTCAGGCAATAGACTTATTTGGGCATGACGAAGACTTTGCCCCGATGGAAACAGGTACCTTTGAGGCGACTGAAGCACCGGCTGGATCGGATGCAAAATTGCAGGTTATGGCTGCTCGCATCAAAGCAGGGCTTCCCCTCTGGCACCACGATGACCGCCCCGATTACAGCGGTTTGACCGGGGTTGTCAGGCCTCGCGACTAAGACTGCTTTCGGTGGCTGCTTTCGGTGGCTGCTTTCGGTGGCGCCGGGCTGCTTTCTGGCAAAGAACGAAAAATGGCCCGTAGAAACGGGTTTGTTATCCAACAACTATGAGACACCCCAAGCGGGGTTCCGCCTTAGCGGGATCCCGCTTTTTTACAGAGGGCGTTTGGCAGGCATTTGCCAAATCTTCCGAAAGGGTGTTAAGAGGCCTCTCTCAACGCTTCGGGAATTTCGTTGACATCCAAGTTGACATCCAATTCGTCCCGTAGGACCAATACATCTGGCGGCGCTTCAATCCCCAAACGGACCTTGTCGCCACCCAAACGCACAACGGTTACTACGATCGATTCGCCAACACGAATTCGCTCATTCTCTTTTCTTGATAAAACAAGCATCCCTCCAACCTCCTTGTATTTTAAACCGGCCTTTGGCGGTTTATTGATTTAAGATCCTTCTTCACTGTTTGAATAGGGTCGGGATTGCTGCCACCTTGGCCTCAAGCGACACATTCCTGCAAGGTAGGCGCTTCGGCAAGTTGGGTCTTAAGGACCCTCGCTCCAGAAGCACCGTAAAATAAAACCGTGTTACTATCGGTCTCCCAAATGGCTGTGAATTTTACTTGCCGGGGACCATGAATGCAGAAGTAAATCCCACACGGTTGATGACCCCGCGTAAGGATTCTTTCAGTCATTTGAAAAGCTCCTATCTCCAACTGTTCGTGGTAACAAATGGTTTCGTTGACAAACTCGCGCAAATGATTGATGGTTTCGAGCGGTTGGTCAGTAGACAACATAGGAATCAGGGTCTCCTTGTTGGGCACACAGCATACATAAGATAGAAGGCTGCGTGCGGGTCAGAGAAGATAGGTCGTTTGCCGTTAGATTTAGCTATCGGCAAAATGGGAGGCCACCATTTGCACCTTCTTAAAATCATTTTTCCGCATTTGAACCGGGAAAAAACTTTTTTCTACCAGCAATGCAAGCATTTCTTCGGGGAATTCTGTCTGTTGGATGGCCCTCTTCATCTCGCTGGGAGCAAAAAAAAGAAATCGCTAAATTTTGCCCCTGAATCCCTTGGAGAAGTTAAACCGGTCGCATGCAGACCCTCAAAAAAACTCAAGTTCCTGCAGCCCGTTTTCGCCGATAAAGGTGGACCAGACGGTACAGTGGGACCAACTGGTCTATAAAGAAAATCCAGCAAGTTAAGAGCCGTCTTGGACTGGAATCATACTGGATGAAGCGGCCGAGCAGCTGGAATTGGCAGCACCTTGAGTCGCATTAGTTTTAAAGGGCCTGCCCCTTGGCTCGATACTCTGTAACAGGCACCTCTTCGAACGTGGCGAGATGCTCCCGAAACTGTTCTACCAACCTCTCTTCTGCCGGCGACAACTCTTCTACCAATGCGTGAACGCTGCGGATTTCGAAGGGTTGGTTTTCCGTGCGGCGCTGAGGGGAAATCTGCAAGCGAACCGTTTTCGGAATCGCAGCCTCTCTTGCGATCCGCTCGTTGACAACAAGTCGTGGAAAAGGGAGTAGGGCCTGGGGTCGCAGCATTGCATTGAGGCGTGCATACCAGTCACAAAATCGACGGTACTGCTCTGCAACCGCCTCGTCTTTCGCGGTATGGGTGAGAATCTGGTAGTGGAGAACTTGATTGTAGAACTGCCAGTTTTTCCCGTTATCTTCCCGGCGGACATCAAATTTGGGTTGCGCACAAAATTTCAATAACGGATCTTTGCTTTTACTTGCCTTCTCTTTGAGCAAAGCCGTGTATTGCAGAAGTTGATCCGTGGTAATCCGCGTTTTCAACTTGCGATTTAGATCCAGAAGTACAAAACAATCTTCTGCTGCTGTGAAGACCGTTATCTCCGTGCCGCCCGCGATCGAATCGAAAGCATCTTCTTCCGAAAATAACGTTGTATTTTCGCTCACTGGCAAGTCCCCGTCTCCCAAAAAGATCTGGGTATCCACACGAAATTCCACCCCCTGAACCGCCAGCGGCCAGCCGAGAAGAAATAATAGGCCCGATAGGATCCGGGGTGCTAGAAACGGGTGTTGTGGGAACATTTTCATGACTCTCAGGGTCGCTTTTTTGTGCCATCTTGCCGTGCAGAATGACCGGTCAAAAATATCGCACGGGGGCATCGGCTGTAAATGCCATTTTGGGTCCCCTTTGCCAGGGGCTTCCGAAAAACGATCTCTTGCTGCAACAGATTATTATATAAGAACTTAGCAATAATCCGTAGCGGCTCAAACTTTGAACAAACATATCGAAATCGGAATGGACGGTAAGTAAGATAGGCAAGTAAGGGAAACTTGTACCCTGTGGCCGTTGTAGCCCCTGCAGCGATCCCCAATTTCGTTCAGAGAGTTAAGGAAAGATCGTGATGAGACTCCTGATGGCAATGATGTTATCCACCGTGACCCTCTGCCCACTTTGGGCGGAACCCATTGTCATTCCTAAAGGTCGCGATGAGCAACCAAAACTTAAAAGTATCTATTCGGCAGTTCACAGCCTCTCTGAGCTAAAACGCGATGATACGAAGGCGATGGTCTTTCTCTTTACCGGTATCGATTGTCCGGTTGCCCAATTATACATGCCACGGCTGCGGGAACTGTATGCGGAATATCGTGATCGCGGGGTTGAGTTTTACGGCATCTATCCAAACGCTCGTGTGGATGTGATGAAAATGGCCCATCACGGGCATGACCAGGATATTCCGTTCCCACTGTTTCTAGATATTGAGCACCGTCTTGCTGACCTACTTGATGCGCAGGTTACACCCGAAGTCGTCGTCGTTGATGTTAATTTGGAAAAGCGATATCAAGGTGCGATTGATAATCAATACAAAAAACAGGGGCGATTGGCCCATGCAAAAGAGCATTATCTCAGGGATGCCCTCGAACACATTGTCAATGACCAACCGGTCAGGATCGAGACCATGCCACCTTCAGGCTGTCCGATTGAGCGCTTAGAAAGACCCAAACCGCAACAAGTACC
>Ga0315338_1004463_pt1 | contig 11026 bp, 4 predicted proteins | sample ASW8metaG_FD_204518 | JGI IMG/M metagenome (GOLD analysis project Ga0315338, IMG submission 204518) | Ammonia-oxidizing marine archaeal communities from Monterey Bay, California, United States - ASW #8 | ecosystem: Environmental > Aquatic > Marine > Coastal | place: USA: California | collected...
GTTTCGTCAAACGTGTGTCGAAATCCCGGGACATTTCGCGCACAACCGGTCTTCCCCCAGTCTGTCTCAAGTGGCCAAGGCAATACCGCCCGCCGGAGACACCTGGAGAGAGCCCAATGACCGCCAACCGAACCAACACCATGACCGCCCGCACCCGCATCGCCATCGCCCAACTCAGCCTGCTCGTGGGGGCCACCGCCGCCAACGCGGACTTCCTCGGCCTCGAGGTCGAGTCCACGCCCGTGGGTCAGTCTTCTTGGAACGAACCAGGCCACCGCGACCTGTACACCGTCTCGATCTATGCACGCTTCGATGCAGAAGACGTGCGTGCGCTCCTCGGGGCATGGGGCCAGTGCTACTGAGCAACGACAACGACCAAAGACGAGAGGACTCCTTGTGTACGCCGCCCCCGCCAGCCCTCACCGGCCGGTGGGGGTGGTGGTTGGGTTACAAACGGTGTCAGACACCATTTTCAAGGGTATTCACCGGTCAACGGAAGCACCTGATGGTGAAAAAGGGTGTCTGACACCTTTCCTTTTTCCTTGGCCACAGCGGAGGCCTCGGTGATACTGGCTGAGGAGGAGCGAGGCCATGTGCGAGGCCATGTGGAAATCAGGTCTGGTGTTGGCGGTGCTTGCGGCCACGTGTACTGCTACGACCGCGACGGCGGTTGACCGGCGAGACGCGGTGCGGAATCAAGACCTAGCCGATGGCTCTGTATTGATCGAAGCCCCCGGCGCCGCCGAGGGGGACCACGCGGGGTACGCCATCGCCGTCCTTGATGACCTGCTCATCGTTGGAGCGCCGCACACCATGGGATCGCCAAGAGACGGCAAGGCCTTCATCCACAATTGGAATGACACAACGGACGAGTGGGACTACGCGGGCGAACTCTCGGAACTCCTGTCCGCGGACGTCCTTGAGGACGCCTTCTTTGGCTACTCCGTCGACATTCATCCACATCCCGTCGATGGCGTGCGGGTCATTGTCGGCGCACCCTGGGCCCTGAACGAGAGTGGCGAGCGGGTCGGCAAAGCATTTCTTTTCAGACGCAGCGGCGGCGTGTGGTCACTCGAACAGACCCTCGACAGCATCACGGGCATCGTGGACGGTCTGTATGGCGATCGCGTTGCCATGAACGACACGTTCGCCTTCGTGACGGCCGCAGGGGAAACAAATGCATCGGGCGGGAGCGGCAACGTCTGGGCCACCGAATTCGGGCGCTCCGGCTCGTCGCGACGTGTGCCGTTGCCCGACACGCGGGGCAACATCTACAGCGGCATGGGGCACGGACTCGCGCATGATGGAAGTGTGCTGGTCATCGGTGCGCCGTATTCCGACCTGAATGGTTTTAAGCGGCTCGGGCAGGCCTATGTCTACTACTGCGACGATGCATTCCCCGTGCATCAACAGACGCTCAATCCCCCTTCCAACTGGGTCGTCGACTTGGCCCAATTTGGATTCAGTATCGCGATTGATTCAACAGCGGGCGACGGCGTTTTGTTGATTGGCGTGGCGCCTTTGAACATCAACATTGCCGGCGGGGCGGTGTCATACACACTCGACCAGACTTGGGTGCAGGAAGACATTCTCATGGATTCCGATCCTGGTGCATCGGAATGGCTTGGCTATGCCGTTGCGCTTCGAGATGATCTTGCCGTGCTCGGCTCGTTGATTGGTGGGCTGTCCATGAACGGGAAAGCGTTGGTGTTTCGACACGCTCCAACCGCGGGTGTGTGGCAGCAGGAAGCAACGATCAATCCGGAATTGGGAGCGATGGGCGACAGCTTCGGCGGTGCGGTTGCGATTGGCTCGCAGGGCCTCTTCGTTGGTGCGGAGGGTTTGGATACCTCTAGCGGTGACGACTCCGGGGGCGTGTTCGCCTACATGCAAGAAGCCGATGGTTGGCAATCCGATACGAGGCCAGTTGCGCCAGTACTGGTAGGTCGTCAATTGGTCGCCAGGCCAGAGTGGACCGGCCCCGCCGATCCGTCGTTCGGCAGGTCCATTGCCATCTCAGGCAATACCGCCCTCGTGGGCGATCCCAATGATGCCAGCGATATTGGAGCGGTGCACGTGTACACACGGCCAAGCGATGACGCCGAATGGTCGGCGCAGCCACCGGCCGGTCTCGTGCCACCTTCTTGGGCGGCGGCCAATTCTGAATTCGGGTACTCGGTCGCAATTGATGGAGATCTCGCGATTGTCGGTGCGCCTAACAACACTGGCCCGAAAAGTTTTGGTTGGGCGCAGTTGTTCCAACGGACCGGCGACACGTGGTCGAGCGTGGCCACGATGACAGGCAATTGGGGCGGTGGGGATGCGGGCTGGAGCGTTGACATCGAGTCGGGATCTGGCGAGAGTTTCATCGCTATCGGCGCACGTGATGGAGGAGCCGACACCAATGGCGTGGTGTATCTCTGGCGATGGGATGAATCGACGCAGCTCGCCACGCTCGAAGCAACATTCGGTCCGAACATCGTCACGGAGCCCTCGGCATTTGGCCAAAGTGTCGATCTGGACATCGATGCCGCCGGCGACGTGGTGGTTGCAGTTGGCAATGCCACTTCCGTGGGTCTATTGGCCGGATCCGTCGACATCCTCCGACGAAACTACTCAAGTGGCACCTGGTCACACGAACAGACGATTGAACCCGGCGACGAGTTCTCCGATGCGTGGCAAACCATCGCGTTCGGATGGGATGTTGTCATCGAAGACGGCAGGCTCGTTGTCGGCGCTCCTCGGTCCGCACTCTATGGCGAGCGTTCGGGTGACGCGATGCTGTTCAGGGCCAGTGCCCCATCCGGCCCCGCTACGTGGAGCCTCGATTCCTATCTCGACAACCCGACCGCCAGAGCGATTGACTACTTCGGCATGAGCGTTGCACTCAGCCTTGAGAGCCAACAGGTGTTCATCGGCAGTCCCTATAGTGACTACATGCGGCCTAGCGCCGGCCTCGTTGCCGTGTTTGAACGGGATCCGGACGCCAGTTGGTCTCTTGCTGATTGGATCAACACCCGGCTCATCGTCTCGAGCGACGCTCAACGCGGTGATCTCTTGGGATATCGGATCGCGCAGAGCGGCACCACGCTGCTGGCTACGGCGACTTGCGCCGGCGACGGTTGGTCGGAGACTGACCGCGCTCACTTCGTCGACGTCCTGATCGAAGACATCGTGTGCTGGACCGATACGACGTGGCCGTATGACATGTCCAATCCCGACTCGTGGGCGGTTGCTCCCGATGGAGCATCGACGGGTGTGTTCTCACTGTTGCTCGCCGAGTCGCACCTGGTGACCTTCGATCTCAATCAGTGGCTGGGATCGCTCCGCGTCGAACTCGATGAGATTCAACTTGAACTGCTGGGGAAGGACAGACGCGTCACCGGATCGATCAATGTCGGTGCGCCAGCGGATATCCGCACCGCCGGACTCGCCATCCAATGGGGCACGCTGCATGTTGCTCACGACGTGCACGTGGGCAGCGACGGCAACGCCGGCATTCTGCGCATCGACGCCAGCGGCGTGCTGAACGTGACCGAGCAACTCAGCATCAACGCTGGTTCCAGTTTGCAATTGGCCTTGTCCGACACGATGCCCGGTCCACGCGTCACCGCCTGGACCAAAGCCCCGGAACTCGGCGGCGGCTTGCGCGTCGATCTCGGTGCGATTCAGGATCCCGCTTTCCTCGTCGAGGGTGACCGATTTGTCCTCATCTCGTCCGGACTCGCACCGGCTGGCGGCCTCTTCGATGCCATCATTCTGCCGGGCTTGACCGAGGGGCTGGCGTTCGAAGTGCAGTACGGCGCACCGGGGCGCAGCGGGGGTGGTTGCCCCACAGGCGAGATGCAAGACTGTTTCGGCAACTGTTTCCCGGCATCTTGGCTCGGTGATGGAGTGTGTGACGATGGCAGTTGGGACCACAACGGCACACCCATCTACCTCAATTGTGATTCGCTCGGCTGCGACGGCGGCGACTGCGCCGAGTGCTGGAACGACGGTGGGGGTTGGGAGATGGCCATTGAGGTCGTCTCACTTGCGGGCCTGCTCGACTTCGGCGATCCCAATTCGACAACCGTCGATGGTGACCCCACCGGCGTTGAAGTGGTCGACCTCACCGGCGACTTGGCCGAGGAAATCTGCGTAACGCTGGCCGGGGCTCCAGGGAGCTTGGTCATTTTCGAGAACGATGGTGCAGGCGGCGTTGCGCAGCAGATCGTCATCCCGACCGGTGATGAGCCCGTCGACATCACTAGCGGCGACTTCGACGGTGATGGCCGCATGGATCTCGCGGTCGCCAACAGTCTGTCGCAGGACGTGGCCATCTATTACAACGACGACAGCGACCCGTCCGACGGCTTTGTCGAAGAAGACCTCGGCCTCGATGGCCCACCGACCTGCTTGGCCGGAATCAACGCCGACTTCAACATGTATGGCGATCTCGCCGTGGGCATCGAAGACACGGATGGCGACGGCAACGGCACGTACGCGATCTATCTCGGCTCGGCGTCGCTTCGCAGTGCAGGGGGCGGCATGGGCAACGGCGGCGGCATTCCCGGAGGCGGCACGCCGCTGGGTATCGATCCAAGTCAAGAGGAAGACCAGAAGGACTACATATTCACGGGTCGACAGAGCAACGGCAAGAGCGCCGTCATCGGCGGCGGTGGTGCCGCGGCAATTGGTGTCGCGTTGACAATCACCGAGTACACCACCGGGGCGGATCCCGGTGGCATTACCGTCGGCGATTTCAACGACGACGGTCGCGGCGACATCTGCGTCACCAGCACGACCAACGACACTGTCGCCATTCTGTTGCAGGACCCGTTCGACCTGGGTGCATTCCTGCCGGCAATCGCCATTCCCATCGGCAATGCGCCGACGCGTATCACTGCGGTCGACTTCGACAACGACGGCAATCTCGACCTCGCCGCGATCATTAATCCCGAAGGCGGCGACTCCTTTGTGCGGATCCTCCAAGGTGACGGGGCGCTCGGCTTCACGAGCCTCGATACCGCTCAGGGTGAGGGCGTCGTCTTGGTCGCCGATGGCGATATCAGTGGTGATGGTGCAAACGAATTGGTCACCATCGGCGGCGGGTCGGCGCTACGCAACCTCGGCGGCCTCACTGAACTAACGCTTCGTGAGACGAGCACGACGTGTCCGGGCGATTTCGATGCAACGGGTGACGTCAACGTCGATGACTTGCTCATCCTGCTTGGTGAATTCTCAAGTTGCACGTCGAATTGCCAGGCCGACATGAACGGAGACGGCATTGTCGATGTGAATGACATGCTGATGCTGCTCGGCGCTTGGGGGCCGTGCTGAGTCGATAGTCGGCCGTGCTGAGTCGATAGTCGAAGGTTTGGTTGCAGATGGTGCCGGACATCAGTCGCTCACACCCCTTTTTACCTGTTGAAATCGCTGCTGAAGCCGCCATACTGGCTTCGGTGGCTCACGCCTGAGGTTGGCGGTGGCTGCTGGAGAGAGGGCCAACAATCATGGTCAACAGTTGTCGTGCGTCAATCGTGCATCATCCAATAGCAGTCGTATTCGCTGCAGCAGCGATTTCCGTGGCTGCCGTGGGGCAACAACGTACTCAAGAGCAAAGTGATGGGTCATACGGACTCATCTCTGCGGCCCTGAGCGGCTTCCCAGGCCTTGGTGCCGAGGCCGGGGCCAGCGTTGCTATCGATGGCGACTTCGCTGTTGTTGGTGCGCCCCATGTGCGTCCAAACAGTCGCGGGGCTGCATTTGGTTGCAGCAGCACCACGCCTGACCCCTGGGGTGTCACTGTTGACTTTCAGGAACTTGTGTCGACGCCGAACGGTTCCAGATTCGGCACAGCAGTTGCGGTGGATGGATCCATGGTCGCCATCAGCGCGCCGGGCACGTCGCAAGGCATTGTGCACCTCTTCATGCAGGATGAGTGGGGCGATTGGCATGCGTTGGAGGAAGTCTCGAATCCGATGGGGCCCTCAAGTGGGCAGTTCGGCGCAAGCCTTGCGTTGGGTAATGTGCTAGTCATTGGCGATCCCGGCGCCAACAACGGCGATGGGGTTGTGCACATCTTCGATGTAGCTGGTGGCGCTGCAAATCTCGTAGCAACGCTGGAAGGTCCAAGCCACGAGAATCCCGATGGCAACTTCGGTAACGACGTTGCACTCCTGGGCAGCACGCTCGCCATCGGCGCGCCCGGTCCTTTAAGTGGCGCTGGCGCCGTTGGTGGCCGCGTCAGCATCTACGACGTCAATCTTGGCAGGGGATCGCCCGTGCAGTTGGACGTGGTCATTGAGGGCGGGTCTCAGGAACAGTCGCAATTCGGGTTCAGCGTCGCCCTCAGTGAGAGCGGGGCAACGCGCGCCCTTGCAGCGGGCATGCCCGGCATGGACCTCATGCCCGGGGATCACGGTACGGTCGAAGTCTACAGGGACTCGGGTGATGGGCAATGGCTCCTCGAGGCTTCACTGGCTCCCGACACCACAACCAACATGGATGGGTTCGGCACGGCCGTGGGAATGGACAGCGAACTACTTGCGGTAGGAGCTCCATACACCACGAGTACTGCCACCCTTAATGGAACCGGCACCATCTATCGGTATTCGCCAACCAGCGATACTTGGTTGTACGAGACGACGATTCATCCGCAGAGTGCCACTGGCGGGGATCAATTCGGCGCGGCGGTCGCCGTGAGTCCGGGCAAGGTGGTGTTTGGCGCGCCGGGGCTGGCGAGTTTTGTTGGGCAGAGCACGGGGCAGGCCCTGCTGTACGAGGCACCCGACGATGGAGTGTGGCAGAACGACCCTCGTTCGACGCTGCCCATTGCTCTGGATCGATCGTTCTTTGGCGGCGAGGATCCATCGCCTCAATTTGCCGCGGAAATCGCTCTGTCTGGGCAAGTAGCGCTCGTGGGCAACCCGGCAGCGGGGCAGATCTACATTTTTCGTCGAGAGGGTGCGGCCGGGGCACCTTGGCAGAACACGTACCTTCAAGTGCTTCCGCCGGAGACCAGTGACCCGCCGGATCGATTCGGTGAGCATATTGTGATGTCGGGCGATATCGCCGTAGTTGCGGCCCCGTACGCGGACATCGGTGGTGAGGTGTATGTGTATCAAGACATCTCGGGTGTGGGTATGGACTGGCTGCTGATGCAGATCATGACGCCCGCGGATGGCGGTTCCAGTGGCCTGGGCACCTGCATCGCGATGAAGGAAGTCGACGGCCAACTGTGGCTTGCCGTGGGTGAGCCAGGCAACATCTTCGATACCCAAAACTCAGGTGAGGTCCACCTGTACACCTGGAATGCAGGGTCAGGGCAGTTCACTCTCAACGCCACGCTCACCAATCCGGGCTATGTTGAAGGCGAGAGTTCGTCCTTTGGCAACATGATCGCCTTGGCCGAATCATCAACCTCCTCGCTACTTGTGGCAGCCAGTGACATAGGGTCCTATCCCGCTGGACGCGTCGACATCTTCGCGGAGGCAATCGGTGCTGGATTCATATCCCAGCAGACACTGTTGCCCGAGTCGAGCGACTACGAGTTTTTCGGGCGAGCGGTGTCCTTTGACGACGAGGTTCTGGCAGTCGCATCGTCGACTTCCGCCTTTACGGGAAACATCAGCGTCTACGCGCGGTCCATGCCACTGCGTGGTGGTCGGACCGGCTGGACCGACTACATATACACGTACAACCTGTGGTCCGCCGCCGGGGGACCCAATGGTGGCATCTTCGACGGCTTCGCCACCCAGGTAGAAGTTGTGACAAGTCCGCGACGGATCCTCGCAAGCGCGCCAGGAGTGGACTACATGCAGGTCAATGCCGGGTGTGTGTATTCGTTCTCGCCGTCGGCTGATCAGCCAGGGCAGTGGAACCTTGACGCGCTGCTGACCTCGGCATCAGCCGTGCCGGGCGATGCCGCGGGGCCCTTTGCCGTCGGCCCTGACACGGTGCTGGTGGGGTGTCCCGGCAGCGACGATGCCGTGGCCACGCCTCGGCGGATTCTCGATTTTGCATTTGGTGAGACGGTGTCCTGGTTGTGGGAGGGTGGTGGCAACATGTCTGAGAGTTCGCTGTGGTCCGGAGACACCAATGGTGTCAATGGACGGTTTTCACTGCTGCTCGCCGAAGACTATGCCATGAACTTCGATATCCAGCAGTGGACCGGCTCACTGGAAATCGCGTTCAATGACATCATGTTCGAGCTCATGGGTTACACCGACCGTGAAATTACGGGAGATCTTCTAGTGGGTTCCCCGGCTGCTCAAGACATGGCAATCGTGGACATCAGAGATGGCGATCTGCTGATAGGGAACGACGTTGTGCTTGGCCCTGCTCCGGGCACACAGAATCTATACGACTTGATCGGAAGCCTGCACTTTCATAACGCCCACATCACCGTTGGAAACCTGCTGGAAATCTCTCAGGGAAGTTCGCTCATGATGGAGCTGCTGCCGCCAAGTTTCCGTGAGGACCCGGACCCTCCCTCCGAACCCGCTCCAACAATCGTGGCTGATCAAGTGATCCTACGTGGCACGTTATTTGCGGAGGTTCGACCTGAAGGTGACATATTCCTCGAGGGCGATCAGTTCGAGCTGATCACATCTACTTCCAATCCGATCCAGGGTGCCTTCGATGTCATTGTGTTGCCGGGCTTGCCAGATGGTCTGGCCTTTCAAGTGTCGACAGTTGCCAGTCTCAATGGACCGTCTGGGTCAACCATGCAGTTGACCGTCGTGTCGCTCGCGGGCTTGTTGGACTTTGGCGATCCAAACTCCACGACTGTTGCTGGTGACCCAACTGCGGTTGAAGTGGTTGATCTGACCGGCGACGGTGCTGAGGAAATCTGCGTCACTTTGGCGGGTGCGCCCGGAAGCCTCGTCATCTTCGAGAACGACGGCGCCGGCGGTGTGTCCCAGCAGATCATCATCGCGACCGGCGACGAGCCGATGGACATCACCAGCGGCGACTTCGACGGTGATGGCAACGACGACCTCGCCGTCGCAAACAACCTCTCGCAGGATGTGACGGTGTATTACAACGACGACAACGATCCTACGAATGGGTTCTCGTTGGAGGATCTCGATGTCGGTGCGCCGCCGACTTGCCTCGCCGGCGTCAACGCCGACTTCGACCTGTACGGCGACCTTGCCGTCGGGCTCGAGGACACCGACGGTGACGGCAACGGTACGTACGCGATCTATCTCGGCTCGGCGTCGCTTCGCAGTGCAGGCGGTGGCATGGGCAACGGCGGCGACATCCCCGGCGGCGGCAATCCAATGGGCATCGATCCGAGTCAAGAGGAAGATCAGAAGGACTACATGTTCACCGGGCGACAGAGCAATGGCAAGAGCGCGGTCGTCGGTGGCGGGGCCTTGGCGCTCAATGGTATTGCGATGGTGATGACCCAGTATGTGACTGGTGCGGATCCCGGCGGCATGACCGTGGGTGATCTCAACGGTGATGGCCGAGGGGACATCTGCGTGACCAGCACGACCAACGGCACGGTCGCCATTCTGCTGCAGGACGCGGGCAGTCCCGGCGACTTCTTGCCGGCGATCATCGTGCCTCTCGGCGAGCTGCCGACCCGCATCACGTCGGTCGACTTCGACAACGACGGCAACCTTGACCTCGCCGCCATCGTGCAGGAAGTGAATCCATCCAGTGGCAGTGTTGAGCCCGTCGTGCGTGTGCTGCAGGGCAACGGCAGCCTTGGGTTCACGAGTCTGGAAACGGCGTGGGGTGAGAGCACGGTCCTGGTCGCATCGGGTGATGTCAGCGGCGACGGCGTCAGTGAACTGGTCACCATCGGCGGCGGGGCGGCGTTGAGAAGTGGTGGCGGCGTGCCGCTGCTTTCGCTGCGGGACATCGGGACGACCACGTGCCCCGGCGACTTCGACGGAACCGGCAGCGTTGGCGTTGACGATCTGCTCACGTTGCTCGGCGAGTACTCCAGTTGCACGTCGAATTGCCAGGCCGACATGAATGCAGACGGCATTGTCGATGTGAATGACATGCTGATGCTGCTCGGCGCTTGGGGGCCGTGCTGATGGGCCATAGGCCGGTCGCGGTCTACTGTTCTCCTGATCTTGCCTTGTATCGGGTGCAATAAGGTGGCAGACACCCTTTCCATGGGTTGGTAGCATCGCTGGCACTCGGAGGCCGAGGGACTGGCGCTTGAATGCCACGCCCTCAACGTGGGTGTCTTTGGCGACGATGACACCGAGGCCCACGACATCGTCAAGTTGTTGGTCAAAATTCGCGATGCCCAGGGCCGGCCCGAGGATGCGCAGCGTTGGCGTGACCGGCTTCCCGAGGAGTAAGGTGTCGGGCACCTTTTGCTGCAACGCCTTCCAAGACCTACTGTTGCGCGGCGTCGAAGCGTGTCACAGCGTGCGCTTATCTACCGCTTGCACACCGCTTGTGCACCAGTTGTGCTCTTTTCTCGCGGCCCTTGCAATTGTTGTTTGAGGTGCGCATGATGCACCCGTCGATCAAACGACGTCACGTCACGCCGAGAAGTGAGGAAGCCGAAAGGTGGAACCACGACGAAGCAAGACAGCACCGAGCACCGACCATGGAAACATGGAACGACGAGGGAAAGTCGACGAGGCGAACGAGGCCGATGGCTGAAGTCGCCAGTGAAAGGCGGAGGAACGCGGAGACGTGGAAACACGAGGACGCGTGAGACCGACGGAAACCGGAGGCGTGTGATGACACCTACCTTGGGAAGGGTAAAACTAGACCAACGACAAAGACGTCACGGACCAGCCGACAAGCCCCAGCCCCGAAAGGGACTGGGGTTTGTCTCTTTTTGGTCGGGCGGTGGTGTTGGACACCGCCGCCGCACGTCGCTTCAGCTGCGTGTGCCTCGTCGGCGTCGCGTGCCGACGATCGATGCCACACCGAGGAGGGCTATCGCGCCCGGTGCGGGTACCGAGTAGATTGTTGGGTTGTCCAGCCAGCAGGAACCGTCCATGCCGATCAAGGTGTCGGCTGTGATGTACAGGCCGTCGACCGATGACAGGACGCCGGC
>Ga0315338_1004464_pt1 | contig 11024 bp, 8 predicted proteins | sample ASW8metaG_FD_204518 | JGI IMG/M metagenome (GOLD analysis project Ga0315338, IMG submission 204518) | Ammonia-oxidizing marine archaeal communities from Monterey Bay, California, United States - ASW #8 | ecosystem: Environmental > Aquatic > Marine > Coastal | place: USA: California | collected...
GCTGATCTTCAGGCCGCCGCCGGGCTTGGAGGTAACGACGCCGGTCCGGCCGGGCTGTACCAAGCCGCTCTGACCGGTGATCAGGTCGCTGACCTGCACCAGGCCGCTGACGACATGGACGGCGCTGCCGCTCTGGTCGACATTTACCGTGAAGGTCGTGCCTTTGACGACCGCGGCGAGATATGGGGTTTTGACCTCGAAATGCTGCTCGGGCTTCTTATCAACGTTCAGCAGCAGGGTCCCTAAGTTCTGCACGATCCGGGTCAGCATGCTGCCGGTTTCCGCCGGAATGGCGATTTCGCCCTTCGGGGACAGGGTCATGGATTCGGACCCGCGCGCCAGGACGACGCGGGCGTTGGCGCCGGTCGAAACCGTGCTGCCGATGCCGACGCTGACGCCTTCCCGAATCGGGCTGGCGATGCCGTCGACCTTGTGCCGAACGTCGCCGCTGACACTTTGAACGGTCCAGGGGCGTGAGTTCTGCGCGCCGGCGATATGTACGTTGATGAACGTGCCGACGAGCGCGAAAAGTGCGAATGCGAAGGTCGTTTTACTGCGTATCATTTTTCTTCTCATATTCAGTTTGAATTTTATTTGTCTAGATTAAGGATCGTTGAAATCGCCGTTTACAACGTCATCCAAATGAATGAAGAAAGTCATTTAACTATCTGAATATAATAACTTAATTTAAGTGAATATAGGTCAAATTTTATCTAAATTATTGTCTAATCACCGTACGCGGGTGCCAGTTTCCAAGGAAAATCGTTGTCCGCGCCGATGTTCATTATCTTTTTGGCAGTGAAAATGAATCCAATTCAACCAATTGTAGTTGGTCTTGAATTTGCGATTCAGGGCCTCGGCGTTTCAGCGGTTCGCGCGAAGAGCGGGAATGAACCACTTCGGTTTTTGCTGCCGCAAATCGCTGCACCCAAAATGCCGGCGTATTCCCGCCGGAATAGGGGAAAAGCCCCGAATCAACGACTTCATCAACGGCCCTGCGTCACCGTAATTTGCTATTTTCCAACGACGCCTGCTAGCGAATGATCAAAACAATTTAATTAAATAACATTTTATAACATATTGAAATATATACAATAATATAGACTCTATTAATAACTTGTTAAGCGAAAAATCGTAAGACTGGTTATTCAAATTGACCGTGGCGACAGGTCGCGGCACCGATTTTAAACGGGTGATCCAGTATGACCATTCCGACCTCCATAAAAACCGCCCTCGCGGTCGTTTTCCTCGTCGCGCTGTCCGGGTGCATGAGTCCTCAGGGCGCCACGATTGACGCCAAGCGGCACGATGCAAAGCAGATGCGCAGCGACACGCTGGCCAAGCTTTACCGCGTTCGTCCGCACGCCAAGGAGCAGATCGCCAACGCGCGCGGGTATGGCGTCTTCAGCAATATCGGCATCAACGTGTTCCTGCTCTCGGCAGGTAATGGCTGGGGCGTGGTGCGGGACAACAGGTCCGGCAAGGACATCTACATGAAGATGGTGTCCGGCGGGATCGGGATCGGTCTCGGCGTGAAGGATTTCCGCGGCATATTCGTCTTCACATCAGAGGACGCCCTGCGCCGTTTTACCGAGGACGGCTGGGACGCGAGTGGACAGGCGGATGCGGCTGCGAAGGCTGGTAAAAAGGGCGATGCCTTCGCAGGCGCCATCGACGTTGCGCCGGGCATCAAGGTTTATCAGATTACCGAACACGGGCTTGCACTGCAGGCCACCATCCAAGGCACGAAATACTGGCGCGATCCCGAACTAAATTTGTAACCGGCTAAAGAGTAATACGCCTCTGGAATAGGAAGCTGGCACCATGTTTGCCAACCCGCTTATCCTACCCCGTCGAGGTCTGCAAAACGTCATCTGTTACCAAAATGCGGTATCGCCCGACAAGCCGAAAACAGGGGGACAAACGGAAGTAAAACTGTGAAAATCAGGCATCACTTTCGACTTTTTAGGCATCGGAGTCATTGCCGACGTGTTCCGGTCAAGGCTGAGTGAACGTCAGCAACGCTCGGTTTCGTGTTGATGGCGGCCCCGGTTGAGCGATACAACGTCTGCCAATTCCCGCCGCAGAGGCGATCCAATGAAGCAGGTCGGTTAAAGGGACAGACGCATGAAGCTCGGACTGCTGCTGCCCAATCAAGGGGTCGTGTTCGGCGCGACGACCGTGCCGGAACTGCTCGATCTCGCCGAACGGGCCGAAGGCTCCGGCCTGTTCGAAAGCCTTTGGGTCGGCGACAATCTACTCGCCAAGCCCCGGCTTGAATCCGTCACGCTGCTGTCCGCCCTCGCCGTGCGCACGAAGACGTGCCGGCTTGGCACTGCCTGCATGGCGAGCTTCCCGTTGCGGCACCCGATCGTTCTGGCTGCGCAATGGGGCGCGATGGATTGCCTTTCCGACGGCCGCTCGGTGCTGACGGCTTGTATCGGCGGCGGCCCGGCGAAGGGCAATATCGCGGGCGCGTTCGATTCCGAATATGGCGCGATGCAGATCGATCCGCGCGACCGGGTCGCCCGGATGGAGGAAGGCATCGAGGTACTGCGCGTGTTGTGGACGCAGGATCCGGCCTCGTTCAAAGGACGCTTTTTCGAGTTTGACGGTATCGCCGTGCGCCCGCAACCGGTACAGAACCCCTGCCCGCCGATTTGGATCGCCAACAACCCGTGGGTCTTCGGTTCGACGAAGTCAGGCACGATCAACCGGCAGGTCGACCGGGTCGCGCGCCTCGCGGACGGTTGGATGACCGTCGGCGCCACACCGGAGCAGTTCGACGGCGCCTGGCGGGAAATCTGCGATGCCGCCGAAAACCATGGCCGGGATGCGGCTGCGTTGGAAAACTCGATCTACTTCAATGTCAATCTGAACGACGACAGGACAGCCGCGTACACCGAAAGCAAGCGCTTCCTCGATGAGTACTACAGTTCCGATTGGCCCGAATGGAAGGTGAATGTCTGGACCGCTTGCGGTGCCCCGGCGGAATGCGCGGAGCGGATACGCGCGTTCGAGGCGGTCGGCGCCCAAACGATGATTATCCGCTTCACCTCCTACGATCAAAAGGCGCAGCTAAGGCGTTTCCTCGGCGAGGTGGCGCCGTTACTGTGATCGCAAAGGCGTTTTTCTTCGCCCACGGGCGCTGCCTTCATCGGCATTCGAAGGGCCAATGCAACGCGCACGTTCCAATAGAGTATGCAAGAAGTTGTCCTCGCAACATTAATTCGCGTAGCGCATTGCGCCCACTCTTCGGGATCAAACCTGCGCTTCTGTAGCGCTGCCATTAATCGCAAGGAACCGGATGCTGGAGCCGCTTAAAATCTTGATCGGCTCTGTTTCCGGCGTCGAATTGGCAGTCGTCGCGGGAGCGGTCTTCCTGGCCGGATTTATGCGTGGCTTTGTCGGCTTCGGGGCCGCGCTGATCATCATCATGGTGCTGAGCGTTGTGTTCGGACCGCTTGTCGCCGTACCCGTCGCGAATTTCGCGGGCTTGCCGGCAACCTTTCAGCTTTTGCCTAGCGCCGTTCGCGATGCTGAACGGTCCTTCGTCGTGCCCTTTTGCCTCGGCACATTCGCCGCCGCACCGGTCGGCGCCTGGGTCCTGGTCGCGATCGAGCCGTCGGTCATGAGAATGGTAATTTCCGCCTTCGTTCTTTTAATGGTGGGCATTCTGTATCGTGGCTGGCGGCTTACGCGCCATCCTGGCCGGGTCGTACTCGCCGGCGCCGGCGCCGCCGCAGGGCTCGTGCAGGGATCCGCCGGTGTAAGCGGGCCGATGGCCGTTGCAGTCGCGCTGTCCCGCCCCGGTACCGCGCACCAGCAGCGGGCCAATGTGCTCGGTAAAATGACCGCCCTTAGTTTTTGCGCCTTGATCCCCTTTTGGTATCACGGTCTTCTCACGCCGGAAGTAATTATTATCAGCCTTATGATCTTCCCGATTTATTCTTGTGCGATCTGGGTCGGGGCGCGCTTCTTCACCCAAGGTGGCCACAGAATCTACCGCAACGCGGCGTTACTCTCACTGGCGGTTATCGGCGTGACGACAATGGCCTTAGCGATCCAGGATTATCTGACAGGTTGATCCGGAACATTGCGGCAACGCCGGCAGCGCTCTTCGATCACGCGGTCCATCGACGCCTCGACGGCGCTTATCGGCGGAACAGCGGACGTGGCTCAGGCGCGCCGGAACTTCTCTTAAATGCCGAGAACCGACATGCAGGGTGTCTCGCCGCCCCGCGTAGATTTACCGAACACGCGCCGTTACACTCCCTCCATGGTGGAGAAAACTCAGCGTAGAGTGGCGGCAATCGCCGTCTGCTGACGTTGTTGCTAAGGGGGGGGGAGAGGAATGACCGAGGAATTGCCTCGTCGAGAGACCCATTATTTTACCAATGTTTCCGATTCCGGGCGGTGGGACCATTTTGCGGGCCGTGACACCGATATATTTGTCTGTACGCCGCCTAAGACCGGCACCACCTGGACTCAAACCCTGTGCTGTCTGTTGCTGTTCGGCTGGCGTGAATTCGACAGCAGGCCCTCCGATATCTCGCCCTGGTACGATGCGACTTTCGAGCCGGTCGAGGTGATAAATGCGTTGATTGATGCGCAGGATCATCGCCGCCTCCTTAAGACCCATACGCCCTTGGATGGTATTCCTTACAATTCCCAACGGACATACGTGACCGTCTACCGCGATCCACGCGATGTATATTTTTCCGCGCTCAATCATAGGGACAACGTTACAATTAACGATTTTTCGATCCGTCCGGAGGACGATGTATCCAAGCCATTCAGGGAATGGCTGCAAGCACCGGCCGGCTATGGCGGCCCTGCCAGCGGCTCACTGGAGCGGTTCATTGTTCACTTCAAGAGCTTCAAACACTTCAGCCATTTGGCGAACCTTCACTTTTTTCATTATTCGGACATGAAACGGGATTTGACCGCCGCGATTGCCGAGCTGGCCCGTGTGCTTGGGATCGAAGCCACCCAAGACGATATCGCGCAAATATCCCGCATCGCCGATTTTCAGAACATGCGCAGGAACGCCAGCCAATTCTCACCAGATGCCAAGACAGGCATATGGAAGAGCAACGAACAGTTCTTCAACAAGGGCACCGGCGGCCAATGGCGCGATACCTTAAGCGCCGAAGATCTGGCTTTGTACGACGAACGCATGAGCGAGTTGTTGCCGGCCGAAGACATCGCCTGGCTGCATCATGGCGCAATTCAACCCACGTGATTCCGGGTGCTGTTGTTCTTAAGGCCTCCGAGTTGGGTCATCTTTCCCGGTCAACAGGCGTAGCGCGTCACGCCTAGTGCAGGGAAATACCTGACGTGAATCAGCGGAAAGCTGACATCATTTTCGGCACGTTGAATGTTGAGGGAACTGCGGAAGTCAATTCGGAACACCGCGAAATCGCTTCATAGCCAACAGGCGACAATACGCAAAATTGAGGTACCCTTTATTTGCCAATCCCAACTTTTGATTGAATCACATTCGCAACAATAAAAAATAAAGTGTTTCTTAACTAAAAATCATGGACAGTAGAGAGAACTTTTCACCGTACCGATCAATGCTTGAAATCAGAGAGATGCGCAAACCCGAGGAAACGGCAGTGGCCGCGGAAGCAAGGGATCTCGATTACGAGAAGGATTCCTTGTATATCCTCCCTCTCCAAATCATTCCCTTCGATACCCAAGGCCTGCGCCACGCTCGGATGCTGAAGAATAGTCAGTGCGAGAGCATGATCGAGGTTTTTCGCGACGATGAGACGGGTAGTGGACAGGTCGACCCCTCTAAGGTTGGGACCCTCCTCGATTGGCCGAAGGGCAAGAAACACCCCGATGGCGTTATGGTGGCGAAACTGGGGCTGCTGCAAAGTTTCGATGTCTATTCCTTGCGCATAAATCTTCGCAGTCTCGGAATTGATGTTGAAAATTTTGCAGACCTCCGGCTTTCAGACGCCAAGCGGGTCGAACTCAATCGATACATGGCAGGCTTTACCCGCCCGTTGGTGAACATGATCAATGCGGGAGACAGCGATGTCGAAATCGACGATATAAACGACCTGGTCAAACCTTCCGAATTGCAGGGTAACGCCGACGCCTTGGACAATCTAAGGAAGTTATCACGCAAGCTTAAGATCATTCTGTCCCAGTTGCCCGCCTTCTTGGCAGATTACGGCGATGTCTTCCTGTCGCTGGCCTATTTTAAGGATCGGTACGACGACGTTTTGTCAAAGCATGTGTCTCTAAAAGAAAAGCTCGGCGTCTTAAAAGATGCCAATGGCCTCGTGCGCGAACGCGAAATTGCGATAGTCGTCGAAAGTGATCTGGACGAAATCATAAAGTCGGTCCGTGACCGCCTCGATGTGTTCGATAAGCATACCGACGCAATGTGGGAGGCCTGGACGGCCGAAAAATTCCACCAGGTCAAGAACCTGATTGAGAGCAATCATTCGACCATCGGCGGATTGCTGTGCGGGGCTCAGGTAAAGCTAGATGGATTCCAGGCTTGCTGCCAGAAAGAGAACGTGTCTTCCACGCAGCTCGCCGAATATGTGGCAACATACATGAAGCCTGGACTCGATCGTATAAAGAACATCGAACACGCCGCGCACTATGCCAATCATCCCCACCAGCAGAACGCCAATATATTCTGGGTCAAGTAGGAAAAAGCACCGCCGCTCGAAATAGTGTAAGCGAACATGAGCGCGTTGCATTAACCACGGGGTCCGCGAGCGACACGTCGAGCCTTCGTCAATCGGCATTTTCGGCGGATTCCAGCGGCTAGGCCAGTTGATACAAAATACATTTACATAAAATTTGATCTAAATTTCTTTTAATTAAAATAAATATTTCAAAGAGTTACTTCGAAATCATCATTCATATGGATGATGATGAACTTAGAGGAATTAGACAATAATTGGCCCAAGTTGAAAAGCGCGACCGGGTACGGGATAACGCAAATGATTCTTCACAGGGCCATAGTTACTTCACTCGTTCTGACCATTTTCGCACTGGTAACCTTTCAGAACGACGCACTCGCACAGGGCCAAGCGCCTTGGACGGTATCGACTGTCAGCGGTGACGTTCTCCACAGCCAGAAAGGCAGAGCGCCTGCCGGGCTTGCGATCGGCGACACGGTCGGCGTCGGCGGCAAGGTTACGACTGGTCCCAACGCGCGCGTCGTCCTGACGCGCGGTTCCGAATCCATGACCCTGGCGCCGAAAGGCGAGATCGCGATCCCCGCAGAGACCGGTGGCATGCTGACCCGGATCGTCCAGAATTTGGGCACCCTGCTGCTAAACGTGGACAAAAAGCCCGAACAGCATTTCGAAGTCAAAACCCCGTATCTCGCCGCGGTCGTCAAAGGCACGACCTTCACGGTAAGTGTCGACCAGGGCGGCAGCGCCGTCCATGTCGTCTCCGGCCTGGTACAGGTCAACGATCCAGCCACCGGCCAGAGCGGCCTCGTCCGACCCGGCCGGACCGGCGTCGTCACCTCCAAGCCCGGCGGCGGCCTGAAAATCAGCGGCGGCCGTTCGAACAAGGGCACCAAGCACGCGAAGGCCGGCGCTAAGAAGGTTAAGGCCGTCGATGCCGATGGCAGCGACGCCGCTGGCAAGAAAGCAACTCAGAATTCCGTCGAAAAGAAATCCTCCTCGCTGAAGAGCAAGAAGGGTCGCGCGGAGAAGAAGTCGAAAACCGCCAAAGCGAAAGGCGCGAAACGATTCGCAATCGTATCGGCGCTCGGTGTGACAAAAATCAATATTTCCGCCGTAACGAACGGCTTCGTCAAAGCGGATAAAGGCTCAGGCGTAAACGCAGGCGCGCCTGTCGGCGAAGCGAAAACACTCGAAGATTCCAACGACAACGGTAATAGCGCCAACGAAAATTCCAATGCCGGAGGCAACGGCAACGGCAACGGCAACGGCAACGGCAACGGCAACGGCAACGGCAACGAGAATGGTAACGGTAACGGCGAAGGCAACGGTAATTCCGATGGCAACGGAAACAGCAACGGAAACGGTAATTCCGGTAGCAACGGTAACGCTAGCGCCGGTGGCAACGGTAACGGCAACGCCGGTGGGAACAGTAACGCCAGTGCCGGTGGCAACGGAAACGGCAGCAGCAACGGCAACAGTGGCAGCGCAGCAAGCTCCGCTGGCGGCAATAGCGGCGGAAATCCTGGCGGCGGCAATGCGGGCGGCAATCCCGGTGGTGGCGGTTCAGCAAACGCTAGCGCCGGCAACGCCGGTGGGAATGCAGGTGGCAACTCCGGCGGAAACACGGGTAACGGCAATGCCGGCGGCAGTGCCGGCAACCCCGGTGGCGGCAATTCAGGCGGCAATCCTGGTGGCGGCAGCGTTGCGGGCGGTGGGAATGCAGGCGGTAACTCCGGTAGCGGCAACGCGGGCGGCAACTCCAGCGGTGGTAATTCAGGCGGCAATTCTGGTGGCGGCAGCGTTGCGGGCGGTGGGAATGCAGGCGGTAACTCCGGTGGCGGCAACGCGGGTGGAAACGGCGGCGGCAACGGCGGCGGAAAGAAAAAGAGTTAATACTGATGTTCAACTTAGCGACAGCGCAGAGAAGCCTAGAGTCAAATGCCGCGATGCAACGATCGCCGTCTTCGAAGTCCGATTGGCTTAACCGGGCTCCGTACCGCTGACGCGAGCTGCGTTCAAAAATCAATCGTCTTGCGACTCGCTCCGGCGGGAGATGGTTTGGCAACGGGGCCACTCTGGGCCTTTTGATGGCTTATTGGCCTCACAACCCGACCTCAGCGTGGTGCTGCTAAACGAGTTCATCGCGGCGAGATCGCTGGTTCGTTCAGTGGTCGTCTCGTTTGGTATATCGAACGTGCAGGAAACAGGTAACGCATCCGAAGCGATCGATGCCATAGAGCAAGGCGTCCCTGATTTCGCCATCGTCGACGACAACGTGACGAGCAATGGCGGAATGGCATTCCTCCGGTATATCCACCGGAATTCGGCATCGCCTGCCCCGGCCTGCCTACCGTAATGATGACGTGTGCCTCTAACCCGTCGCGAATCTTCGAAATCCGTAATGCCGGCGCAACTGAGATATTGGCAAAACACTTTGCGCCGAATGCGTTGGCTGCTCGTATTGCCTCAACACTCAAAATCAAGAGATTTTTTTTTCGAACGGATACGTTTTGCGGATCTGACCGTAGGCGTCAGCGAAGGCACTTTAACCGGCAACGACAGGCGTGGTTCGACCACCGCAACGACGCCGGCGCAGAACGATCGCAATATCTTTTGGATTTAGTAGGAGTTGGTGCTGCTAAATATCCAAACTGGCTCGCGACCAGCTTCATCGACAGTCTATACCGCAGCCAAAACCGGCTGTTTCATAACCCTGAACACCTGGAGGTCCTGCTCGACGGATTTTGCAAGGCCAGGGTTTCCGAATGACCCGCAACTTCCGAATCGGGCCAATCGCAGACATACGGGACCACGCATTCTCGAACTTAGGTTTCGAGATAATCGAGAGGATCTATCCGAGACCCAAAGTCAAAACGAAAGATCATTCGAAGTACCAGGAAGCCCGCAACAACACCGCCCCTACGAGTATAGCCGCAGCAAACAATATGACGCCACACCCCCCGAGTATGCCTTTGATGAGTTCTTTTCTGCGAACGCGTTGTTCTCGCTCGCTGCAGCGTTCTCCCATCAGTTACTCAGCAACATCAGCGGCGAGGATCGCTGCGAGTCTGCATGTGACTTTCCCCTCAGCCATGCGTGTCTGCCCCCAATAAGGCACCGGTACATGAAAGTTTATCCCAGTCCGTTCAGCGCGATCATGTCGCCCCGTGCCGCGCTTTGGCGCAGTTTGATCAGTGGCTGGTACTCGTCGGCGTCATGCCAACGCTTTAGGGCTTGCATATCGGCAAACTCGATTATGACAACACGCTGCGCGTTCCAATCCCCTTCGAGGACATCGAAATCAGGCGCAATAGCGATCACCTTGCCGTCGTATTTTCCAAACATACCTTGGAATTTTTGCACGTACTCACCCATCGCATTTTCATCGACAAGCTCCGTTAGGTTGTAGATTACGTATGCGGCCATGGGAGAAATTCCTGGATCGAAGGACTGAGAGAAGTATGAGCGTGAATGCTAGTGCGCGGTCTGGTGCATTACAATCGCCCTCAGATCGCCTTTGGATCAGACTCGACTGTCGAGCGGGCCTCTAGATCACACTTGGTCTTGGGAAAACCCAGACGTGAAACCGGTGAAAGCCGACATCTTTGTCGGCATATCGCTCGTTGAAGGGATAGCGGGAGTCAGTTTCCGCCAGCGTCACAGTTGCTAATCGCCGACAACAGATTCACCGTATCTTTCTTCGCAAGTTCAAAACCGAACGCCATAGTTTCGTTCAGGGGCGGCTTCCATTCTCCCGTGGTTCACTGAAACCACGATTTTGGCCCGAGTATGACCATCAGAAAATCTCGCGTTAATGCCTTACCATCAGTGTCAAATTTGATCTGAGCGGTTCAATCGACTAGCATTGGGGCTCCAATCCACATTGAAGCCGCCCGAATCGCCCGGGCGGTATATTTTTTTGAAAAAGGAGTTTCATTTTTCATGTCCGTAGCGTTGGCCGAAACGGCCGAGGACGTCTCAAAAATCGCATTTGGTTTCATGGCGTCGAAGGCGCTGTTCGCGGGCCTCCATATAGACGTATTCACCCTTCTCGCTCAAAAACCGAAAAACGCCCCTGAGATCGCGTCCGAGACCAATGTTCCAGCCAATCGAATCACGACATTGCTCACGGCCCTGACGAGTATCGGCTTAATTGATCGAAACGATACGGTCTATTCCAACGCGCCAGCCGCCAACATGTTCCTGTCGCGGGAATCGAAACATGAGTTCGGCGACTATTTGCGCTATCAGATCGACAAACAGATGTACCCCTTTCTGAGCCAGCTCAACGAAGTCATCGACGGGTCGCTCGATCCCGATGCCGTCGACTCGTATCAGCACTGGATGTCA
>Ga0315338_1004466_pt1 | contig 11019 bp, 9 predicted proteins | sample ASW8metaG_FD_204518 | JGI IMG/M metagenome (GOLD analysis project Ga0315338, IMG submission 204518) | Ammonia-oxidizing marine archaeal communities from Monterey Bay, California, United States - ASW #8 | ecosystem: Environmental > Aquatic > Marine > Coastal | place: USA: California | collected...
CGAATTTCAGCCCGTGTTTCGGCGGCCCGTTCATGCCGCGGCCACCCATGGTCTACGCCGAGTGGCTTGACACGCGGGTGCAGTCGCAGGGCGCCGCTGTCTGGCTACTCAACACTGGCTGGACCGGCGGACCTTACGGGATCGGCGAGCGATTCAAATTGGCTTGGACGCGATCTTTCGTGTCGGGCATCCTTGATGGGTCGCTCCGCGACGCCAATTGGGCCGCCGACCCGGTGTTCGGCCTGCGAACGCCCGACGCGTGCCATGGGGTGCCGGCCGAAGTACTCACGCCTCGCAACACGTGGGCCGACCAGGATGCCTACGACCGCACTGCGGCCGATCTCGCCGCGCGTTTCCGCGCCAACGACGCCTCCTACGAGTTGACCGAAGCAGTCCGGGCCGCCGGACCAAGGGCCTGACCAGGGGCCAGGTACCCGCCGGCAAATGGGCGTCAGCGGGCTGGCCTGGGCAAATGCCGCGGGCGGGGCCTGACCCCGTGCCGCAACCACACACACGGAATGACCGAGAAATACGGCCTTACAGGGTCCCTCTGTTCCAATCGTGCCTGAAATGCTGGATTTGCCGGGTGTTCCTGAAAGAAGTGCAGGTCCGAATGAACTGTCCCCTGTGACGAACCGATGCACCTTGCGGGGCATATTGACCCCGGAAGTCTGAATCAAGGACCCACTCTCCATGACCATGTTTGACAAAGATGTATTCACCACCGGCGAGGTTGCCAAGATCTGCAATGTCGCGGCTCGAACCGTGAGTAAATGGTTCGATTCCGGACAGCTGCAGGGCTACCGCATTCCCGGCTCCAAGGATCGCCGCATTCCGGTCGCCAACCTGATGCAGTTCATGAAGGCGCATGGCATTCCATTCGACGGACTTATGTCCGGGGCGACTCGCGTGCTCATCTGCGACGGCGATGGCGCCGTCTGCGAGGGGCTGAATGATGTCCTGACCGAGGAAACCAACTACGACGTTCGTTGCACGTGCAACCAGTTCTCACTTGGTCTTGAGTGCGAACGCTTCAGACCGCACGTGCTTCTGGTCGACCTGAGCATGCCGAACTTTGACGCAGCCGGTTTCATGGAGACCGTCCGGTGTCTCGATGACCTCAGCGGCATGCGGGTCATTGCCATGAGCGGCACCGTGACCGACGGCCAGACCGCCGCAGTTGGCCGAATGGGCTACGACGGCGTTCTTCGCAAGCCGTTCACCGTTCGCCAGGTCATCGAATCAATCGAGGCTGCTGCCTCGCCCGTTTGACTCCGATCAACACGTTGCACTCTTCCGCAACGGGGTCAGGTACCAACTCGGTGCCTGACCCCGTTTTTCGTACCATGCGGTGGTGAAGATCGCAGTCCCCAGATTTGACCCAACTGTCGGTGACCTCGTCGGCAACGCGCGGCTCGCCATCGAAGCGGCTGAGACGGCCGTGGCCAGCGACGCTCACGTCCTGCTCCTGCCCGAGTTGGCGCTCTGTGGCTACCCACCACGGGACTTGCTGCTTCGCAAGGGCTTCGCAGACGCGTGCGAGCAGGCGATCGACCAACTTGCTCGCGAACTTCCGCCCGACCTGCTTGTCTTGATCGGCTCGCCCGTTCACGGGCCTGCGCCGACGCTGCACAACGCGCTCGTAGCGATTCGCGGCGGGGCGCGGATTGCCGTCGCCGCCAAGCGACTCATGCCGGAATACGACGTCTTTGACGAAGACCGCTGGTTCACCCCTGGAACCGAGGCAACCCTCGTGAGCCACGATGGCATTCGGATTGGCTTGCTGGTGTGCGAGGATCTGTGGCAGGGCGGGGATGCCCAGGTCGAGGCGGTGTGGCCGTGCGACCCCGTGCAGGAACTGCTCGCCGCTGGAGCCGACCTTCTGCTCGCAGCGTCAGCCAGTCCGTGGGTGGCCGGCAAGTCTGGCAGGCAAGTTGATCGTGTGCGGACCGTTGCCGCCAGTGGGGGCGTCGACGTCATCGCGGTGAATCAGGCCGGCGCCAATGACGACTTGACCTTTGGTGGTGAAGTGATCCATGCTGGCGTCGATGGCCAGCTGCGGCCCGGGCGGTTCCCATTCTGCAAACGCGATCAGGATCTCAGTGTGCACATGGCCTGCTTGCCCAGTGCGGCCAATCCACCCTGGCCAGACATTCTTGTTGCCACTCTGGCCCTCCGCGAAGCCATTCATGGGTACGTCGCGAAGACTCATTCTCCGGGCGTGCTGATTGGCTTGAGCGGCGGCATCGATTCCGCCCTGACGGCAACGCTGGCAGTGGCGGCACTGGGCCCGGATCGCGTCCATGGCGTGGCCATGCCATCCCGCCATTCAGCGGATGCGAGTTTGCGCGATGCCAAAGCGGTGTGCGAGGCGCTCGCCATGGCGCCACCGCTGGTGCTTCCCATCGAGCCGGCGCACGCTGTGATGCGGGAGACGCTCGAGCGGGGCGGACATGCCGCCACTGAAGGCGATCTCGTCGATCAGAATCTACAAGCCAGAATTCGCGGCCAGTTGTTGATGGCACGCTCCAATGCCACAGGGAATCTGGTCCTTGCGACCGGAAACAAATCCGAATTGGCCGCGGGGTACAGCACGCTCTATGGCGACATGTGTGGGGCGGTGGCTGTACTGGGAGATGTTTTGAAGACCGAGGTGTATGCCATGGCAGAGGCGATCAATGCAGACCCGAGCACCATCGGTCTGGGCGTTCCGCCGATTCCGCAGGCGACGATTGATCGTCCGCCGACCGCCGAGTTGGCGCCGGACCAGTGCGATCAGGACTCACTGCCGCCCTATGAAGTTCTGGATGCCATCATTCGGCAGGTTGTCAATGAGGACCAGTCGGTCGAAGTGGTCGCCGAACGGACCGGGCTGGACCCAGACATCGTGCATCACTGGATGCAGGTCATCGACCGCAATGAGTTCAAACGTTGGCAGGCCGCCATGATTCCCAAGATCTCCCGCCGAGCCTTTGGTCGTGGCCGCCGCTGGCCGTTGGTTGCCACAATACGCTGAGCACGTGCGATAGGATGCAGGGATGCCCATTCGTCAACTTCCTGCCGTGGTCGTCAATCAGATTGCCGCAGGAGAAGTCGTTGAGCGACCCGCCAGCGTGGTCAAGGAAGTGCTGGAAAACGCGATCGACGCCGGTGCCAGCCGCGTTGAGATTCTGATTGAGGGTGGGGGCATAGATCGCATCGAAATCATTGACAACGGATGCGGCATGAGTGTCGAAGAGTTGCCGCTGGCCATTGCCCCGCACGCCACCAGCAAGGTTTCGGTCTTGGAAGATCTGGAGCACATTGCCACCATGGGTTTCCGCGGCGAAGCGCTCGCCTCAATCGGATCAGTGGCGCGGCTTGAGATTCGCAGCAGCACCGATGGGAGCGATGGGAGCGGCATGATTGTCGTGGACCACGGAGTCTCCGAGCCGGTGCGACCCGCGGCCTGCCCGCCGGGAACGCGGGTGCGCATGAGCGGCCTCTTTGACCGAGTGCCGGCTAGGCGGAAGTTCTTGAAGTCGCCACAGGCCGAGACCAACCGGATTCGCCGAGTCGTGCGCGACCTCGCAGCAGCCAACCCGGATGTCGCCATCGTGCTTGCCTCCAATGGGCGCACCTTGCTGAATTGGGCTGCGAGTGACCCGAAGGCCAGACTTGAGGCTGTGCTTGGCCAGGAACTGGCCGAGCATATGCTTGAAGTGTCGGTCAAACGCGACGGCTTTGAAGTCTGGGGCCTCGTTGGGCGGCCCGAGCTCGCCCGGCCCACGGCGCAGCATCAGATCATGTGCCTCAACGGGCGACCGATCGTTGATCGGAGTTTGCGGTACGCCGTTCGAGAGGCCTTCCGCGGCTTGATGGAGCCGAGCAGGCACCCGACTGCCGCCTTGTTCATCGCCACGCCGCCTGATCGTGTGGACGTCAATGTGCACCCGGCCAAGACCGAGGTGCGATTCCGCGATGACCGGCTGGTGTTCTCGATGGTCAAGCGTGGCATCGAAGAGGCCCTCCGCGGCGCCGACATCGTGCCGGCGTTTGAAACAGCTCGGCCTCGAGGGCTGGCGCCGTCTCAGGACCGGCCACTGTTTGGTCAATCGGATGGGCCGCGGTCTGCGGGATTTGACGCATCGGCGGCCCGGGCCGTCATTGACGCCGCGGGGCACCACGCAACCGCCGAAGTCGGAACGATTCAATCGGCCCGGCCGGTTCTGCAGCTCCACCGGATGTTTCTGGTGACCGAAGACGCTGATGGCATGCTCATCATTGATCAGCATGCCTTGCACGAGCGAGTGATGTTTGAGCGACTGCTCGAGCGAATCGGCGACGCGGCGCTGCCGTCGCAGCGGATGCTCATTCCCGAAATGGTGGAAGCCTCGCCCGAAGCAATTGAAGCCCTCGAGGCACTGGGCGAGATGTTGGAGCGGCTCGGCTTCGACGTCGCGCAGGCAGGGCCGTCCAGTGTGGCGGTCCACGCGGTGCCCTCGCTCCTGACCGAGCGGCGGGTCGGCATCGGCGGCTTCGTGGCAGACCTGCTGGAGCGGGCCGCAGATCTGCGGGACATGACCGATCAGGAAACCGCCCTGCGTGATGTGCTGGACATGATGGCCTGCAAGGCGGCGATCAAGGCCGGCGAGTCGCTCAGCGAGCGTGAACTTGCGGATCTGCTCTCAATGCGAGAAACAGTCGAACGCTCCAGCAACTGCCCGCACGGGAGACCCACCACGATTCGCCTGTCGATTGAAGAACTTGAGCGCCGCTTCGGTCGCAGATAGCAAGCAGGTCAGGGAACGCCCGGCGTCTGGTCTGTGCGGTCATGCTCGCCGCTGGTACCGGGGGCACATCTGACCAATTACCCACCGCTGACAGGCGGAATTATCGCCAGCGTGTCGCCGTCTTGCAGTGTGTGGTGTGCTGGCACGTACGCGGTGCCCACCGCGGCGGCGAGCGCGTGTCTCATGCTTCGGATGATGTCGTGCCGCTCGGCCAGAGCGTCCATAGCCGCGGACACAGTGGTCCCATTCTGCAGTTCCAGCGTGTCTGCGCTGCTGCCGATGTGGTCCGCGAGCACGGCGTAATAGTGCACGTCAATTCGCACGAGTCGTCCTTCGCGTCATGGCCACCGCGTGAACGGCACTTCGGTGCCTGCTTCGACGGTCTCCTGCAGCGGCAGCCGCACCATGCCGCGGGTGCCTGCCACGTGGACCAGATCGCCAGAGCCATGCCAGTGGGGGAGCGACGCGGTATCTGGGTTGTGCAGGTGCGCTGGCCGCAGCAGGGTGCGGCGGGTCGTAGCGGAGTGCGCGGCCGCCAACCGCACCGGCCGCCAGCGTGGACCGGGATTCAATCCGAGCAGGCTCCGCAGCATCGGAACAAAAAAGAGCGTGCCGGTGACGAGTGCCGAGACCGGATTGCCCGGCAGGCACACCACCGGAGTTCCGCTGAGTTCGCAGACACGCGCTGGCTTGCCGGGCTTTACGGCGACGCCAGTAAATTTCCAATTGCAGCCGAGTTGCTCCAAGGAATCTGGAAGGTAGTCGTGCAGCCCGGCACTGATGCCACCGGTCGTGACAAGAATGTCGGCCTGCTCGGCGGCCGCGTGGAGTGCCTCGCGGACGGCATCCGGTTCATCTGCGAGATGTCGATGCAGCACGCACCGCCCGCCGCCCCGATGCGCAAGCATCGCAACCATTGGATGGTTCGAGTTTCGAATTTGATGATCCGCCGGGTCGGTGCCGGCAGGCACCACTTCATCCCCGCTGGTCAGGAGAGCAACGCGGGGGCGGGATCGCACCCGCACCGACTGGTGCCCGTTCATGGCGGCGATCCCGATCTCTGCCGCCGAGAGGCGCTGCCCGGCCTCGATCAGAACGTGACCTCGCTGCGCATCTGCGGAGCGTGGATGCACATTGGCGCCCGCCATTGGAGGGTCCGCGGTCAATTGAAGTGGATCGCCGCGATCGGTCAGTTCGTGCGGCACGACGGTGTCGCACCCCGCAGGCAACGGCGCACCGGTTGCGATGCCCACGCAGCCGCCGGGCGGCACATGTATCTCTGCCGCAGCACCGGCTCGGATCGTCCCCGCCACCGGCATGCTCGTCGAGCGATCCTCGTAGCGATACGCATACCCATCCATGGCAGCGCGGTCGAATGGCGGGAGATCGCGGTCCGCCACAACGGCCTCGGCCAGCACCCGCTCGGAGGCATCGGCCAAGGCGACGGTTTCGACCTCGCCGAGGGGCGCGATGCCTTCGGTGGATTGCGAGATCGCGGTGTCGAGGTCGATGAGTGAACCCATGCGTGCAAACTAGCAGGCTGCTGCGTCGCCCCGCCCCCGCTTGCGGGGGAGGAGGGTCAACTACCGGTGTCCAGCTTCAAGGGCACACTGCTCACGCCCAATTCCAATGCTTGGCGGATATAGGGCACGCAGGTCGCGCAGCTGTTGCCGCAGCCGAACTTCAGTCGGATGTCCTCAAGGGTGGTGGCTTCACGCCGCGTTGACCACGTCAGGATGTCGGCAAACGCCACGTCATGGCAGACGCAGCGATTGACCATCGGCTGCGGCCGCCGGGCCGGTGGCGTGTTGGGTGGATCGATCATCTTGGCGTGTCCTGCTCAGCGAGGATCATACGCTCCGGCATTGTCCGAGAGAAAGCCATTCTTCGGCCACCCGAGGGTGTCAGTGAGCCATGCGGGCAGATCGTCCCAGTGGTGTCCCCGAAACGCGTGCGTTCGCCGACCGACATGTCCGTCCACCCAACCCACATTGCTTTCACCGCCGGGGAAGGACTGGCCACCTCCATAGGCCGTGTCGTATCCGCCGCCGATGTTGACTGGCGAGCGCATGAACTTGTTGGTGCCACCTGCTCGCCCGCTGGTGCCAAACAGGGCGGTCATGCCACTTCTGGCGCACCGGGCCAGCGTAAGTTCCCGGAGCCCGTCCAGATTGGATTTGTCGATGACCAGATCCCAGGCGCCGAGCCCTGCGTCGTCCGCGAAGGGTGTGCGGGCTTCGGCCGCGATGAAGGCGACGTTGTAGTTGTAGCCGGTCACCGGATCACCCTCCCAGGCGGCATCTACCCCTACCGCGGTGGGGCAGGTCAAGACACCGCTCGGTTCATTCATGTCGGTGAAACGCCACAACTCGCCGGGCTGAATTGTGCCATTCGGCCGTGTCCACCAATCCCATGCCCGCACGTCTCCACTCAGGGCATTTCCGTCCGTGCCATACAGCAGTCCCGGCGGGAACCGCCCATTCCGCTGCGTGGCAAACTGGATGGCCGCTCGGCTCATTTGCCGAAGGTTGGTCTGGCAGTGCGTCCGCATCGTCGCGGCTGCGGCGCGGTCCAAGACTGGAATCGCCAGGCCCATCAAGATGCCGATGATGGCAACAGTGATGAGCACCTCAAGCAGCGTGAAGCCTCGACGGCTCATTGCCACGCCTCTAGGACAATGAGCAGATCATTCACGCCGACGAGACCATCGTGGTCCACATCGCCCATGGGGTTGCTGCTGTCCCAGGCGGCGATAACGATCAGCAGATCATCCACGCCGATCACACCGTCGCCGCTTGGGTCCGGGTTCGGGCCGGCGTCCACGATGGCATCGATCTCCACGGCGAGAAGGGCGTCATCGGGGACCGCGATTTGAACGAAGCGGATGGCTGTGAGTCCCAGCGCTCCGAGATCAATGCCAGCGCCGCCGGCGCTACCGGCATACTGCTCAAGCAGTGATTCGTGGTCAAGCCCGCTCACAGACGTGACATCGAGCGCGGGATTGACTGGACGCGTCGGGTTCATGCCCACCGTTCCAGGTTGGGTGTCATACGGGCCCGCATCGAGCCAGCCGATGGTTGGCCATGGGCCGTCGGCGTCCAGACCGGGGACCTCGGTCCATGTCTGGCCATCTTGGCTCAGCAGCACCGTGCCACCATCGCCGCCGAACAGGCCGCCGCACACGCCCGCCGGATAGGCCATGTCTGAAAAGCCAGCATTGCCAAAGACGATCAGGTCGATTCCCCATGCGTTGTCCGGGTCATCTGTAATGGGCTGGTCAAAGGACACGACCAACCATCCGCCGAGTCCAATTGACACGACTTCATCGGGCATCCACGCCGGCGAGAAGGGCGACACGACGCTTGGGCTCGCCGTGCCTTCACCGGTCTGACGCTCGGGCGGCCCCAAGACGACCGATGGGGTGTCATAGCCCGGCGAGCCGCCAAGCCCGGCGTCAAAGGAGACAATGGCGTCGGCCCAGGGATTGCTCAAGGCCGCCGCAGTCAGTACCAAATTGGTGAGTGTCAGGATGCGCGGCTTTCTGCATCCCAGGTCGCGTGGGATGGCTCCAAGACGTGTCTCGCGGAGGGTATTGAGCGGGAGGACGCATCACTCGGAGCGGCAGTGAGCGGAGCCTGCCGACCCTGTACGCGAGGGGGGCAATGTTGCTGCCGGGCAGGTTTTCCGGCTCCGGAGCGACGACCGGCCTTCCCGCCTCGCAGAGGCAGTGACCCGTGTGGGCGTCGGGGGCATTCACCCCAATTCCGTTACGGCGGCGCGTCCGCGGTGGTCTTTCACCACACTTCCCATGGCACCGGCAGCGATGGCGAGCGTATCAGGAAGCGGGTCGAGGCGTCGAGGTGTCCCTCGGCGCTTGCCGGTGCCACCTGGCCCGACTATCCTCGTTCACTTCACCTGTATCCTTGTGGCGGTATGGCGTCAAATATTGACGCCTGATGATCTTGGAGCCAGCATTCATGTTCATGCGTACTCGACTCGGTGCCGTCCTGCTACTGGTTGCAACGGCCCTGTTCCTCGCGCCAACGGCCGCGGCCGCTGACGGCTCGCCTACGGTGATGCTTGAGGACTTTGTCCATTACGCGCTGACGGCGCAGGTGCCGATGGCCAAGGCCAACGGCGAGGCCCTGCTTGGCAGCGGACTGAGCGATCAGGATCTGGCATCACTCGTGGATGAAGATCCGCGGATGCGAGAGCGGCTGCCAGTCGCGCTGCGATGGGCGCGCGAGGTCGCTGGTCTCAAGTCAATCGCCTCGCAACTTGAGTCTCGGATTGAAGTCGGACGCCTCGAACGTGCGCAGAATTCTGGCCGCATTCAAGAAGCGATCGCCATGCTGGGCGGTTCGCGGCGGGCTCGCACGCTTGCCCATGATCGACTGGTCGAGGCGGGTGAATATGCCGTGCCCCCGATGCTCATCGTTCTGAGTGACCCCAACGCCTCTCCCGCGGTGACCCTCGGTGTGACCAACACGCTGCCATCGCTTGGGCGAGACGCCGTGTTGCCGTTGACAACAGCTTTGCCCAATGTGCCCGAGCGGCAACAGGTCATCATCATCAATGCGCTTGCGGACATCGGCTATCCCCACGCCGCCGCTACGCTCGTTCGAATCTCGCGGGACAAGAATGCCACGGAGGTGGTTGGCTCTGCCGCCCGGCGTGCCGTTCGGCGACTTGGGTGGGATGACCCCGACGCCATCAGGCTTGCCGGTCTGCACGTCCAATTGGCCGAGGACTACTTGCAGGAGATGGAGCATCTTCGGGCTCGCCCAACCTATGAGATTGGCCCCGACGCCGAGGCGACCGAAATGCAGAACATATGGCGATGGGATTCCCAAGGCGGGCTCATGAGCCAGTTCGTGCCGACCGACCTGTACTGGCCGGTCATGGCAATTCGGCACGCCAATGATGCTCGAACGTTGGACCCAAATGACTCGACGGCGATGGCGACCTTTGTGGCAGGCAATCTCCGCTTGGAAAACCGCAAGGGTGATCGCGACGTCACGCTGCCGGTTCCACAACTCGAGCGAAGCCCGAGTTTCCATGCCACCGTGAATGGACCGTCTGTTGCCCGCGATGTGCTGCTGATGGCCATCGATCAGGACGACGCCGAGTTGGCCCGGGACGCGTTGCGGGCCTTGGCCCTCACCGGAGGCGCCTCGAGCCTCGTCGGTGGCGCGGGCCGTGAGGCCATTACGGAAGCCTTGATGCATCGCGACCAGCGTGTCCGCTACGACGCGGCGTTGGTCGTCGCGCGGGCCATGCCAAGTACCGCTTTCCCCGGAAGTGGCCGTGTCGTGCCCTTGCTGGGCGCTGCAGTGCACGGTGGCGCCGGGCGACAGGCAATTGTGGTCGGAGGTTCGGCGCAGCAGCGTCAGGCCGCCGCCAAGCGGCTGGAGGGCTTGGGATACGAAGTGGCAGCCGAGGGTGAAAATTGGGATGCACTGGTTGCAGGACGCGGTGCCGCTGCGACGGACCTGGCCTACGTCATGGCCGAGGGCGAGAAGGGGATTGGCATCGTCGAGACGCTGGTCGAGTCGGGTTCGCCCGTCGTACTGGTCGTTCCCGAGACTGATCTGGCCGAGGCCCGAACGATGACCGCCGGGCTTCCAGGAGTTGGTGTGCTCAGCGCGAACGCTTCAGACGCTGCATTCGGACATGTTGTGGGAACGCTCGGAATCGGCGCACCACTGGAAGCATCCGATCGCCGGTACTACACGTCGGAAGCGATTGCGGCCCTACGTGATCTGGCGATGGCCAGACCCGCAGGCCTCGATGCCAAAGAGGCGACCAGCCAATTGGAGCGGACGGTTGAGACCACCACCGGGCCTTCCCAACTGCTGGTGGCCGAGGTGCTGGCGCTGCTCAACGACAGTTCCGCGCAGCAGACCTTGATCGACGCGGCGCTCGCGAGCACCGATGAGTGGCAGCAAGTGTCCTTGCTCGACATGGCCGCCGCATCGGTTCGCCGCTTCGGCGACCGGGTGTCCTCCCGGCAGGCAGCCGATCTTCGCAAGTTCATTGCCCAGTCACGCGGCGACACCGCCGACGCAGCGGCGCGGCTCTACGGGGCCATGAACCGTGGCGTCGCCGCGTCTGACACCGTGACGACCTCCGCCGCAGGCTCCTGAGGGCGGTATCCTTCCCAGCACGGCCACCCTAGCTCAGTTGGCAGAGCGGAGCTTTCGTAAAGCTCAGGTCACCGGTTCGAGTCCGGTGGGTGGCTCTTCTG
>Ga0315338_1004467_pt1 | contig 11018 bp, 12 predicted proteins | sample ASW8metaG_FD_204518 | JGI IMG/M metagenome (GOLD analysis project Ga0315338, IMG submission 204518) | Ammonia-oxidizing marine archaeal communities from Monterey Bay, California, United States - ASW #8 | ecosystem: Environmental > Aquatic > Marine > Coastal | place: USA: California | collected...
GTGCATTCTCAGGTGTCTGTCCGAAGATCCGAATCGTTCCCGAGCACGGCTTGTACTCTCCGAGGATGCTTTTTAGGAGTACCGACTTTCCCGCTCCATTGGGGCCAAGGATCCCGAGAAACTTGTCGCGGGGGACGTCAAACGAGATGTCGTCGAGGATCGTCTCTTTGGCGATTCGAACGGAGAGGTTCGAGATTTCGAGGGCGGCGGTCATGGACGCTGTTCTTTCGATTGGCCGGGATTCGATTCGCTCTGCACGATCGCGTCTGCTGCGATTAGAGCATCAGCCAGTTGATTCATCTCCGCCAGCCAGTCCGAGCCGAGTGGATCGACCGTCACGACCTGCGCTCCGATTTCTTCCGCCACCGTCCGGGCGGACTCTTCGGAGAATCCAGGCTGGACGAGAACGACCCGGACATTCTCTCTTCGCCCTTTGGCAATGACCCGAGCCAACCGGGCAGCACTAGGTTCCGCGTGGTCGACGAGGAGGGCCGTCTGGGTGAGGTCGTAATCTCGCGCGAAGTACCCCCACGCGTCGTGGTGGGAGAAAAACGCTCGCGTTGCTCCTGGCTGATTCGACCACTGCCGGAATTTGCGATCAAGGGCATCGATTTCCGTGAGGAGCGTCTCGAGTCGGATTTCGAACTCCGAGTTTGCGGGCGAGAGGCTCGTCAGACGCTCCGCAATCGTCTGGGCCATTTTCTTGGCCAGACGTGGAGATGTCCAGGCATGAGGATCTTCCACAGTCAGGGGAAGGGAATCGGTCAGGCGGAGGACCTCGAGGTTGGGATAGTCCTCGAAGTGTCTCTTTCGGAGCATCGTTTCGAATTCGAGCCGGGGATGACCCATTTCCAGGTAGATGGCGGCACGGTTCAAATCGAGCAGCTGCAACATGGCGGGCTCGAAATGGTGAGGGTCGGTTCCAGGCGGTACAAGTGTGCTGATGTGAAGATCGGGGCCGGCGATCCGCTCGGCGAAATAGGCGAGCGGGGGGATAGAGACGACGACAGTCGGCCGTCCCGCGTGCTCGTTCTGGCCTCCGCATCCGATCTCGATGCAGGCGAGGAATACAAACGCGGTCAGCCCAGCGAACAGCCGCACTCGTCGATTACGGCCGATCCCTTCGACCACTGCGCGGATCTTCGGCATCAGAAGCTCCTTCCGTCCATCGGCCTAGTATCGACCGAACAGAAGCTAATGAAAAGCCATTATCATTAAAATCGAACGCGGTTTCAGGTCAGTCGGGATGTGAAAGAGGCGTGATCCACCCGGGCAGGGTCCTAGTCGTCGTCCGGATTAGTCTGGTTAAAGTTGCTTGCCAAACCGAGGAAGCCACCATTGCCGGCCCGGACGATGTCATCGACTGCTTCTGCTGCTGCGAGGGGTGCGCTCGAGAGACCGTCGACACCGTGGCTGTAGAGCTCGTAGTCCGTATTGATGGGTACGCCCTGATGGGAGCGCGGGCCTCCCGCTCCGGGATCGTTGATCCGGATGTAAACGTAAGAGGTCTCCCACGGATCGATTTTGTTGTCCATGCCGACGGAAGAGAGACTCCCGGGGAAGACGCCGTTTCTTGACTCGTAGAAATCCACGGCAACGGCGATCGCCTTGATGTCTCCCATTGCCTGGACGAGCCGCGCCTTGTTGACGACCGAGTTGTATGATACGTAGCCGATTGTCCCGAGGACCCCAATGACCAGGATAGCGATGCTGATCTCGATCAACGTGAAACCGGCGCGGGTCGGGGATGCGATGTAGTTGGGGGAGATGGCTTTTTTCATCACTGCTTCGCCTCTTTGGAGAAACCTTCGTTAGGCTGCCAGATCGGTGGGAACCGTCGAATCGTCTACCTCAAATGGGGCCGAACCCTCGGAGAGCCCGACGACTGTCTCTGCGTGAGTGATGAGTTTGGAGAGAGCTTCGGTGGGAACAGTCGTAGCTCCGGTCTGACAGAGGCTCCGGGCTTCCTCAATTGCCTGTCGAAGGTCGTTCTGCGACTCCGTGGCCTGATCGTGTTGGCTTTGGACGTGGGCCAACGTGTCGTTGATTCGTCCGCACATCCCCTGTAGAAGGTCTCCGTTGCGTAGCTGGATCACCTCGGGAATCTTGCCCCGGCGGATCTCTGAGAGTGCGAGGTCGAACCGGTAGAGCGGCCCCGCAATGCGATGGGAGAGTCGCACCGAGTCGAGGGCGATGAGCAGTACGGCGAGGACGGCTGCCGTCCAGAAATGCGAGTGGAGGAAGAGGAGTCGCTCCGCGGCCCGGACCGCAGTATCGGAAGTCAAATCGTTCGACGTCAGATCCAGGACCGAAGGCAGAAACAACCCGCCTCCGAGTACGAAGACCACAATGACGATGTGGCGAAATGACGACATGAGCAGGCGAGACTGCAGGGGCTTGTTGACTACGAAGACATGCCGCCGGCGGAGACGTTGCAGCCATGTCGAGACTTCTGGAATTGAGTTTGGGTCGTTCAAGTCGACTCCTCTGCGCGCCAACGGCCCAGCCGTTGCCGATGGTCAGTAGGTCTTCGCTCCGGGCGGAACAATTGGACCGTCCAGACGTTCCCGGAGAGGCCTTCCCCTCTGGTTGAAACATCGGTCATTCAGCCCAAAACTGTAGGATTTTGACCCATTCTAAAGTTGGGGGAGGCGGGGCGCAGGTTACCCCGCACAGGCCGGGCAACGCCCATAAAGGAAGACCTCGTGGTCTTCGACGAGGAATCCGTCGGGAGCGAGTTTGGGGATTTCGGCATGGCAGTCATCGACTTCGAACACTTTGCCGCAACCGCGACAGTGGAAGTGATGGTGGTGATCCTTACCTGAGCGTTCAAACCGATCCGGCATGCCCGGCAATTCGACCGGAAGGGCCCAGCCCTCTTCGACGAGACTCTTGATAGCCCGGTAAACGGTTGCGATTCCTAGACCTGGGCAGTGTTCCTGGGAGACCTCGAGAATCTCGTTGGGCGTCATCGGACGGTCGACCTCGGCGAGAACACGTCGAATGGCCCGACGCTGGCGGGTATCGCGTTTTGTGGCAGGAATAGCCCGAGCCTCCTAGGGCAAATAGATCATTGGTCTTGGGACGCGAGCATAGCACGTTGCCGCCCAACGCAAACGCGGCGCCTAAGCACGACGCCGCGTTGCGGGACCACCGTCAGATCGAGGGAGGGGGCTAACGATCGCGGCGGTGGGATCTGGACATCCGCTCCTTGGGATGTGAATTGGCCGGGCTGAACGATTCGTCCATGAGGTCGTAGTTCGCTGCTACGAAAGCGGTTTGGGTCGGTTGATTGACCTGTACCGGGACGAGAACGCGCTCCACGATGGGCTCCTGGTTCTGCTTCTGGTACTCAGCGCCGGCCACGAAAGCGAGCGCCATCGCGGCGGCCGCTCCCGCGAACTGCAGGGGGCGCAGCCAGTTAAAGCTGTGGCGACCCCGGACGAGCCGACGCTTCTGGAGCGCGAGGACGGTTTGGTCCTCGTGATCCGGGAGGTTTGGCAGGTCGTTCCGAAGACTTGCCAGGAGATCCTTCTCGGCAGGCGTCCAGTCGTTGTCATCAAATGAGTTCATGGGGTATCTCTCGGTGAATTCTGTCGGCTGAATGATGATCCATCATACAACCATACGTGATTCTCTGCGCCCGAACGGTTGCGTCATCGTTGGAAATAGATACAACGAAAAACGCGGCCCCTCGATAGAGTGCCGCGTCCAATCGGTCGCCCTGAAAAGGCGTGGGCGAGACCGTCTCTTAACGGCGTTCGTCCCGGGAAGCATAAGGGAGTAGCGCGAGGACCCGAGACCGCTTGATCTCCCGGACGAGATGACGGTGGTGCTTGGCGCCCACACCGGTGATCCGTCGAGGAACGATCCGTCCAAACGGCGATAGAAATCGATTGAGAAAGTCCGGGTTCTTATAGCTGATCTTCTCGACCAACTCTGGATCCTTCAGGAAAGGGCAGACTTTCTTGCGAGGCGGAAACTTCCGGGCCATGAGGACTCCTTTTGGAATGATCTGCAATCACGGACTGTCGGGCGACCTCCCTAGTCGAAGGGCTCGCCGATCGAGATCCAAGCTCGGAATACTACGCGAATCGAATCGGCGAAATCAACTGGTTGGTTGCAGAGATATGGCGGCACCAGCCTCCCGACCGTGATTCCCGGCCAATCTACGTTCCCAGTTCGTTCTGGGGTTGCTGAGGCGAGCCCACAGGCGAATAATCCGGCCCATGACACTAGATCTACTTCTGACCGAGGGCACTGTACTCACTCCGTCTGGCCGCGAATCCCTCGCCGTCGGCATCAAGGACGGATGTATCTCCTATCTTGGCTCACCCACCGAGGCCGGTCCGGCCATGACAACGATCTCGCTGCGGGGACTCCACGTTCTGCCGGGCGTGATCGATAGTCAGGTCCACTTTCGCGAGCCGGGCCAACCCCAGAAAGAAGACCTCGAATCGGGGACCCGGGCGGCAATTCTGGGTGGAGTGACTGCGATCTGTGAGATGCCCAACACGGAGCCTCCCACGACGACAACGGCTGCGCTACGGGAGAAACTCGATCGAGCCGTCGGTCGGGCCTGGTGCGACTACGCGTTTTTTGTGGGCGCTCGCGATGACAATCTCGATCAGCTCGGTGACCTGGAGCGCCATTTGGGCTGTGCCGGAGTGAAGATCTTCCTCGGCAAGTCGACCGGGGGCCTTCTCGTCGATACGGAGGAGAAGATCCGGCGAGCTCTCTCCTCGATTCGGCGGCGAGCTGCCATCCACTCGGAGGACGAAGCGCGCCTCGAAGAGCGCAAGTCGATCGCGGAGGCCTCGGTCGGGGACCCACGGGCTCATCCGGAGTGGCGGGACGCGGAAACCGCCTGGCGGAGCACCGAGCGGTTGCTCCGTATTGCGACTGAACTGGGGCGCCGGGTTCACGTCCTCCATGTCACGACTGCCGATGAGATTCCCCTGCTCGCTGCGGCTAAGGACGTGGCTACCTTCGAAATCACCCCTCAGCACTTAACTCTTACAGCACCTGAGTGTTACGACGACCTTGGGACGCTTGCACAGATGAATCCTCCCATTCGGACGAAAGAACACCGGGCCGCCCTCTGGCAGGCCGTCGACCAGGGGGTCGTCGATGTGATCGGGTCAGATCATGCGCCACACACCCTCGAGGAAAAGGGCAGGCCATATCCCCAGAGTCCATCCGGGATGACGGGAGTGCAGACGCTCCTGCCCATCATGCTCGATCACGTCAAGGCAGGGCGGCTAACGTTGGAGCGCCTCGTCGATCTCGTCTGTGCGGGGCCAGCCCGCGTCCACGGAATCTGTAGTAAGGGACGAATCGCGGTTGGCTTCGACGCCGACCTGACTATCGTCGACCTTGAGGCTCAACGGCGGATCGAGAATTCCTGGATCGCCAGTAACTGTGGCTGGACGCCCTTCGACGGCAAAGAAGTCGTCGGATGGCCCAAGATGACTGTCCTTCGAGGTCAGATTGTCATGCGGGATGATGAAGTTCTGGAGAAACCGGTCGGGCGTCCGCTTCGTTACGGCGAGACGTTGGGAACTCCGAGCGCGTAGATCGAGTCGTCCGATTCCCTGGGCGGGTTGCCCAGGGTAGGTCAGACGGGGCAACTATCCGCGGGAAATGTCTTTCAGCTGAAGTCCGGTCTCACGGAGGTAGGACATCAGGCCCTTCTTGTCGATCGACTTGATGGCGCGAGTCGAGACCCGGACGCGCACCCAGCGATTGAGTTCACGGACAAAGAGCCGCTTGCTCTGCAGATTGGGGAGCTGGCGCCGCCTCGTCTTGTTATGGGCGTGGGAAACGTGGTTTCCCGCCATGGGGCGCTTTCCGGTGAGCTTGCAAACCCTAGACATGTTTCTTTCCTCTACGACACGTGGAAGCGGAGTCCCGCCTAAACCTAAATCGAGAACGAAAGGGAAGAGTACATACCCCCTTCTCCGTTTTCAACGGAAAGATCGATTCCCCTGTCCAAAGCATTTTGGCCCAACAGGTTGATGGGGTACGAACGATAGTTCGGTGTTGGTTTTGTCGGGAGCTCCTCCCTCCGTCGGCTCATTCGCGGGCAGACGGAGATTGAGACCTCAGTTCGAGGCCCCTCGTCACGACGGGCCGATAGGTGTACTCTCGACCTGTTCCGGTCACTTCGATCCCGATCCCTCCCTCGGTGATCCTTCTCGAGAACGACTTGTGTTGGGAGTGTGAAAAATGATGACTTTGCTCCGCGATTCCAAAACCTCGGATTCGACTCCGACGATGCCCCGAACCCTGACTCTCCGACCGCTGCTTTTTCGACCCCTCGGTCTGCTCGCCGCCCTTTTTTGGTTTGGTGCCTGCAGCGAAGAGAGCACGGTAGTTCCGTCCGACGACGACTGTCCTCCGAACTGTCCTTCGAACTACCCCGAACTAACGGTTGGCGAGCCCGCTCACTTCGCCCTGGAGGGACTCGAGTTCGACGTGACGGCCGACGGGACTTTACGCGGGGCCACCACCGACCGGGATCCCCATGCGGACAATGTGTACCTCGCTTCGATCGCGGGACTCTGGATCGGCGCTGAGGTCGCCGGAGAGCCGCGCGGGAACCTTACGTGGTCAGGGGGAAGCGATGGCGCTTCGAACTACGTGACGAAGACCGAAGTGAGCGACGGTTTCGCCCCTCGTCAATTGGGGCCTTTTGTCATCACGGAGGATCACCTGCTCCATCCGGACCTCGATTGGCCAAAAGAGGCGCCCATCGACAAGGACGGCAATCCGCACATTCTCGGTGATCAAATGGTCTGGCATTGCATCACCTCCGATACCTTGGAGCGCCCCGGTGAGTTTGCCGCTCCGCTCGAAGGACTGAAAGTGAACCAGATGTTCTTTGGCCTGCGCGAAACGGGTTTTGAGAACGTCATCTTCTGTCGCTGGGACATTACGAATGAAAGCGATGCGGCCTGGGAAAACGCGCACGTCGGGTTCTACAGTGACACAGACCTCGCATTTGAAGGCTCGGGGGCCTTCTCGAACCGCGCTGGGTATGCGGAAGAGCACGACCTGGGCTTCATCTATTCCTCGACGGCTGAGGCCGAACAGTTCGCGAGTGGGATCGCCTTTATCCAGACTCCGATTGTAACGACACCTCGGCACTACGCTACATCGCATCGGATCATGCGGAAGAACGCCACTCCGCCGATAGAATTTTCCGAGTATGGATTTGATCGGCCGGAGCAGATTCTCTGGGCTCTGCGGGGACTCTCGAATGACGGTGATCCTATGATCGATCCGCTGACGGAGGAGTCGACGCCCTATGCCTACACGGGCGATCCCGACACGAATGAAGGCTGGATTGATGACGCGAATTCAGACATTCGTCAGATGATCGGTTCCGGTCCGTTCACGCTCGGCCCCGGAGAGACGGAGTCGGTTCTGGGGGCGTGGATTCTCGGTTGGGGGGAGGATCGTTCCGACGCTCTCGCGAGAGTACGCATCACGTTGGACCAGGTGCACCAAGAGGCCTATCGCATTTACGAGTGAGCTCTGAGCTAGCTCACCCGCCTTTTCGAGACGAGATAGATGAGCATGGGAGCTCCGATCGCGGCGGTGAGGACGCCAACCGGTAGTTCGCGCCCGGGAAAAACCAGTCGTGCGGCCGTGTCGCAGGCGACGAGAAACACCGCTCCAGACAGAGCGGAAGCCGGGATGAGGATCCGCCGGGAGGATCCAAAGAGCATCCGCACGATGTGAGGCACGATCAGACCGACGAACGCGATCGGGCCGCACCACGCGACAACCGCCGAAACGCCGAGCGCTCCCATTCCGAGCCCTACCGTTCGCAGCCGAACTACGTCGACTCCCTGGGAGTGAGCAACCTCTTCTCCGGCAATCCAGGACTCGAGCGCGCGAGTCTGGCGGAGTAAGACGATGAGCGTAACGACGACCCAGGGAGTAAGGAACAACACACCCTCATAGCCGACCTGGGGTAGATGTCCCAGAGACCAGCGGACGGCGACGGCCAGGCTGGTCTGGTCGGCCACGTATTGGAGGCCAGCCGAGATGGCCCCTGCGGCCAGCGAAATCGCCACTCCGAGAAGGAGAACGTCGTTGACGGAGACGCGACCGTTCTGGGCCAGGGTCGTGAGCAGGAACGTCACGAAGAGTGCGCCGACGAAGGCCGCGGTCGCGATCGCGGGCAGTCCGGCCAGACTGGTCGCGGGAAGAAAAAGGACTGCGACGAGCGCACCGAGCGTCGCCCCCGCTGTTGTCCCGACTGTGCTCGGAGCCGCCAGGGGGTTGGCGAGAAGAGTCTGGTAGACCGCGCCGACGGTCGCCAGGGTGGCTCCGACAAGAACTGCCATGAGGACGCGAGGAACGCGAAGTTGCCAGAGTACGAACTGTCCGGTGTCTCCTTCGAGGGATCGCCCGAGAAACGGAGCGGCCAGAATCACGAGGATACCGACGAGGACGAGGCTCGCCATTCGCCCCTTCGTTACTCCGCGCCGCGCGGAGGGAAAGGAAGTGTTCGGCTGGGACGTTTCGATCTGGCTCATCTAACCGCCCGCCCGAGGTTCGAAGATGAACGTCGCAGGATCGAGATCGGGTAAGCGACGAACCTCCAGAGTGAAAAGATCGGATAGATGGGTTGGCAGTTGGGGAGAGACGGATTCGCAGGAGAACTGCTCTCTTCCATCGCGGAGCCCCAGAACCTTCGGGACTCTCCCTGATTCCGCCGCGGCCCGACCGATCAGATTGATGTCGTGGGTGACGCAGACGATGCTTCGCCCGCCCTTGTTCAGCCGGCCGATTTGTCGATAGATCTCGATCTGCTGGGCGGGATCGAGGTGACTGGCCGGCTCATCGAAGAGAAGGATCTTCGCGTCCTGTGCAAGCAGGACCGCGAGCGAGACCCGCTGCTGCTCGCCGCCTGAGAGTGTCGTCCAGATTCTGTTCTCCAGAGCGGCCGCACCGGCGTCGGCGAGGGCGATCCGGGCGGCAGCCAGGCTGGCGCGCTGCGGTTCAGCGAAACGGTAGCGGGCGGCCACGACCAGATCGAGAACGTACATAGATTCGACGATAGTGGACCGTTGTGGGAGATAGGCAAGTCCGGCCGCGCGCTCGCGTCCCGAGAGCCGAGCGATCGCCTGTCCTCCCAATTCGACCGATCCCGTCTCCGGGATGATCCGTCCGAGGAGCAATCGGAGAACCGAACTCTTCCCGGCGCCGTTCGGGCCGAGCAGAAAGACGAGGTCACCTTCCCGAACCGTCAAGGTGAGGTCGTGCAGGAGGGGCACCCCTCCGATCGACGCGTTCACGTTCCGGACGGAGAGAAGGGGCGGGTCATTGGCGGATTCCCGGGCGCCCTTCACGGTCCGGTCGTCCAGGATTCCACGGTGGCGCGAAGATCATCGACGACCTCGAGAATGGCCGGCCCGGTCGAAAACGCGCGTCCGTCGATGACAGCAATGCGATCCTGTTGAACCGCTGCGAGAGGAGTGAGCTCCCGCCAGTCTGCCATCAGCGCTTCCGCCTCGGCCGATGAGGCTGAATGCAGCGAGAGAATGACGATCCCCGCCGGGTTGGCTGAAAGGACAGCTTCGATCGACATCTGAGGCACCCCGGTCGGGGTGGCCGGCTGAGCATTTCTCGCCCCAGCGGCGCGGAGTGCGTGCCCGTGAATAGAGTCGTCGCGAACGTAGATGACATCGGAGAGTTGACCCGGTGTGTGGGCGAGCACGAAAAGGACCTCGGGACCGCCTCTCGGAAAGCGCACGTCGAGGGTCGTTTCGATCCGAGTAGCCAGTTCCTCGGCGGCCGCCGGTTGTCCGCAGGTCATCCCGATTCTACGGATGCTGTTCGAGAGTTCCGTGACGCTGAGCCAGGGGAGTTCCTGGAACGGCGCAATCCGCCCGATCGCGTCGATGGGTGCGTTGCGGACCTGCTGCGTGAGGATCATGTCAGGAGCGAGGCGGGCGAGGTCTTCGTAGTTAGGCGACAACGAGGTCCCAACGCGCGGAGGCGGCGAGTCCGAGGGTGCCGCGCAGAAGTCGGAAATCCCGACCAGTTGTTGCCCTTCGCCCAAAACCGTGATGACTTCCGTGATCGCGGGCGACAGTGACACGAGGCGGGCCCCCGAATGCCGAGAAAATCCCGTCTGCAATCCAAGTCCAGCATCCCAGGCCCCCCGCATCCAAAAGAAGCCAGCCACGATTAGGGCAAAAACGAGCAAGTAGACAAAACGGCGCATGAGTCTTCCCGATCTCGGTGAATTCTGGCTGTTTCACATCGCCTGCGACATCGCCTGCGACGAGGACATCGCGTCCAGATGCGACTCTCCCGAGATAACTATGATCGTTCCGGCGATGCAAGCTCGACAACGTGGAAATCTCTCTAACGATCGATGTCGGTTTGACTTCCCGCAGGACAGACATCGATTCCCTTGAGTCGTGGTTGCCTTCTCCTCGACTCTCCGCGACAATTCCGTCACCCGGGCACTCTTCACCTGTGACTATCCATCCCCGTCCCGGGTCGGATTCATACCAACAAATTACCGTGCGTTGACGACATGACGCGAGGGTTCGGCGGTTCTCGAGAGCACCCAACAACCCAAAGTCTTACCGCGCGTCACGGCAAACTCTATTTAGGACAAGGGAGTTAGCGATGGACCAGGACACCATTCAAAAGACCCTCGAGAATCTGATTCCGTGGATCACCAAATACGGCCTCCAGGTGATTGGCGCCATCATCATTCTCATTCTGGGACGCATTGTCGCCGGAATCGTGGGCAATCTCGTCAACCGGGCCATGACTAAAGCCGACGTTGATCCGTCCTTGGCCAGCTTTACCTCCGGGCTGTCGCGCTTCGCCGTCATGGGCTTTGCCGTCATCGCGGCACTGGCCAAGTTTGGTATCGAAACGACTTCGTTCATCGCCGTGCTGGGGGCAGCCGGTTTCGCCATCGGCCTGGCTTTGCAGGGTTCCCTGGCCAACTTTGCCGCGGGCGTCATGCTCCTGCTCTTCAA
>Ga0315338_1004468_pt1 | contig 11010 bp, 10 predicted proteins | sample ASW8metaG_FD_204518 | JGI IMG/M metagenome (GOLD analysis project Ga0315338, IMG submission 204518) | Ammonia-oxidizing marine archaeal communities from Monterey Bay, California, United States - ASW #8 | ecosystem: Environmental > Aquatic > Marine > Coastal | place: USA: California | collected...
ATTCCCGACAAACGACTTCACACCGTGCGGGTGTCGAATGCCGATATAAAAAACTCAGTTTACGTTTGTTGCTTAAAGAGAAGAATACAGCGCCGGAGGATCAGTGCGTTCTGGACCTGGTCGAAGAGGTATATTCGAAAAGGAAGGCAGGGTCGAAGGCAAAGGCGCGGGCTTGAAGCTGAATAACGCGTTTGTTGGATTTCGGAAAAGGGGGAGATGATGCAGGGTAGGCTAGACGGCAAGGTCGCGATTGTCACAGGTGCCGGCTCGGTCGGGCAAGGATGGGGCAACGGCAAAGCGGTGGCTACGCTTTTCGCCCGCGAGGGCGCCAAGGTCGTCGCCGCCGATATCAACCTTGATGCTGCCCTAGAGACCCGGGACATTATCTCTCGTGAAAAAGGTATTTGTACAGTGGTCGAAGCCGACGTCTCCGAGAACGGAAGCGTAAAGGCCTTGGTCGATCGATGCATCGAAGCCTTTGGCCGGGTCGACATATTGCACAACAACGTTGGAATTCTTGAAACTGGTGGCCCTGTGGAGACCTCGGAGGAAAGCTGGGATCGGATAAACAAGGTCAATCTCAAGAGTTTGTTTCTTACCTGCAAGCACGTCTTGCCCCTGATGGAAGATCAGGGTGGCGGCGCTATTGTCAACATCTCCTCGACCGCAGGCATCCGCTACCAAGGGGTGCCCTATATCGCCTACGCCTCGAGCAAAGCCGCGGTGATCCAATTCACGAAGAGTATCGCGCTCCAGTATGCCGATAAGAACATTCGCGCCAACGTCATACTTCCGGGTCATGTGGATACGCCCATGACTCATAAGTCCCTGGCCGAGGCCTATGCTGCGGGCGACGTGAAAAAAATGATTGCAAAGCGTAACGCCGAGTGTCCGAGGAAGCGCATGGGCGATGCCTGGGACGTCGCATACGCGGCCTTGTTCCTCGCCTCTGATGAGGCGGGTTACATCAATGGGACCGAATTGGTCGTAGACGGCGGGCTCAGCTGTCGCGCCGCGTAGTGGCCGGATTGGAAAGAACGCACGAGCCGCAAGTGTTCAATTCCAATGCGCCGTTATTCCTTCGGCTTTTGAATGAGTTCGATGGTGATGCCGTCGGGGTCTCGTAGATAGACGACTTTACCGCCGGCATTCGGTCCCGCATCGGTAACATAAGGGGCCGCTATCGGACGGACCCCAAATTCTTCCGCCGCCGCGACAGCGGACTCGATGTTGTCTACATCGAACGCCAGGTGAGTGAAGCCGACGTCGCAGGGGCGTGAGTGAGGCCTGGATCGGCAATCTGGTCGCAAATACTGGATCAGTTCGACGCTGTGGCCGGGCGCCCGAACGTAGGCGATCAAGACCTCCGCATCCTCAACACCGGTGATGTGCTGGATTGCCTGCGGGTCGCGGGGTGCTTTCGAGGTTACTTCGAAGCCAAGAATGTCGCGAAAAAAAGAGAGGGACCGATCCAAGTCAGATACCGTAAAACTGGTATGGTTGGTGCTAAGTATTTTGAAACTTTTCATGTTCATCACTCTCCTAGGCTTATCGGCCGAACCGGTCCGACCCATCACAGCATCTCAGTTTCCATCAGTTCGCGGGCGCGACCACCGGATGGGGCTTGATTCGCCCCCCTAGACACAATCGACTCCATCGATCGCGTCTGACACCCCTGCCGAAGTGGTGCTTCGTGGCCATGGCGCCCTTGTCCTTTGGTGACCTCAAATGACGGCATCGTGTCGGCTCCCAGCGTTCATTCCGTTGCCACTACAGTCTATTCACCCAACGCTTGCCCGCGGTGCAAATCGGATTGGCGCTTTAATTCTAACCGGAGCTTTTGATGCCTCGGCGTTAATCACAGCATGCTCCGGCTTGCCGCCACCAAAGGGACTACCAGCGCATATTGATGTTCTTGACCCGTGTGTAGCTAACGAGCTCGTCAAAACATTCTTCCTGCCCAAGGCCACTCTGCTTCCAGCCTCCATAAGGAGCGCCGAGGTACCGGCCCGTCGAATTGATCCAGACATAACCCGCCTCCACCCGTTCCGCCGTCTCCATGGCCTTGGCCAGATCATTGGTGACGATCGCCGCCGTCAAGCCGTATTCGACCCCGTTGACGGCCTCCAGCATGGACTCCTCTTCCGACCAGGTAAAGACCGACATTACAGGACCGAAGATCTCTTCACGGCCAATTCGCATATCTGGTGTCACGCGGTCATAAACGGTCGGCGAAACGAAAAATCCCTTCTGAAGTTCAGCATTTTTGGGCGGACCACCGCCGGTGAGGCAGTGCGCACCGTCCTCCTCGGCGGAATTGATGAACCCCAGAATTCGTTCGTATTGCCGTTCGGAAACAACGGGGCCGACTTCGTTTCCATCCAACCATGGAAGACCAATAGGCAACGCCTCGGCCTGCTTGACGAGCTCTTCCGTGACTGCGCCATGGAGCGATTCGTGAACGAACACCCTGGACGTAGAACTACACGATTGCCCTTGTCGGTTCATGTTCATACCCTTGATGGCCGACGTCGCCGCTTTTGCCGGGTCCGCATCGGGGAAAATGATGATTGGGTTCTTGCCGCCCAGCTCCAGGGACACAACCTTCAGCGTCTCTCCGGCTGCCTTAGCGATGGCGCGGCCAGTAGGCACTGAGCCGACAAACGCAATCCGGTCAACGTCCGGGTGGCTGACAAGCGCTTGGCCGGCCTTAGCAGCGCCGGTGACGATATTGACGACGCCCTCTGGGAAGATTCCCTCGCACAGCTCCCCCAGCTTGAGGGTCGACAGCGGCGCCTGCTCCGAGCCCTTTATGACCACGCAATTACCCGCCGCCAGCGGAGCCGCCGCTTTCTCGGCACAGAATCGGAAGGGATGATTGAAGGCATTGATCTTGGCAACGACGCCATAGGGTTGTCGCCGAGTGACGTTCAGATGCCGGGGACCATGGGACGAACTCTCGCCTTTGATCTCAGTGATGAGGCCAGCGAAATACCTTAGTGTTTTCGCCGTCCATTCCATGTCACCACGCATTCCACTAAGTGCGTTGCCGGCATCTACGGCGTCCAACAGGGCTAGTTCTTCGGTGTGATCATCGATGCGTTGAGCCAAATTCTCCAGGCAGAGGGCGCGTTCAGCGATGGGCACTCGCCGCCATTCCTCGAACGCAGATTTTGCCGCGGTGACGGCCCGATCAATATCCTTTTCCGTTGCATCAGGCACGTCGCCCAGTTTATCGAGGTTGGATGGATTTATAGTCTCGAAAGTGCCGCCGTCGATGCTTTCCTGCCATTTGCCGCCAATATAGTGCCCCTTCGGCAAGAAATTGAGATCGGGTGTTGTCTTATCGGGCATCTTCATATCTCCGTAAAGGATCAGGGAACAATCGCCGCGCGCAGAACGGACCGCTCGGCGGCCTTGGCGAAGGCCTCGTCGAGTTCTTCAAGCGAGAATTTCGAATCGACGATGTCAGCGAACGGAAAGCGGTTTCGGTTGGCCATGACGAAGTCGAGTGCCTGAATGAGATGGCGCGGGTGATAATTGTGCACGCCCCTCAAGGTGATCCACTTTTTCAGGATTTCGCTGCCATCGAGCTTGAAATCCGAACCGGGATTAGCCAACCCGCCAATGACGTAACGGCCGCCGGTGCGGAGCATGTGGATGCCGATCGGTACCACAGAGGCGACGCCGCAGACTTCCATTGCGACATCAGCGCCATCGGGCGGGCACAGGCCCCGGACATTCTCCACCAGTGTGTCGTCATCCATGGCTGCCACGTCGATGGTTTTGTCGGCGCCAAATTTTCTTGCCGTTTCCAGCCGTTGACCGACGGAATCGAGACCAATGACCAAACGTGCGCCGCGCACCTTGGCGATGGCGCAGCCGTAGAGGCCGAGCAGGCCCAGTCCCTGAACGACCACCGCGTCTCCCATTTCGATTTGCGCAGCCTCGGTGACCGAAATCATGGTCGCTACGCCACAGTTGAGGGGCGTCGCTTCTTCGTCGGTGATGGCGTCGGGCAGCTTCAAGATGCCGGTTCCCGGCAGGATGTAACAGTACTCGGCGAAACCGCCGAGGAAGTGGGGGTCGGCTTCGACCAGGTCATGGCCGTATTTGCGCACGCCTGGCGATTTTTGCGGCATGTCGTGGATGTCCCGGTACACTGATTGTCCGTGGTGGAAATACTCCGTCCAGGTCACTCGGTCGCCAACTGCGAGCGGATCGCCCCGCATGTCATGGGTGATATCAGTGCCGAGCTGTTCGATGAGGCCGATGATCTCGTGCCCCAGGATGCCGGGACAGGGATTGGGGCGATGCCCCTGGTACGAATGAATGTCGGACCGGCAGATGGTGGACATGGTGATACGCACCAGGGCTTCGTCCGGTTTAACATCACGAACCGGGTATTCCCGGATCACAAAAGGCGTGTTGGGTTCGTCGTAGACGGCGGCGCGGCCTGGTTTCGTCATCTGATCATCCAGTGCTTCTATGCTGTTCCGTTGATCGCGAAGTCAAAGATCTCGCGACTTCGGACCCCGCCGGCGCCCTCCCGTTCAGCGTATTGGTCGGTCTGCGGCTCGACACGGTATGCTGTTGCCTCCACAGTCAATGACTGCATTTATCGACGGGTCCCATTTATGACGTAATCGAAAATGTGCCAGTTTCGAACGCGACCAGATGCGGCCCGAGCGACATAAGCGTCGTTCAGTGGCGCAGATACGATAAACGGTACCGGCTGATCGGAAACACCACCATGGGTCCGCAAAGGAAATCCCTGCAAATCAGAAAGATCGTGCTCGGATTCCGATGACCCAATTCCCGTATCCCAGGAACTAATCACGATGACATCGGGTTGACGATCTGGTGGCAGCTCGAAGAGCTCGCATGCCGTCGGTCTATCGTAGGCGGCCTCAACGCCGGGGAGGGTAGAGACGAAATTGATCAGTGCCTCGGTTGACGTCGCCGCCTGACAATACACACCCGTATATCCGCTGATTAGAGAATGGTGGACGACATAGTGATCCGTAAATGTGAGCACGACCCGATACGCACCGGTACCGAACTCTTTGTCGATTTCGTCCTGCAGGTAAATCACATTCGGCGTACCATCTGGCGTCATTCGCTCGTTCATTCCATGATCTGCCGTAACACCCACGATGGCTCCTAAATCGATCAACCGTCCGATGGCGTTGTCGATTTTATTGAGGAATTGGTTGGAAACGTCTGTTCCCGGTGCGTGCTTGTGTTGAATAAAATCGGTGGTAAAGAGGTACATGAGATCCGGACGGTCGCGTTCCAGAATTTTTACACCCGCTTCCAGGACAAATAACGACAGATCCGCAGAATAGACATCGGGTAGCGGCATATCGACCAGTGAAAGCACGTTATCGATTCCGTTTTTCGCAGGAGTACACTGATCAGCCTTTTCCGACGAAAAATTAACGCTGCCGCCGGCAATATTGATGCCCTTACCCAAAAGCCGGCGAAGTTTGTCCTTTGCCGTAATCGATACGACTTTCGCACCGTTGCGGGAAAACTCCGCAAGGATGGACGGCACCCGAATGTATTTCGGATCGGTCATCTGAACGCCTTCGCCGGTCTCCGGGTCAATGAAGAAATTGGCCGAAATGCCATGGATAGACGGAGGGCTGCCAGTGATGATCGATACATTGTTGGGGTTAGTAAAAGCAGGTACGACACCATCAGAGATGCAATAAAAACCTTGGCCCATCATCCGCTCGATGTTGGGAATAATGCCGTCCTCCAAACCTTGTTCGATATATTTGGGATCGCAACCGTCAATCCCAACTACAACGACCGTCTCCGTAGGTCGATAATATTTGACATTGTTAATTGTTAAGGTGTCACTGCTCAATTCCAACTCTCCCTTCTCCTAGTTCACTTAACCGAACATTTCCCAGGTAGCCTCAATATTCATGGCAATGGTACCCAAATTGCGCCGCCGTTGAAATGGCTTTCCCTCCGCAGCCGTGGCGGCCATTGTTTTAGAGCGCATCCAAGACACCCTGTCGCAGTGGGCCTCGGTGAAGCTCCGTAAAAACGATGATTAAGAAGCAATATTGGTTCACTTGTTCGCCGGTTGGAGGTAAAAAAATTACCTGCAGAAGGGGTGTCCAAAACTTTAATTCTTTCTAAAAAATACTGTCGGTTCTATAGAGGCAATGCATCAGTTAAGGTTCCATGCACGCCGCCGCCAAGGTCAAACTAAGAACTAAAGAAACACATCAATGTCCATTTTCGAACGTTATTTGAGTATCTGGGTCGTGATTTGCATCGTCACCGGCGTGGCGCTCGGACATTTTCTGCCGGGAATATTCCAGTTCATCGGGTCCGTGGAGATCGCCCAGGTCAACCTTCCCGTCGCTGTGCTGATTTGGCTCATGATCATTCCAATGCTGGTGAGGATCGATTTTGGCGCCTTACACCAAGTCAAGGATTATTGGCGGGGCATCGGCGTGACGCTTTTCATAAATTGGGCGGTGAAGCCCTTTTCGATGGCCGCGCTGGGCGCGTTGTTTATCGGGCACCTTTTTCAGCCCTATCTGCCCGCGGAACAGGCCAGTTCGTATATCGCAGGGCTCATCCTGCTGGCGGCGGCCCCTTGTACGGCCATGGTTTTCGTCTGGAGTAACCTGTCCAACGGCGAGCCGCACTTCACGCTGACGCAAGTGGCGCTGAACGACATCATTATGGTCTTTGCCTTCGCGCCGATTGTTGGCTTGCTCCTAGGCTTGTCGGCCATCACCGTGCCCTGGGAGACGTTATTTCTTTCGGTCGTGCTTTATATCATCGTGCCGGTTATCCTCGCGCAGGTTCTGCGCCGACGGGTGCTTACTTCTGGCGGGCAGCCCGCCCTCGATCGCCTGTTGTCGAGATTGCAGCCGCTGTCACTCACTGCACTGCTAACCACGCTGGTGATGTTGTTCGGCTTCCAGGGCGAACAGATTATTGCGCAACCGCTGATCATTGCGTTGTTGGCGGTGCCGATCCTGATTCAGGTCTATTTTAACTCGGGCCTTGCCTACTTACTGAATCGGGTGGTCGGCGAACAACATAATGTGGCGGCGCCGTCAGCATTAATCGGTGCCAGTAATTTCTTCGAACTGGCCGTTGCCGCGGCGATCAGCTTGTTCGGGTTCGAGTCAGGTGCAGCGCTGGCGACCGTGGTTGGCGTTCTGGTCGAAGTGCCGGTGATGCTTTCCGTGGTCAAGATCGTTAACGCAAGCAAGGTCTGGTACGAGCAGGGAAACGCCGTCAGACGCAATGGTCACGTGTCTATCAAGGTTCAGTGAAAGATGTCCGCTTTTGGCTATTAGCGAACATTCTTAGGGCCGTTGATTTACGTCCGTTTTACCCCCAAAAGCGGGCATAGTCGAAGGGTGTGATAAATGTCCGCTTATAACCCAAAGCGGACATTTTTTGGATTATGTGATTCAGCAGATACGTGCGGAAAATAAGTAGTTTTCGCACCCTACCTATTGCGTACGAACAAGAAATCGCCGCCGGCGTGGCCTGCGCTTCGCCGTTTCGGCTTTGCGTCAACAGGTAGCCAATAACCAGAGATTGGGCCGATGCCCCTGGTACGAATGAATGTCGGACCGGCAGATGGTGGACATGGTGATACGCACCAGGGCTTCGTCCGGTTTAACATCACGAACCGGGTATTCCCGGATCACAAAAAGCGTGTTGGGTTCGTCGTAGACGGCGGCGCCCTGGTTTCGTCATCTGAACATCCAGTGCTTCTATGCTGTTCCGTTGATCGCGAAGTCAAAAATCTCATGGCTTCTCAGCCCGCCCGCCGCGCCGCGCTCGGCATAGGCGCCGTTCAGCGGCTCGCTGATAACAAAGGGAACGTGAGTTTCATGCAGGCTGCCATGAGTGCGCAGCCTATGACCCTTGAGGCCGGAAAGATCATGATCGACCGCCCGGGAACCGATCACAGTTACCTTGTCGGCCAGCACGGCGACATCGCCTTCACGGTCCAAAGGCTGCTCCAATTCCCGGCATACGGTTTTGGCCGTCATGATTTTTTCGATGCCAGGGGTCCCCTCAATGGCCTCGATAACCCGATCGGCCTCAAGGCCTTCATTGCAATAAACGCGAACGAACCCGCCGAGCGCGCCGTGATGGCCGACGAAGGCATCGGTGATAGGGCAAATCACGCGGCACGCCCCCTCACCCACGGCGTCATCAAGAATGTCTTGCAACCAGATGACGTTGGGGCTGCCATCCTCTCCCGCCTTGTCTGCCATGCCGTGATCAGCGATCAACGCGACAATGGCGCCCAGTTCCTTCAGGCGCCCGAACCGTGAATCCAGATCCTTGTAGAACCGATTGGCTTCGGGAGTGCCAGGGGCGTTGGTATGCTGAATGAAGTCGGTGAGCGAAAGATAGAGGATGTCCGGGCGGTGCATCTCCAGCAGCTTTATCCCCGCATCCAGCACGAACAGCGACAGCTCTGCTGAGTACATGTCCGGTAGCGGCTGGCCGACGAATTCAAGCACGTTTTCGATGCCGTTTTCCTCCATTGTGCAGCGGTCGGCGTATTGCGACGACAGGCTCACCGAGCCACCCGTGAGGTCCATGTCTTTCTGAAGCTGCTTGCGCAGCTTGTCCTTGGCCGTAATCGAAACCACCCGAGCCCCGTGCCGGGAGAACTCGCTCATGATGGAGTGCTTACGCAACAGTTCGGGGCCGGTCATGACCACCGGCTCGCCGGTTTCCCGGTCGAGATAGAAGTTACCGGAAATGCCGTGCTCAACCGGCTCCGTGCCGGTGACGATAGACATGTTGTTGGGGCAGGTGAAGCTGGGCATGGACCCCCGAGCAACGGTGTAAAACCCGTCCTTCATAAAATTTTTGATATTGGGGATGATTCCGTCCCTGACTCCGGAGTCCATGTATTCCGGGTCACCGCCGTCGATGCAGACGACGGCCACGGGCCGGGATGGCCACCGATAGGTCACGCCATTCAGGTTAACGCTTGTCTTATCCATCAAGATTCTTCCATTACCCAGAGAAAAATTTACCCGACAGCCCCTTTTTTTTCGGCCCGGGTTTGCTCGTCGCGTTCCCTTACCTGTTGACGCTGCCAGAAGCCGGGGGCCACGCCGCTAGCCAATCGAGATCAACGCCGGCGACCTTTCCGGTGCCCCCAAAAAAAGTCCTGGTAACCGAAAGCGCCAGGAAATTGCTGGGAAGAGAAAGGAAACAACCACATCGCTTGTATGCTTTACCCAACATGAGACGACTTTATTAAAATCATTCGCACGAGGGTATCACCGGAATCAGGATCGTCAAAATGGATTGATAGTCTTGAAAGTGCCGCCTATGTCTGGTTTTGACCCATCTCGGACTTGAGCCGCCACCCTGGCGCTCTCACTGACGCATGCAGTTTCAAGCACCGGCCGGTTCTTCGAGCCTCATCCTCAGCGGCCCTTAGCCCTAACGGACCATTTTTTCAACTAGCGGCTTTACGGTCAGGCCCTGGATGATGATCGAAAACAGGACAACGCCGTAGGTCATGCTCAGGATGGCGGCCTTGTATTCAACGTCGGGCAGGGACAAGGCCAGGGCGACCGCGATGCCGCCGCGCAGCCCGCCCCAGATCAACACCGGCACGGCGCCCTTGGTGAAGATTTGCCGACGCGACAGGATGGCGATGGGGATGGTGACGCTGAGCGCCCGGGCAAAGAGGGTCACCGGGATGGCCAGCAGGGCAACGCCTAAATAGTCGATGTTCTCGGCAACGAGAAACACTTCCAGGCCGATTAGCAGGAATAGGACCGAATTGAGGATCTCGTCGAGCAGGGTCCAGAACGTCAGCACGTAGCCACGGGTTTGTTCGCTCATCGCGTATTTGACCCCCCGGTTGCCGATGAACAGGCCGGCGATAACCATGGCAATCGGTCCGCTCATATGCAGCGCCAGGGCCAGCGAATAGGTAACCATCACCAGCGCCAGGGTGATCAGGACCTCGAGGCTCGCCTCATCGATCCCGTACATGGCGCGGTAACCAATGTATCCGGCAGCCATGCCAAGGACCGCGCCGCCGACCGCTTCGGTTATAAACAGCTCGAAGATGTCAGCCGCGCCCATGGGGCCGCCCTGTTCACCGCCACTTAGCGCGCCTCCTGGCCCGCCCATGGAAAGTGCTATCGCCACAACGACGGTGAAGATGACCACGCCGATACCGTCGTTGAACAGAGATTCGCCGGCCATCTTTGCTTGCAGGGTATCGGGGACCTTGACGATTTTGAAAAGACTGAGAACCGCGACCGGATCGGTGGGGCTGATCAAGGCACCGAACACCAACGCCCAAATAAAGGGGATATCGAACTCAAGCAATCCCAACAGCAACCACATCCCCGCCCCGATCACGAAGGTCGAGATAGGGGTGCCGAGGACCGCCATCACGCCAATCGTCAGACGCCGGGTCTTGAGAGCCTGAAAATCGGCATGCAGGGCACCGGCAAACAGTAGGAAACTCAGCATGCCGTGCATCAGGGTCTCATTGAAATCGATCTGCCGGAGCACGCCCGTGACCCTTGGGCCTATTTGAAAAGAGGGCTCGATCAGATCAAATCCGATAATCGACAGCGATGCGCAAAGCGCGATCACCACCAGCCCGATGGTGTGGGGCAGATGCAAAAAACGGTAATTGATGTAGCCGAATAGAGCCGAAAGCCCGACCAGGATCGTGCAGATGGTGAATATGCTCATCGGATAATTTCCAATGTCCTAAAGAGCGCGTCAAGTTTGAATGGAATCATTCTAACTTGACGCGCTCTGGGTGCGGCGCATGCCGCAACCTGCTGCGTAGCGGCCGTTAGCCCAAGTAGCGTCTGAACGCAGGGTTGATCGTGTGACCGCGATCAACCCTGACACGCTATAAAAGAGCGTTGGCGACAGTTGGATCAATCGCCCAGTTCCAGCGTCTCGTCCCAGTGGCCGGCCAGGTCCTCGACCGCCAGCAGGGTCACCAGCGTG
>Ga0315338_1004470_pt1 | contig 11004 bp, 8 predicted proteins | sample ASW8metaG_FD_204518 | JGI IMG/M metagenome (GOLD analysis project Ga0315338, IMG submission 204518) | Ammonia-oxidizing marine archaeal communities from Monterey Bay, California, United States - ASW #8 | ecosystem: Environmental > Aquatic > Marine > Coastal | place: USA: California | collected...
ACATCCTTCTCCACTCCGAATTCTGGAGCACTCGAGCGCGACAGGCGATCGTGCGGTCGCCAGTTGAATACATGATCCAGTGCATCGTCGGTGCCGGATCGACCTTCGATGAAGCGCGCCCTGATTGGTGGCTTCGCGACATGGGCCACGACTTGTTCTATCCGCCGAACCCGTCGGGGTGGCAACTGAATGGCTTCTGGTTGTCGGCATCTTCGACGTGGGCGAAGGCCGAGTTTGCCCGTCATCTTGCCTGGAAGGCAGTGAGGCGCGATCACCTCCAGGAGATCGAGACAGAGGGCGTGCCGATGGCTGTTGCGCTCGCATTGCATTTGTTCGGCATCTCGGACGTGTCGCCAACGACAAGGACTGCATTGGAGAACTACCTGTACGCAGAGCGGGCGACATGGGAATGGCCTCAACACGCCAACTTGCTGACGTTGACGATGTTGACGCCCGAGATACAGGTCGCTTGAGGGAGGGATCGAATGAACGCCGAACCAGAGTTTGAAGACATCCAACTTGCACTGTCGGGACGCAACGACGACTCGCCGTGGGGACTCACCAGACGCCGCTTCCTCCAGATGTCGGCTGCCGGCGTCACGGTTGCCGCTGTTGGCCCGACCCTCGGTAAGTACGAGGCGCTCGCCGGTCCGACGCTGGCCCACGACGAGGGTGTGGTCGTCATGGTGCAGCTCGGAGGCGGCAATGACGGAATGAACACACTCGTGCCGATCTCCCAGGGCCGCTACCGCGACCTCAGGGGCAACATCGCGCTCGACAGTTCCGATGTGTTGCATCTCGGTGGCGGGGTTGCGCTTCACCCAGCCCTTTCCGGCATCAAGCAGCGATGGGACATGGGGCAGGTCGCCATTGTTCAAGGCGTTGGCTATACGAGTCCTTCGCTTTCTCACTTCGACTCCATGGCCCACTGGCAGCACGGGAAGGCCGGTACTGATCCACAGGACCCGCCGAGTGACGGGTGGCTCGGTCGTTGGCTCGATGGTCTTGGTTCATCGCGAACCGAGCTCGAGGCCGTGGTGTTCGACTCGTCGATCCCGCTGCATCTCAGGGGCAGGTTCGTGTCTGCAATCGGTCTCTCGCTCGACGGTGGAGCGAACTTCGGTCTCGACGACGACGACGACGATCTCAGGATGTACCAGGCCTATCGCGCCATGGCGAATGGCTCACATCCACGCGGCCAATGGGCCGATGCCGTTGCCGACACAGGTTTGGAGGCGCTCGCGTTGGCCGATCGGCTCTCGCCGGCGTACGAAGGGCCTGGCCTGAGTGGCTCGAGCTTCGAACGCGAGATGGCACGCGCCGCGCGTCTCATCAGCGCTGACGTCGGTGTCCGGGTGCTCGGGACATCGCTCGGCGGCTTCGACACCCACGGTGGTCAGCTCGGCAGCCACAACAGCCGACTTCTCGATCTCGACAGAGGGATTCAGAGGTTCTTCGAGAACCTGGACGCCAGGTTCGCGAGTCGTGTGACGATCGTTACCTTCTCCGAATTCGGCCGTCGTCCTGAGATCAACGGATCGATCGGCACGGACCACGGAACCGCGAGCTGCGCGTTCGTCATCGGCTCGAAGGTCGCTGGTGGACTCGTCGGCCAGTATCCATCGCTGACGAATCTCGACAGCCGAGGCAATCTCCGGCCAGAGGTGGACTTCAGGTCGATGTACGCGACAGTGCTCGACACTTGGATGCGCGGTGACAGCAACGAGGTGCTCGGAGGCAGCTTCGAATCGTTGCCACTGTTCAAGGGATCGCCAGGCAATCGGGACATCATCAACCCCGCACCGGATCCTGAGGCGCCGCAGGGTTACATCATCACGACGGACGCTGGCGGGGTCTACAACTTTGGCCACCACCCAAGCTACGGCGGTGGCGCAGCCGGAGCGGTGGCAGCACTCGAGCCCAATCCGGTTGGTGCTGGCTACTGGCTGTGCACCTCGGGAGGAGCTATCGAGCCCTTTGGTGATGCGCCGTTCCTGGGTTCGATGGCAGGAACGAACCTCGATGCCCCGATGGTCGACATGGCAGTGCACCCCGATGGTGACGGCTATTGGTTGCTGGGAGGAGACGGAGGCGTGTTCTCGTTCGGCAACGTCGACTTCTACGGCTCGACCGGAGGCCTCAGCCTCCGCCAACCCGTTGTCGGCATGGCACCGCACCCGAACGGCAACGGCTACTGGTTTGTGGCCAGTGACGGCGGCGTGTTCTCGTTCGGCTCGTCACGTTTCCACGGTTCGACTGGCGGGATCACGCTTCGCCGGCCGGTCGTCGGGATGGCCGCGACGCCGACCGGCAAGGGGTATTGGCTGGTTGCTGATGACGGTGGCATATTCGCCTTTGGTGATGCCGCGTTCTATGGCTCGACTGGCGGTATCGCGCTCTCGAGGCCGGTGGTCAACATGACGGCGACGCCGTCAGGCAGGGGCTACTGGCTTGTCGCCGATGATGGCGGAATCTTTGCCTTCGGTGACGCGGCGTTCCACGGTTCGCTTGGTGCTCAGACTGTTCCTGGCAGGGTCATCGGTATCGCTGCCTAGCGTCGCCGGCGGTACGCGTTGCGTCGTTCAGACGTCGGCGCCGACGCGGGCGATGGCCTCGTCGGCTTCCTGTGGTGAGCAGTTCGTCAGTGCGCACAGCATCTCTTGGAGGTCGGCGCCCTGGTGGCCGTTGCTGCGTAGGCGGATCGCTGCCCAGTGAAGCTCGTGTTCACGACCGCGCTGGCCGTGACGCCGGTTCAAGGCGACAACGCGCCGCGTGCGCGTCACGAGGACTCCCCCGGCAAAAACAGCTGTTCCGGTCAAAACAAGAACCGCGAGAAATGCACTTAGCGTGGCACCACTACCCAACATGGGGGGTTGTCTATCACTCACAGTGGTGATTGTGCCAGTTCTCGTCAGAGATTCTTCCGCGGTAGCCTCGTCGGCAGCTGAGCTAGGGAGCATTGATGAGCACTGGGGTCGAACACACCGGATTGGCCGATACCGGAACGTCGAGAACGGGTTGGTCGCCCGAGGACTTCATCGGGCTCGACCGACAGGGGCTCGAGCAGCGACCTGGCGCCAAGTGGCAGAAGTTCGGACCAGGTGTGTTGTCGATGTGGGTTGCCGACATGGACTTCCCCATCGCACCAATGGTCAGTGGCGCGATCGAAACACAGCTGAGCACTGGCGACCTCGGCTATCCGTGGACCAGCCTCAAAGAAGAGGTCACCACCGCGTTTGCGGCTCGGATGTCCGATCAATACGACTGGACCATCGATCCAGCTGAGGTGACCGTTCTCCAGGACGTGATCCAGGGGCTCCAGGCCGTGATCATGACCTGCACAGAGCCAGGCGATGGGGTCACGATGCAGACCCCGATCTATCACCCGTTCCTCAACTCGATCCGCGACATGGGGCGTCCGCTTGTCGACAACCCCTGGATCCAGAGCGAAGACGGCTGGGAGCTCGACCTCGATGGCCTCCGGGAGACCCTGACAGCGAGCCCGGCGAAACTGTTCATTCTGTGCAATCCGCACAACCCGACCGGACGCGTGTACACCAGAGCCGAGCTTGAGGGTTTGGCCGAGGTGGTTCTCGAACACGATCTGCTGGTGATCTCTGATGAGATTCACGCTGAGATCCTTCACGAAGGGACCCACATCCCGTTCGCGTCGATCAGCCAAGAGGTGTCCGACAGGACGATCACCCTCACAGCAGCGAGCAAGGCGTTCAACCTCGCAGGATTGAAGATGGCCGTCGCCCACACGACGTGCCAAGAGATCGCAGCGCGACTGGCCGAGTTGCCGGGGCATCTCTTCGGCGGTATCAACACCATCGGCATGCGAGCGACGTTGGCGTGCTGGCAGACCGGCGACGAGTGGCAACAGGCAGTGCTCAAGCAACTCACTTCCAACCGCGATCTGATGCATCAGCTGCTCGCTGAACAGATCCCTCAAATCACGTTCCGTAAGCCCCAGGCCACCTACCTGGGGTGGATCGACTGCAACGGCCTCGACCTTGGAGGAGCTCAGCCGGCACCGTTCTTCCTCGACAACGCAGGACTTGCCCTCAACGATGGCAATGAGTTCGGGGTGCAGGGCAAGGGCTGCTGTCGAATGAACTTCGCGACTGGGCCCGAGATCTTGACCGAAGCAGTCGAGCGAATGGCCGCGGCGTTGCGTTGACCGGCGACGAGTCGTCAGTCGTCGTTGTGTGACCTGGACTGTTTGCGGAGCACGAGCGGGTATCCGATGAGCGCGACTGCCGCGAACGAGAACCACTGGACCGTGTACCCGAGGTGTGGGCCGGCGTCGGTTGGTGGTTCAGGCAGGCGGCGTGGTGCAAGCTCGCTGGTGCTGACTGGTTCGGTCTGCTCCAGGTAGAAGGGCAGCAACGGTCTGTCGGTCTGTTTCTGGATCCGTTCGAGGTCGACCCGAGCCATCGTGGCGAGGACTCCGTCTGGCGGGTCAATCGCGCCGAATCGGCCGGGTGGCTGCGAGATCCTGATGCGTCCTTCGATGAGGTTGGCCGAGGAGTCGACTGGCCTCGACACCACGTCTTCGCTCTCGCATTCGAGAAGGTTGAGCCACCCCTGATTCACGATCACGGCGAACTCGCCGCTGATGAGCTCGAACGTGCCGAGTAGATGACATCCCGGCTGGCCGTCAAGCGACTTGCTTCTGACGACGATGGCGCTGCCGTCGAATACTCCGTCCGCTCTTGCTTGACGGAACTCGATCGCGTCGGGATCGTCGGTTACTGGGAGTGTCAGGTCGATCATCGGTTCCGATGACCGGTCCTGGATCGCATGGTTGCGGTGGCTGCGGTCGTTGTGCCGCGACAGTTGCCAGAATCCGGCAGCGATGAAGATGATGAGCAGCACCAGGAACAGAGCGTGACCAGCCAGCCACTTGGGCTTCTTCGCGAATGCGTACATCCGGCGCAACGCTATCGACCTCGGATTGGCGCTGTGCAGCGGTACCTTCTCATCGGTGGCTCCTCGCACGGCGGTGATCAAGGCGTTCAGCGTCGGTGCGGTTTGCGCCCTGTTGGTCACTGCCTGCTCTGGTGGCTCGACCGCGATAACGGCCGAGGCACCGAGTACGACAACGTCGACTTCTGCCGAACCGACGACGGTGCCCACGACGACCACGACCGCCCCGCCGACGACAACGACGACATCCACGACCGTTGCGCCAACGACTGAACCGCCCGCCTTCACCTGGAACCTCATTGCCGGCGGCGACGTCCTGATGAATCGGACCGAGCCCGAGGGCCTCGATCCGTTCGATCAGATCGCCCCGTCGCTGGGGTCAGCGACCATCTCGCTGGTCAACGTCGAGATGGCGATCTCAGACCGTGGCTCGCCGGTTCCCGGCAAAATGTTCACGTTTCGGGCGCCACCGAGCGCAGCGGAGACGATTGCTTCCGCCGGCGTCGACGTGGTCACCCTCGCCAACAACCATGCGCGCGACTACGGCCCAAATGCCCTGCTCGACACCATCAGCCTGCTGTCAGATCGAGGGGTTGTTGTCATCGGCGCCGGCGAAAACGACAAAGACGCATTCACTCCTCGCACGATCCGGCTCGACAACAACATCGACGTGGCCTTCATCGGAGCCGCGCTTGTCGTCCCTGGCGGCTTCGCGGCCTCACCGAGTCGAGTTGGCATCGCCGACGGAAATGACCGAAACCGAGTGATCGCGAACGTGAGGGTCGCGGCCGAGAAGTTCGATGTCGTCGTCGTGACCCTCCATTGGGGCACCGAGCGCGCGACGTGTCCGTCCCCGACCCATGTCACTTTCGCCAAGCAGTTGCTCGACGCTGGGGCGACCGCGGTGATCGGCCATCATCCGCATGTGTTGCAGCCCATCGCGTTCGCCGAAGGCAAGGTGGCGGTCTACTCGCTTGGCAACTTCATCTGGCATCCGCGCAACACCATCACTGCCGACACGGGCGTCGTCGAACTGAAGTTCGAGGAGACCGAGTTGGTCGACGTCATCTTTCATCCGCACAGCCTCGATCCCAACGGAGCTCCTGCTCCGGTTTCGGAGGGTTTTCGATATGAGCGCATCGTCGACATCGTTGGCGGCGACTGCGCGAAGCATCAGCCCCCTCCGACCGCGGCTCCGACCACAGCTGCGCCGACGTCGACGACAACCCCGGTTGAGTCGACCACGACGACTGCTGCCGCTGGCGGAACGACCACGACCGCAGCGACAACAACCACAGCGGCGACGCCGACCACCACAACGACCACTGCTGCGACGACGACAACCAGCGAGTGAGGGTCGCTCAGAGGTGAACGACCTCGAGTGGCTCCGGATCACCTGAGGGTTCGATGCCGAAGATCCGGCAGAAGAACACGTACTCGACTTCGGCGGCCCGAGCGATGTTGGCCGCGTCGCGAAAGCCATGCTGTTCGCCCTCGAACAGAACATAGGAGTGGGCCAGACCGCGTCGGTCGAGTGCTGCGACGATGTCTTCGGCCTGGTTCGGCGGCACGACCTTGTCTTCGCTGCCTTGCAGGATCACCATCGGAGCTGTGATGGTCTCGACACTGTGGATCGGCGAACGCTCGATGTACACATCGCGAGCTTCTGGGTACGGTCCGATCAGCCCGTCGAGGTACCGAGACTCGAACTTGTGGGTGTCCCGAGCGAGCATCTCGAGGTCGCCGATTCCATAACGACTCGCCCCCACAGAGAAGACATCGTGAAAGGCGAGCGCTGCGAGCGTCGTGTAGCCACCAGCGCTTCCGCCCTTGATGGCCATCCTCGTGCGGTCGACGACGCCGGTGTTGGCAAGGAACTCCGCAGCACCGATGCAATCGTCGACGTCGACGATGCCCCACGCGTCTCGCAATAGCTCGCGATACTCCCTGCCGTATCCAGTGCTTCCGCCATAGTTCACGTCAACGACGGCGAATCCGCGCGTTGTCCAGAACTGGATCGCCAGCTGGAAGCCAGGGCGAGCAGCAGAGGTCGGACCGCCGTGACTGAGTACGAGCAGTGGCGGGAGTTCGTCTGCAGGCCCGACTGCTACAGAAGATGCCGGCCGATAGAGCAGGCCATGGGCGGTTCGACCCTGGCTCGGGAAGCTGATGTGTTCGCCAGCGGAGACACTTCCTGCATCGATGGGCGCTTCGGGTTGTGTCACGTGTTCCACAGCGCCATCAGCGCTGATGAGGACGACGCAGCGAGGCTCGGTGGCCGATGAAGCGGCAGCAGCAATTCGGCCATCTGAAGTGACGCTGATCGAGTCGATGTCGATGAAGTCGGTTGCGATCTCGTCGATCACCCCGTCGACGATCCAGCCGAGATGCGTGAGCCCGTCCGAGTGCCACATCGTGCACATCGCGCTATTGGCGCCGCAGAGGGTTCGTAGGCCGAACACCCACCCGGGAACTCCCGCGTCGATCTCGCCGCCAATGATCGCTGTTGCTTCGCCGCTGAGGGGGTCGACGAGGTGCGGAAGCCACCAGCCGGTTCGATCAGTCACGACGTACAACGAGCCGTCGGCCCACAGTGGCTGCTGGGCTCCCTCGCGCGACAAAAGCGTTCTCGTATCCGAAGTTGAACCAGGACTCCACGTGGTGATGCGGAGTTCGGTGTGGTCCCACGGCATGTTCGGGTGCGACCACGTGATGAATGCGATCTGGCCGTCGGGTCCAGGACTCGGGGAGCTGATGAAGTCGGTACCGGCGAAGATCTGCTCGACGGCGCCAGTCGAGATGTCGATGGCGACGAGGTCGTTCTCGGGCGCGCCTTGTCCGATGTGCTGCTCGCGCACGGCGAGCAGGTGAGTCCCGTTCGGGTGGATGGTGAGGTCGGCGAATCTCGCGGTGGGTTGGGCAGTGATCTGGCGAGTTGCGCCGGCGCGTGTTTCGTGGATCTGTTGATCGGCCATTTCGACATGAAAGACGGCTCCGTCGGCGACGGTCCAGGCTCCGCCGCCGTATTCGTGCACGAGTGTTCGCACATTGCTGTTCTCGCCGGTGACGTCGTAGGGCTGGCCGGACTGGTCGGTGGTGACAACGACGCTGCGACCTCCTTCAGACGGACGACCTTCGAGCCAGAACACCCGGTTGTAATCTGTCAGCACGTCGCCGAGCCGCGTACCGGCAGTCGCGAGGAGTTGCGGAGTGAGATCGCTCGGCCACGACCCGTAACGGTGTTCACGCTGCGTCATGCTCAGTCCTTCGAGGTTGGAGAAAAAACTACGTTAAGCGATGGCATCTGTCGTTGACATCGTCCTGATCTCTACGTACTATGCCGTGCGCTGGAACACTGAGTTCTCGGTGTTTCGGCTGCAGAGCTCGTATATCGACGTTTCGTCGACTTGTTGTGCGCTCCGGATTGCCCACCGGTCCGTGAGCGCTCGCAGGTGGACGGAGGGAGTACCCACCGACTCCCTCCGTCCACCGCTTTCGCTTTTGGCCGAGGATCGCCTGCTACTCGGCAGATGTCGAGTCGTTGAGGTCGACGACGACTCGTTCGACCTCTGTACGAGCTCGCTCGATCTTTCCTCGGCAGAGCTCGATGAGCTCGGCGGCCCGCGCCACGCGGTCGGCGAGTTGATCGACGTCGAGTCCGTCGGTTTCGAGCGCAGCGAGGATGGCTTCGAGTTCGGCCATGGCGTCGCTGTAGGTCAGCGGGGCAGCGTTGGCTTCAGTCATCATCATTTCCTGTTCGTGGAGTCTCTGACGTGGGGGGACCAGCATGGTCCGAGTTCGTGACCGTGCTCTCGAGGGTGCCATCGATCAACGACGTCACCATCTCGTCGCCGGATGCGACGTTCGCCGCCGACACAATTGCTCGACCGGAAGTATCGCGAGTGATGGTGTAGCCGCGGGCGAGCGTGCGATCGGGATGTACCGCACGAACGAGAGTTGCCGCGGCCTCGAGCCTTGCGGCGGCCGTCGAGATGGTTCTGGCCGAGGTCGCGGGAAGTTGAGTGGTGACCCGCACGACGTCGCGCTCAGCCTCGGCCAGCAGCAGCTTTGACGAACTGGCAACGCGTGCTGCTGTGTCTGCGACCTGCCGTTCGGCTCGACCGAGCGTCGAGCGCGACGCGGTATTGATCGCATTCCTCGTTGAGTCCAGCGTTCGTTGGCCGAGCGTGAGGGTCATTTCGGTCGCGCGCCGAACCCTGGCAACGTCGGACTCGAGCCGTTCGGTTCGAGATCGTATGGCGCGCTCGGCCTGGTGTGCCGCCGATGCCGCAAGGTCGGCCAGGCGCTGGGTGAACGCGCCGACGCGATCGACGAGCGCCGCAGCGCACGCCGTTGGCGTCTTGAGCGACGAGTGGGCAACTTCGTCTGCGACCGCTCTGTCGATCTCATGGCCGATACCGACGAAGACCGGCACAGTCGACGTGGCGATGGCTCGAGCGACACTCTCTCTGTCGAAGGCAAGAAGATCGCCCTTGGCACCGCCACCACGAACAACCGCGATGACATCGACGTCGCGTCCTCCGAGTACCTGAAGCGCGCCCACCAGCGTCTCCTCGGCCTCGATGCCCTGGACTCGTGCGTCGACGAAGGTGATCTCGAATGCATATCGGCTCTGAGCGAGCTCTTGGACGAAGTCGTTGTAGGCGGCGCTGTCGTGGCTGGTGACCAAGCCGACCCTGAGCGGAACCAGCGGCACCTGCACTGCAGCGTTGCGTTCGAGAAGCCCCTCGGCCGCGAGCGCTCGCATCACTCGGTCGCGGTCGGCAGAGAGCTGGCCGAGGGTGTGCCGCGGGTCGATTGCGCTCATCATGAACTGCACTCGGCCTTGAGGCGGGTAGAAGTCGACCTTGCCTCGGATGCGAACCTCGATGCCGTCTCGTAGTTCCAGATTGCCGACTTTGCGGAGCACGGCCTCGATACCCCTGAGAGGGCCGCGGAAGGCAACGGTGCTCAGGCGAGCATCTTGACCCCGACCCGTTGCACCAGGTTCGACCAGATCGAAGTAGAGGTGTCCGGCTGGCGATTTGCGAAGGCCCTGGATCTCGCCTCGAACCCAGAACTCGTCGGGGAAGATGGCTTCGAGGGCCGCATAGACCCCTGCGCAGACCTCGTCGACGGTCCAAGTGTGAACACTCATGGCTGAGCCAGTCTTGCCGCTGGGTGCGACACCGTCAGGACGTCGCCGATCCGGCGAGTGTTGCGTGGAGTTCTGCGTACAGCCCTCCTGCTTCGAGCAGCTCGGAATGTGTGCCTCGCTGAACGACATGACCCTCGTCGAGCACGACGATCTCGTCGGCGGACCGGATGGTCGAAAGACGGTGTGCGATGACGATCGATGTTCTGCCGTCGAGCGCGACGTCGAGCGCTTCCTGAACGAGGTGCTCGTTCTCGGCGTCGAGGTGACTCGTTGCCTCGTCGAGTACGACAATTGCCGGGTTCTTCAGCAGCGTGCGGGCAATCGCCAGGCGTTGCTTCTCGCCACCTGAGAGCCGGTAGCCGCGTTCGCCGACGATCGTGTCGTAGCCCTTCGGAAGCGCTTCGATGACGTGATGGACTCTGGCCGCTTCACACGCAGCGACGAGCTCGGCGTCCGATGCTTCTGGCCGCCCGTATCTGAGGTTCGCGCCGACGGTGTCGTGGAAGAGGTGCGGATCCTGGGTGACGAACCCGATGGCTTGGCGGAGTGTGTCCTGTGTGAGGTCCTTCACATCGTTGCCGTCGACGGTGACGGTCCCGCCGCTCACGTCGTAGAGCCTCGCAACGAGCGAGGCCACGGTGCTCTTGCCGGCTCCCGAAGGGCCGACCAGCGCCAACATCGATCCTGGCTCGACCGCGAGTGACACGCCGTGCAGCACGGGAGCCATCTCGCCGTCGTCGCCTTCGGGGTGACCCAACATGAGCGCAGACTCATCCGCTGGCGGGTACGTGAAGTCGACCTCGTCGAAGCGAACGCGGCCTGAGGGTGCGACGAGGTCGATGGCTCCAGGTCGGTCGGCGATGGCGCGTGGCGTGTCGAGTACGTCGAACACTCGCTCGAACGACACGAGAGCT
>Ga0315338_1004472_pt1 | contig 11000 bp, 15 predicted proteins | sample ASW8metaG_FD_204518 | JGI IMG/M metagenome (GOLD analysis project Ga0315338, IMG submission 204518) | Ammonia-oxidizing marine archaeal communities from Monterey Bay, California, United States - ASW #8 | ecosystem: Environmental > Aquatic > Marine > Coastal | place: USA: California | collected...
CACCGACTTGGTCGAATTAGAGGATACGTTCGAATGGAACCCAGGGACCAAACGAGGCGCGCTTGTTGAGGCCAGGTATGGCCAGGGTCGCTGGATCTATCTCGGGCTTGGGCTTTGGCGACAGCTTCCGGCTGGCACGGTCGGTGCGTACCAACTACTGGCTAATTTACTCAGTCTAGGTATCACGCTAGAGTGAGGCCAGCCACTATTGGTCAAAGTGTTCGACCGCGGTCGCATCGGTGCTGACCGTTATTGTCTCACCGACTTTTCCAGTCTCCGGGTGAATGACAGCCACTTCACGGTAGCCGAGTGGCCGCAGAGACCGTTGGTAACGGCATTTCACCGATGAGCCGTAGCATTCGCGCAAACCCACGCTCCCGGTGGACTGTCGATCAAGACGGAGCTGGTCTCGGTTTTTCGTCCTCCCACTGATTATCACGTCGCCTTTCTTTTGGGTTATGCCTCGACCTGAAATGTCGCGGTAGCTGGTCGCCGACGACCTGGTGTTCCTCCCATGGGTCGGGTGGAAGGAGCGTGACATTGTGACTCGATCCCACCTATCGCCGTTACAGGGAGATTGTTTCCTGGTGATTTATCTCAGGGGTTTACCTGTTACGAACTCGCAGCTATCGGTCGGTTCGGCCCAGTAGCAGCAGGTCATCGCTGGGATCGGTGGCACCACCCTCTGGTTCTAGGGTCACCGCGATGGCGAGAGGAATTCCGGTATCGCTAGGCGGATCGACAGTCGAAAAAATCCGCCCGGCCCCATCGACGCGTGCGAACCCGACTGCAATCGGATCGGGTGGCACGACAAACCACACCTGATAGATTTGGCCTGGAGGTAGAGGTGGGACATTCGATGCGACCAGTACGGCTCCCCGCGTTCTACTCAAGAACGCTCGACCCGAGGCATCCGGTGCGGCTTCTTGGCCTTGAAGGTTGATGGTCGCAACGTCGGGTGCAGCCAGAACGTCCGCGCGTGCACGAAGCTCACGTGCCACCTGGCGAGAGGTGACTGCATCATGGTCTGCTGCTTGAATGCGCAAGACGGACGCATCCAGACTCTCGCGCAGTTGTCGAGAACGGGTTACGTGCTGTGCGGCGTACCATCCGATCACCGCCGCCGCAATTAAGCACATCACGGCGACGACGCGATACATCGGCGCGAGGCGGCCGCCAGATGATGAGATTCGCGCGTGGCGTTGTGGTCGCGGATCCGAAGCCACCTCTGCCCCGACAATCTTGAGCCGGAGGCTGGCGGGTGGTTTCTGGGTCGGCGCAGCCTGCGATAGCCCACGGGCGACTGGAAGTAGCTCGGTAACCGTGGCCACGCAGACGACACATGTCTCAAGGTGCTGCTCGAACCGTTCGCGATCAATCCGATTCAATCCGCCGATCGCGTACAGGCCGGCAAGCCCATCGTAGGAGTGGTGCGATGGTTCTGTCATGGTTGACCAAGTGCCGTGCCGGCGAGTGTCCGCAGCCCGTGTTCGACGTTGAGTCGTATGGTGTCGATCGGAAGCGTCAACCGGTCGCTGATCTCATACTGGGTCAGGCCTTCAAAGAACACTAACTCGATGGCGGTCCGTTCTTTAGACGCAAGCTGCGCGAGCGATTGCTGGAGGCGAAGCCGAGCCGCTGGGCTCAGCAGACGCTCTCGCCATTCGGAAGTGGGCTTGGGTATCTCAACGGCGGTGCGTTCTCGCTTTGTGTCAACCTCGCTAGTCGCGGCGTCCGCGTTCCGACGAACGATTGCCCGCTGTCGAATGAGCGAAAGGACGATGGCTCCCAGATGGTCAACGTCAGCATTGGAGACGTCGACTTCGTCGTTAAGCTGCTCGAACGCAGCGGCCACGATCTCTTCGGCCGATTCGGGTCGTTTGAGAATCCGGATCGCGAGTGAGTATGCGGGTTCCGCTACCCGGTCGTAGACCATGGCCAACATCGCAATATTTTACTGCGAAATAGCGGCTGTTCTGTACTAAGGCCAAGACCGTGACGTCAGCCGAAATCGGATTCAGAGCGGCTAGTCTGTCGGGCCCGATCGCCACGGTCCGAACCCTGATCGATATCTCCCGATCGGTCCGATGTTCGATCTGACTCGGAAAACTGTGTCGATCTCACGGGTTGGTCTGAGCTTTGACAGCTCTAACCCATTTAGCGATCTATTCGACCACGTTTACGAGCTCAGAGTGGTAGCACTTAAGTCGAGTTCTGGCCTTAAGGGATGTTTGGTGAGTGATCTCTTTAGAAAGCGTTTCACCGGTCCGGCCGACGTAATAGAAGGTGCTGCTGGGATTGCTTGCGAGCGTTCAGATTCGCGCACATGGTCGTTTCAGCGGCTGGTTTCTCATTTCCGGTTGACCACGTTTGGCGAGCAAACCTCACTCTGGTTTTGTTGCGGCGACACGTATGCGCACGTAGTCAACGACCCACAGGCCGTCCGTATTCAGCAGCAGTGGCTCCAGCCGTGTTCGGACCGCGTCAACCAACGATTGCCGGTCCGGTTTGGCGACGCTGCTGATGTAAGTTTGCGCAAAAATTTCCAGCCAGGTTCGAATGTCGGATGGGAGTGGAGTCGGTCGAGGAAAAAGCATGTTGAGATCAACCCGAAATCCCTGGGATTCGAGACGGGCACCGTACTCCTCCGATGTCGGAAAGTACCACGGATCCAAACCGTGTGCGTCGAGGCCCCGCTCCGAGAGTTCAGCCTCCAGTGCTTCCCGAATCGTGGACACGCAGCCCGCCCCTCCGAACTCGGCGACGAAACGCCCGCCAGGTCTGAGCACGTTCCACACGTTGGCAATCACCGGTTGAGGGTCCCTGATCCAATGAAGAGCGGCGTTACTGAAGACGCAATCGAAGAAACCTTCAACGCTCAGCTCGGACACGTCGCCAATTCTGGCGTCGAGTCCACGTTTGAGGGCAGCCCCCACCTGCTCGGGGCTGTTGTCAATCGCGATGACTTCACACCCGGCCGACACCAGACGCTCGGTCAGCGCACCGTCGCCGCACCCGAGGTCGAGCACACGCTCGCCTGGTTGAGGATCGAGTAAATCGACGACCGGACCACCGAGATCAGAGACGAATCTCGCATGTTGTGCATACTGTTCGGGGTCCCACTTCTGCATCGATTCAGTTGTCGCTTTCAATCTCGAGCCGACCGGTGTAAATGGCCATGCCCACTACCGCATCGATTCCTTCACGGTCGAGCCGGTCGATCTCAGACCGATTTGTGATACCTCCCGCTGCTGTGAGCTTTCTGGTCGTCGCGCGACGGACGGCCATGATCGCGCGGAGGTCCGTACCCTGCATGAGCCCCTCCGTGTCGACATGGGTATACAGAAACTCACCGCAAAACGGTTCAAGCTGCTGCACAGCCTCCACAGCTGAGAGCCCGACCGCTTCCTTCCATCCCTTGATGACGACCTCTCCTCCCTTACTATCAACCGCTGCGATGATCCGGTCGGCTCCCACTGCCGTGGCAAGCCGTGCCGCAAACTCTGTATTTGGCTGTCCATTCTTGAATAGCGAGGACCCGACGATGACCGCGGTCGCGCCGGCCGCCAGTATTTCTTGAGCGCGCTCAACGGTTCTGATTCCTCCCCCAACCCGACAGGGCAGTCGTGGAGTGATCGATCGGACAATGGAATCGTTGGAACCTGATCCCATCGCGGCATCGAGATCAATCAGTTGGACTTTGGGGAACCGCCGAAACTTTTGAACCCATGACTCGATGTCGTCGCTTGCCAGAGCCTGTTGTTCTCCCTGGACCAACTGGACGACCTGACCGCCCTGAAGATCAATAGAAGGGATCAGCATCTACCTTCGCACCGGAATCCCAGCGTGGTCTAGGTGGGTTTTGAGATCAGCCACGGCATGTTCGGAGTAGTGGAAGATCGACGCCGCGAGCGCGGCGTCTGCTTTCCCCATCGTGAAGACGTCGACGAAATGGTCAAATGTTCCGGCGCCACCAGACGCGATCACTGGAATTGAGACTGCTTCTGACACCGCCGCGGTGAGGGAGCAGTCAAAGCCTTGTTTCGTGCCATCTCGGTCGATCGAAGTCAGCAGGATCTCACCCGCACCCCGGTCGGCAGCTTCGGTGGCCCACTCGATGGCATCGCGTTCGGTCGATTCCTGGCCGCTTCGGACGTAGATCTGGAACCGGTCGTTGTACCGTTTCGCATCGATCGCGACAATAACCGCCTGGCTGCCGTATCGTCGTGCCAGTGTCGTGATGAGTTCAGGGTGGGTAACCGCTGCAGTGTTCAAGCTGACCTTGTCGGCTCCGGCTTCGATCGCTGCCTCCACGTGGTGCTCGTCGCGAATGCCGCCACCAACACAGAGAGGAAGGAAGATGTGTTGCGCGACGGAGTGGATCGTGTCGGCGAGCGCTTTCCGCTTCTCGATGGTTGCCGTCACATCGAGAATGACGACCTCATCGATTCCTTCCTGGTTGTATCGAATGGCAAGTTCAGCCGGGTCGCCGGCGTTGCGGAGGCCTTCGAAATTGACGCCTTTGACGACACAGCCGTCTCGAACATCAAGGCAGGCGATGATTCGTTTGGACAGCATTCGTTCTGTCGTTACTAGGATGTCGCGTGGGTTCCAACACGGGCAAGGAAGTTGCCCAGAATCACCAACCCGACGTCCCCTGATTTCTCTGGGTGAAACTGAACACCAGCGATATGGTTCCGTTCCACGACGCTGGCAAACTCGACTCCATAACCGGTCGACGCGACGCAATCGGCTGTGACAGGTGCGGCGAACGAATGAGTGAAATAGACTTGGTCGCCTTCGCCGACCCCTTCAAGCAGCCATGATGATCGCGTAAGGTGAAGTCTGTTCCAACCGACGTGCGGCACCTTAAACGGTGCAGAGCCGTCCGTTCCCTGCCCAGAATTCGTAATCAATGCACAGGTGCCAGGCATGGCACCCAGCCCCGCTAGACTGGGAGCTTCGTCACTTCCGTCAAAGAGCCACTGAAGTCCCAAACAAATACCCAGCAGGGGGACTGAACGCTGGACGGCTCTGTGTATGGCCGCGGTCCAGACGCCTGCAAGAGCCTCTGTCGCCTGGAAGTTGCCAACTCCAGGCACGATCACCCCTAAGCAGGTTTCGAGTTCCTTTGGTGTCGTTGGTGTTACATGCGCCGCGCCGAGATGCGTGAGCGCTTTGCGGACCGACGTGAGGTTTCCCGCGCCGTAATCAATGAGAGCGATCACAATAAGCCTTTAGTGCTCGGGAGAGCTTTTCCCAGCTGGCGGTCGAGGGAGCACGCTACACGAAGCGCTCGTGCAAACGCCTTAAAGATGGCTTCGACACGGTGGTGGCTTGAGCGCCCGTACATCACTTTAAGGTGGAGATTGGCTCGAGCTCCCTGGGCAAACCCTTCGAAGAAGTCCTGCACCAGTTCGGCCTGCAAGTCACCGACCTGTTTGACTCGCAGTTTCAGATCAACCACCGTGTGCACTCGGCCGCTGAGATCGATCGCTGCCACACCCAATGTTTCGTCCATCGGCATGACGAAGTATCCAGCCCGATTGATACCGCGCTTCGTTCCCAGGGCCTTCGTCACCGCTTCACCCAGCGCAATGCCGACATCCTCGACCGTGTGATGTTGGTCGACGTCGAGATCTCCGGTGGCTTTGAGCGTGAGGTTGAAGAGCCCGTGCCTGGCGAACAGCTCAAGCATGTGATCGAGGAAACGGATACCGCTACGCACGTCGTATCGACCACTTCCGTCAAGTGCCAGTGTGAGCGTGATCTGAGTTTCACTAGTTATCCGTTTGATCGTCGCGCGTCTCACAGTGTCCTCCTACCTCACACGAGTCGCCACCGACGCTGCGTGCGCGATTAACCCTTCTGCGTTTGCCAGCGAAATCGCAGTGGGAGCCAGGCGCTGCAGACCAGCACGGGTCAGCCGCTGCACGTTGCTGATGCGAACGAAGTCCGATGCGCTCAGTCCGCCCCGGAATCTGGCGGCGCCGCTGGTCGGGAGCACGTGGTTCGACCCGGTCGCATAGTCGCCAGCGGCCTGTGCCCCGTACGGTCCGACGAAGACCGTTCCGGCGCGTGTGAGGCGGCGTGCCACGCCTTCGGTTTCACACACGACATGCTCGGGTGCGATTTCATTGGAGAGCTTAATTGCCTCACTTAGCGTGCTCGTCACAACGGCCACTCCGTGCCGTGTTATTGAGGCACGTGCGGCTGGATATGGGGCAAGTCGCGTCCGGACCTCTTTGGCGACTATCTCCGCCAGCTGTCGGTTCGGTGTCAGCAGTACGGCACGTGCATCGGGGTCGTGCTCTGCCTGGGCGACGAGGTCGGCGGCGATCCAGTCAGCGTGGCCGGTTTGGGCAACGACAACGATCTCGGTCGGCCCAGCATAGAAATCGATCGGACAGTCACCGGCAACATGTGCCTTTGCAGCCGCCACGTAGGCGTTTCCCGGACCGACGATCTTCTCGACTTTTGGTATTGATTCGGTACCGTAGGCCATGGCGGCGATGATGTGGGCCCCACCGACCCGGTAGAGTCTTGACACCCCGGCCTCCAGTGCCGCGGCAAGCACCGCCGGTTCCGGGCGTGGACACGCCGCGATGATTTCCTGGACACCCGCTACCTGGGCGGGCAGGGCCGTCATCAGCAGCGATGATGGAAGCGGATACCGTCCGCCGGGGACGTAACAGCCAACCCGTTCGAGAGGAAGGACGCGCTGCTCGACAACAACGCCTGGAACGGTTGTGGCACGCCAGCTTTTTGGTACCTGTTTCGTTGCAACGCGACGTATAAGACGCGCTGCTTCCTTGATGGCGCGGCGCACGGCTGGCGGCGTCTGTTTTGCCCCACTTCGCATCTCTCGCCGGGATACTTCCAGTGGGCCGGTCACTTGGTCAAAACGCCGTGCGTAGTCCTGGAGTGACCGGTCACCGCGCCGCCGTACGCCGCTCACGATCCGCGTGACCTGCTTCTCCACGACGGGGTCGCGCCTCTGCGCTCGGTCGAGCAGTCGCCTGATCGCCCTGGTATTTGACGAAGCGATTATTTTCATCGATGTCCCTGCCACACGTTCTCTACAGAACGATCTTGTTGAGCGGGTACTCCACGATGCCCTGGCCACCAAGTGCCTTAAGTTTGGGGATGAGCTCACGGACGGCCCGCTCTTCGAGAATCGTCGTGATAGCGACCCAGTCTGGGTCGCTTAGCGGAGCGACGGTTGGCTTCTGAAGTGCCGGCAACAGACGTAGCAATTGGTCGATGTTGCCACGTTCCACGTTAAGCATCAGGCCAACACGACCTTGTGCTTCCATGGCCGCTCGTAACAAGAGTGCGATGCTGTCGAGCTTTTCCCGCTTCCATGGGTCGTCGACGGCCCGTTGACTCGCGATGAGCTGTGGGTTTGACTCCAGAACGGTGTCGATGATTCGGAGATGGTTAGCACGTAGCGTCGATCCTGTTTCTGTCGCTTCCACGATGGCGTCGGCCAGTCGCGGCGGCTTGACTTCGGTCGCACCCCATGAGAACTCGACGTTAACCGAGACATTGAGCTTGGCAAAATACGATTCGGTGGCCCGTACCAGTTCGGTGGAGATCGTGGTTCCATCGAGGTCCTGAGGCGTTCGATACGTCGACGTCTCAGGCACGGCTAGGACCCACCGAATCTTTCGGAAGCTTTGTTTCGAGTAAATCAGGTCGGCGATGGTTACCACCGTCTGTCCCGTTGCGGCGTAATGTTCGGCGATCCAATCCTGTCCCGTCAGACCAGCGTCAACGGCGTCATCGGCGACATAACGTGCCATCTCCTGAGCTCGAATCAGCGTGCACTCGATCGCAGGATCGTCGATGGTTGGAAAGTACGATCGAGGGCTCACATACACGTTGAAGCCCGCTCGAGCCAAAAGGTGAATGGTTGAATCTTGCAGCGATCCCTTCGGGATTCCCAATCTCAGTGTCATGAACTCGTGTCTCCTCGATCTTGTGGTCTGCCGGTCCGTCTCACTGCCTCGAGGTCTTCACTCGTCCAGTTTCCGGAAGAAGCAGGTACGCTCCCCAGTGTGACAGACGTTGCCGTCACCGAGGCGGGTGACCCGGAGTAGGACGGTATCGTCATCGCAATCGGTCAACATCTGTTGCACCTTAAGTCGGTTGCCAGACGTTTCACCTTTCATCCAGATCCGCTGTCGTGTGCGACTGTAGAACGTAGCGAATCCGGTCGTTCGTGTCTGTTCCAACGCCTGCTCGTCCATGAACCCGACCATCAATAACTCGTCGGTTTCGTCGTCTTGGACGACCGCCGGTATGAGTCCATCCAATTTAGAAAAATCCATGGCCTATTCCTTGTGCCACAAAAAAAGCCTCGCCGAAGGCGAGGCCGTGGTCGTGCCTGTATTGGTTCTGTATTGATAGTGCTCAGAGCCAGGCGCACGCCCGCCGACCCGCCAGTTGACGGGAATCGCAATGGCAATGATGGTGCGTGGAGAAAAACTCTAAATGCATCGTATAGAGGTACACTAGCCTAGCCTCCGCAAAACTGTCAAATATTGACAAATCACAGCTGGCAGGGAGGGGAGAGAGGGTGTTGATGACTGACGTCAGACTGGTTTGGCTTCTGGTGGCACCGTTGATTCTCGTGTGGAGACCGATCGCCGCACAAGACACCCGTGAGGCTGCGGCTCGCGCCGCCCTAGACCAGTATATGGAGGCGTGGAACGCTGGAGATAATGAAGCGATTGTGCGGGCCAGTAACTTTCCACGGCTGAGTATCGGTCCCGCCGGGCAGGTTGTGGTACGCGAGAGCTCCGACGAGATTGAGATAGATTTCGATCTGCTTCGGCAGGCCGAGGGATGGGATCATACGACGTTCGATCTCGTCGAAGCGGTTCATGTGGCACCCGATAAAGTGCACTACAGGGTCGTGTCCAGCCGACGACGTTCGGACGGTAGTGCATATCGCACCGGCCCAGCTCTCTACATTGTGACCCGACAGAATGGCCGCTGGGGTCTTCAGTTACAGTCGATCCTGCCACCGACATTCACAGCGCAGTAGGGGGTTCTCGTCCGACCATGACCTCCGTCGCTTTGATGACCGCGATCGCTTCATCACCTCTCTGTAGACGAAGTTCATCGAGTGCGTCGCGTGTGATGACTGCTGTTAGCGACTGTTCCCCGACGCGCAGCCGCACCTGCGCCAGAAGTCCGTCCCGCCGCACCTCCTCGACCACCCCGTTGAGGCGATTCCGGCCGCTCAGCGCGATCAGTACACCGGAATTCGTCCGCCGCCGGCGGGACCGTGGAACCGTGGTTCTTCGGCGGACAAGGAGGCGATTGAGCTCAGCGTCATCGATTCGATGATGACCACCCTCGGTCTGAACGCTTCGGACACTCCCCTTATAGATCCACTGTTTTAGCGTCGAGTACGCCACACCCAGCCGACCCGCGGCCTCTCGGACGGTTAAAAGTGACATAATTGCACCTATTCGACCTGAATCGTTTGAGTAAACATATTAAATCATACTAAATTGTTTATTGAATGATCACACGCATGGCCCTCTTCTTCGTGATGACCTTTGCCGCGTCAGCCTGTGGTCTTGGTGACATCGGTTCAGGTTCAAGCGATGCCCCGCGGATAGTGGTGTCAGTGGCGGTCAGCCTGTCCGATGCGTTACGTCGAGCCTCGGACGAATTCGAGAGGACCACCGGTGTGACTGTTGACCTCAACGTCGGCGGCTCAGACACACTAGCGACTCAACTGCTCGCTGGCGCGACTGGAGATTTGTTTGTCAGCGCCGATACCAGACAGATGGACCGCGTGGAGGCCGGCGGTCGAATCATCACTTCAACACGGGTTGATCTGTTCTCGAATCAGCTCGTCGTCGTGAGTAGCGTCGACCTAGCCGGTTACGTTTCTGGAATCAGAGATCTCGAGAGCTTACGAGTGCGTCGGATTGCCATGGGCGATCCAGAGTCGGTTCCAGCCGGAGTCTACGCTCAAGAGTTCCTAAAGTCAGTGGGTATCTGGGACACGGTGCGATCCAAGGTGGTGCCCACGCGGAGTGTCAGGGCGGCGCTCGCCGCCGTAGAGGCGGGAAACGCAGATGTCGGAGTCGTTTACCAAACAGATGTGGCTCTGGCCGAGAACGTCTCGATCGCGTTCGTTGTTCCGGTCGAACAGGGGCCACGGATACGATATGTCGCTGCCGTCGCTGCCGGGGCACCACACGAATCCACCGCGAAACAGCTGTTGAACTTCCTTCGTGCGACGCGGGCCAGACGTATCTTCGAGGACGCTGGATTCATCGCGCTGGGAGGTGCGACGCCGTGAACTTTGAGTTGATGCAAGTAGTGCTGTTCAGTGTCGGCATGGCGGCACTGGCGACGGTTGTGATGTTGCCACCGGGTATTGCTCTGGCCTGGATCCTTGTTCGACGACCGTTTCCCGGCCGCACGGTTCTTGAAACACTGATATCGCTTCCCCTCGTGCTCCCGCCCGTGGCCACCGGACTGATTTTGCTCAGGTTGTTCGGACGTCGGGGGTTAGTTGGTCGATGGTTCGACCAACTCGGCATCGAGGTGATCTTCACCTGGAAAGCCGTTGTTCTCGCGATGGCCGTGATGGGACTGCCGCTGCTGGTTCGGGCGGCTCGGAGTGGCTTCGAGCAGGTCGACCGGCGGTATGAGCGAATCGCGGCCACTCTGGGTGCCAACCCGGTCCGAGTGTTTCTGACGATCAGTCTGCCACTCGCGAGACGAGGCGTGATGGCGGGTGCCGTGCTTGGCTTTTCACGCGCCCTTGGAGAGTTTGGTGCGACCGTCATGATCGCGGGAACGTTACCGGGAACTCGAACGCTTTCCACCTCGATCTATGCCTACACCCAGACCGGACAAGACGCGTCGGCTACAGTTCTGCTCGTGGCGGCTGCTCTCGTGGCGTTCGCTGCACTTTTCGTCTCGAATCGCCTGAGCGCCGTAGGGTTGTAGCCGGTGCTTTCGATGAC
>Ga0315338_1004473_pt1 | contig 10996 bp, 8 predicted proteins | sample ASW8metaG_FD_204518 | JGI IMG/M metagenome (GOLD analysis project Ga0315338, IMG submission 204518) | Ammonia-oxidizing marine archaeal communities from Monterey Bay, California, United States - ASW #8 | ecosystem: Environmental > Aquatic > Marine > Coastal | place: USA: California | collected...
TTGTTCCCGAAAGATATGTTTCTGAATGGGAGCGCGTAAACAAGAAGTTCAATGCATTTCGAAAGTCACTTAACACGGCAAAAATAAATCTTAATGACAACTGTTTATATGAATTAGTTCCAGATAGGTTTCTTTTAGAACTTTGCGAAGTTAAAAATAAGATCACGAAATATATTATTGACAACAACGAAAGGCCACAAAACTATGATTTTCTAGTTGAGCTTTCTAAGGTTATTAATGACATTTCGTACCAAAAACTTAAGTTTGATTTTTTAGAGTTGCAGAAACACGCTGTTAATTATAAAGGAAGACAGTGGTATAAAAAACTAAAGAAAACAGAGCCTTATATTAGATATGATATATTTGGCACAAAAACAGGAAGATTAACAACTAAAAAGAACACGTTCCCAGTACTGACTTTACCAAAATATTGTCGATCTATATTAAAACCAAACAACGATTGGTTTGTGGAGCTTGATTTTAACGGAGCAGAGCTTAGAACTATGATGGCTTTGACCGGACACGATCAGCCATCAGGAGACATTCACGAATGGAACTGTAAGGTTTTGGACGTGGCGAATCGCGACGAAGTTAAGAAAGAGGTCTTTTCCTGGCTCTATAACAGCAAGAAGCACGAGAACGAAGACATTCTTTTGAGGGCTTATGACAAGAAACTGATAAAAAAGAATCATTGGGATGGAAAAATCGTCAACACTGTGTTTGGACGTAAGATTCCATCGGATGAACATCATGCACTAAACTATATAATCCAGAGCACATGTGCAGACTTAATTTTGAGACAGATGATAAAAATTCATAAACTGCTTAAGAACAAAAAATCCAAAATTGCATTTTGTGTTCATGATAGTATTGTTATTGATTTTTCCGTGGAAGATAAAAGCATCTTAAAAGACTTGGTAGAAGAATTTGCAGATACCGAGCTTGGCGTATTCAAAGTCAACACTCATGCTGGCCAAAATTACGAAAAAATGATGGAGATTAATTTATGAAAGTTTATAATAAACTAATAAGAGACAAAATCCCAGAGATTATGTTGTCTGAAGGAAAAAGCTACGCTGTACATACTGCTTCCGAAGAAGAATACAGACAGAAACTGAAAGAGAAATTGTTAGAGGAAGCTGGTGAATTTCTGAAGGAACCATCTTTGGAAGAGATCGGAGACGTTGCTGAAGTTTTCGGCGCCATATTGGAAGCCTTCGATTATTCAGTTGAAGATCTCCAGCGCCAGATCTTAAAGAAGATTTCTGAAAAAGGCTCCTTTTTAGATCGAGTTATATTGGAGTATGTAGAGGATTAAAATGGACACAATTATTGGATTAGGAAAAGCCGGCTGTGCTATAGCAGATGAATTTGCCAAATATAAACAATATAGAATATATAAGATTGATGAAGGCCTCAAAGGCCTAAAGAAAAACGGCATTTATAATCTGCCATGGCAAGACGGCCCAGAAAGATATGAATCAAAGTGTTCAAACATGAAAAACTTTTTTAAAGAAGTGGGCGGAGAAGTACTTTTCATTGTGTCTGGTGCCGGGAACGTTGCAGGCGCAGCGCTAAGAATATTGGAGAGCATCAAGAAGTGCAAAATTAATATTTTGTATATAGAGCCTGATTTAGAGTTGCTTCCAATGACGAAAAAGGCCCAGGAAAAGTCAACGTATTATATTCTTCAAGAGTATGCTAGATCCGGAGCTTTTAAAAGAATCTATATGGTTAGCAATCCAAAAGTAGAAGAGTGCGTCGGTGATGTTATAATTTCAGAATATTACCAAAAGATTAATTCAATGATATGTTCAACCCTACATATGATTAACGTTTATAACCACATCGATTCTATCTCTGATACCTTTCACGAACAGAACGAAACTTCTAGAATCGCAACGTTTGGTTTTGTGAATATGAAAGAGTTCAATCAAAGATTATTTTTTCCTCTTGACAAAGCATACGAAACAAGGTATTATTACGGTATTAATAAAAAAAGACTAGAGGAAGACGGAACACTATTGAAAACAGTCAAAGATCAAATGAAAGCTCGCCCAAAAGACGAAGGAAAAATTAGCTACGGCATATTTCAAACAAATTATGAACAAGACTACGTTTATACGATGTCTTTCAGTCGTAGTATCCAGTACAGAAATAGTGATAATGTGAAGCCTGGATAAAAAAGAGCTTGACAAAATTTAAATAATCTGGTATAGTAGTATACAGCACAATGAGAAATTAGTCATTGTGACTATAACCCTAAAAAGGAGAAACAGATGGGTATTGATTTAACAAAAATCCAAGGTAGGCTTGATAACCTAAACAACAGAGGTGGCAAAGGAAATGAAAATTTCTGGCGCCCACAAGACGGAGAGCAATCAATTCGAATTGTTCCCACAGCAGACGGAGATCCATTTAAGGATTTCTGGTTTCATTATGAAGTCGGACAAAATCCCGGCTTTTTGTGTCCAAAGAAGAACTTTGGAGACGATTGCCCTGCGTGTAATTTTGCAGGAAGATTGTTTGATGAGAATACAGAAGAGTCCCGACGAATGGCCAAGAAGTTCTTGCCACGGCAACGATTCTTCTCTCCAGTGTTAGTGCGAGGAGAAGAAGACAAGGGTGTCCGTATGTGGGGCTTTGGGAAGATGGCTTACGAGTCTCTTTTAAATCTTGTATTGAACCCAGAATATGGAGACATTACAGACGTAGAAGAGGGAACAGATCTTACTATTAATTACGGTAAGCCACCGGGAGCATCGTTTCCGCAGACGAAGATCACACCACGACGTCGCAGTTCTGTGTTGTGTAATGATGCTGTAGGAGGAGATGAGCGTTGTGCAGAGCTTCTGCAAAACATTCCAGATCACAGCACCTTGTTCGAACGAAAGACGACCGAAGACGTCGCGACCATGTTGGATGAGGCATTGTCTGCCGCTCCGGAGGAGGGCGCTGATACAAATAGCGCCAAAAACTCGCAAGGTGCAACAGTGGCTGCAACATCAGACAATTCTGCAAATGTCGTAGATCAAGCATTTAAGGAATTGTTAGGAGAATAATTAGTTCTCTCTCCCCACAGGGGGGCACAGGGTTATCAGGTGCCCCAAATTTACTTATTCACATAGGAGAGGAAAATGGCTAGAAAAGCAAAAGTAAGAGCAGGGAAATTATCAATCGCAGATATGCGAAGTATGATCAACAAGAAAGCTGGTATTTCTGTGGCTCACAATTTAACAGAAGACAACCCCACGGAAGTAAAACAGTGGATCCCAACAGGATCCAGGTGGCTGGATTCGATTGTCTGCCGCGGCCACCTTGCAGGAATTCCTGTGGGGAAGGTATCTGAAATTGCAGGTCTTGAAGCATCAGGTAAATCATATATGGCAGCACAGGTTGCAGCCAACGCTCAAAAAATGGGCATCGACGTGGTTTATTTTGATTCCGAATCTGCAATCGATCCAACATTTTTAGAGCGCGCAGGGTGCGATGTGGATCGTCTTCTATACGTACAAGCTCAGTCAGTTGAGTTCGTTTTGGAAACAATTGAAGATCTACTTGTAAATAACGAAAGTCAAATGTTATTTATTTGGGACTCGCTAGCCTTGACTCCTGCAATTAGTGATGTTGAGGGGGATTTTAATCCTCTATCTTCTATGGCAGTAAAGGCTCGTATTTTGGCCAAGGGAATGAGTAAATTAACAGTTCCCATTGCCAACAGTCAGTCGACATTTTTGGTCCTGAATCAATTAAAAACAAATATTACACGATCACCGTCTGAAGCCCTCGTCGAGCCTTATATGACTCCGGGAGGAAAAGCATTGATCTATGCCTACTCATTACGAGTATGGTTGACTGGCCGCAAAGCCAAAGCATCGTTTATTATGGATGATCACGGATTCAGAGTGGGTTCAGAAGTGAAAGCAACGTTGAAGAAAAGCCGATTCGGAACCCAAGGAAGACAGTGTACTTTTAAGATTTTGTGGGGTGGTGAAATCGGAGTTCAAGACGAAGAGAGTTGGTTTGAAGCAATCAAAGGCTCCAGTCATCTAAAATCTTCAGGAGCTTGGTACACAATGGCCATGGGAAATGGCAAGGAAATTAAGTTTCAACCATCAAAGTGGAAGGAAAAGATCCAGGATGAAGATTTTAGGAAGCGAGTACTAGATATCATGGACGAAGAAGTAATTTTGAGGTTCGATAAACGCGATGGAGATGCCACAGAATTCTACGATATCGAAACAAATGAGGAAAAATAAGATGAAAATTTTAAAATTAATAATTACCGCAGGGTTATTTTTGTGGGTATCAAACGCTAGTGCATCACATTGCACCTCCTATTGTAAAGCATGGAATTACAACTATACAACAGAACGCTGGACATATCAAACGATCAATTGTCAGGATGCGTATTCTATAGTTCAAGCTCCAGAAGACGTGGAATTTCACTATGATACGTGCACCCGCCAAAACTTCTATTCCCATTATTATAGAAATAATTATTGGCGAAATGGTCGACATTATAATCGCCGCTACCGTCGCGGGTACATGCGCCGATATCGAAAATACAACAACCGTCGCCATCATCATCGCCATCAGCGTCGCCACCACCGACGAAATCGTCGCCATTAATAAATATACTTTAAGTCTCTTAGGGTATATTTATAATATGGACAAACAGGAGTTTACCAAAAAACTTGAAAATGTATACCCGGGCTTGGAGATACATGTGGGCTATATGTTTATTGGCCCCGAGAGAGAAGAGGAAACTCTTTTGGTAAATAATTGGGAGTTTGGCATTAGATGGTCTCCAGGAATCGATAAGTTAGGACGACAGGAGATCGAAATCCTATTGGAAAGATGCCAAGAAAGAATTTTTTATTTCCTTGCCGAGAAAAAAAACGCACCAGCAGAAAACTAACCAGTCAGATTTAATGCTTGACAAAACTGATTTTATTTGCTATAGTATATCTCATGAGTAATAAAAAAGACAGAGTACTAATCATCGATGCACTGAATATGTATTTCAGAGCGTACATCGTAGATCCAAGTTTATCAAATAACGGACAACCTATTGGAGGAATGAAAGGATTCCTCAAAATAATGCAGAAACTAATCAGAGAAACTAGTCCTGATTCTGTCATCATAGCCTGGGACGGCCCAGGAGGCTCCAGGAAGAAGAAGGCGATGAACAAGGGGTACAAAGAGGGCAGAAAGCCTTTACGCCTTAATAGAGGCATTCAAGGCCTTTTAACGGAGAACCAAGAACTGGAGAACAAAGTTTGGCAACAAACCAGGCTTATCGAGTACCTAAATCAACTGCCTATTTCCCAGATAATGTTGCCAGAGATTGAGGCCGATGACGTCATCGCCTACGTAACTAAAATGAAGAGTCTGGCCGGCAAACAAAAAGTGATTGTCAGTAGCGACAAAGACTTTATTCAGCTATGTGATGGTGAGACAGTTCTTTACCGTCCAATTCAAAAGGAAGTTCTGAATGTTCCGACAGTAGTGGAGAAATTCGGGATCCACCCGGCAAACTTTGCTTTGGCACGAGCAATCGCTGGAGACAAAAGCGACAACTTGCCTGGAATCGGAGGCGCCGGCCTGAAAAGCATCGCAAAGAGGTTTTCTTTTCTGTCTGAAGACAACGGATATGAGCTAGTCGATCTATTAGAGGCATGCGAAAACACAGAAAAGAAACTCAAGATTCACGAGAGTATTCTTGGCGAGCAAAATTTAATCAGAGATAATTATCGAATAATGCAATTGTATTATCCAAATATCTCTCCGCAGTCTAAGGCAGTCATAGACAACTCTATTAATAACTTGGACTGCAGCTTTAATAAAACTGAATTTTTAAAGTTGGGGAACGAGGATGGACTAGGTGCTTATGATTGGAGTACACTTTATCAAACATGCCAACATATTATTTTTAAAAACTGTTGACATTTCCTTGTGAAATGTGTTATAGTGTAGGTTATAAAGAAGAGAGAGTTGTATGACAAAAGAAGAGAAGGTTAATTTTTCAAAATTTGGTAGATCGTTTCAAGAGGATTTATGTCAATTGATCCTGGATGATCGCGTTTTTTGTGACCAGATCGAAGAAGTGCTGGACGTAGAGTTTTTGGAACTGAAGTTCCTGCGCGTTTTTGTGAAGAAAGTTCTAGATTACAGAGATGAATACAAAGTCCATCCTTCATATAAAATGATGGCAACAATGTTTCGCACTGAACTTGACAACGTTGATGAGGCGACCAAGGTACAGTCTAGAGACTTTTTAGCTAGGATCTATCGTTCAGATTTAGCAGTCGAGGGCTCTGATTATATTAAACGTACAGCAATCGATTTCTGTAAGAAACAAAAACTTAAAGAGGCGATCTTAAAAAGCGTTAAGTTGCTTGAGGGAGCATCATATGATGAAATATCAACTGTTATCAATGAAGCCATTAAACTTGGCGACGATAACGATTTTGGATATGACTATTTGAGGGATTTCGAAGAAAGGTTCTTGGTAAAAGCTCGCAATCCTATTACAACGGGCTGGGAGAATATCGATAATCTGTGCAAAGGAGGCTTAGGCAAGGGTGAGCTTGGGGTCGTGATAGCTCCTACGGGAGCGGGGAAGTCTATGGTTTTAGTACACCTTGGCACCCAGGCTCTTAAGGCCGGCAAAACAGTAATACACTACACCCTAGAGCTTCAAGACACAATTATCGGAAACAGATATGACAGTTGCTTGACTGGAGTAAATTTAGGAGAACTAGGAGTCTTCAAAGAAAATATTTATGAGAAAGTCTCTGAACTGGAAGGTAAATTAATTATTAAGGAATATCCAACTAAATCCGCAAGTACAAAGACCATATTTAACCACTTGTCTAGATTGAATAAACGGGGAATTGAGCCGGATATGATCATAGTTGATTATGCGGATTTGCTTAAGCCAAAAGTAGATCGGAAAGAGAAAAGAATGGAGTTGGAATCTATTTATGAGGAGCTAAGAGGCCTGGGACAACAATTTGAATCCTCGGTCTGGACAGCTTCACAAACGAATCGTTCTGGGCTTAATGCAGAGGTGATCACAATGGAGTCTATATCTGAAGCTTTCAACAAATGTTTTGTTGCAGATTTCATTTTTTCAGTATCCAGAACTATTCAAGACAAGAGTGCAAATACAGGTAGGATTTTTGTGGCAAAAAATAGAAACGGACCAGACGGAATAATTTTTCCAGCGAACATAGATACCTCAAACGTAAATATAAAGGTATTAAAGCAATCAGAAGAAACAATAGAATCAATAGCAACGGTTACTGCTCAGGAGCAGCAAAAGCTTCTTAAACAAAAATATAACAAATTTAAAAATGGAGAAAATAGATGACAACAGAGGACGTAGTTAGACAAAGGACAACAGAGTATTTCAATGGAGACGATCTGGCGACAAATGTGTGGATGACCAAATATGCATTGAAAGATAAATCAGGAAACTTTACCGAAGAGACACCTGACGACATGCACAAAAGGATCGCAAAAGAATTCGCTAGAATGGAAAATAAATTTGGTGGGAATGCTGGAACATACGAACAAATTTATGAAAACCTAAAAGACTTTAAGTATATTGTCCCTCAAGGCTCTCCAATGATGGGTATTGGGAACGACTACGTTAATGTATCTTTGTCTAATTGTGTTGTTGTTGATTCCCCAAAAGATAACATTTCTTCTATCTTGGAATCAGGCAAAGAATTGGCTAACTTATTTAAGCGACGATGTGGAGTTGGCCTAGACATTTCAGAACTCCGCCCGGACGGGGCATTTGTTAACAACTCAGCAGGTACCACTACTGGCGCCTGGTCTTTTGCAGACTTCTATTCTTATGTATGTAGGATGATTGGTCAAAATGGCCGCCGCGGCGCACTTATGATCACCATGGACGTGCAACATCCAGACATTGAACAATTCATCACGATGAAGCACGACTTAACAAAGGTTACTGGAGCTAATGTATCTGTTAAAATAACGGATAATTTCATGAACGCAGTAGAAGCAAACGAAGATTTTGAATTACGTTTTCCCGTCGATTCGGACGAGCCAACTTTCAAGAAGAAGGTCCGTGCCCGCGAGTTGTGGGATCTTATTGTAGAGTCCGCTACCAAGACAGCCGAACCAGGACTTATGATGTGGGACAACATTATTAATAATTTGCCTGCGCACTGTTATAAAGATAAGGGCTTTAAAACTCTGACAACTAATCCATGTGGAGAGATCCCGCTATCGGCTTACGACTCTTGCAGATTAGTGTCAATAAACTTGAAGAACTTTGTAAAAGAAAGGTTTACAAAGAACGCTAATTTTGATTTTGACCATTTTAAAGAAGTGGTTAGTTTAGCCATGAGGCTATCAGATGATCTAGTTGAACTTGAAATTGAAAAGCTATATAATATCATCGCCGCATGTGATACTGGCGAGGAGAAGGCCATGTGGAAGAAACTTCTGGATGCATGTATTAGTGGAAGACGCACCGGTTTGGGTACCCACGGCCTAGCAGACGCTATGGCCAATCTAAACGTTAAGTACGATAGTCAAGAGGCCGAAGAGATCATTGACAAAATCTACACGACATTAAGAGACACGGCTTATTCAGAGAGCGTTAACCTCGCCCAAGAGCGAGGAGCGTTTCCTGTGTTCGACTGGGACACAGAAAAGGGCAACTCTTATATTTCGAGACTGCCAAAAATTTTGCGGGACAAAATTTCGAGATTTGGAAGACGCAATATTTCTATTTTGACAAATGCTCCAACCGGATCAGTGTCGATAATGTCTCAAACGAGTTCAGGCCTTGAGCCAGTCTTCAGAAATAGTTATAAACGTCGACGAAAATTATCTCATAATGAATCTCATATCCAACCGGATTTTGTTGATACACTGGGTGACAAGTGGCTTGAGTATGAAGTGTTTCATCACAACGTAGAGGAGTGGCGGAAGATCACCAGAAACTCATCAGGCAAGATCCCAGATTTTTTCGTAACAAGCGATGAGATCGATTGGAAGAGAAGAGTGATGATTCAATCAATAATCCAACGATCAGTGGATCATTCTATTAGTTCCACAATCAATCTTCCAAAAAATACGGATCCATCTACTGTTGCAGAACTATATCTATTGGGATGGAAACTTGGTCTTAAAGGTATCACCGTGTATGTTGATGGGTCTAGATCCGGAGTTTTGGTGACTAATGAAGAAAATACAAAAGAGTTCCCGCAAACAAAGCCTCCAGTGAGGCCTGAAATCTTGGATTGTGATATTCACCACACAACCATTAAAGGGGAAAAGTGGACTATCCTAGTCGGCCTCATGAATGGTCGACCATACGAGGTTATGGGAGGGTTATCTAATCTAATTGAGATTCCAAAGAGTTTTACTGAGGGCGAACTTACAAAAGCGAGGTTCAAAACTAAAAATAATCGTTATGATTTAAAAGTTGGAAATAACGGCGATTCAATGGTTGTTCGAGATATTGTAAAGGTTTTTGATAATCCAGAGAACTCGGCCTTCACAAGAATCATATCATTGGGGCTCCGCCATGGCGCAAAGATTCAATATATGGTTGAACAATTACAAAAAGACAAAGACAGCGATATGTTCAGCTTTTCTAGGTGTATTTCAAGAATTCTTAAGAATTATATTGAGGATGGTACACTGGCAACTGATAATACATGTTCTCAATGCGAGACCGATGGCCTTGTTTATGTTGAGGGGTGCGTGACTTGCAAAAATTGCGGTTATGCAAAGTGTGGCTAAAAAAGACTTCACAAATCAAACACAAAGTGTTACTATATATAAATAAGCAATGGAGGAAAATTAATGGCAGGATCAAGATATGGAGACGGAGCACAGATCTCGGGATCGCTGGCAGTATCAGGTTCCGCCACTTTTAACGAAGAAAGTCAGGATGTAGACTTCCGTATTGAATCGGACGGTCAAACCCACATGCTTTTTGTGGACTCGGGCAACAACCGGATTGGCATTGCAACCGATTCTCCGGATTATACGCTCGATGTGGCAGGTGACATTGGAGTTGATCAATATATCTATCACAATGGAGATGCCAACACGCTCATCAATTTTGCTGATGATAAAATAATCCTTAAGGCGGGTGGCAAAGCGATGATTACTATGGAGGAAAAAGGCTCTGCTCCTCACGAGATTACCATTAACGACGGGAGCAACAATATTGACTTTGTTGTTAAGGGCAACGGCTCCAATGCAGGAAACCCCGGAATGAAATTTGATGCATCCAACAACAGGCTGGGAATCAATGGAGTAGGTAATCCCTCTTATGAACTAGATGTTGCTGGCGATATTGGGCTTAATGAATATATTTATCATAAAGGTGATGACAATACATTTATTAGATTCCAAGATGATGATGTCACCATCAAAGCTGGTAATGTAAATTGTATCAGTTTTACTTCTGCTTCCCAAAGCCAAATTGTCTGCAACGACGGCCGCGAAGACGTAGATTTTATAGTAAGGTCTCCCGATCAGACTCTGGCTCTTTATCTAAACGCAGGTAATGAGGTTTTTCATGTAAATCACGGGGAGACAGCCTTCAAGACCAAGATTCATAGTACAAACGGAGAAGCTATAACAGTAAACAATAGCGGAGTCATCTTAAATGAAGATGGGCATGCTACTAACGACTTTAGAGTAGAATCCGACAATAACGATCATATGTTATTTGTCGATGCTGGCAATGACGTCATTGGCATTGGCACAAGCGCCCCCAAGAACCCCCTCGATATTTATGAAATGGGCGGCTTAATCCTTGGAATTTCAATCTTAAACAACAGCGGCGCAAGTGGCAACGCAGACTACGACATAACAACCAGCATGGTGGTGCCGACCAACCGTTGGGTCGTTACGTTTACTGCCCCAGCCAGTGGAAAGGTTGAAATCCAATTTCAGGGATATTGTCACTCGGATACATCGTCTGCTTTTG
>Ga0315338_1004475_pt1 | contig 10988 bp, 12 predicted proteins | sample ASW8metaG_FD_204518 | JGI IMG/M metagenome (GOLD analysis project Ga0315338, IMG submission 204518) | Ammonia-oxidizing marine archaeal communities from Monterey Bay, California, United States - ASW #8 | ecosystem: Environmental > Aquatic > Marine > Coastal | place: USA: California | collected...
ATAACAGCACAATGTCTGCGTCGGCACTTCCAATCCCGCGCGATGCGCCTCACGCTCCCAGTTCAGAACTGAAGACCCCGTCGTCGTCGTCGAAAATTGCGGATAGAGCGGCAGCAAAAGAACTCGGTCCGGTGCATAAGCTTTAACTTCCGCGACTGCTTCCACCGCGAAGGGATGCCAGTAACGCATTGCGACAAAGCATCTATTGTCGCCATCGATCGCCGCTTCCAGTGCCGCCGCTTGAGTCAGCGTGTTCGGCAATAATGGCGAACCGCCACCGAGATTTTCATATATCTCTTTCGCGACTGGCGCGCGCCGCTTCGAGATGAGTTTCGCCAGCAACCACCGAATTGGCGCCGGCGCACCGATGATGGCGGGATCGTTGAACAGGTTGAACAAAAACGGCTGAACGCCTTCCGGTCCGTCCGGACCACCCAAATTAAACAAGACGACAGCGGTTTTGCCCGGCAGACTCAACCGGCTTCACCTCGAACCCGCGCGACTAGCGCAGCGACATGGTCTGGTGGCGTTTCCTTGATGATTCCATGCCCGAGATTGAATATGAACGGACCAGAGCCTAGAGCCTCCAGCAAACTATCCACGCCTCCTGCCAAGCCATCTCCCCCGGTCAAAAGTGCCACGGGATCGAGATTTCCCTGAACCGGCATTTTCGACTGCAATTCGGAGGCAGCCCACCCTGCAGGTACGGTCGTATCCAGACTGACAGCGTCGACGCCGGTTTGAACCGCGTAATCGCCATAGAGGAGCCCGGCGCCGCGCGGAAACCCTATAATCGGCGTATTAGGATGGGATTCCCGGATCAGCGACACCAGCCGAGTGGTCGGCTCGACGATCCAGCGATGAAATCCCGCCTCCGGTAAGACACCGGCCCAACTGTCGAATATCTGCACAACCTCCGCACCGGCGTCGATTTGCGCGCACAAATGCCTGGCGGTCGATTCGACGAGAATATCGATCAAGTCTGCAAACATGTCTGGATCGCGATAGGAAAGCGACCTGACGGTCGCGAAATCGCGACTGCCACTGCCCTCGACCATATAGCAGGCGACAGTCCACGGCGCGCCTGCGAATCCGATAAGCGTTGTATCCGGTGGCAACGAAGCGGACAGGATTTCAACTGTGCGATATACAGGCGCCAACCTCCCAAGCATTCCCTCGGGATCCAATCTTCCGAGTTCCGCCGCCGTACGGATTGGCGCAAGCTTCGGGCCTTCATTTTCGACGAACCATACCTTCTGCCCCAGACCGTGCGGCACCACCAGGATATCGGAAAATAGTATTGCAGCGTCGAACCCGAAACGCCGGATTGGCTGCAACGTCACTTCCGCGGCCAACTCTGGTGTATAGCACAGGTCCAGAAAGGAACCGGCCTTGGCTCGAATTTCTCGATATTCGGACAGGTATCGTCCTGCCTGACGCATGAGCCATATGGGCGGCGATGTCAGTACTTCGCCGTTGAGGGAACGCAGTATTTTTTTCACGGTCATGGAAATCCAGTACGAGGGCGGCTAATCACCAGATCACTATCACTATAAATCTAAGATTTAAATTAAAGATGTAGTTGTTGTTGTGCGGTGTATAGCGGGGATTAATCGTTATCCCGAATCTGTACACTGAATGCACAACATGCGCGACGAACCGTGCATAAACAGTTACAAATGGCTGATTCACGGGAATTAGCCATTATTTTAAAGCCTTAATTATGGGGAAAAAAACAATACCGGTACTGTTCATCCCCTCCTTTCGGTTCGGTCTTGCGCTTTTTTACCCTTAGGGTAAAAACCGAATGAAAATCGGGTTAGGGTGCATGGATTTGCGGGGTCCGTGAATTTCGCATGTTATCCCCTGTCCGTGCATTGTTATCCCCAGTAGGGAGTCGGAACCATTCGCGTACATTTGCACCTCGTTTCCGACGCGACCGGAGAAACCATTCATAGCGTCGCGCGCGCTTGCTTGGCGCAATTTGAGGGCGTCGAGGCTGAGGAACACAACTGGACCTTGGTTCGGACACCTGGTCAGGTGGAGAAAATTCTCGGCAATATCTCCGAAAATCCGGGGATTGTAATGTTTACCTTAGTGAGCGACACCTTGCGGCGCACGCTGCAGGACGGCTGCCGCGACCTGCAAATTCCCTGCATTCCGGTACTCGATCCCGTTATCGCCGCGCTTGGCAGTCATCTCGGCATTCAGAGCCGCGGTCAGCCCGGCCGGCAGCATGAACTGGATTCGGAATATTTCGAGCGCATCGACGCCATGACCTTCGCATTGAACCATGACGATGGCCAAGCGGTATGGAACCTCCATAATGCGGATGTGATCCTGCTCGGTGTCTCGCGTACTTCGAAGACGCCAACTTGCATCTACCTCGCCAACCGTGGCGTGAAGGCGGGGAACATTCCCATCGTGCCGGGCGTGCCGCTGCCACAAGACGTCTTCGAACTCGACAAGGCGGGACCGTTGGTCGTCGGCCTTACCAAAGAGGTGGAGAGCCTCGTGCATATCCGCCGCAATCGATTGCGGTTGCTCAGCGAAGATCACGAAACCGATTATATCGATCCCGAAACCGTTCGTGCGGAAGTTGCTATGGCGCGGCGTCTATGCACCGAAAACAACTGGCCAATTATCGACGTTACGCGCCGGTCGATCGAGGAATCGGCTGCGTCCATAATGCAAATGATGGAAAAACGCCATCATGCGACGGAACATTGAATAGCTTCTAACATACTGAAATGAAATATTTAGTTGTCCTGGCTTCCGCAAGTGAATCGCGCGGCGTCCTGTTGCGCAACGCCGGTATCCCGATCGAGAGCGACCCCGCTTCGATCGACGAGAATGTTGTAAAAGAATCATTCCGTAATCGTAACGGTTCCGCGGCGCAAGTTGCCGAGGCGCTGGCCGAACACAAGGCTCAGCGCGTTTCTGAACGGCACGAAGGCGCACTGGTCATCGGTGCGGATCAAATGCTGCAATGCGGCGGCGTATGGTTTGACAAACCGGTTGACCGGAACGATGCGCGCGGCCACTTGGTCGCGTTACGCGGCAAGACTCATGAATTGCTGTCGGCGGTCTGCGTGGTTCGGAACGGCGAATGCTTGTGGCGGCATCTGGAAAGCGCCCATTTAACGATGCGGTCGTTCAGTGATGCGTTTTTGGACGAATATCTGGCCGCTGCCGGTGATTCCGTATGCACGTCGGTTGGCGCATATCGCTTGGAAGGCCGCGGCGCGCAGCTGTTTAGCCGCATCGAAGGCGACTATTTCACTATACTGGGCCTGCCGCTGCTCCCGCTGCTCGGCTTTCTCGTCAATCAAGGTGTCGTAACCGCATGATACTCACCGGAAACGCGAAGCTCGCCGGCGTCATCGGCTGGCCCGTCGGGCACTCTCGGTCGCCGCGGCTGCATGGCCACTGGATCGAGCAATATGGAATCGATGGTGCCTATGTGCCGCTAGCAGTCGCGCCGGACGATTTCGAACGGGCGCTGGCGGGTCTGCGAGCGGCGGGATTCCGCGGCGTCAACATAACCGTTCCGCATAAGGAACGAGCTTACCGGGCCTGTGACACGCTTGATGCCGACGCCAAACGGATCGGCGCGGTCAACACGATCACATTCGAACCGGACGGCGCCATAAAGGGCAGCAATACCGACGCATTCGGGTTCATCGAGAACATCCGACAGACTGCGAAATGGTCGGGCGGCGTCGCGATGGTACTCGGCGCGGGCGGTGCGGCGCGGGCAATTTGCGTTGCGCTGCTGGACGCCGGGGCGACGGAAATACGTTTGATCAACAGAACACGGGCGCGGGCGGAAAGCCTGGCCAGTCAAATTGGCCCTATAATTAGGGTTTACGACTGGGAAAATAGGTCTAAAGCCGAAGAAAATGCGTCTTTACTGGTCAATACGACAAGTTTGGGTATGACAGGGCAGCCGCCGCTCGATATCGGTCTCGATGCCTTACCGACTTCGGCCATCGTCAATGATATCGTTTATGCACCGCTCGAAACGCCGCTCCTGGCTCAGGCTCGAGAACGTGGCAATGTCGTCGTCGACGGTTTGGGCATGCTGCTGCACCAAGCCCGGCCGGGCTTCGAGTCTTGGTTTGGCGTTGCACCGGCGGTAACGCCGGCCCTCCGACAGTTTGTTTTGGGATCGTAACAAAATTTGGCGTGCGAATTAATATCGCAGGACGAAGGCTCCTAGCGACATGGTTTGCTTGTGACGCTGGGTGCGAATTCGACTATTCTAGCGTTGGCGAACCAAAGGGAACTTCGGCAGCATGCGTGAAATTGTACTCGACACGGAAACTACGGGCCTTGATCCCAAGACCGGCGACCGCGTCATTGAAATTGGTTGCGTCGAGCTCATGAACCACATGCCGACCGGCGAAACCTATCAGCAATACATAAACCCGGAACGCGACATGCCGGCCGAATCTTTCCGGATTCACGGTTTGTCGGAGGCATTCCTGAGCGATTACCCGTTGTTCCCGGAAATTGTCGACGGATTTCTCGATTTCATCGGTGACGACAAACTGGTCATCCATAACGCCGCCTTTGACATCAAATTCCTCAATGCGGAACTAGAGCGGCTCGGTTTCGCGGGGCTGCCCATGACACGGTCGATCGATACGGTGCAGATCGCCCGCACCCGCTATCCCGGCGCGAGCGCCAGCCTGGACGATTTGTGCCGGCGTTTCGGTGTCGATAACACCTCGAGAACCCTGCATGGCGCGTTGCTCGACTCCAGCCTGTTGGCTGAGGTCTATATCGATTTGATCGGCGCGCGCGAGCCGGGATTCGATTTGGCCGCGCAAGTATCAGCGCCGGTCGAGCGGAACAAACGCGGTGAACGGGTGGTGCGCCCGGCCCGGCCGCACGCGGCGAATAAGGCCGAGCTCGACGCCCACGAGGCTCTGGTAACCCGCCTCGACGATCCAGTCTGGCAGAAAGTTTAGCTTGGATCAGATTTAGCCGGACCCACAAACATAGGCTCGGATAAGATCGTGAATCCAATTGATTCCAAGGTTGTAGCGCGAGGGATTCAGCGTAGTTAAGCGATACTGCCCTCTGCGACCGAAGATTTCATGTGTTCCTGATAGAGCTTGTTGAAATCGATCGGACTCAGCAGAAGCGGCGGAAATCCGCCGTCGCGGATCGCATCGGCAATGACCGCGCGGGCGAACGGGAAAAGTTGTCGCGGCACTTCGATCATCAATGCCTGCCGCGTCACGTCCGGCGTCGCGCCTTTAACCTGACAGACACCGGCATAGGTCAGCTCGGCAACGAATACCCGCTCGCCATCCACGTCGGCGTTGATTTCGATCGACAGTTCTACTTCGTGCAGGTCTTCGCCAAGCTCGTTCGCCGCGACGTTGAAATTCGCGTTCACGTCGGGTTGTTTCATCTGGCTCATGAAGATTTTCGGCGACGCCGGGCTCTCGAAAGAGAGATCTTTCACATATTGCTGTGCAATTCCCAGCGAAGCCGTCCCCGGCGCGGCGGCGCCCTCGCTGTTACTCGTATCGGACATGCCGGATTTCCTTTCGAATAGGCCGAGTTTTCAAGAGCGGCTGGCTAACATACATCCGTATCGGACACAACCGTACCCCCGCCCGGATGGTCGGCGGTGGGATCGAACCGCAAGATGGAACAGTTTCCGACCCGGTGACCCGTTAGCGTTCGAATGAACCCCCAATGGGAGACTACGACGGTGCCGCGCCAATCGTGACTGTCATGCATTCGGGTCCTGAACGCCCGTCCACGAACGTCCAGCGCGTCCTCGCTCTCTTCCATCGTGGGCCACCAGTTCTCTTCGATGTGGTCGAGTTGCAAATGCGGCCAATCGGATTCCAAGGCAGAACGCTGCGTCCCGATATCGCAAGTGAACGCCGCCCGCTCCCCAATGTGCGGATCGACGGTAAGCTCCAGGCCCAACGCCTCGCCGATTATCGTGGCGGTCTGAAGCGCGCGCGTATACGGGCTCGTCAGCACGCGCCGGAAATCGAGATTTCGCAAGGATTCCGCAGCGGCCTGCGCCTGACGGTGGCCCAGTTCGGTCAATTTGGGATCGCGAATACCCGGATCCACGCGCGTCTTGCCATAGACGACGTTGAATTCTGACTGACCATGCCGAACCAGGATCATGGCCGTTTTTGCCACGGGCTATCCGGATTTGGCGGCCCTGACGACTGATCCAGTTCCCGCGGCGTCTCGCGCGCCTCGTATTCGCCGTCGATCACCTTATCGTCCCGGTTCATCGGTTGCCCGTTAACCCAGACATTCGGCCCGCCACGGCGCGTCATGGCGCGCTTGATCAGGTGCGCGATCAATTGCCGTACATACGGCACAAAAAGCGCAAAACCGACCGCGTCGGTGAGAAACCCAGGAGTGAGAAGCAAGGCGCCCGCCGCAACGAGACAAAGTCCCGCGAAAACTTCGTTGATCGGGAAAACGCCTTGTTGCAGGCTCGCGGCGGCACGGGACCAGGTGGTCAGCCCCTGCCAACGCAGCAAACCTGTACCGATGAACGCCGTGAGTATGACGGCGCCCAAGGTAGGCCACAGCCCGAAGCGCTCGCCGGCTTCGATGAATATGGCGATTTCGGCGATCGGTGTCGCGATGAACGCGATGAGAAGAATAAGGCCCATGCTTGCTCTTTTGCGGGAGAACGCCTATCTAAATCATGGATGCGCGGGTTTCCGGGCGTTGAAAACAATTCCCTGCGGGTGTCGCGCCGTCCTTTGTGTTAAGGTAAGGTTCCTGACCTCTCCAGGCAACCGCGCCCGTTTCGGCCGACCCTGATCGAGTGCAATACGCGACTGACGGAGCTTAAGTGTAGATGAGCGGCGGATTCGGCATATTCGATATTATATTATTCGCGATGCTGGCGGCGTTTCTCGTCTATAGATTGAGAAGCGTTCTCGGCAAACGGACTGGGCACGAACAACGCCGCCCTGATCCCTTCGCGTCGCCCGACGGCGCAGGGGAATCCGGCAACGACAATGTCATTTCGCTACCCGACCACGCGCCGGAAATGGACGAGCCCGATCTTGAACCGGACTCGCCGCTGTCGGCCGGTCTGACACAATTGAAGATCGCCGATCCGTCATTCGAGGTCGGACCCTTCCTACAGGGCGCACAGGGCGCGTTTGAGATGATTATCGACGCCTATGCGACGGGCGACGGTAAAACGCTCAATACCTTGCTGTCCGCCGAGGTGTATGAAAAATTCGCCGGTGCCATCCGTTCTCGCGAACTGGCAAACAATAGCCAGGAATCGACATTGGCCGGCATAGAAGATGCCGAGTTGCTTGAAGTCGAAATGCAGGACAGCGAAGCTCACGTCACCGTCAAATTCGTCAGCGAACAGATCAACGCCACGATCGACGAAAATGGCGAAGTGGTCGACGGCGACCGCAACACGGTCGTGACGGTCACGGATATTTGGACTTTTGTGCGCGATACGCAGTCGTCCAATCCGAATTGGAAGCTGACCGCCACCCGCAGCCCCTCCTGAGACCCAATCGATGAGATTGCTGCCGATATGCCGCCGCGGGGTGGTCGTATCGCTTTTGCTATTGCTGTTATGGGGTTGCGATAAGCCGTCAAATAAGGCGGCATTCACCTTGAACGCCGTGACATTCGCGGCTTTGCCGGGGTGGCAAACCGACCGGCAAAGCGAAGCGCTCGCCGCGTTCGGCCGATCCTGCAGAAAACCGCTATCGTCGTCGTTGGCGGTTCTGGTCAAGGCGGCTGATTGGGACGGCCCCTGTGCGGCGGCTGAAACGGTCGCCAACAACGATGATATGTCGGCTCGTAACTTTTTTGAAACTTGGTTCAAACCGTTCGCGGTGTCCGGGAAGTCGGGCGCGGAGGGTTTGTTCACCGGCTATTTCGAAGCGGAGTTGCGCGGCTCGCGACTACCCGACGGACGCTTTAAGCACCCGATCTATCGCCTGCCGGACGATCATGTTTCGGTCGATCTATCGCGGTTCGACCCTAAACTCGCCGGCCGGCATATTGTCGGGCGCGTCGAGGGCGGCAAAATGCGTCCCTATCATCCGCGCGGCGCAATCGAGAAAGGCGCTCTTGCGCAACGCGGCCTGGAACTATTTTGGATCGACGATGCGATCGATGCGTTCGTCCTTCATGTGCAAGGGTCGGGTCGGGTCATCCTGCCGGACGGCACGGTCGTCCGTGTCGGCTTCGCGGGCCATAACGGACTGCCCTACCGTTCCATTGGCCGCGCTTTGATCGAACGCGGCGCGTTGCGCCGCGGCGGCGCGAATTGGGACGATATCCGGGGTTGGATTGAGGCAAATCCTGACGAAGCGGCTTCATTGCTCGCCGTAAACCGCCGCTTCATTTTCTTCCGCGAACTCGATGGCGACGGTCCGTTCGGTGCCGCGGGCGTTGCGCTAACGCCGCGGCGTAGCCTGGCTGTCGACCGACGGTTCGTTCCCTATGGTGTACCCGTTTGGCTCGACACTTCTTGGCCAAACGATCTGGACGTGCCGTTGCGCCGGTTGATGGTCGCACAGGATACCGGGGCGGCGATCCGCGGCGCGGTGCGCGGCGACTTCTTTTGGGGTTATGGACCGAAGGCGTTGGCCTTCGCCGGGAAAATGAAGAGTCGCGGCCGCTATTATCTGCTATTACCGCGCGATGCGGCCGCGCGCCGCGTCGGCAGTTAGCTCGGGGTAGAAATGTCGGAGTCGCGTCCGCAAGTTGCTTTATTCGTGACCTGTCTGGTCGATCTGTTTCGGCCGGTCGTCGGTTTCGCCGCGGTGGCGCTGTTGGAACGCGCGGGCTGCACGGTTTCGGTTCCTGCCGCGCAAACCTGCTGCGGCCAGCCCGCCTTTAACAGCGGCGACCGCGCCGATACCAAAGCGATCGCGGCACAAACTATCGAGGCGTTCGAAGGGTATGACTATGTCGTTGCGCCCTCGGGCTCGTGCGGCGGCATGATCGCGAAGCACTACGAGGAATTGTTCGACGATGATCCGGCGTTGGCCGCCCGGGCCCGCGATCTCGCTGGCCGGACGCACGAACTGATTTCCTTCCTGGTCGATGTGCGCGGCATGACCGATGCAGCGGCGGCGTATGACGGTGTGGTGACGTATCACGATTCCTGTTCCGGCCTGCGCGAGCTTGGCGTGAAGCAGCAACCGCGCGCCTTGCTGTCCGCTGTCGAAGGCCTGCAATTGAACGAACTGCCGGGCGCTGAAATCTGCTGCGGCTTCGGCGGCACCTTCTGCGTCAAATATCCGGACATCTCCAACAACATGGTCGGCGACAAGACGGCGGATATCGAATCGACCGGTGCCGATACGGTCCTGGCTGGCGACCTCGGCTGCCTGATGAATATGGCCGGCAAGCTGTCGCGCGATGGTTCTAAGGTCCGCGTCCGGCACGTGGCGGAAATCCTGGCCGGCATGACGGACGAACCGCCGATCGGCGCGGGGACGGCGGAATGAAATCGACATCGCCCCAGTTCAAGGAAAATGCTCGGGCCGCGCTCGCCAACGATACGCTGCAGGCTGCGCTGAACAAGATGGAAAGCGGCTTCGTCGTCAACCGTGCCGCCGCCGCCGCGCGCCTGCCGGAGTTCGAGGCGTTGCGCGACCAGGGCCGCGACATCAAGAACCACACGTTGGACCATATCGATTTCTACCTGGAAGCCTTCGAAGCGAAGGTGCGGGAGGCCGGCGGCCATGTGCATTGGGCGGCGACCGCGGAAGACGCGCGCCGGATTATCCTCGAGATATGCCGCTCGGTCGACGCCAAGACAGTGACCAAGGGCAAGTCGATGATCGCCGAGGAGATCGGCCTCAACGACTTCTTCGAAGCGAACGATATCCAGCCGGTCGAGACCGACCTCGGCGAATACATCATCCAGTTGCGCAACGAGACCCCGAGCCACATCATCGCGCCCGCTATTCACGTATTGAAGGAGGAGGTGGCCGAGACCTTCCATGAGGCGCATAGCCATCTCGATCCAGCCCGCTCGCTGGAGGAACCGCGCGCCCTGCTGGACGAGGCGCGGGCCGAGCTGCGGCAGAAATTCATCGATGCCGATGTCGGTATTACCGGCGCGAATTTCCTGATCGCCGAGACCGGTTCCAGCGTCATCGTCACCAACGAGGGCAATGGCGACCTGACCCAGACCCTGCCGAAGATCCACATCGCCGTTGCCAGCCTGGAGAAGGTGGTGCCGACCCTTGAGGACGCGACGGTCCTGCTGCGCCTGCTGGCGCGTTCCGCGACCGGACAGGAGTTCTCCAGCTACACGACCTTCTCAACCGGCCCGCGACGGCCGGAGGATCCGGACGGGCCGGAGCAGTACCACGTGGTGCTGCTCGACAATGGCCGGTCCAGCATGCTCGGCACCGAAACGCAGGAGGCGCTGCGCTGCATCCGCTGCGGCGCCTGCATGAACCATTGCCCGGTCTACGGTTCGATCGGCGGACATGCGTATGGCTGGGTTTATCCCGGTCCAATCGGCTCGGTCCTGACGCCGAGTTTCATCGGTGTCGAGGACGGTCGCCATCTACCAAACGCCTCGACCTTCTGCGGCCGCTGCGAGGCCGTGTGTCCGATGCGCATCCCGCTGCCGAAGATGATGCGGCATTTCCGCGAGCAGGTGTTCGAACAAAAGCTGTCGCCGGCGACGGAGCGGATGGGGCTCGGCCTCTGGGCCTTCTTCGCGCGGCGTCCGGCGCTGTACCGCTGGGCCACCGGATTGGGTATTGGCCTGTTGGCGGTGTTGGGGCGGCGGCGTGGCCGCTTCCGCGCCCTGCCCTTCGCCGGCGGCTGGACCCAATACCGCGATCTGCCCGCGCCGCATGGCAAATCCTTTCAGCAGCAGTGGACTGCAAAAGGCGGCCGCCGGGCGCGTGAGAAATGAGCGGCCGCGACGCAATACTCGGCCAGATACGGCAGGCGCTTGGCCGCGGACCGCTTGAAGG
>Ga0315338_1004476_pt1 | contig 10987 bp, 6 predicted proteins | sample ASW8metaG_FD_204518 | JGI IMG/M metagenome (GOLD analysis project Ga0315338, IMG submission 204518) | Ammonia-oxidizing marine archaeal communities from Monterey Bay, California, United States - ASW #8 | ecosystem: Environmental > Aquatic > Marine > Coastal | place: USA: California | collected...
GTCATGACGTTCGACTCAGCGGTTCCCCCCGGCGACATCGCCTCGATGTGGGACGACCACAAGTTCAACACCAAGCTCGTCAACCCCAACAACAAGCGCCGTTTCGAGATCATCGTCGTCGGCTCTGGTCTGGCCGGCGCCTCGGCGGCCGCCACGTTGTCCGAGCTCGGATACAAGGTGAAGTGCTTCACCTTCCACGACAGCCCCCGCCGCGCCCACTCGATCGCAGCCCAGGGCGGTATCAACGCAGCCAAGAACTACAAGAACGACGGCGACTCGGTTCACCGTCTCTTCTACGACACCGTGAAAGGTGGCGACTACCGCAGTCGAGAGGCCAACGTCCACCGCCTGGCAGAGGTGTCCGTCGACATCATCGATCAGTGCGCAGCACAGGGCGTGCCATTCGCACGCGAGTACGGCGGCCTCCTCGACAACCGTTCGTTCGGCGGCGCCCAGGTGAGTCGCACGTTCTACGCCCGCGGCCAGACCGGTCAGCAGCTGCTGATCGGCGCGTATCAGGCACTGTCGCGTCAGATCGCTGAAGGCAATGTCGAGATGCACACCCGCAAGGAGATGCTCGACGTCGTCGTCAAGGACGGTCGGGCACGCGGCATCGTGACCCGCGACCTCATCACCGGCGAGATCGAAGCGCACACGTCGCACTCTGTCGTGCTGGCCACCGGCGGATACGGCAACGTCTACTACCTGTCAACGAACGCGATGGCGTGCAACGTCACCGCAGCCTGGAGGGCCCACAAGCGTGGCGCCTACTTCGCCAACCCCTGCTACACGCAGATCCACCCGACGTGCATCCCGGCCAGCGACGAGTTCCAGTCGAAGCTGACACTCATGTCCGAGTCGCTTCGCAACGACGGCCGGATCTGGGTGCCGAAGGATCGCGACGAGACACGAGCGGCGGCCGACATACCTGAAGCCGATCGCGACTACTACCTCGAGCGGAAGTACCCGGCGTTCGGCAACCTCGTTCCGCGCGACGTGGCCTCTCGCAACGCGAAGACGGTCGTCGACGAAGGCAAAGGCGTCGGCCCCCTGAAGAACGGCGTCTACCTCGACTTCGCCCTGGCCATCGGCCGCGACGGCGTCGAGACCATCAAGGAGAAATACGGGAACCTCTTCGACATGTACGAACGCATCACCGGCGAGAACCCGTACGAGTCGCCGATGCGTATCTACCCCGCAACGCATTACACGATGGGTGGGCTGTGGGTCGACTACAACCTCCAGACCTCCATCCCCGGTTGCTATGCCCTCGGAGAGGCCAACTTCTCCGACCACGGCGCCAACCGACTGGGCGCCTCGGCACTCATGCAAGGGCTGGCCGATGGCTACTTCGTGTTGCCATACACAATCGGCGCCGACCTCGGCGATCGACTTGGCGAGCCGCTCGTACCCACAGACGACGAGGCATTCACCAGCTCGATCAACGAAGTCAAGGCCCAGAACCAAGCGTGGCTCGATGTGAACGGCACGAAGTCGGTCGACTACTTCCATCGCGAGCTCGGAAAGCTCGTTTGGGACTACGTCGGCATGGAACGCACGAAGACAGGCCTCGAGAAGGCGCTGTCCGAGATTCCTGCGCTCCGTGAGGAGTTCGAGAAGGACGTCCGTGTTCTCGGATCCGGCGACAACCTCAACTCCAGCCTCGAGAAGGTCGGCCGCGTCGCAGACTTCTTCGAGCTCGGCGAGCTGATGGCTCGCGACGCGCTGGAGCGCGAAGAGAGCTGTGGCGGTCACTTCAGGGCAGAGCACCAGACAGACGAAGGTGAAGCCCAGCGCGACGACGAGAACTTCGCTCACGTCGCCGCGTGGGAATGGAACGGCAAAGGCCAAACCCAGACGAGGCACAAAGAGGAGCTCGTGTTCGACAACGTCGCGCTGACCCAGAGGAGCTACAAGTGAGCACCACACTCAACCTGAAGCTCAAGATCTGGCGCCAGGAAGGCCCCGATTCGCCTGGCAAGTTCCACGAGTTCGCGGCAAACGACATCAGCGAGGACATGTCGTTCCTCGAGATGCTCGATGTCATCAACGAGCAGCTCAACGAGCAAGGCGTTGCGCCCATCGAATTCGACCACGACTGCCGAGAAGGCATCTGTGGCACGTGTGGCGTGATGATCAACGGCCAGGCCCACGGTCCAGAGAAAGCGACCACGACCTGCCAGCTCCACATGCGCAAGTTCACAGACGGCGACGAAATCGTCATCGAGCCGTGGCGAGCCAACGGCTTCCCGATCGTGCGCGACCTCGTCGTCGATCGGAGTGCGTTCGACACCATCGTGCAGGCCGGTGGCTACATCAGCGTCAACACCGGCGCGGCGCCTGACGCCAACCTGATGTTGATTCCGAAGGATGCTGCCGACGCAGCGATGGACGCTGCAGAATGCATCGGCTGTGGAGCCTGCGTCGCGGCCTGCCCGAACAGCGCAGCGCAGCTGTTCACATCCGCGAAGATCCAGCATCTCAACCTCGTGCCACAGGGCCAGTCAGAGCGCTGGCGCCGGACCGAGAACATGGTCGAGACCATGGAGGACTTCTTCGGATCGTGCACCAACCATGGCGAATGCCATGAGGCGTGCCCGAAAGAGATCAGCCTCGACTACATCGCGTACATGAACCGCGACTATCTCAAGTCGAAGCTGAAGAACCGCAAGCTCGCCGGTCAGGGCTGAGGCTCACATGGCGGCTGGAGGAAGCACCAAGGCAATCGTCGCCGCGTTCTTCGCGAACCTCGGCATCGCCATCGCGAAGTTGATCGGGTTCTTCGTGACCGGATCAGCCTCGATGCTCGCAGAGAGCATTCACAGCGGCGCGGACACGACCAACCAGGCGCTACTGCTCCTCGGCGGCAAACGCGCTGTCAGGGAAGCGTCGTCCACGCACCAGTTCGGCTACGGCCGCGAACGCTATTTCTGGTCGTTCGTCGTGGCACTTGTGCTCTTCTCACTCGGTGGCCTGTTCGCGATCTACGAGGGCATCGACAAGATCAGGCATCCGCACGAGATCAGCTCGCTCAACGTCGCCATCATCATCCTGGTGTTCGGCATCTTCCTCGAAGGCGGCTCGCTCAGAACGGCCTACATCGAGAGCAAACGGGTCAAGCGCGCCGACCAGTCATGGTGGGATTTCATCAGAGACGCCAGGATGCCGGAGCTACCGGTGGTGTTGCTCGAGGACATCGGCGCAATGTTCGGCCTGTTCATCGCCCTCGGCGCCGTCATCACCGCATCGGTCACTGACAACCCCGTGTGGGACGGCTGGGGAACCCTCATCATCGGGATCCTGCTCTTCGCCATAGCCATCGTTCTCGCCAAGGAGATGAAGAGCCTCCTCATCGGCGAAGGCATCATCGAACCGAGCCAAGTCGCAGCCCTCGACGTGTTCGAGCAGCACCCCGATGTCGTCGAGCTGAAAGAGATCAGAAGCCAGCACATGGGCCCAGACACGGTGCTGATCGGAGCAAACCTCACCTTCCGGCCAGAGCTCACGCAACACGAAGTGGCAGTCGCCATCGACGCCATCGAAGACGAGCTCAGGGCGAAGCTTCCGTACCAGCTGATGATCTACCTCGAACCCGATCTGCACGGCTCAGACGGCGCCTGAGCTCGCAAAAAGTTCCGTTCGCAACAGAACTTCTCACCTGCAAAGCTGTCCGCCGAGAGGAGTAGCAGCCCGCGATGCAACCGGTGGTCACCACAGAAGGCCTGACGAAGAAATTCGGCAGGACCAAAGCCGTGCTCGATCTCGACCTCACCCTCGAGCCGGGCGAGTATCTCGCGCTCGTCGGTCGCCCAGATTCGGGCAAGAGCACCATTCTGCATCTCCTCCTCGACCTGGTGCACCCCACCTCGGGACGGGCACGCGTCGTCGGATTCGAGACGACAAAGGCCGCGTATCAGATTCACCGAAGCGTCGGCTGGGTGCCGGCGCACGTCGTGCCGCCACGTAGGGTCACGATCGAGGGTTGGCTCGACAGGACCCGCAGCTATCGCCGATCTGAGATCGACGGCTCACTCCGAACCAGGGTGATCCCACAGCTCGATGCGGCACTCACCGACAACCTCTCGGAGCTCTCGCAGGCCGAACTCGGGCTCGTCGCCCTCGTCGGCGCCCTGCAGAAAGAGCCAGAGTTGCTGCTGCTCGACGAAGCGATCATCGGCATGCGAGCGCACGAAGATCTTCTCGAAGAACTGGTCGGCGAATACCGGTCGCACGGCGGAACAGTGCTGATGACCAGTCGCGATCTCGCCAAGGCAGGCGCCATGGCCGATCATGTCGGCCTCCTCGACTCCGGGGACCTCATAGCCAGGGGAACCATCGACGAGCTGCGCCAACTGGGACGTCAGCGCCTCGAGATCGTGTTCGAATCGGACCCACGCGAAGACATCTTCGAGGCAAGTCCATCAGTGGTCGGCGCAGTTGTGCAGGGCAACGTTGCGCGAGTCCTCGTCCACGGCAAGACCGAGCCCGTCGTCGAGATCGCCAGGCTGAACGGCGCGAAAGAAATCATCCTTCACGAGTCGGGGGTCGACGAACTCGTCGCCGACCTCAGGAACCTCGGGGTTGCTTCATGAAGGTGAAATCGGTGAGGGGCCCCGTCGCCAAGCACTACTTCAGGGACAACCAAGTCCACGCCGCCATCGCCGGCACGGTGCTCATGCTGGCCGCTGCGGCCGTGGTCGCGCTCGCTCCGTCGTTGCGTGGACGCGCCGGAGCACCAACGCTCGCCGAACGCATGCCCGACGGACTCGCCGCACTTCTCGGCGTTGGGCCTGGCGTGTCGTTCGACACCGCGGCAGGTCACACCGACGCGTGGTTCCTGTCGCTCGCGGCCCCGCTCGTGCTGTGTGCGTTGGCGCTTCCCGCAGCCGTACGCGCCATCGCCGGCTGCGAAGCCACCGGAGAGATGGAATGGCTCGCGGCGCAACCAATTGAGCGTGCCCAAGTCGTTGTCGAACGCTTCGTCGCCGTCGTGCTCGTCACAGCCCAGGCGGCAGTCCCCGCCACGATCATGCTCGTTCTCGGCGGAGGCATCGGCGAGCTCGAGCTCGCTCCTGGACTCGTTGCGTGGTCAATGATCCGCGTTGTCGTGCTGGTGTCATTGCTGGCAGCAATCGTCATGATGGTGTCAGCTCTGACTGGCTCGCTCGACATGTCGGTCGGCGTCGCCATCGCAGCACCGATCGTTGCGTTCGGACTGATCCTCGGCGGCGAATCGAGCGCACGACTCAGCCCGGTTCGCTGGGTGCTCGGTGAGACTCCGGCAGCTGACGGCGGCACCACCATCGGCGTACTGATGGCCGTGACGATCCTGGCGGCGTGCATGCTGATCGGATCCGCAGGATTCCAGCGAAGAGACATCATTCTCTGACCGCACCGCCGAGCTACATCAGCTCTGGCGCTGAGCCCACCATTCGTCGAGACGTCGCAACACCTCGTCGTCGCCGAGCTCGCCCGTTTCTCGCTTGAGCTCGAGCAGAAACTTCATCGCCGCTCCGACATCAGGCCCCGGACCGATGCCGAGATGCTCCATCACCGCAGCTCCATCGACCTCGGGTCGTTCAGACCGCCTGGCGTCTTCCCTGGCGAGTGCTCCGATTCTCGATTCGAGATGGTCGAGGGCCTCGTGCAGTGCCAGCACCCGCTTGGGGTTCCGCGACGTGCAATCGCTTCTGACGAGCGCGTTCAGGTCGCCGAGCAATGGTCCGGCGTCCCTCGCATATCGCCGCACAGCCGCGTCGGTCCAGCCGTTCGTGTAGCCCTTGAACCTGCCGCTCAGAAAGACCAGCTGCGAAACCTCGCGCACGATTGGCTTGTCGTACCCGAGCTCACGCATCCGCGGGCGGGTCATCTTCGCTCCAACGGCTTCGTGATGATGAAAGGTCACACCGGCAGCGTCGATCTTTCGAGTCGCAGGCTTGCCGACGTCATGAAAAAGGGCAGCCAGTCGGACACGCTCACGAGGCGGAGCTTGCGAGGTGACCGCAATGGTGTGGCTCAACACGTCCTTGTGACGATGAATCGGATCCTGCTCGAGGCGAAGCTGCGGCAGCTCGGGGAGGTGCTCGTCTGCCCATCCCGAGTCGACGAGTTGCCACAGGCCATCGCTCGGATCGTCTCTCACCAGAACCTCTGAGAGCGCTTCGGCTGGAGAAATGACAGTCATGAGATCCGGGGTGAAGTGACCGCGACAGGGTCGCGATAGGGTCGACGGTTGGGTCGCAAAACCCTATCTGGGTGGGTGCGCAAGCTGCCGTTTACAGCCTTTCAACGCCCCACATCTTTCCGTTCACCGCCGTCACGAGGGATCCGTTGGCCGATTCGTTCGTCCATCTCCACACGCACACCGAGTTCTCGATGCTCGATGGGGCTGCACGAGTGCCCGACGCCGTCGCGGCGGCAGTTGCCGACGGCCAACCGGCGCTCGGTATCACCGACCACGGCAACATGTATGGCGTCCTCGACTTCTATCGAGCGTGCAAGGACAACGGGATCAACCCGGTCATCGGCACAGAGGCCTACATGGCCGGCGAGTCTCGCCACGAGCGGCCGCGGCGCCGCGGTCGCAAACTCGACGACTCGGGTGGAGACACCGACGACGGTCACAAGCTCTACTACCACCTGACCCTGCTCGCAGAGAACGACGCCGGCTATCGCAACCTGCTGAAGCTGTCGAGCCTCGCTTTCCTCGAGGGCTACTACTACAAGCCCCGGATGGATTGGGAGCTGTTCGAACGCAACTCCGAAGGCCTCATCGCCACGACAGGCTGCCTTGGCAGCGTCGTGCAGCAGGCACTGCTCCAGGGCAACTTCGACGAGGCGCTGAAGCGGGCGGGCCGTCTGCAGGACATCTTCGGCAAGGACAACCTGTTCGTCGAGATGCAGGATCACGAGATCCCAGAACAGCGACGCTGCAACCCCCAACTCCTCGAGATCGCCAAGCGACTCCAAGCCCCTCTGCTCGCCACCAACGACCTCCACTACACAACGCAGGCCGACGCCGTTTCACACGACGCGCTGCTCTGCGTGCAAACGCAGTCGTTGATGAGCGACCCGGATCGCTTCAAGTTCCACGGCGACCAGCACTACCTGAAGTCTTCAGCCGAGATGCGAAGGCTGTTCTCCGAGATCCCCGAATCGTGCGACAACTCGCTGTGGATCGCAGAGCGAGCCGACGTCAACATCGAGTTCGGCAACCCAGAGCTTCCCGACTTCCCCATCCCCGCAGAGTTCGACGGCGACGATGCCTACCTCAAGCACCTCACATTCGAGGGCGCACGGAAACGATGGGGCGACAACCTCTCCGAGGAGATCGTCGAGCGGCTCGCGTACGAGCTTCGAGTCATTTCCGACATGGGGTTCTCTGCGTACTTCCTGATCACGTGGGACCTCATCCGCCACGCGCGCGATGTCGGCATTCGTGTCGGTCCTGGCCGCGGTTCTGCTGCCGGGTGTGCCGTCGCCTATTCGTTGTGGATCACCGATCTCGACCCGATCAAGTACGACTTGCTCTTCGAGCGTTTCCTCAACCCGGGCCGGATCTCGATGCCAGACATCGACATGGACTTCGACGATCGACGTCGAGACGAGATGATCCGATACACCGCCGACATGTACGGCCGCGAACACACCGCGCAGATCATCACGTTCTCGACCATCAAGGCCAGGGCGGCCGTCCGCGACGCAGCGAGGGTGCTCGGCTACCCGTACTCCGTCGGCGACAAGGTCGCCAAAGCCATGCCTCCTCTGGTGATGGGCCGTGACACGCCGCTCTATGCGTGCATGGAAAAGCACGACAAGTTCGAGGATGGCTACAAAGCCGCAGCAGAGCTACGTGGCATGTACGAGACCGACCCCGACGTGTCGGCTGTCGTCGATGTGGCGAAGGGTCTCGAAGGCCTCAGGCGCGGCGATTCGATTCACGCAGCCGCGGTGGTCATCACCCGCAACCCGCTCACCGACTACCTGCCGATTCAGCGGAAGCCGGCAGCTGGTGTTGCTCCAGAGGACGCACCTGTCGTCACGCAGTACGAGATGAACGGCGTCGAGTCGCTCGGCCTGTTGAAGATGGACTTCCTCGGGCTGCGCAACCTGTCGATCATCGATGATGCCCTCGATCTCATCCGCGAGGTACACGGCGTCGAAGTCGACATCGACAACGTCAATCTCGACGATGAGACCACCTACGACCTCCTCAGGCGAGGCGACAGCATCGGCGTCTTCCAGCTCGAGTCGAGCCCGATGCGAGCGCTCATGCGTTCATTGGCGCCAACCGGATTCGACGACGTCGCTGCACTTGTTGCGCTGTACCGGCCAGGTCCGATGGCCGCCAACATGCACAACGACTACGCCGACCGCAAGAACGGTCGCAAAGACATCACGCTTCTCCACGACGACCTCGAAGAGATCCTCGGCGACACCTACGGGCTGATGATCTACCAGGAGGCGATGATGCGTGTCGCCCAGAAGATCGCCGGCTACTCACTCGAAGAAGCCGACAACCTCCGTAAAGCGTGTGGCAAGAAGAACCGCGAGCTGATTGCTCAGCACCGGGTGCAGTTCGTCGAAGGCACCGCCAACAATGGCTACGACGCCCATCTCGGAACGGCGCTGTTCGACATCATCGAGCCCTTCGCCGACTACGCCTTCAACAAGAGCCACGCGTTCGGGTACGGCCTCATCAGCTACCAGACCGCCTATCTCAAGGCGAACTACCCGGTCGAGTACATGGCGGCTCTGCTCACCAGCGCCAAGTCGAATCTCGACCGTGCAGCCATCCTGCTCAACGACTGCCGTCAACTCGGCATCACCGTCGAGGTGCCGAACGTCAACCGATCGGACGTCGACTTCACGTCACAGGAGACGGCTATCCCCTTCGGGCTGTCGGCGGTTCGAAACGTCGGCGAAGGCATCGTCCAGCCGATCGTCGACGAACGCAAAGAAAACGGTCCCTTCGACGACTTCTACGACTTCTGCGAACGTGTGCCCCTGTCGGTACTGAACAAACGCAGCATGGAGTCGCTCATCAAAGCCGGCGCGTTCGACGCACTCGATCACCCACGCCAAGGCTTGCTGCTGGTGCAGGAGCAGATCATCGATCAGGTCGTCGCCCGCCGCAAAGAGGCCGACATGGGCATTCAAACGCTGTTCGGTGAGCTCGACGAATCGGCGGGCGCTGGCGGTTTCAGTGAGACAATCCGCATCGAAGAGATCGAGTTCGATCAGCGCGTGAAGCTCTCGCTCGAGAAGGAGATGCTCGGTCTCTACGTGTCGAGTCATCCACTGATGGGCGCCGAGGCTTCGCTGAAACGCAAGACCGACACCACCATCACAGCGCTTCTCGAGAACGGCAACCCGGTCAGCGGCCACGGTGAAGAACGCGGTCGCGACCCCATCGTCGTCATTGGCGGCGTGGTCACAGCTCTGCAGCGCAAGTACACGCGCAACGGCGATCTGATGGCAGTGTTCACGCTCGAGGATCTCCAGAGCCAGATCGAGGTGATGGTCTTCCCACGGACCATGACCGAGCACGGCCACAAGCTCGACGATGACGCCGTCGTCATCTTGAAGGGCAGGCTCGATTCACGCGACGACGAGGCCAAGTTCATCGCCATGTCGTTCGATGTGTTCGAACCCATCACCGAAGCGCCACCGCTACGCATCCAGCTCTCGGCGAACGCCGTGTCGGACGATCTCGTTTCCGAGCTCAGGGGTGTGCTGCAGCGCCACCCCGGCGAGAGCGAAGTGTTCATCCACTTCGACCGTCAGGTCGTCCGTCTGCCCGATGACTTCCGGGTCGACGCCGCCAACGGCCTCGCCGGAGAACTCCGCGCCATGCTCGGCGCCGAAGCCCTGATGTTCAGCTGACAAGCGGAGGTCCAGAACGACCTCCAGGGCACTATCGCCCTCCGCGTCCCCCAACGGCGTTCGGGTAATTCGGGCGTGTCGGCGGCGTCGCTTGGGTACCCTCGATTCCAATCGAAGAAGGGGCCCGTTCGTATGTGGCTCTGCCAACCAAGGAGACACAGGTCATGAGTTCAGCTATCAACGTGGTGCTACCCGACGGAAGCGAGCGACAGCTCCCCGCAGGCGCAACCGGAACCGACCTGGCTGTGTCGCTTGGCAAGAGGGCAGCAAAGGACGCTGTGGTCGCGGTCGTCGACGACGTCCAGGTCGACCTCGGTCGTGAGCTTGCCGATGGCGCAAAGGTGAGTTTGATCTTTGCCGACTCTGACGACGGCCTCGAGGTGCTCCGCCACGGCACAGCGCACGTGCTCGCCCAGGCGGTGCTGAGCCTGTACCCAGACGCGACATTTTCGATCGGGCCTCCGATCGAAGACGGCTTCTATTACGACTTCGACCTCCACGGCGACACGTTCAACGACGAAGACTTGAAGCGCATCGAGAACAAGATGCGCGAGATCGTCGGCCGCAAACAGCCGTTCATCCGCGCCGAGGTCGACAGAGCCGAGGCCGATCAGCTGTTCGCCGACCACCCATACAAGCTCGAGATTCTCGACGGAGAGGCCGACGACCCGAATTCTGGTCCTGAAGGCGGCGTCATCACCACGTACCGCAACACCGACGAGTTCGTCGACCTGTGCCGCGGACCGCACGTTCCGAACACCGGCTACCTCGGCCAGTTCAAGCTCATGCGAGTCGCTGGGGCCTATTGGCGTGGCGACGAGAAGCGCCAGATGCTCCAGCGCATCTACGGCACTGCATGGGCGTCCAAGAAGGACCTCGAAGCCCACCTCGCGCGTCTCGAAGAGGCAGCTCAGCGCGACCACAGAAAGCTCGCTCAGGAACTCGATCTCCTGAGCTTCCCGAACGAACTCGGCGGCGGCCTCGCTGTCTGGCATCCAAAGGGTGCAGCTGTTCGCAAGCTCATCGAGGACTACAGCCGTCAGCGCCACGAGGAAGGCGGCTACGAGTTCGCCTACACGCCCCACATCGCGCACGAGCGGCT
>Ga0315338_1004478_pt1 | contig 10986 bp, 8 predicted proteins | sample ASW8metaG_FD_204518 | JGI IMG/M metagenome (GOLD analysis project Ga0315338, IMG submission 204518) | Ammonia-oxidizing marine archaeal communities from Monterey Bay, California, United States - ASW #8 | ecosystem: Environmental > Aquatic > Marine > Coastal | place: USA: California | collected...
AGAGCATTTTTTTGGCCTTGGCGTAAGCAGTTATGCTGCTCTAAACGATGCAGGTGAGATGGTTTTTGTAGCAAGCTCTGGAATAAGCCACCAATTTCCTAGTGATACTGGCGTATGGTCAAACCAGGGTGGCTCCTTTGAACTCGTTGCAGGTCTCGAAGCATCTGCGCCTGGTACAAGTGCAAATTTCGACGTTTTTGCAAACACAACACCTGCCATCAACAACTCCGGCCAAACAGCTTTCTCTGCCTATCTCTCGGGAGCAGGCGTGGATAGCAGTAACGACTTCGGTCTGTGGTCAGAGGGTAGTGGATCTCTAGAGTTAGTAGCCAGAAAAGGCAACCCTGCACCCGAAACAAGTGCCTCTTTCCTATGGATTGCAGATTATGATCCGTTACTAAATGATTTAGGTCAGACTGCCTTCGCTGCGAGCCTCACGGGCTCAGGAGTAGATAGCAGTAACGATGCGGGAATTTGGTCCGGTGGCAGTGGAAATCTAAGGTTGGTTATGAGGGAAGGAAATTTGGCGCCAGGCACCGGATACAATTTTCAACTCGATCGACGTGTTAAGCTAGCTCCGACTCTTAACAATTTGGGACAGGTAGCATTTTCTGCGAGAGTTAGCAGCCCCCAATTTAGCGATGGAATATGGTCTGAAGGTAGCGGATCGCTTGAATTGGTTGCGTTCGAGGGTGATGTAGCACCTGGCACTACAAATAACTTCGGCAATTTGTTGAACAGCACTCCTGCCTTCAACGATGCTGGTCAAACAGCATTTCTTGGTGAAGCTGGCAGCGATCAAGGAATTTGGTCAGAAGGCGGTGGCTCTCTTGCCTTAGTAGCTCTCGAAGGCCAGATGGCACCTGGAACGAATTGGGTCTTCGAAACTTTTGATAAGCCCGTCATTAACAACACAGGCCAAGTTGCTTTTCTGGCAAATGAGCATCAGGCAAATGTAGGAATCTGGGCTCAAAATCTAGCTGGCGAGCTAAAACTAATTGCTAAAAATGGCGACGTCATTGATGTTGACGAGGGACCTGGCACCGACCTCCGGAGCATTAGCTCTTTGGTATTAGAATTTGGATCTATCAATGATGGCAATCGTAGAGGGGGCGGCTTCAGCGATCTCGGACAGATTGCATTTCAAGCGATTTTTACCGATGGGTCGAAAGCAATTTTAGTGTCAGACCGCGTTGCAATACCGGAGCCTACGAATTTGTTTCTTGCTGCAATGGGCGGAATATTTTGTCTAGTTGGCATCCGTTTCCGTGGTGTGTAGGGGTGCTGAGAACTCGCAAGCAGTATGCAGCAATAGCGCACCCATCGCTTGCATCTTCGCTGTCCCTAGAATCTCCCACTCCAAATCAACCAACTGGCCAAAAACCCACAACATCTAAAAACAAAAAACTACTCGCTGCTAACGCTTCGAAGCATCAAGAAACGCCAGCAAATCACGCAGCTCTCGAATGGTAAGCATTTGCTCCAAACCGTTCGGCATGAAAGACATGTTGTGGTCGCTGATCGCCTCGACTTCATCGAGATTAAAACTGCGATTCTGGCCATTGGCATCGCGGATGACTTCGTGGATCCAAGAACGCAGTCGGATGCCGGTAAACGTGCGGCCGTCGTCCAAGACAATGATCGAAGGCCGAAACTCAGGCGACATTTCGCGGCTGGGTTCGAGAATCGATTCCAGGAGGCGTTGACGATTGCTTTGGGCGCCAACTGAACTCAAGTCAGGCCCAACAACATTGCCGCGGCCCGAGTGGCGATGGCAACGAGAACAATTGGCCAACCGAGCATGATGAAAAATCCGACCGCCGGCTGCAGGGTCTGGCGTGCCTGGAACTTTTTCAAGAAGCGCTAACCAACCAGCCGTATCGGTTGGGGCAGGGCGGTTGCTGGTGAGTGACACAGGTTTGAGCAAAGCTGTTACTAAGTCAGTCGAATTGGGCCAGGCAGCAGCAGTTTTATTGAGTTGATCCGTTTGTTTTTGATCAAAGGAGAGACCGCGAAGTGAGCGAAGAGCTTCTTCACGAAGAACTTTTTCTTGGCTATCAGCAAGTTGAAACAAGAGGTCGAGATGCTCTTCTGCAACCGCCGCCAAACCGGCAATGGCTGCGGCCCGAACGGGCGAGGTTTGAGTTTCATTCGTTGCAAGCTTGATAAGAAGCGGAGCACCAGCGGATGGATTGCCTGACAAGACATAAATGGTTTCGAGCGAGAGTTCGGAATCACCAACGGCTAAGAGTTCTTCGAGCAAATCGAGAGTAAGACCGTCGGGGAAGGTAGTCGTCGGTTGCCCTTCTGCTGCCGCAGAGCGAGGCGTAATCGGCAGCAGTCGTAAAGCAAAAGCGCGAAGTTTTGGATCGGCATTCGAGTCGATTATACGACTCAACAACATCGCCGGATTACGTAGACCAGCCTCGGGTTGGCCGGAGAGCGTGTTATGTGTAGCAATTGCGGCCTCGAATAGCGGAAAGGGGAGATCACTTTCGGCGAGGATCGCTTCGACCTGAGGCAGGTATTCAACAAGGCGAGCATCGGCAATCCAGCGGAGAGTTTCGAAACGAACTGGCGGGTGTGAGTCTCTTAAAAAGGCAGCAACCCACGGTTTGTGTGTGAGAGAAGGAGAAGTGCCAAAGTCGTAGCTAGGGTCGGTGGCGATTTTCAAAGTAAAAACGGCTGCAACTCGATGCTCGGGTGGTAGAGCTAGGATGTCGGCGAGTTGCCAGTCGGCGGTATGCTTCGCTAAATCGGCAATCGATGCTGATGCTAGAAAGGGGTCGCTATTGTTTGCAATGTCGAAAAGTTCGACGAGTGAATATTGATGTTTTGCCCCGATAAGTTCAGTGGCAAGAATGGATTCGGGAGTCCGTGGTTCGAGTTTGGTGGGGCCGAGCCAAGGGGCTTCGGCGGTATCGATCTCCAGTTTCCAGAGTCGACCATACGAGTGAACGTTGTAACGACCGTCGACCCAATCGGTGAGATACCAGACGCGTGTATCAGGATCGGGTTGGATTGTCGAAGGTGCAATGCAAGTGGGACGAAAGTAGCGGCTGCCACGGACGAGTTCAACACGTTCGGCAGAAAAACTGGCACCTTTGCTGCTGAGCGGGAAAAACTGGAGGCGGTGCTCGCTCCAAGAAGGAACAAGCAGCCCCCGTCCGAGTGGCGTGACACCACAGGGAGCTTCGCCTGAGGGATGGATCATCGGCAGCGTACCGCGGAGTTCACCATTCCAGCCGACGAATGGGTGATGGGCTTCGTGGCCATAGTTGTAGCGGAAGCCGTAGTCGCCGTGCTCAACAATGTGTAACAGTCGACAGGGAGGACGTTCGCCGGGGTCGTTATCAACGGCAAAAATTTGACCATCGGAGCGAGCGCAAACAGCAAAAGGATTCCAAAGACCGCGGGCGATCTGGCGGAGGTCGCCAGCATCGGGAAGAGAACGAAAAATGCCACCCTCGCCCATGCCAGTGAGAGATTTACCATCGCGGGACGTAAGCTGCCAACGCTTGCCTTCGTTTTCGCCGAGTCCAAAGAGCAGGTCACCATTGGGATGCCAAGCGAGGCCAGCTAAACCGTTGTGAGGGTAGACAGCATCGGAGGTGAGCGTGAACAAGACTTCCTCGACGTCGGCTTGACCGTCGCCGGTGGTGTCTTTGATACGGAGGATGCGAGCACGTTGGGCTAGGTAAACCCAACCGTCGGGGCCGAGTTCAAGATCCATGGTGTCGCTGGTTTTGTTGTAAAAAACCGTACGGTGACCATCGGGATGAAAGATGAGGACTTCATCGAACTCAGGGCCGACGTAGTCGTCAGGGCGGAAATGGGTATGGTTGGAAATCAGCCAAACACGGCCCTGGCTGTCGACATCAATGCCGGTGGGGGTGGCGAGTTGTGGGTGTTCAGCAACGAGAGAGAATTTTACACCAGGCTGGAGAGTTTCGATTTGGGGTGGCCGATCGTCAGCATAGCCGGGACTAGTAAACAACAAGGCAAAGGCACAGCAAAGAGTTTGGCGCAGGAGCATCGAAAATTCCTCAGGAGGATTGGTCGTCAGCAATTTTGTTGAACCGGCGGAGAAGAGTGGCAAGGGTTTGGTCGAGTTCGGCCAGTTGGGTTTCGTTGGGGGTCTCGTTTGAGTCGAGGGGGTGTGATTCAAAACCTGCCCAAGTGAGTCGAAACGGCCAGTCGCGGAGCTGAGCGGTTTCGTTGACACGAGCGAGAATCCGCAGGCCCCAGAAGGCACCGAAGGCGTTGCGGAAGCGGAGCCATAGTTGTTCGTAATGTTCCAGACTAGTAGCGTCTGAACTATCTAGAGATGGTTCTGCTCGCTTAGACAATAACACGACAAGTATCTGTGCAGCGCAAAAACAAACTATTGCTAAAAAGAAGACAAACTGGTTGGGCACCAAGTTCCAGCTCCACAAGTAGCCGTCTAAGAGAATCAGTTGGCCGACAGCAACCAGTAGGGCAGGGCAGGCGAATCTGGTTGGCAGGTAATTAAGTAACCCCACGGCGACTAGCCCCAACAGAAAGAGTTTCCACACGATGAAGAGTTCTAGCTGCGTGCCTGACGGTATGAGTACGGCTTGGACAGCTGGCCAAACGGCGACTGCCCAGAGCGAAAGAACGATCCACTGCCAACCGCGGTCTTGGGGTCGTTTGGCGCCGAGCACTGCCATGAGGGGGCAGAAGGTACTGGCAGCTGCGGCAAAACGGAGGGCATCGCTGGTGATGGTTTGGGCGGGGCTGAGTGCTTCGAGAGCGGTAATGAGTGCCAGGCAGGTGGCGGAGATCATTGCCCAGACACAGGGGGCTGCGAGAGTGGTGCCGCGGCATGACCTGAGACTTAGCCGAAGATTGGCGGCCAAAAGTAACGCGAATAGGGCGGCGGCTGAGGCTACTGGTGATGAATTCATCAGGGCGGTTAACATCGGAATAATCGGTACAGCAAGACTGGAGGATCGGGGAACACGGATTGTAACGAGTACGGGAGCTTGTGGGACTGGAAAAAGATTGCGTGTTGCGTTTGCTCAACGCCGGAGCGTGACCCATGTTTCAATAGTTGCACATGGCAACACTGATTCATCCCTCCCCCACGAGTTTCCAGACAAGGATCCTCCATGCGACGAATCGTTTTACTCACGCTACTGACCACGCTTTGCTTCGCCGCTTCGGCCGAAGCTCGGCTGTTCTGGCAGACCTACGGGTCGGTCGCATCGAACGGCAACGGTTGTACTTGGAATTGGAACCAGGATTACTTCGTCCCGCGTCATTCAGACTCCTGTCGTTATGGGTTGTTTAGCCCGTGCAAGTCGAGCTGCACCACGTCGCCAGCTTGCAAATGGTGCCATCCGATTCACCAAGGTTATTGCAGCCCCTACGGGCCATGCCGTTACTGCTGGCGAAATCACGTATACCGAACTTATTGCGGCAGTTCACCACTGTGTGTGAACGGGCCATATCGAGCACACTGCTGTTGCCTGGGTTTTTATGGGCGGCATTTTTGCGGCAAGGGGTGCTTTAGGCACGGTTGCTGTAAAACTAACTTTTGCGAGTCGACAGGAGTTTGCCGCAACGAAACATGCATGCCTGCTGAGATGGGCTATGAGTTGCCCAACGTCGAGCCTCCATCATTCGATGTGCTGGGTAGTATTCCTGTCGAAGGAGACGGCTTGCTAGCCAACCTTGATATGAAACCACTGGGAGACGGAGCAGACGGACGGGTTTTTCTCGGCCCGCAAGGATTGGACCTCCCGCCGGCGTTACCTCCGCTAGGAAATCCCATCCCGGGCTTGGGGCCGCAAACTTTACCCACGTCGGAATAACCGAAACATCTTAATCTGACCAGCATTTCATTTGGGGGGCCTACTGGGGAGTGTGGCCTGTCGATTAGATGCTGACCGAGAGCAGGCAGATTCTCTTAGCGGGGAACTGCCTGCTTTCTTTTATGTAATCGTAAAACTCGACCGAGTAGGAGGCAGCGCAAAAAAAGGGCTACAGCGCACAGCCTGGTCTGGCCGATAGAGAGAGTACAAAAGTAACGGGAGGGCGAAACGCGTAAGTGTTTTGCTTCAGGATAAAGGTCATAGCAAGACGACGGATCGACTTGCTATGACCTTTTTATTGCGCTATGGGCAACGGTACCGAAAAGCCCTGCCGGATTAGCTAGCTGCTAACCTTGCGATTTAAGCTCAGCGAACAGTTTTTCGGCATCTCTTCTGAAGATAAACACAGCGGCCTTTTTGCTGTTGATAATTGCTTCCAAGGTGTTAGCGGCCTGCTCTTTATTGCCATTTTCTACCATCATTCTAGCTAATAGATAAAAGGCATCCTGTGTAAGAGTGTTCTGCTGCACTTTCTTGAGGTACTGCTGAGCTTCACTCTGCCGCCCTAGCCGGTATAGCACCCAACCCTGAGTCACATTAGCTATCGAGCTATCAGCAAATCTCTGTGCGTTGACTTGGGCATGACTGAGTGCTTTCTGTTGTTCTGCAGAGTCATCGCTTTCAATTAGCAACAAGGCCAACAAATTGGTTGCTTGGGAGTTAGAAGGATCGAGGCTGAGAATCTCGGTTAAGGTCTTGATAGCCGTTTCGCGGTTACCTTGCATCACATCTAAGATACCATCAAACATCAGCGCTGATTGCAAAGCGGGTTTCTGTTCGCGGAGTGCTTTCATGATTGCCTGGGCCTCCTCAAGGTCATCTTGTGCGATGAGCCAATTCACAAAGGCTTGTGCTACTTTTTCGTCAGCTTTGTCTTCGCTGTAAGCACGTTCGAAAGCCTTGCGGGCTTTCTCTACATCACCAGCTGCAGAAAAGTGTTGGCCTAGCGATACATAAGGATGAGCAGTCGAGTTTTTTGTGTCAAACTCATGAGACTTAGTAAATTCCTCAAGTGCCTCGCGTGGTTTCTCAAGATTAAACAGGGTTTGACCTAAACGGTGATGTGCGAGTGCGCTTTCAGGATCACTTTCGACCCATAGCTGGAGCCACTTTAGGGCTTCCTCCCATTTAGCTCGGCGTTGAGCTACAGCGGCTCGACCAGCCAAAATACGGATGTTGAATTTGTTTTTACGTTTGGTATTGGCCTCGTATTTTTCTACGAGCGGTGCAGCATACTCAAATAGAGCTTGGGCATCCGTCGTTCGATTGCTGCTGAAAGCCTGATCAGCAAGGATCAGGTAAGCTTCGGGATCGTCGGGGACTTCAGCCACCGCCCGATCAAGCCAGAACAAAGCCACTCGCAGTGCTTGTTGGTTGCGAATAGCCAAATTCATACGAGCAAAAAGCACTTGCGCAGGCGGTAGCTTGGGATACTTTTCGACGGCATTCTTAAGAAACTCGTTGGCTCCCTCGGCATCGTTATTGCGAAAACGCTGAATTGCTTTTTCAATCTCGGGATAATCCTGATTCGAGAGCGAAACGGCGTCGCCGATGAGATACTCTGGCGTTATTGCATCGAGCGGAGATGCTTTCTGAGCTTGAGCATAGATGGTCGAACCTAAGAGCGTGCTCAGTAGAGCTGCCCCAAATAGAGCGTAACCGGTTCGGTATGTCGTTAAAATTGCCTTGCCACGGATCATGCGTTTTTCCTTGAAAAAGAGCAGCATCGGTCAATGGAATTCGACCGTGAGATTCTAATAACTGGGGTGCTGAAAGATTTCGGTTCATTCTAGACCATTTCGATCTGCTGTCCACGATGCAAGCCTGAGCTTCGTTGGCCTTCGGGCTTGGAATGGGCAGTCTGCGAAGGTTGTAACGATCAGGACCGGGCAGGGCAGGGCATGAGACATTGTGGCGTACTTGCGATACGACCCAATCTAGCCACTAAGGCTTTTGAAGGCGGAATGCCGAATGCGTGGAACTTGTTGCCATCGAGGACACTGAGGGCATAGAGCAATACACGAATAGGGGGAAGTGTCATTCGCAAAAAATCCGATGTTTGTACTGTATTTTGGGAACATCATGGCAGCCGCTCGACTCTGCTTGCGGGGGGGCTTATAGTGGTAGAAATGCGGCGGACTGTCGGTGGTTTCCGCCGGCGGAAGACTGCTATGGCGTACCACTCTTGGGTGGCACGGGTCTTGGGTGGCAAGGGCTGCCGAAATACTTAGTTTCCTCGTAATCTCTGACACCGGCTGACTTCAAGGATATCGAATTGCTCGTTGGACCGGTTTTTAATCGCGAAATCACCACCACACCCCGAAGTTGGCGGCTCTATCTTTCGCGCGCTATCTATGTTGCTTCGCTGTTTGGTCTAGTACTGACAGCCTGGCTGATTTTGATTGGCTCGCAAGAGGTGCGGGGACTGGGCGATCTGTCCCGGTTTGGGTCGGCCGTGTTTGCTTTGTTGGCGCCCATTCAATTGGCGATGGCGATTGCCTTCTCGGCATTGCTGACGGCTGCGGCCGTGGCACAGGAAAAAGATCGCCGAACACTCGACCTGTTGCTGATGACCAACCTGACGAGTGTCGAGCTTGTGCTGGGCAAATTGCTGGCAAGTATGCTCAGCGTATTGGTACTAATTGTTGCTGCGATTGCGATGCTGGTTCTCATCACCTTGCTGGGGGGGGTCTCCTATTCGCAGGTGTTGCGGGTTGTGGCAGTGACACTAATTGCCGCCGTGGTATCTGGCAGTCTGGGCTCGACGATAGCCCTTTGGCGAGAGAAGACCTTTCAATCACTGGCTTTGACGACACTCCTGTTGGTCATGTGGTTACTCGGCGGCGAAATGATTGCCGCAGGAGTATTTGGTGAGAGTTGGTCTGGCATTACGGCAGAGCATTGGGCGATCGTACTTACTCCATTGCGAGCCATGGTTGCCGCAGTCAGACCGATTCAGGCTGACGTCGCTGCTCTAACTTGGTGTGGAGGGCCGGTTGCTTTGTTCTTGATTGTTGCCACTGCTGCAGCCGTGCTCCTCAACATTTGGGCCATCGTACGAGTTCGGGTTTGGAATCCAACACAAAAGATAGAACGCACGACTCATATTGCCGATTCCGAAGCTGCAGCAGGCTCCACAGCACAGGTGAATCCTCGCAATTCTCGAGCAGTGTGGGACAATCCGATTCTGTGGCGGGAAATTTGCACCTGGGCTTATGGCAAAAAAATTGTGGTTGTGAAGATTGCCTACCTGGTAATTTTTGCGATCTGTGCTGCGGCTTTGGTGGCCTCGTTTAGCGATGCCGAAAGTTCGGTTGCCCGATTTGCTTCGCCATTTCCGACTGCGGCTAAACCGCTGATCCCATTGATGGTGCTGGGACTGGTGTTGGTGAATGCTTTAGCGGTAACCTCGCTGACGAACGAACGCGATTTACGAGCGTTGGACTTGCTACTGGTTACCGATTTGACGCCCAAAGAAATCGTCTACGGCAAGCTAGGAGGCGTGTTCTACAACTCGAAAGAAATGATTCTGCTGCCCATCGCATTGAGTGTGATACTGTGGTACTCGAATCATATGACAACCGAGAACCTTGTTTTCTTGGTGTTAGCCTTTGTCGTAATGAATGGCTTTGTTGCCATGCTGGGCATTCACTCGGGAATGACGTATGCCGAGTCTCGCACGGCCGTAGGTGTGAGCTTGAGCACAGTGCTGTTTTTGCTGTTAGGCATCGCCGTATGCATGCGGATGATGATGGCTTTTCAAAGTTCGTTTACCTATCAATTACAAGCATTTGCAGCATTTATGCTAGGAGGAGTCGCGGGGCTATTTCTGGCGTTGGGCTATCGCAATCCGTCGCGAGCAATCGAGATAGCCTCGTTCACGACTCCGTTTGCCACGTTTTACGTGATTACCAGTTTTTTACAGGGCAACTTTGGTGCTACATTTTTAGTGACTGTGGCAACCTACGGTTTTGCGACCGCAGCAATGTTGATCCCTGCTATTGATGAATTTGATGTAGCTACGGGAAGAACCACCGGGCAAGGGCCTTAGACGGTTAATCAATTTATTATTGCGAAAGAATGTACGTGAGCGTATTGCAACAATTTAGCCCGCTATTGGCGGCAATGGTTGTGCTTGCGGCTGCTTCGGCTTTTTTTTCTTGCAGCGAAGCAGCGTTATTTTCTTTGCAGGCGGACGATCGCCGTTCGTTAAAAGGCGGCAACTCGGCGCAACAGACCGCCGTCTGGTTGCTCAGTCAACCTAACCGTTTGCTTACGGCGATTTTATTTTGGAATCTGATTATCAACATCGTGTACTTTGCGATGGCCTCGGTGATCAGTCTTAAGCTAGAAGAAGAGCAGCGTCGCACAGAAGCTGGCTTAGTTGCAGTCTTTTCGTTATTTGCCCTGATTCTTGCCAGTGAAATGCTACCCAAAACTGTTGGTGTGCTCGTGCCCCGAACAGCAGCAGGCTTGGTAGGTGTGCCGCTGGCCGTCGCGGTCAAGATCTTCGACCCGATTGCGCCGCTGTTTTCCTGGACGATTCGGATCCTGCGACGCGTGTTTCTGCCAACTTTTCGTGCTGAACCTTACCTTGAGTTGGCCGACTTGGAACAGGCGATCACCGTCTCGACAGCGGATGAAGAATTAGCGGCTCAGGAACGATCGGCCTTGCACAACATTGTCCAGTTATCGGACCTCAAAGCAGAGGAATTGATGCGTCCTCGTACGCAGTATCAATCGTATCACCCTCCTGTAAATCTTGTCGACTTGGGAGGGCAATTGACACGTAGCGGCTATTTGCTTGTTACAGAAGAAAACAGTGACGAGATTATTAGCGCAATTGCGCTCAAAAATCTGCCGACAATACCTCGACATAACCTGGAACACTTTGCTCAGCCAGTTGTTTATGTGCCATGGTGCTCGCCTGTGGCAGCGGTGTTCGACCAATTGCAGGCTCATCAGCGAGAAGTCGCGGCGATTGTGAACGAACTTGGCGAGACGATCGGCATTGTAACACTGGAAGACTTGTTGCATACCATCTTCGAAGATCAAGCCAGCCGTAGTGCTCGGCTGCTAGAAACCGTAC
>Ga0315338_1004479_pt1 | contig 10985 bp, 3 predicted proteins | sample ASW8metaG_FD_204518 | JGI IMG/M metagenome (GOLD analysis project Ga0315338, IMG submission 204518) | Ammonia-oxidizing marine archaeal communities from Monterey Bay, California, United States - ASW #8 | ecosystem: Environmental > Aquatic > Marine > Coastal | place: USA: California | collected...
ATCACAGATGGCAGCACGTACTACATCCGCATCGGTGGATGGCAAGCGGCCACGGGTCCCGGCAACATGATGATCGACATCGTGGGCTCGGACACCATGGGTGCCTGCTGCGTTGCTGGCAACTGCGTTGGTGAAAACACCAACGGCGACTGCACCGCGCTCGGTGGCCTGTGGTTCAACGGCCAAGTCTGTGCCGACGTTACCTGCCCCTCGCCATACGTGGCCGGTGGTTGTGATGTAGACGAAGCCGACTTCGGCTGCGCCTGCTTCGTAGACGGCGACGATTCAGAGACCGATTGCAACGGTGGTGGCAACCTCGTGGTGCCCACCTACACGGATCTCGTGATTGGCCAGTCAATCTGCGGCACCTCTTCGGTGTTCGTTGATGGTCCCACTGGTGGCACCTACCGTGACCTTGACTGGTGGCACAACGCCGACATCAATGCCGGCGGCACGTTCACGTTCACCATTGGCTCCAACTTCTCCGATGTTTGCCTCGTCCTCAACGAGGCCACTGGCGTGGTTGATTTCGTCGTTCAGAACACCGGCGGATACATGGCGAGCGGCACGTTTGATCTCACCGCTGGTAGCTGGGCTGTCATCAGCTCGGTCAGCGAATGGGACACCAGCGTGACCTGTGGTTCCGGTCTGGACACCTACACGCTCCTCGTGGAGTGAGTCGGTTCCAAATGGTTCGAGCCTCGGCTTGAATCAGGACACTACTTTGTCCATCCCCACCCCCCGGCCAACTGGCCGGGGGGTGGTTCGTTTTGGCCAACAACAGGACATCAGGCCAATCACCGGGTTTGGAGGTGCGGCACGCCGCACAGGCTGGTATACAGAGGGGTTCAGAGACAAGTCCTCCAAGACACGGTGATTGCGTTGCTTGATAGACGTGGGCTTGTCCAATGACCGGGATTTCCACACTTGCCCCCCGCACCCCCCGCCTGCCTCTGCATCCCCCGTACCCCCCACTGCGAACAGTCACTCATGCGTGTCGCTTCAAGCACATTGATGTTGCTCCTCTCCGCATCCGTCGCCTCAGGCCAAGGCACGATGCTGCTCGATCAAATCGGCCCGTCGGACGCCAGCGCCATCGTGTTGGGTGTACTGCCGCAGAATCAGGACTACGACGACGACGGCCAGATCTTCAACGACACGATGGTGATCGAGTCCTTCGCCAACCCCGACGGGCTGCCCTTGGCACGGATCCAGACGATCGTCGGTGGCATGGCCGGCTACGGCGGACTCGACGACATCGCCGGCATGCACATCATGGTGTTCGCGACGCCCGAAGACGCCGAGATCGGCGATCCAAACCTCATGCTGCTCGACGTGGTAGTTGACGGACCGCCGGAGGGCGACCCCGATTGGCCCATCGCCGGCAGTATGGATCTGGTGACCGTCAGCGACGGCCCATGGCCCTGCCCGGCCGGCAACTTGTGGATTGCCATCACACCCATCAACGAATTCGCCCAGAACGGCGTCACCGGCCAAGGGCTGAGTGTGATCGGTGACGGCGGATGCATGCAGGTCAACCCAAGCGGCACCGCGGGGTGGACGCTGCGTACCATCGGGCTCGACGCCGCCATCTCGATCGCCGCGGGCCCGTGCGCCGTGCCTCTGCCTGAATTGTGCCCCGCCGATGTCTCCGGTGACGATGGCGTGGTCGACGTTGGTGACCTGCTGATGATCATCGACCAGTTCGGCGCAGTCAGCGATGGCTTGGTGCGGCCCCTTGGCGACTGCGCGCCACTGCCCTGGGGCGACTGTGTTGTCGGCGTGAACGACCTGCTCGCGGTCATCGCCGCCTTCGGAAGCGACTGCCGCCCGCGAGGCGCGTGTTGCCTTGGACTGAGCGGCTGCACGGACGACACAGTGTTCGCCGATTGCGAAGCCGCCCAAGGCAACTGGCTCGGCGAAGACACCCAATGCACAGACTGCATCATCGGCGCCTGCTGCCTGCCCGATCAATCCTGCCAGGAACTGCCTGACACCCAGTGCACGGCAATCGGTGCCACCTTCCAAGGACAAGGCGTGTCGTGCGACGATGTTGAATGCCCAGTGGTCTTCGGCGCCTGCTGCATCGGCGACCCCAAGAGTGGCGTTACCTGTCTGGAGTTGCTGCTCACTGATTGCGAAGGATTTGCCGGAATCTTCATGGGCCTTGACACGACGTGCGAGCAAGTCACCTGCATCGCAGCGAACGACACCTGTCAACAAGCCGCAACTGCCCACCTCGGTGAAAATGCGTTCGACACGTCACAGGCCACGGACAGCGGCTTCGGTGATCCCGATGAATCGATGTGTCCCGGCACCTACCTGAATTGGAGCGGGTCACGTGACGTGTGGTTCCACTTCACGTCCGACGAGGACGCCCTGCTCGACATCAGCACATGCGACGCGGATAGTTTCGACACATCGCTGGTCATCTATCGGGGCACGAGTTGTAACGACCTCGAGCAGATCGCCTGCAACGGTGACGGCGACAGCGAGACGGGTTGCCAGTTCTACTGGTCCCGCATCGGCGACCTTCCGGTGTACGCCGGCGACGAACTCTGGATTCGCATCGGCGGCTACGAGGGCGCCGGCGGCGCCGGGACGCTGACCCTGACCGCCGGTGGCAATCTTGAACCTGGCGCCTGCTGTGTGAGCGGATCGTGCATCGGTGAACTGCTCGAAGTCCATTGCCTCATGAAGGGCGGCCACTGGGTCGGCCCATGGCCCTGCGCCGACATCCTGTGCGGCGGCCCCACGGGCCCCTGCACCAGCGGCATCGGCGAGGACCCAGTGCATCCGGATCTCGACTGGGTCGCGGGCACGTCCGACACCACCTCGGGCATCGCCCGCGCGCAGGCCATCGATGCCCAAACCCTTTCAACGGTTCGTGTGTACGGACTGGCCATGCAGTTCAACGGCGGCTGGATCAGTTGCAACAGCCCCGACCTGACATTCGATGTCCGCACGTGGATGAACGACGGCGACGGACGACCCGGCACACCGCTCGTGAACCTGCTCGATCTGGACCCCGGCGACCCGGTGGCGTCCACCGTGTACCCAACCCCGCTGGGCTGGGTCACCCTGCTCGCATGGGACCTCGCCATCAATGCCGGCAACGGCCCGCACCAGTGGCTGAGCGTGCAGTCCAACAGCAGTGACACCAATCCGTGTCTGTTCCTCTGGATGTCGTCCACGGAAGAAGGCGGCGGCACGTCACTCGTCGATCAGGGCGATGGCTGGATGGTCGAAGTCTTCGGCCTGAATTACTGCATCTCCGAGTGACGCTCGATCGTGATCACGCGATCAACCGCGGGCACGCGGGTCGAAACATCCACGTGTTGTCGTGTGCCATCAGGCCACTCGACGACGAGCGACTCGATCGCATCTGCAACGCCGAGCCCAAACGTCACCGGCAATTCAACTTGTGACAGATAGGACCGCGTCGGCTGCACCTGCCGTCGCTGTGTCACGCCCGCCGAGGTCACCTCGATCCATGCGCCGAGTCCGTTGACGTTGCCGCTGTGCCCGTCGTGCAACACAATCCGCAACCAATGGTGGTCGGTCTGCTGGTCATTGCGCAGGAGCAATGGCCGCTCGCCTGGCTGCGTGATGAGCAGGTCGAGGTCACCGTCGCCGTCGATGTCCGCATACGCCGCGCCGCGGCCGACGATGGGCGTCGAGAGGTCGCCGGTCATCGCCGGCGGCACGATTTCGAAACTCGTCGCCCGACCCGAGCCGGCGTTCCAGAACAGTTGTGCGGGCTGCCGGTACGACTGGCTCGGCTGCACGTCGCTGATCTCGGCTTCCAGATGCCCATTGGTCTGAAACAAGTCGAGGCGTCCGTCCAAGTCGTAGTCGAGCAACAGCAACCCGAACGACAACTGTGGACGCGTCGGCGCCCCGATGCCCTCGACCACCGCCTCGTCGCTGAAGTACATGCCATTGCCGCCGTCAACGTAGAACCCAGTCATCTCATTGGCAAAATTGCCGATCCCCACGGCCAACGACGCGTCGTTTCGATAGTGGCCCACATCGATGCCCATGGCGCCGGTCGACATGCCCCGCGCATCGTACGCGACGCCGGCGGCTTCGCCCGTTTCTTCGAACGTGCCGTCGCCGCGATTGCGGAACAGGAAGTTCCTCGTCGTGTCGTTGGCGACGATGAAGTCGATGTCGCCGTCGTGGTCGAGGTCGGCCGGCGCCACTGCAAGTGCCTTGCCGACCGGCACGCCCGTCGCCGAATTCACAACATACAGCCCCGCCGACTCCGAGACATCAGTGAATGTTCCGTCACCGTTGTTTCGATACAGCCTGCTGTGCGCCCCGGCATATTGCTTCGGGGGGCCATAGGCTCGGTCGGTGCCGTTGAGCGTGAAGGCAAGGCCAATGTCGGTTTCCCGCGACCACTGCACGTACATCGCGACGAACACATCCAAATCACCATCACCGTCCACGTCGGCGAACGCAGGTGAGGTCGCCCAGCCGTCATCCGTTCCGCCAAGCCCCGCCTCGAGCGTGGCGTCTCGGAATCCATCGCCCGTGTTGACCAACAGCCGGTTGCCGTGCAGCCCCGCCAGAAAGACGTCGACGTCGCCATCGCCGTCGATGTCGCCACACGCCACGCCCGTGCCGTACATGGGCGGCCCCATGTTCCACCCGCTGCTGGTGAACCCGCCAGAACCGTCATTCAGCAGCAGCACGCTCGGGGCCGAGTTCGCAAGGACTGCGCCGGGCCACGATGAGGCGTTGACCAGCAGCAAATCCTGGTCGCCATCGCCGTCGGCGTCGAAGAATGCGACACCGGACCCCATGGTCTCGGGAAGCAGTTTCTCGCCCCGGGCCCCATTCGCATGCACGAAGTCGATGCCGGACGACGCGGTGACATCGACGAAAGGGACTTGAGGAAGAATGGCCTCGTCGGCGACGAGTGTCTGCGGAGCGTCTGTACGCTTCTGTCGCACCGCCTCCTGCGTTCGACCGCTCAACGCAACGACACCAACGCCGAAGCCGACGAGGACGCTGATGATCAACAGGCCGATCAGACTTTGACGGAACGCCACGCCGATCGCCTCGTCATCGCCGCCTTCGGGAACCTCGCGACGGCCGGGGGCAATCTGCTCGGTTTCAATCGTGACGGGCTTGTCGAATTCGTCTGGCGGCTCGGTCATTGTGGCGGCACTCCGACCGGCGTCACATCGTAGATCGTCACCGCTTCGGCAGCCCTGTTGGCGGCTGGATATCGACGCCTCGCTTCGGCAACCGCACGGTCGCGGGCGTTGTCATCCACCTTGTACGTGGCATGCAGGCCTTGGTGCCGCGTGGCACTGTCAACGTCGCCGAGATCTCGATAGACCAGCGACAGCCCCCAATGCGATTGCGAGTTTTCTGGGTCCAGACGCAATGCCTGCACGTACAGCTCGAGTGCCTCGTGCAGCAACCGTTCGCGAGCGGCCGAGTTGCCTTCGCCGCGTTCACGCCTCGCCCGTTGATACAGCGTTGAAGCAAGTTCGTTGAGCACCCGCCAGTCTTCGCTGAAGTCGAACCCTCGCCCGATGGCCTGCTCAAAGCCACCGTCGATGATCTGCCGGTACTTGTCGATGGCTTCATCCAGCCGACCGTTCTGGCGATCCACTTGGCCACCGAACCACAGCAGGTGCCATTGCCGGGCAGCCGGGTCGCTCATGGCGGCCGCTCGCTCCAATGCCGCAGGCGCCGCTTCGGCCACCTGTCCGTCCTTCAGATACACCCGTGCGAGGTTGATCGGGCCATCGGGACGGCCCAAGTGCTCGACCTGCGTGAATGCGGCCTCGGCGCCCCGAAGTTCGCCCTGGCCGCCCTTTCGAAGCAGCCCGATACCGTAGTCGTTCCACCGCACCCACTCGGGCGTCGTCGATGGTGTGGCGTCCGGAGCGGAACGGCCGCCGAGCACCGGCAACGTAATGGCATCGGTCGCAAGCACCGTGATCGGAAGCGTGTTCACCCACGATGCATCGTCGTGCACGAGCCGCATGTACTCCGTGTCGAACTTCCGGTAGTTGAGTTGCGCTTCGATCGTCACAGGCCCGTCGCAGGATGTCGGCACCGCAAAACGATAGTGCACTACATCGGCGGCGCCGGGCGGGATCTGGTGGTTGTACAGCGAGGTGAAAATGTCTTGTGCGTTGCGACGATTGATGCGGAAGCCGTCGCGGTCGACCACGAAGGCGTTGACGAAGTGCGACCAGGGATCAACTTCGCCGGCTTCATTTCGCTCGCCACTGCGACCGATGACTTTGCCGTCGCACGTGATCGTCACATCCATCCAGACTTCGTTGGAGTCGGCGGTGCCCTGCGTGAAGACGTGCCCCATCTTCACCGTCCGAATGACAGCGTCGAGCAGATAGGTGTGCCCGGGTTCGAGCACGGGCACCGCCAAATCCAGCGGCGCAACGAGCTCGTCGGCCAGCTCGCCGCCGTCGTGCAAGGCGAACAAATCAAGCCGCATGACACCTTCAAGGAAGGCTTTGTGCTTCGCGATCGCCTCTTCACCGCGAGGCATGGCCACCATCGTCGGGATGGCCGTATTGGCCGACGGGAACATGTGATCGTGCACTTTGCGTTCACCCGAGTCGTCGCGTATGTCCGCGCCGAAGTCACTGGACGCCATCAACGGCATGTGGCAGGTGTTGCAATTCACTTGCGCCACAGGTGGATAGTAGAAACTCGTCACGCCGTGGCCGGACACGCCCGACAGCCTGAAAGCGTCTTGGTGGTCCTGCCCCCGCAGCCATTTGTACTGGTTCAACGCCACGGGCAGATGCACCTTGTGGCACGCGCCGCAGAACAACTCGGTTCGGTGCAGTGGCTTGAGGAAGGTCTTCTTGTGGAACTCCGGTTTGGCCAGGACCAGCTGGCGATTGATCCACTGCAGCGTCGGATCGTCGCTGAAGGCGAACGGGTAATGCTGTGGCTCGTCGATCGTGTAGTCCGCGTTTCCTCGCGGTGAGTTGATGTGCGAGATGGCATGGCACACCGTGCACGTGACGCCAGCCCCAGCGGTGGGGTCGTTGTCCATGTCGTAGTCGGGATCGTTGAATGCACCACTGAAGAACGGCACAGGATCGTGGCAGCCGGCGCAGAAGCGGCTTGCGTTCACCGTGCCGTCTCGCTCCATGGCGTCTTCACGAGTCTCCCGCACCGAAAACAGATAAGCCGGGTTGTTGAATGATGAGAACCGGTGTACCGAGTGCATCCAAGAGTCGTGGATGTCGGCATGGCACTGCAGACAGTACTCGTCGTTTTGAAGCACTTCGGCGCGGATGAAGTCGCCGCTGACGGTTCGGGCAAGCGACGGGAAGAAGTACTGCTCACCTTCGGGGTTGCCGGCGGTGTTCCAAACCCGCGGGTCCTGACTTTGCATCGCGATCATCACCAGTGCAAATGCACCACCAACCATCGCCCACATGCCGCCGACACGCCACCGGATCGGGGTCCCCACCATGCGATGTAGCAAAAACAGCCACATGGCGAGCAGTGGCGTCAACACGTGCGCCCACCAAAACACGCTTCGAACGACAGGGTTCTGGAGTACCAGCACGCCTTCGATGCGCAGCAAGACGACGCCGGTCACAAGGACCGCCACCGCCATGATGAACAGGCCGTACCCAACTCGCGCCGCCCGACGATTGGGGTGCCGCCGCCCTCGGGCCATGTGCATGAAGCCGAAGACGACCATAGGCACGATGAGCACAAGGCCCAGCACGAGGTGGGCCATGAACATGATCAGGTAGAACCAATTTTCGTGTGTTGCGCCGGTCACCAAACCAAGGACCCGGATGCCAACGAGGTAGACCGAGTTGACCACCAGCAAGGCAACGAGCGCGAAGACAACGGCCAGCAACCGGGCCAGCCTCGGTGGCAGCACCGGATCGGGTCGCCGCCGGCGTGGCCGCCCCCAGGGCTCGCCTTGAGGGGAGCTCGGTGCGGAACCGGGCGTGCAGGTAGGGCCGGGATCTGGGGTGGGCTTGGTCATCGGTTCAAGGTGGCGAGGTGTGGCTGATCGTGCCCCTCAGTGTCGGTGGTGCAGTGGTGATGTCGACGGGTCAATGGTCGCAAAGCCGCACTTTCTCACACGTACATGTCCGTGACGTCGTTCAACGCCCATCTCGCCACCGATTGCGGGTGGCCGCTTGCAAAGCATCAGCCCGTGAATCACGTTCACCTGGCAGAGGATCGACCGTGGGCCCGGTACGGGTCATGAGGTCCATATCCTTGGCCCACCCGCCCAAATCCAGCACGAAGTGCCGTTGCATGGACATCGGCGAGGCCTCAGACGCTGCAAACGTCAGCCGTACGGCCTCGCCGGCCCCAAAAACCGCAAGGGCACCGTCTCGCTTCTCCAGCAGCCCCTGAACGTCCCCCAGAGCCGTGTAGAGGCCCGCCTGCGTCCGCGTGTCCCAGAACGGCACGCGAGTGCTCCAGTCGTATCCAGGCCGTCGCTGAGGCCCATCCTGCCGCAAAGGGAAGCCCACCTGCTCCAGCACGGCGCTGGAGGGCCCAAGCCGGGCGACCCGGGCTTGGGGGCAGGCCACAGCCCACGCGATCCGCAATCGGTCCACGTGGCAATCCAACGTTGTGCGAAGCCGCAGGGCCGTCGCCCCCGGCGGCAGATCATGCAGCGGCAGCACCATCGTTCTGGGCATACCCGCCGGGTAGCCCACTTGATGGGCGAACTCGACCCACTCGCCCGATGACAGTTGGATGTCCACACTGAGTGGTTCGTAGGTGACACCTGCCTGCCAAGCCGCGAACATAGTTTGTGCGTATGGATACTCGACCCAGGCGTCGAGCACGAGCAACGGGGTGCCGTCGTGTGCATCGAGGGCCTCGTCAAACCACACCGTCAGCACGAACTCGTCAACGGTGCGCCCGATGAATCGTGTGTCCACCGCGGCGGGGTCCGCTGTGGTGCGGTCGAGGTCGGCGGTGAGCGACGTCATGTCGGCCCCGTCACCTCGCTGTACCGCACTGGGCAACATCGACTGCTGTGCGAAGAACAACTCACCGGTGGGCTCCGCCCCCCCGGTGCCCATGCGTTCATCTGGTAACACTTCCCAGCCTTCAGGCAGGTCAACGATGACGAGGCTGACGTCATCGAGGTAACACGTCTCCTGCATCGGCTGGGCCACGATCAACTCCAATACATCGTCGCGCGCCGCCAAGGCGCCTGCTGGCAGCAGCACGCGTTCTCGCGGCCGCGATGGCGCGTACACACCTGGTTTGAGCAGGAAGCCGATGCCGCCCACGCCGAGGCAGTCGGTGATGAACGCCATGCGGTTGCCGTCCCAGCCAAAGAGCACCGGACACGAACTGAGTTGCCGCTGCGTTTCAGCGACGCGATGCACCTCGCCCGGGCGAAGGTCCGCCTCGGTCTGGTACACGCCGTCGGTCCAGTCGATGGCGATGAAGTCCACGGCGTCGGCGCCACCGAGGCCCATCGACACCGGTTGGAGATTCTGCCCGGGCCCTGCCGTGTTGCGCACGCCGCCGGCAATAGACCACCGCGTACCGATGCGTGCGGCGAGTGTCGCACCGATACCGCTGGCGTTCGATCGAATGAACTCGCCGGAATCGATTCGACCCGCAAGTTGGACATCAACGAAGGGAAACCGCCCTTCGCCCGCGGGCACGGTGGTGATGGATCCACCGGCACCCGCCCCGATGAACGCAGGCCCCTTGCTCACGTCGCGCTGCACCAGCGCCCAATGCGTCTCCCCCATGAACTGCTGGAGCAAGGAACCGTCGTTGGCGACAACCTGTAAAATCGGAGGCCGTCCCAGTTGACTGCCGGCGACCCACCCAGTTTCAGCCAGAACGTCCATGCGACCGTCGCCGGTCAAGTCCGCCACTGCAAGGTGCCGCGGCCTGCCACGTGCGCGATCCAAGGCGATCAGGCTGTCAGGCGTTTTCGGCGATGCCGCCAGTTGCTCCACCGCCCACCCCCCCGGCTGTCGCCGCCAGACATGCAATGCCCAGTCGTCGTCCATGGTGATGAGGTCCACTTCGCCGTCCGCATCGAAGTCCGCGGCCACCGCTGCGTCGATGGATGCCCCGAGCAGGCTCGACCATGACGCGTCGCCGGCGTGCCAGTTCCACAGCCGGTCGTTGATCAACATGCGATGCGGCGGCGACTGGCCAATACACAACACATCGGTGTCGAGGTCGCCGTCGAAGTCGGCGACCACAAGCTCACGCCCCTCCGAGATTGCGGCTGTCCCGCCGAAGGCCCGATCGGTGATGTCCTGCCAGGTGCCGTCACCGTTGTTGTTCATCAACTGCAACGCCCCATCGAACTGCAAAAAGAGCGCGTCGAGATCGCCGTCGTGGTCGGCGTCGAACAACGCGCCATCGACGGTTCCGGACGTGGCGCCGCCGATGAACCGCTCGTCCCGCTGGAAGGACAGGTTTTCGACACCAAGCCAGAGCTCATTCACGCCATTCCGACACAACACAACATCGACGTGCCCATCGGCGTCGACGTCACCCCACAGGGCAGCTCGCACCATGGTCGATCGAGTGATGGACGGCGCGTCAGCCGACCTCGCAGCTGCTCCGACATCCTCGAGATATGACTGAGGCCCCAGCGTCATGAGTTCGCAGGACTGCGCTGTCGGACAGAGGACGAGGTTGCGGTCATCACCGATCCACGCGACGCTGACCCCCGCATAGGGCGGGCAATGATCACACCCCTTGAACTCCATGCTGCGGTAATTGAAGACGTCGCCTTCGGGCCGAGGTACAGGTGGCGTTTCGAGAGCGTCGATCGCCTGCACCTCGGCGCGGCGCCCCATGCGGGTGTACTTCACTTCGGCCAGCTCTGCGCGTGGGTTGTGCTCCATGCGCTGGAATGTCTCAAGCCAGGCATCCGCCTGCGCCGTATCGCCCGCGCGGCGCGCCGCCTGCGCCCCGGCGTAGTAACTCGAACGGAGATACGCATTCGCTTCGAT
>Ga0315338_1004480_pt1 | contig 10983 bp, 12 predicted proteins | sample ASW8metaG_FD_204518 | JGI IMG/M metagenome (GOLD analysis project Ga0315338, IMG submission 204518) | Ammonia-oxidizing marine archaeal communities from Monterey Bay, California, United States - ASW #8 | ecosystem: Environmental > Aquatic > Marine > Coastal | place: USA: California | collected...
ATACGCTACTCATTGCCCTTTAACGTAAACTTAAAGCGGCGGCAACCTCATCGAGCGGCATTTCCACAAGAGAACCACATTGCAGGATTTTGGTTTCCGGCCCGCGCGGAGCGGCCAGGGAGGGATCCGACACCGCCGAAAACAGGACTATTGAGGGACAGCCGGCCGCCGCGATCATATGCATGGGCCCGGTATCGTTGCCAACCGAGCCACTCGCGGCGCGGGCAAGGGCTGCTATTTCGACCAGGCTGGTCTGGCCCGTCAGGTCGATCGCCCGGGCACAAAGGCCTCTGATAACCGCCGCCAGCGGAGATTCGTCCGCCATACCGAGGATCACCGGCTGAATGCCGTCAGCGGCCAGCTTTGCGGCCAAAGCGCCATAGTGTGCAGCCGGCCAGCGTTTGGCCGGACGATGGAGCGCGCCACCTGGTACAAGCAGGCAGAAACGGCCGGCCAGATCAAACCGGTCGATTCGTGCCGTAACCCAGGACAAATCAGTGGCAGGTACATCGATAATGCCCGCCATCGCCATTTGCTCGTTCTGGCGCTCGATGGAATGCATAATGTCCCGCTCTGGGTTGGCGTGGGGATGGGAACAGCCGGCGGCGATTCCCGACCATTGGGGGCGGGCGCCGGGCCCCATGAGGCGAAAATACCACCCGCTGCGATCCGAGGTCTGGAGATCATAAACCTTGTCGAAGCGTGCGCCGCGTAATCGCTTGCGCAGCGCCCACCAGCGATGGGGCTGACAGAGGACCGGCCGATCGTCCACCCAGATATCGTCGAAATATTCACTGGGTTTGAGAAATTCTACATAGGGCCGGGTAGTCAACAGTGTTACATGAGCGTCGGGGTGATCGCGCCTGATGGCAGCGAACGGACCCAGCGCCAGCACTATATCGCCCAGCGCCCCCAGTTTAATGACCAGGATACGCGACGGCGTATCAGGCATTACCGCCTTGTTTTTCAGCCAGTACTTCTTCGTAGACCGCCAGGGTGCGATCACACATCAATTCCTTTGTGTAGCCCCCCCGTACGTTTTCGTTAGCGCGTTTGGCCAAGGCTTCGCGCGTCGGGGCATCCAGCGACAGCGCTTCACGCAGCGCAACGGCCAGCGCACTCGCATTACCGGGCGGGACCAGCCACCCGGTTTTTTTTTCGGCAACCGTTTCGCGCGCCGCGCCATGATCGGTGGCGATAACCGGCCGGCCCATGGCCTGCGCTTCGGCTATCACCCGGCCGAATGCCTCGGCTTCCACCGAGGTCGAGACTACCACGTCGGCCAACATGAAGGCCGCCGCCATATCGCGGCAATCACCGGCAATCTGAACAATGTCCTGCAGGTTGCGCCGGGCAATCTCCTTTTCGAGGTCATGCACATAGCCCGTACGCCCCTGATCGCTGCCGACCAGAATACACCGTAGCCCGGTGCGGTCTTCGAGCAGCGCAATGGCCTCGATCAGGACCCGCTGGCCCTTCCAGCGGGTCAGCCGGCCAGGCAGCATGACCACACGGGCATCATCGGGCAGGCGCCATTGCTCGGCCAGCTGGATCACCCGTTGGGCGCTGACCGCGGCGGGATCGAACAGGCCCATATCGACGCCGCGGGGAATAGTTCGGACCTTCGCGGGATCGGCGCCATAACGGCTGCAAATCTGTTCGCTGATAAATTCGGAGATGGCGATCACGCGATCGCCACGTGCCATGACAGAGTTATACCAGCGCTTGACGGTATTGCTGGCGCCATAATTGCCATGAAATGTCGTCACAATGGGCACGTTGGTGCGCCGTGCCGCGGCCAGCGTACTCCATGCCGGCGCTCGGCTCCTGACATGCAAAATATCGACATCATAGTGCAACACCAGACGGGCAATGCGCCCGATATTGCGTGTCATCACCAGTGGGTTCTTGCTGTCCACCGGCAACGAGATATGTTTGCCGCCGCCGCGTTCAACCTCACGCACCATAATGCCGCCGGACGACGCCACCAGAGAATTCCATCCGGCGTTGGTAAGCGCCTGGGCAATATCAACCGTCCCGCGTTCGACCCCGCCGGTTTCCAAAGACGGTAATATCTGGAGAACGGTGGGCGCGCCTTTTGTGCTTCTGTTCGGGGTGTTAGGTTCGATTGTAGATTACTCCAAAACGCCGATGCTATTTTTATCGATGTGGGCACAGCCATACCATTTATGACCGATACGCCACTATCTTTTAACGATCCCACGTCCAAGAAAAACGCTCGGATATTATCACGCGCCGACGGCGCGACAATTGCCTACCATAAAATTGATGGCGATGGACCCGGTATTGTTTTTCTCGGCGGTTTCCGATCAGATATGACGGGTACAAAAGCCCTCGCGTTGGAAGAGCATTGCCGGTTGGAAAACCGGGCCTTTGTGCGGTTTGATTATTTCGCTCATGGCCAGTCATCGGGCGATTTTACCGAGGGGACCATTGGCCGGTGGGCCGAGGATGCAATCTATGTTCTGGACGAGATTACGGACGGCAAGCAGATTTTGATCGGATCATCGATGGGCGGCTGGATCATGCTGCTGGCCGCCTTGGCACGCCCGGACCGCGTTGCCGCCCTGATCGGCATTGCCGCTGCCCCGGATTTTACCGAAACGTTCATGTGGCAGCGCTATCCTGAAGAGGTGCGTGAGACATTGCAGCGCGACGGGATCTATTTCCAGCCCACCCCGTATAAAGAAGGCCCCTACGCCATCACCATGAAGCTGATAGAAGACGGCCGGGCGCATTTGCTGCTGACGCGGGCCATGGACATCAATTGCCCGGTCCATCTGATCCAGGGGATGGTGGATGACGCAGTGCCGTGGCGGCACGCGCTCGCGATCACCGAAAACCTCACCTCGGATCGTGTAACCCTCACCCTGGTTAAGGACGGTGATCATCGCCTGTCCCGAGACGAAGATCTGGGGAGGCTGATGCGGACGCTCGATGCTGTCTGCGAGGATATCGGCGGATAGGCATTTAGCCGGCGGATTCCTGTTCAAGGACGCGGCGCAGCCCGGTGCGGAAGTCGGGATACCTTAACGTAACACCCAGATTGGTTTTTATGCGTTTATTGGAAACCAGCCGGTTATCCGCATAGAAACTGCGCGCCATGGGGCTAAGCCCGGCATCTTCAAAGGTTACCAGAGGCGGCGAGGTGGCCCCCAGCAATTCGGCAGCAAAGGCCACCACGTCGGCACTGGCTGCCGGGGCGTCATCGCAAACATTGTAGATAGTGCCGGGATCGGGGCGCGCCATTGAGGCCTGCAAAACGGCGACAATGTCATCGACATGGATGCGCGAAAATAAATGATCGGGCCGGTCGATCCGTCTGGCCCGGCCGGACCGGATCTGATTGAGGGCGCTGCGACCAGGCCCGTAGATCCCGGCCAGCCGGAAGATATGAACCGGCAGCCCTGTATCACCAAACCGGGCGAGCCATTCCGCCTCCGCCGCGACCCGGCCCCGGCCACGATCGGTGGTCGGCGCGCAAGCAGTGGTTTCATCAACCCAGCCGCCTCCCGTTTCGCCATAGACGCTAGTCGCCGACAGATATCCGACCCACTGTAGACCCGACAGCGCCCCAATGGGCGCGTCATGATGTCCGAGCACCGGATCGCGACCACCATCAGGCGGCACCGAGGTCAAAAGATGGGTCGCTCCGGCGAGCTCCGAGAAATCCTCAAGCGGATGGTCGGAGCCAAACCGGAACGGCTGGATTCCTTCTGCCGACAAGGCGGCACAACCATCAGCGGTACTGCTTGTGCCGGCTACTTTCCATCCCCCGGCAAGAAGTACGCGCGAAAGCCGGAGCGCAGTGTATCCCAGACCAAAACAAAACAACCGTGACATGATCAATTCCTAAGCCATTCCCTGATGAAGAGTTAGCGGATAGAATCAGACATATGTTATGACCGCCAAAACCACAAACATGTATTGGACCGCAAGTGTCGCGATGATGGCCGTTGCGATTTCGGCAATGCTGCCAATTGCGTCCAAAGCGCAGCAAAAGCAACAGCTAGCCCCCCGGAGTGCCGAGGGACGGCACTATGTAGCCTGCATGTCGCTCGCCCGAAGAGACCCAAAATCCGCCCATGAATCTGCGCTTGCCTGGCGCAAAAAAGGTGGTGGCGATGCCGCCCTTCACTGTGTCGCCGTTGCACTACTCGGTCTCGGGCACTACGGCCAGGCGGGAAAGATGATGGAAGAGCTTGCGATACGCACCGAAAGTAAGAGGGTTGCGCTGAAAGCCGGGTTGCTGGGCCAAGCAGCAAACGCCTGGCTGATATCGGGACAGCCGCGACGGGCCGAAAGATTGCTGACAGACGCGTTGGCGCTGAATCCACGCAACGTGGAAATTATGCTGGATCGGAGCATCGCGCGAACCGCGCTGGCAAATTACTGGGAGGCGCTGGACGATTTGAACGAGGCGCTGGATCAAAATCCGGATCGGCCGGATGCTTTGACATTCCGGGCGAGCGCGTGGCGCCGCGTCGATGCGCTTGATTTGGCGGAAATGGATATCGCGGCGGCGTTGAAACACCGCCCTGATAATCCCGATAGCCTGTTGGAACGGGGCCTGATCCGCAAAGCGCGCGGCAATTGGGCAGGTGCAAGGGTGGACTGGCTGCGAATTCTGGAAATCTCAATCGAAGGCCCGCTGACCGAAGCGGCGCGGCACAATTTGGAAACCATGGATGTGAAGAAGCGTTAGGCGGAATTCTCTAAAAATCCAGATTGGCGTAATGCTCGGGGGGTGGCTCGCCGGGCAGATGATCGGCGAGAATTGGCCTGAACGACGGGCGTGATTTCATCCGCATGTACCAATCCTTAGCATCAGGATAATCATCCCACGGGACATCATCGAGATAATCAAGCGCCGACAGATGCGCCGCGGCCGCGATATCGGCGAGTGAGAATTTCGGACCGGCCAGCCAAGTTCGGCGGTCCGTGAGCCAGCCGATATAACCGAGATGATGATGAATATTTTCCTTGCCGGCGCGAATTGCCGAGGCGTCAGGGGATTCCCGCCTGAGAAACCGCCGCAGGATTTTTTCGCCGACCAAATTGGCGCTGACCTCCCGCTCAAACTTAATATCGAACCAGGCTACCACGCGGCGTATTTCCGCGCGCTCGGCGGGGTTTCCAGGAATGAGAGCGGGCGTCGGCGCGGTTTCTTCAAGATATTCACAGATGGCGGCGGAATCGCTCAGCACCAGCCCATCCTCTTCGATCATGACCGGCAGGTCGCCGGCTGGGTTCAGGGCCAGAAACTCAGGCCGGCGCTGCCAAAGATTCTCCGTCTTGAGTTCGAACTCAAGATCCTTTTCTTTCAAGGCAAGGCGAACCTTCCGGCAAACCGGCGACAGCCCTAGATGATAGAGGACACGCATGGCCCAAGTGTAGTCGAACCGGTGCGTCGGATACAGAAGAACTGTTGCCGGGTCCGAAATGGCGGCATAGCATTGCCCATAATGAAACAGGGATACTTTGACATGGCCATAGAATTGACTATCGCGCTTGAGCGCTATGACCGGCACGTGCCGTTTTTCATGGGAATGGTCACCCAACCGAACGGCATTTTGCTGAAGGCGTTGGAAGTCGGCATGGCACCGCCGCGGCGCGATGGCATCGACCGCCATGCGCGCTTCATGAAGGGTGAGGAATTCGACATTTGCGAAATGTCGGTGTCTTCTTATTTGACCGCCAAGAGCCGCGGGCTCGATTACACAGCGACGCCGGTGTTCCCGCGCCGCCTGTTCAGCCAGAACCATATGTTTGTCAGCACCAAAGCCGGCATTGACAAACCAGCCGATTTGATCGGCAGGAAAGTCTGCTGCCGCTCTTTTCAGACCACCATGTCGGTGCTGGCCAAGGGCGACCTGGCGTTTGAGTACGGCGTTCCCTGGCAGGAGCTCGACTGGCAGACCATGAGCGCCGAACTGATCGACTGGCCGGGCCGCGAGGCTGCCGACCTGACGCTGATCGACGAGCCCAGCGCGCCCGATGCGCTCATCAAGGGGGATCTGGCCATGATGATCCACCCACACCCACCGCGCCGGCTTCTGGAGGGCTTGCGCGAGGGATCCGTCCGCCGGCTGTTCCCCGACACCAAGGAAGAGTGCGCCCGCTATTTCAAGAAATATGGCGACTATCCGATCATGCATGTGCTGGTCTACAAGCAGGAAATCGCCGACAATCACCCCGATTTGCCGCGGGCGCTGATCAATATGTGGGAAGATTCCAAAAAACAGGCGGCGGAATTCTACGAGGATCCGGGTTATTCGGAACTGGCGTTCGCGCGCAACGATTTCGAGGAGGAACAGGCCCTGTTCGGCGCCGATATCTGGCCATCGGGTCTTGCGGCCAACCGCGCCAGCATCGAACGCTTCATGAAGTATTTGACCGACCAGACATTGATCGACGCGCCCTATGCGGTGGAGGAGCTGTTTCACGAAAGCGTGCTCGACAGCTGAGTGACCGCGGAAGAAACAGGAGAGGAGACAGAATATGACCGATTACGCTAACCTGGCCTTCGCCAGCTTCATCGATGATTTGCGGGTCCATTTCGCCAGGGGCCTACGCGAACAGGAGCACTGGGAAGGGGTTCGTGATCGCCTGAAGACGCTTTGCGCCGACAATTCCATGCGCGAGATCTCGCGCGGCTGGGAAGCCAGGAAGGGCCGTGAATATATTCTGCACCATGACCCGCATTATGATTTCTTCGTGGGCGCGCTAGTCCGCCAGCCCAATCATATCGCAGGCGTTCATGATCACGGTCCCACCTGGACCATCTATGGCGTGCTCGACGGTCAGGAGATTACCCATGTCTATGACCGGCTCGATGATGGCGGCAAGCCGGGATACGCCGAGATAAAACTGTCGCACAAATATGACGCCCCCACCGGCCATGTGGATATGGTGCCGCCGCACATTCCCCACGCCGAATGGGGCAATAGCGAGCGTTCGGTCGCCATTACCGTACGCACCACCAAACCGGGAAGCTACGATCAGGTGAGGTTTGACCCCGATACCGGCCGGACGGGTATCTCGCGCGGGCTGGAACTGGTGAAGCTGGCCGTATAAAACAACCTGCGGCAAAACAATAAAGGGAGGCGTCGATGGCTGAGTATTCAGTTCGGGCATTTGCGATCTTTATCGATGATCTACGCGTTCATTACGCTAAAGACCTGCCTGAGACGGCTCATTGGGAAGGGGTGCGCGGCCTGCTGAAGATCCTGTGCGCCAATGAGGCGATGCGCGAGGCGTCACGCGCCTGGTCGGCCAAACGCGGTATCGAACGGGTGCTGCATCATGATCCGGATTATGGATTTTTTGTCGGCGGGCTGATCCGCCTGCCGCATCACCGCGCCAACGTGCATGACCATGCCCACACCTGGACCATCTACGGCGTGCTCGACGGCGAAGAACGCACCCATGTATACAAAAGGCTGGATGATGGCAGCATCGCGGGCAAAGCAACGCTTGAACTTATTGCCCGCAACGACGCCCCCACCGGCCATGTGGATATAGTGCCCCCGTGGGTGCCCCATTCGGAATGGGGCATGGGCGAGCGGTCGGTCGCCATCACCGTGCGCAGCGAACGGCCGGGCAGCTATGCCCAGAACCGGTTCGACCTTGAAGCCGGCACCACCAACGCCAACCATAGAGGCCTCGAATTGATCCCGACACCGGTTTAGGCTCTGATTGATTTCCTGATCCACAATGATCGTTTGATGAACAGTTAGTTTATTAATCGGGCAAAGATTAGGGGAAGCGGAAAGCCGGTCTTGAACGATAGCCCAGCGCTGCTTTTTCCGTGGTGGAGCGTCACAAAAGCTGTAATTGCTACCTGCGCACTTCAACTAATCTCTCAGGGTCGTCTGACGCATGATGAGGCCTTGCCCGGTCACCCCTACACGCTCGGCCAACTCCTACAACATCGTGCCGGTGTCCCCGATCATGGCAAACTCCCTGCATATCACGAGACTATTAGACAGGGTTACCAGACCTGGACTGTGGATGACCTACTTGAACGGGTTGAGGTCGAAAAACGCGCCTTCGATTCAGATGAGGGCTGGGCTTACTCCAATGTGGGATATCTTTTCGCCCGCCAAATTATCGAGAAGACCGTGGATGAGGACATCGGCGCGGCGATACAAACCCTAGTCTTTGATCCACTTGATATTCCTTCGGTTCGTCCGGCTATAGAACCCAGCGATCTCGACAATATCGCGTGGGGCAATATCATCCTGGATGGGTTTATCGTGCCCTTCTGGTAGGCACTGCGCTGGATTACATTCGGTTCTTGAAGGGGCTAATGTTGGGTCGATTGCTATCGCTACAGCTCTTAAATATCCTGAATGCAGGACACTCTATCACGGTACGTTGCCTGATCGCCCATGGGAGCAAGCGGGCTATGGTCTCGGATTAATGACCGGTACTATGTCCGAGGTTGGTCGGACTTTCGGCCATTCTGGTGTTGGACCAGATAGCGTGAGCACCGTATATCACTTTCCTGATTGCATACCCCCCTGTACGGTTGCCGCATTCAACGAGAGTAATGACCAAGGTCACAATGAAAGGGTAGTGGTCCGTCTTCCACTCAAAATTGAATAGGTTGTTGGCTGCATTTATCCGTGAATGACCGTTCGGTTTTTGGTCTATGTTTCCCCAACGGACACCGCTGTCTCAGCCGAACCGACTAATAAGAGGGGAACCTCGTTGACTCTGCTGCAAATCGTGACGTTGGCCATAATTCAGGGAATCACTGAATTCCTGCCTGTCAGTTCCTCGGGCCACCTGGCGCTCACCCCGGTTCTCATTAACTGGAAGGATCAGGGGCTTGCCCTGGATGTCGCGGTCCATGTCGGCACGTTAGGTGCAGTAATGGTCTATCTCTGGCGCGAATTATGGCTGATCACCCGCGGGCTTTTTCGGCTGCCGACCGGGCGAATAGACGAAGGTGCCCGCCTGGCCTGGCTTGTCGTCATTGCCAGCATACCGGTCATCATCGTCGGGTTATCGGTAAAATTGTTCCTCGGCGACACAATGCGGACGCCACTTGTGATCGGATGGGCGTTTATCGTATTTGGGGTTTTTCTTTATCTGTGCGACCGGCTGGGATTAACGATCAAGCGCATTCACCATATGACATCTGGCGCCGCCTTTCTGATCGGCATCGCCCAATCGTTCGCTATCATTCCTGGCGCCAGCAGGGCGGGCACGACCATCACCATGGCACGCCTACTAGGCTTCGAACGGCGGGATGCGGCGCGCTTCTCGATGCTGATATCGATCCCGGCAATTTTCGGCGCCGGCGTATTATTGGGCAAGGATATATTGGAAAGCGGTGACACGGTCCTGCAGGCTAATGTCATTTTAGCCGCGGCTCTTGCCTTTGTTACTGCCTTAATTGCGATCGCAGCAATGATGTTCTGGCTGCGTCGACAGAGCTATACGCCCTTCGTCTTCTACCGCATTGTACTCGGGATCGTCATCCTGTGGGTTGCCGCCTGAGTGATTTCCTATCCCCGGGAAGCCGTTAACGCGTCTGAACCATGGATGTCGTTTCTGCCGCTACAGCCTTTTTGGCGCCGCCGCGACGGAAACGGGAAAGATAGGTCGGCAGGATGACTTCGGGCGCGGTCGGCGCAATACCGAGGTCGACGAAACCTGCAACCCCCTCTGTCACCACGTTATCCCGGCGCAACTGGCGCAACTGGTCGCGCGTCAACAGCGGAGCGGGGAAAAACTCCAGAAAAAAGGCCTTCACCATCGCGGCCCAGAATGGCACCGGGACAAGCAGTCGCTTTCGATCGATTACCGTCAGAATAACCTCAAGCAATTGCCGAAAGCTGTATATTTTCGGGCCGCCAAGTTCATAGGTTTGCCCAACCGTATCCGAATTTGTCAGGGACGCGACTGCCGCCTCCGCCACGTCACAGACATAGGCTGGCTGAAACCGGGTGTGGCCGCCACCAATCAACGGCAATACGGGCAAAATTCGTGCCAGAGCGGCAAATCGGTTGAAAAAATCGTCGTCAGGACCAAACAAGATGCTCGGTCGTAAGATGACGGCATTGTCAAATGCTGCTTTCACCGCCGCTTCGCCCTTGCCCTTGGAGCGCGCGTAGTGCGATGTGGCCTCCGGATCCGCCCCTATGGCAGAAACATGAACGAACTGGGTAACGCCGGCCGAAGCCGCAGCCTGTGCAATTCGGCCGGCGCCGTCGCGGTGAACGGCGTCAAAACTCTGCCGGCCGCTTTCATAGAGGATACCAACCAGGTTGATAACCGCATCGGCACCGTCGACAGCTGCTGCAACTGACGCATCGTCACGAATATTGGCGGCCACCGGCACAACCTGGCCGACGTCACCCATCGGTTTGCAGCGCAGCGCCTCATCTGGGCGACGACAGGCGACGCGAACAAGGGCTCCTTGGCGAGCCAGCGTATTGACAATTGAACGGCCGAGAAATCCAGCACCACCAAATACCGTGACTACGTTGTAGGCCATTTTCCCCTCCTGGTCGCGTACCAACACGGTGCCACCGGTGTTTCATTACTGCTGCGCCTCTTATCGTGAGCAACAGTGCCAGTCAATAAAGCCATGCGAAACCATTGAATTTTGTTGAAAATCGTTGACAGGGAAAGACCCTGTGTCATACCCACTCTTGTTTATTGCCCAGGTGGCGGAATTGGTAGACGCGCTGGCTTCAGGTGTCAGTGGCCGTAAGGTCGTGGAAGTTCGAGTCTTCTCCTGGGCACCATCCGGCCCCGCCGGATTGATTGATGGATATACGGCAGTTACCATCCGGTCATATTTGGCCGCGCGGTTTCGGGTCGGGCGGCAGCACATTAGACAGACGAGTACGGCCAGCATATGACGGTAACACTTCATCGAGACGACCTTCCCGACAATTTATCGTTTGGCGACTGCGTGGCTATCGACACCGAAACAATGGGGCT
>Ga0315338_1004482_pt1 | contig 10976 bp, 2 predicted proteins | sample ASW8metaG_FD_204518 | JGI IMG/M metagenome (GOLD analysis project Ga0315338, IMG submission 204518) | Ammonia-oxidizing marine archaeal communities from Monterey Bay, California, United States - ASW #8 | ecosystem: Environmental > Aquatic > Marine > Coastal | place: USA: California | collected...
GCACCTCGACCGGCTGATCACGCAGACTCTACCGATCGACGACGTACAGCAGACCTTCGAGACGATTGACTCTCATCCGGATGGGGTCAAGTATCTCATCGACTGCAGATCATAAGGATACCGATTCTGATGAGCATTTCCTGCGCTATTCGATCTGGTGGTAGCGTTTCACTACTGTCCCTCGGGGAAGAGGCTCATCGCTTTTCTTAGGATATTCCGCTCCCGAGTCACACGCCCCAGAAACCTACGTAACTGTCCAAAACACAATAATTAGGACACTTAATTCCACCAGCCGTGCCAGTGGCGCAGGGAGACATTTTTCATGGAGGCTCTGTGCAGAGGATTCCTAACGCGGTGGGCCAAGATGAGGAGTATCATCAAGCGTCATGAACGCAATCCGAATAGGTAAGAAGATCCGCTGTGCCCGTACGGTGAAAGGGATGAGCCAAGATGATCTGGCTGAAAAGCTCGGCAGGCACCGACCGGCTATATCCCGTCTGGAAGCCGCGGCAGAGCAGGCACCGCGACTGACCGCGGAGCTGATCGAGGATCTGTGTCGGGAACTGGACATGGACCCATGGGCGTTCTTCGACAACAGCCAGAAGGCACTCCGCGGCAGGATCTCCACGCACTTTCTGTGCCTTGGATATGAGCGGATCACCGACATTCTAAGAGAATGCATCAAGGATGCCCGTCGAATACATCCCGACATCGTCCGCATATTGGTTTTGGCACCCAACAGTGAGCGCAAGCTCGTCGTTATTACGTCTAGCTCCGTGCTCCCTGGGACGGTCGGTGACGCCCTCACGAAGAACATCGAGAGCCTCCCAGCGTTGACAGAAAATCCGTTCTATCAAGTGCGACCAGTTCCTGGAGACAGTCTTACCGCCTATCGTCTGGAGATGAACGTGTGTGCCTTGGAGTTCGTCTGCGGCAGGGGTGCGATGCGCATCGCTCTGCTGGAGCCGCCAGACGGAGATGACGAAATCCAGTCCGCGTGCAGGCACATAGGGGACGCCTTCGCCCAAGCCATCGAGATCTTGGGGCCTCACGGGCCGCAGGACGACATAGAGACACTCTCTGAGCGTGTCGCTGCCCTCGAGAGAATGGCATCGTCCGGCCAGTCTGAATAACGAGTGAGTACAAAATTGGGGGATTCATTATCAAATATGATACCCCTTTATCTCGGCACGTGCCTTGTTAGTTGACAAGGCCACCCCTCGAGAGTATGGTCTGGAGGATGGGTCTGGCCTGAGGTCGACCCTGTGCCGCCTTGCTCGCTGCCGTACGGGGCAGGGACCACCCTTGGTCGCGGTTTTACGCGGGCAGAGGGGGTGAGGCTCACCGCGAGGCGAGGGTCATTGGTCCTCGCCTCTTCGCGCTCTGATGGGGCTCGGGCGGACCGGCTCATTGCGAGTCGGCGCCCTCCAATTGCATTGATTTCGACACGGATTGGGCCTGCCCGGCCCTGTGGTGTCATGAAACCAATCCTATTCCCGGCGTTGCTGCTCATTTCTACAGCAGCCTTCGCCCACTCTGGCGGCCTCGATGGCCAGGGCGGTCACAACGGCCGCGCAGCGGGCACCTATCACATCCATCAGGGGCTTTTGGCGGGCGAGACATTCGCCACCAAAGAGCAAGCAACGACCGCGCTCCAAGTCGAAGTCGCACCAGCCCGACAAATGAGCTTCCAAGGCCCCAACTGGCGCCTGTCCCTCCTGGGCAGATACACTTGGCTTCCTTGTCAGCAGACCGCCTCTCGGTCCCCACCGATCTTGCCGTTCCGCAGACTCTCTTGACTGTTCTCTTTCTTCTGTGGTTGCTCCTGACGTCGTCAGCCCTTTTCGGCCAGGAAGTGACACTCGAACTGTCTGATAGGTCAGGGAATCCCAAGCTCGACAGTCGTATTCGCAGTCTGACGTTGCCCGGTCGACTGCGCTTCCAAATTACAGAATCATCCGATACATCCAGCACCGCAGAGGACTCGCGCGAAAGCGCCCAGAAGTGTTCACCAGAACGCACCGGTAGATGATGCTGACGTGGGTTTAATGGTGCACACAGTCTGCAAAGTCAACCGCATAATTTTTCTAGCGGCTTTGTTGTTGTCGGTAACATTGATATCGTCCGCGCTTGCTCAAACAACGTCCTACATATTCTGGCTCGACGCTGGTCAAGACAAAATACGGCGAGCAGATCTGGACGGATCAAACGTAACCGATGTGATTACCGAAATTGAGAATCTGTATGATTTCGCTGTGGCCGCGACCTCCTTCCTTCCGGATGCAAACAATAAGATTTATTGGACGTTGACGACGGGAAGGATTCAGCGGGCTGATATAGATGGTACGGATGTGGAAACTATTGTTGGCAGTGGTGCAGGAAAGTATATCGCTCTGGATGTGGCTAATAACCACATGTACACGACAAAAGAGGCTGCAGGTGGTCCGGTTTCACGTCGTGATTTGGATGGCACAAACTCGTCTGCTCTGTTAAGCGCAAACGGCGACGTAAGATTTCCCACGTTTTGCGCTCTCGATCTAACCAACAACAAAATATATTTCCGGTCGAACAATGATAGTAATTCCGACTATTTGATTAGGCGGGCATCGATCCCGACGGGTTCTGGGTTAGAAAAGAATTTTATTCCCAACCAATTCAATAATAATGTCCAGGGGATCGCTCTGGATGTGAGCGGTGGCAAGATATATTGGGCGGGCCGTTCTGGTAAACTCTACCGTGCAAATCTAAACGATGGAAGCGGGGTGACGGAACTGGTGACAGGCCTGGATGCCCCAATGGGGATCGCTCTTGACCTTGTCAATGATAAGATTTACTGGGTCGAACAAGGTGTCGATAAGATCAGACGGGCAAACCTCAATGGCTCTGGAGTGGAAGATGTCGTTTCGGGTGATATAAGTGATCCTGTTTCAATTAGGATTGTATCACTCGATGTCACGGCGCCCACGGTGTCGTCGGTCACATCGTCTACGGCGAACGGGACCTACAAGGTCGGAGATGCCATATCCATCCAGGTGAACTTCAGTGAATCGGTGACGGTAACGGGCACGCCGCAACTGGAACTGGAGTACTCGGGCGGCAGGGATGTGGTGGATTATGCCAGCGGCTCGGGCGGCACTGCGCTGACCTTTACCTACACGGTAGGCAGCGGCCACAACAGTGCGGATCTGGACTATGAAAGCACCTCGGCATTAGCGCTGAATAGCGGCACCATCAAGGATGCTGTCGGTCATGCGGCGACGTTGACGCTGGCCAGTCCGGGTGCGTCGAATTCTCTGGGCGCCAATAAGGCGCTTGTGGTGGATAACACGGTGCCGACGGTGTCGTCGGTCACATCGTCTACGGCAAACGGGGCCTTCAAGGTCGGAGATGCCATATCCATCCAGGTGAACTTTAGTGAATCGGTGACGGTATCGGGCACGCCGCAACTGACTCTGGAGACGGGGGGCACGGATGCGGTGGTGGATTATGCCAGCGGCTCGGGCGGAACTGCGCTGACCTTTACCTACACGGTGGGCGGCGGCCACAACAGTGCGGATCTGGACTATGCAAGTACCTCGGCTTTAGCGCTGAATTCCGGCACCATCAGGGATGCTGCCGGCAATGCGGCGACGTTGACGCTGGCCAGTCCGGGTGCGTCGCATTCTCTGGGCAACAATAAGGCGCTTGTCGTGGATAACACGGTCTCGACGGTGTCGTCGGTCACATCGTCTACGGCAAACGGGGCCTACAAGGCCGGAGTTGCCATATCCATTCAGGTGAACTTTAGTGAATCGGTGACGGTAACGGGGACGCCGCAACTGACTCTGGAGACGGGGGGCACGGATGCGGTGGTGGACTATGCCAGCGGCTCGGGCGGAACTGCGCTGACGTTTACCTACACGGTGGGCAGCGGCCACACCAGTGCGGATCTGGACTATGCAAGTACCTCGGCATTAGCGCTGAATTCTGGCACCATCAGGGATGCTGCCGGCAATGCGGCGACGTTGACGCTGGCCAGTCCGGGTGCGTCGAATTCTCTGGGCAACAATAAGGCGCTTGTGGTGGATACCACGGTGCCGACGGTGTCGTCGGTCACATCATCTACGGCTAACGGGACCTACAAGGTCGGAGATGCCATATCCATTCAGGTGACCTTCAGTGAATCGATGACGGTAACGGGCACGCCGATAATGGTCCTGGCTATAACCGGTCCGGGGTTTTCGGGTTACGGGATTGATTATGCCAGCGGTTCGGGTAGCAATACCCTCACTTTTATTTACACGGTTGCCAGCGGCCACACACCCAGTGCGGATCTGGATTATTGTTGCACTAACGCTGTAAGGTTGGATGGCGGCACCATCAAGGATGCTGCCGGCAATGCGGCGACGTTGACGCTGGCCAGTCCTGGTGCGTCGAATTCTCTGGGCAACAATAAGGCGCTTGTTGTGGATGGCACGGTGCCCTCGGTGGCCGGCGTCTCATCGTCTACGGCAAACGGGACCTACAAGGTCGGAGATGCCATATCCATTTACGTGTACTTTATTGATACCCTGGGGTCGGCGAGGGTTTGGGTAACGGGCACGCCGCAACTGACTCTGGAGACGGGGGGCACGGATGCGGTGGTGAATTATGCCAGCGGCTCGGGCGGAACTGATCTTTACTTTACGTACACGGTGGGCAGCGGCCACACCAGTGCGGATCTGGACTATGCAAGCACGTCGGCTTTAGCGCTGAATGGCGGCACCATCAAGGATGCTGCCGGCAATGCGGCGACGTTGACGCTGGCCAGTGTTGGTGCGTCGCATTCTCTGGGCAACAATAAGGCGCTTGTGGTGGAAGGTGTGGTGCCGACGGTGTCGTCGGTCACATCGTCTACGGCGAACGGGACCTTCAAGGTCGGAGATGCCATATCTATCCAGGTGACCTTCAGTGAATCGGTGACGGTATCGGGGACGCCGCAACTGACTCTGGAGACGGGGGGCACGGATGCGGTGGTGGATTATGCCAGCGGCTCGGGCGGCACTGCGCTGACCTTTACCTACACGGTAGGCAGCGGCCACAACAGTGCGGATCTGGACTATGCAAGCACCTCGGCACTGGCGCTGAATGGCGGCACCATCAAGAATGCTGCCAATAATGCGGCGACGTTGACGCTGGCCAGTCCGGGTGCGTCGAATTCTCTGGGCAACAATAAGGCGCTTGTCGTGGATACCACGGTGCCGACGGTGTCGTCGGTCACATCGTCTACGGCAAACGGGACCTTCAAGGTCGGAGATGCCATATCCATTCAGGTGACCTTCAGTGAATCGATGACGGTATCGGGGACGCCGCAACTGACTCTGGAGACGGGGGGCACGGATGCGGTGGTGAATTATGCCAGCGGCTCGGGCGGATCTGCGCTGACCTTTACCTACACGGTGGCCGGCGGCCACACCGCCAGTGATCTGGACTATTCGAGCACGTCGGCATTAGCGCTGAATTCCGGCACCATCAAGGATGCTGCCGGCAATGCGGCGACGTTGACGCTGGCCAGTCCGGGTGCGTCGAATTCTCTGGGCAACAATAAGGCGCTTGTCGTGGATGGCGTGGTGCCGACGGTGTCGTCGGTCACATCGTCTACGGCGAACGGGACCTTCAAGGTCGGAGATGCCATATCCATTCAGGTGACCTTCAGTGAATCGATGACGGTATCGGGGACGCCGCAACTGACTCTGGAGACGGGGGGCACGGATGCGGTGGTGAATTATGCCAGCGGCTCGGGCGGATCTGCGCTGACCTTTACCTACACGGTGGCCGGCGGCCACACCGCCAGTGATCTGGACTATTCGAGCACGTCGGCATTAGCGCTGAATTCCGGCACCATCAAGGATGCTGCCGGCAATGCGGCGACGTTGACGCTGGCCAGTCCGGGTGCGTCGAATTCTCTGGGCAACAATAAGGCGCTTGTCGTGGATGGCGTGGTGCCGACGGTGTCGTCGGTCACATCGTCTACGGCGAACGGGACCTACAAGGTCGGAGATGCCATATCCATTCAGGTGACCTTCAGTGAATCGGTGACGGTATCGGGGACGCCGCAACTGACTCTGGAGACGGGGGGCACGGATGCGGTGGTGGATTATGCCAGCGGCTCGGGCGGCACTGCGCTGACCTTTACCTATACGGTGGGCAGCGGCCACATCAGTGTGGATCTAGACTATTCGGGCACGTCGGCATTAGCACTGAATGGCGGCACCATCAAGGATGCTTCCAATAATGCGGCGACGTTGACGCTGGCCAGTCCTGGTGCGTCGAATTCTCTGGGCAACAATAAGGCGCTCGTCGTCAACAATCCGCCGACGGCGACAGCGCAGTCGGTATCGACCAATGAGGATGCGGCCAAGACGATCACCCTGGCGGGCAGCGATCCCGACGGTGACAGTCTGACCTATGCCCTGGCGTCGAATCCGTCCCACGGCAGTGCGAGTCTGAGTGGCAATTCGGTGACTTACACGCCGACTTCCAATTACGACGGTTCCGACAGCTTCACCTTTACGGTATCGGATGGTACGGCTACGTCGTCTGCGGCGACGGTATCGATCACGGTGACGGCGGTCAACGATACACCAACCCCAACACCAACCCCAACACCGACACCAACCCCAACACCGACACCAACCCCAACACCGACACCAACCCCAACACCGACACCAACCCCAACACCGACACCAACCCCAACACCGACACCAACCCCAACACCGACACCAACCCCAACACCGGATCCGGACCCGCCAACGGTGAAGCACGATCCAGTGGCAGCCTTTACCGTGACGCCGGCCAGTGGAATACCACCACTGACAGTCCACTTTAAGAATAATTCAGAATTTGGTGTCAGCTACATCTGGTTTCTGCCCAGTGCGATACTCGACAACGTGGAGGTGCCAGATCCGGTGACATTTACCGAGCCTGGGTCCTACCGCATACGACTGCGGGCCTACGGTGAAGAGGTGAACAGTCGCAACGATTGGTCTGAGACGGTCACGGTTTACGACCCACCGAATGCCGATTTCGACGTGTCAGCCACCACCGGCGTGGCCGGCGTAACGGCGTTCACCTTCTCGAAGTCATTAACCGATGGGATCAGCGGCTGGGCATGGGACTTCGGTGACGGAGGAACAGGCGACGAGGCGCAGCCAGTACACATCTACCAGTCGCCAGGCAGCTATACTGTGAGCCTCACCACTTCCGGTGACTGGGGCTCTTCCACCAAGACACGTGATGGACTGATCTCCGTCGGCAATAGCGCCCCCTCCATCAGCCCGCCCATTGCCGATGCCTCTGGCGATGAGGATGTCGCTATCACCTTCGATCTGAGCGCCCACGAAACCGATGCGCAGAGCGATGCGGCGCACCTGACATGGACCATGGCGGTGTTGGCCGGTGAGGACCTGTTGGCGAACTACGATACCCGCGCCGCTGTCGATGACCTGTTGCGACTGACCCCAAAGCCCAACGTCTTTGGCACAGTTTCTCTCGAATTCACACTGACCGACGGGAACGGAGCCACTGCCACCCAGACAGCCTCCGCGACCTGGCAGCCAATGCCGGATGCGCCCAAGGTATTCGCGCCGCGGCCGGCCGACGATATGGTAGACATTCCCACATCCGTCGCTCTGAGTTGGAGCGCGTCCGACCTCGACTCGAATGACAAGCTGCAATTCACCGTCGCCTTCAGCGGGTCCGATCCACCTCAGACCGTCATCGCTCACGACACGGAGGCACCCTCGGTCCGATTGACCGATCTGGCGGAGCAAGCGGAGTATTTCTGGCAGGTCACCGTTATTGACGCCGCAGGCCTGACTACAACTGGGCCTGTGTGGTCTTTCTCGACGGCCACAGACGAAACCCCACCCCGTGTAATCAGGAAGGTGATAGTCGCGGGCGTCACACACGCGGAGGCTACGATACAATGGCGTTCCAATGAGCTCACGACCGGGGTCATTCAGGTAGCTTCATCCCCAGATTTTGCTGGGGCGAGCGATATCGAGAGCGCCACCTTGGCGACGGATCACCAGGTTCCCTTGGCCGATCTGTTGGCAGGTACCACCTATTATGTCCAGGTCATTCTCACCGATAAGGCGGGCAACACCACCACCGCCAAGACACGAACTTTCACGACTCTAAATGCTCCCGATCTGCATTCGCCAGAAATCACGAATGGCCCAGTTGCCATAGGTATCAGCCACACGCGGGCGGGCATTCACTGGCGGACCGATGAGTCAGCCACGAGCGTAGTACGCTACAGTTTGCTGGCTGCTGATCTGGCTACCGGTCTGGAGGTCACGGACGACCGTTACCGGACCGAACATCAGGAGCGGCTTCGGGATCTGACGCCGGCTACAGAGTATTTCTACCAGGTGACTTCGGCAGATGCGGCTGGCAATACAACGACCTCGGAGATCAACTCATTCCAAACACGGGCGGCGCTCGATCGCGTGTCTCCTCTGGTGCTGTCAGGTCCTGTGGTCAGCGGCATTACTCAGAATGAGTGTACGATTGGTTGGACGACGAATGAGATTTCCACGACTGTGCTTGAGTATGGCCTGGATGAATCCTACGGGAGTTTCTGGGAAGACAGCGCCACGGATGTTGGCCACCAGGTGCAGCTTCTCGACCTGATTGAGGCTACCACGTATTTCTTCCGTTTCCATTCTGCCGATGCCAGTGGCAATTCATCGGCGCCGCGTGTCGGGACCTTCCACACATTAGCGACCCCGGATGTCGATGTCCCGGTGATCACGTCGGGTCCGTTGGCGACAGGGATTACTGATCACGGTGCCGTCGTCAAATGGCGAAGTGACGAAGTGGCGGATACACATCTGCGCCTCTCCACCACACTGGACTTCGCCGTGGCAGAAATCGACTTCGACGAGGCGCTGGATTTTGATCACCTGGTCGACATCGGCAACTTGCTGCCAAATACGACCTACTTCTATGAGATCCGATCCACAGACGGGACTGGTAACGCTTCCAAGGTCATTCTACGCAGCTTCCGCACGCTTGCAGAGCCTGATTTGCTGGCACCCGCGATTGTACTCGGACCCGTTGTTACTGCTCTGTCGAATGCGACGGCCCAGATCGAATGGGCTTCTGACGAGGATGCCGCCGCGTCTCTCACATATCTGGAGGAAGGTCTGGAAGTAACGCTATCGAGCGCTGATCTGAAGCGTGTCCATGCCGTTGTCCTGAGTGGACTATTACCCGCTACTGCGTATGAGTACTGGATCACACTTGCTGACGGTAGCGGTAACAACTCTGTCAGTCCACATTTCGGCTTCACAACGCTGGAATCTCCAGATACGACGCCACCGGCAATCATCACGGGCCCGTTTGTGTCGATCGTACTTCACGATCAAGCGGTGGTAGAGTGGCAGACGGACGAATCGAGCGATTCGTCCGTCGAATATGGCCTCACTATTAGCGCTGCCGATGCCGGAGAGTCGGTGGCGGGTGCCGATGTGGTGCAGGAACATATGATCAGGCTGACAGGTCTGCAGCCGGCTTCGATCTACCACTACCGGGTACTGAGCCGCGATACCAATGGTAACGGACCCACAGTTAGTGCCATCTACACCTTCGAGACGTCGGCGGCGCCGGATACCGAAGCCCCAGAAATCACGGCGACTGCTGTTGTCGTGGAGCGCTCCGACCAGTCGGCGAGTATCGGTTGGAGTACCAACGAACTGGCCACCGGTTTCGTGGAGTATGGTGTCGGCCCTGAGTTTGGGTCTGTCGCAGTGTCGGAAGATCTCGTCGATGAACACCTGTTACGACTGACTCACCTTGAGCCAGCCACACAATACCACTTCCGCGTTGGTTCTATCGACCTCGTCGGCAATGGCCCGACCTATGGGGCAGAGAACACCTTTTTCACCAAGTCCCAGCCCGACCTATTGCCACCGGTCATCGAAGTGCAGCCCTTTGTCGCTGGTTTGACGCAGACAACTGCCACGATCGAATGGGTCTCGGACGAGCCCTCCGACAGCCAGGTTAACTATTGGATAACGGGAAGTGCCGAGGTAACCGAGAAGGTGCTGCCGGAGGACGTGGCATCGCACTCGGTGTCGTTGAGCAATCTGTTACCGGCCACGGAATATAACCTTGAGATCGGTAGCACCGATGCTGCAGGCAACGGGCCGACTGGGGGTGATGCCGTCCTCTTTACCACACTCGCCGACGCGGATACCATCGCACCCGTGATCTTATCGGGCCCTACGGTTACCGGCATCACGGAGAGTTCAGCGACGGTGGAATGGACTACGGACGAGCAGTCGACGACGGTCCTCGACCACGGCACGAAACGCGCCTATGAACTCGGCCACACGGAGGATGCCGATCGTGTGACTACGCACGTCGTGACACTCACCGGCCTGTCGACCGACAAGACCCACCACTTCCGTATTGAGTCGACGGATGAAAGCGGCAATACCGTCGACTCCGACCCGGGCGGTACTCGCCAGCACAATAGAGATCACAAATTCAAAACACTGAAGGCGAGTGACACCGATTCTCCCGTATTCCTCGAAGGACCGATCGTCTACGCCAAGGCACGTAGGGCCACCTTACTGTGGCGTACCGACGAGGCTGTGAGCTACGAGTTGACCTATGGAACGTCTGCGAGTCTCGACGGTCCCGACGCGGAGACCCGGGAGGAAAACCATCCCGGGAAGCGGCACTCCGTAACTCTGGCTCGCCTGATAAAGGGTACATCGTACTTCTATCGGCTGCGCGTGAGGGATCGGGCAGGCAACGAGACCATCGCGGCGACGCCGGGTGCTGCTTTGCCTCCAGGGGTGGCAGCTAAGGTGCTGCGGGCCGCAGGAGGTGGCAGCTTCCTCACTGCTGAGAAGGTGGATACCCAGGCACCGGTGCTTGTCTCTTTACCCCGCGTGACGGCGACGACTCAGACGACGGTCACCGTGGAGTGGGAGACAGACGAA
>Ga0315338_1004483_pt1 | contig 10975 bp, 14 predicted proteins | sample ASW8metaG_FD_204518 | JGI IMG/M metagenome (GOLD analysis project Ga0315338, IMG submission 204518) | Ammonia-oxidizing marine archaeal communities from Monterey Bay, California, United States - ASW #8 | ecosystem: Environmental > Aquatic > Marine > Coastal | place: USA: California | collected...
AAAAATATAGAGAATATAAAAAAAGAAAAAATATCTATTTTAGAAGATTTACTCAAAGAAAATATAATTGAAGAAGAACAATTTGAAGAATTAATAAAGAAAATGAATTTATCAGATGGAAAATACAAGAAAACTATTTTAAACGATTGTTCTATGTATATTAAATCTCAAATAAAAAAGATTCTTGGAAAGAAAAACAAATGTTCTATTAAAAATTTTGAAAATTACAGAAAAAATCGGAACTAATTAACAAAAAAATTGCTAAACATAAAAGTTGTTTCATCATTAACTTTTACTAGACATACATGTTTTATGTGCCTCTTTAAGGGCATCTGCTATGCCGGTCACATCATACCAGTTATACCTAACATCAAAGAAATTAGCGGCTTTATATTCCTTATCGGTTTTGCCTGCATCTATAAGTTTAATTTTATAAATATCTTTATTTTTAAAATTTTCTAAAGTAGTTTCTACATCAAAACCGCCCATATCAAATAACACCAAGTGCCCCAATGCAAAAGGATAGGCAGTTAAAATTCTGCCGACTTGTTTTTCACCGTTTATTTCCAGAGGTACCCACGCCATTGCCAGACTTTTCAGTAAAGGATTTTTGCTGTACGTATAAAAAGTAAAATATTCATAAGCTTTACTACAATCACCTTTTTTAAATGAGAAACGAAGATCATCACCGTGAACTACCTCTCCATTTTTGGATGCATGTACCCATTTTCCCATAGATTCAACTCTCCATTCATCCGCATGGGCACTTAGGGAAATAAAAAAGGAAACTGCTAAATAAATAAATTTCTTAATCATTATATTTTTTTAAAATCATGGCAGGAGAATTTAAAGTTCTCCTGAGCCATGACATTTGAGAGGGGGCATATGAAAATCGAAAGTAAAGAGATAAATCTTTTGAACATTACTTAGTAGAACGATGGTTTAGAATTTTTATTGCGCAGTTTATTTTTTCCTAATCTTTTTTATTTTTAGTAATAATAACTTTTAATTTTGTAATTTTTTCTTCTACTTTTTTTATAGAGTCAGCAATAATTTGTTGTTCTTTTATTGTTATTTCCTTCCCACCTTCACTTTTTATTTTTGTTGCGTCTTTTGTTGTTTCCATTAATTTTCCCAAGTTTACACCAATATCTATTAATGTATTACTAACTCTCTCTGAACTATTTAAATTTATTATTTCTTTTTCTAGTATTGCTTGATGGGCTGTGAGCATAGGGTGCCCCTTGCCTGATTCTAATGATTTTTTGTCAAGTTCAATAGAATCTATATGATGAATATTATCTTCTGGAATATCTGGGTCACTACATCTATAAAACCATTTATTACTTTTTTTAGTGGCTTCTTTAATCTTTCCTTCTTCTAAATCTTTCAAAATTTGTTTTAAAGAAATTTCTAAAGAAATAAATTTTCTACTTTTTGTCATCTTTTCTCCAGGTTGAAAAAAACATAGTAAATTCAACTAACAAGTATTACCAGATAATAATATTTATTCTTAAGATTATATCATATGAATTATTTTTTATAACTTTGTAATTTTATAAAAAGGTAAAAAAATTATGTACAAAAAAAATGAAGAAGATGACTTTACAAGCACCATCTCTGTGGTTCTAAGAAGAAAAGACATAGATATACTTAGGGAAATATCATACTTATTTGGATGGGAAGGCAAATCATTAGCGATAAGAAATATTATTAGAAGATATTATCAATCATTAAATAAAGGAAAATTAAAAAAATGAGAATAATAATATTTATATCTATTCTATTATTTAGCTCCTGTAGCGGAAATAACTTTTGGAGCGATTACACGCCATCAGTAAATACAAGAGGAACTATGGTTGCTTGTATTGATAAACAGCTTGATAAGAGTCCTATGATTGAATGTTCTTCAACAAGAATTGAAGAACAAGTAATATTTTGTGATCATAAGGCAAAAGAAGAAACAAGTTGGTTAATTCGTAATGTATGGCATCCAGTAATTTTGAGTCCTTTCAGAACAGAAATCCACGAGGCTGCTAGAATCGAACAAAAATGTTTAGACAATACAGGAGTAGCTTATGATAACGGAATTTGGTAAATTTTTTTCGAATAAAAAAGTAGGAATAAACGTTATAGAAATGAGAATATATAAAAAAAATATGAGAAATTATAAAAAATTTATTTTAAGGAATATAAATGACTATTGCTAGAGAACTAACATTGAATCAAAATGGAATGACCGCATGGTTAGAACTTCTGAGAAGAAATTTTACACCTGACATATATTTAAGAGAATATTTAGTTAATTCTATTCAAGCTATTCAAAGGCAAAATGAAGGTAATGGACATATCATTATTGATGCCAATGATACATTAGAAAGTTTAGAAAATATTAAAAAAATATCTTTTACTGATAATGGATGCGGGATGACTTTAGAAGATATGAGAAGTTTTATTAATCAATTAGCAAGTAGTAGTGAAAAAGTGTTAGATCAAGAAAATTTTGGAGTAGGCGCAAAAGGAGCTGCTTTATCTGATAACAAACAAGGCATTCAATATGAATCATGGAAAGATGGTAAAGGTATTGCAATTGTACTTGGGTATGACCCAATTGCTGAGAAATATGGCTTGCAGAAATTTGATAATGGAGAAGATTACCAAGAATTAGACCTTGGAGCTAAGCCAAAAATTATTGATAAACACGGAACAAGAGTAACATTATTCGGTAATTCATTAGACCAAAATACAATGAATAAGAATGAAAATATATCTGGGACACAGGAGGCATGGATATTTTCAAATATAACTAGACGTTTTTTTAACTTGCCTAAGAATATAAAAATACAAATTAGAATTGGACATCACAGACCTAAAGAAGACACTAGACATAATTATTTAGCAAATGTTTATGGACAACACCAAGCTCTTAATAAAAATTCAATTGATCTAGGAATTAAAGAAGTCGCAGGTGCAAAAATTCATTGGTGGATTATTAAGGATAAAACAGAAAGTCATGGTAGAGAATTATTATCAGGACATACAGCAACATTATTTGAAAATGAAATTACGGATTATGGAATTGGTAAATCAAATTTATCTAAAAGATTTGGGATAATTTTTGGTTTTAAAAATGTTGTTCTTTATATTGAACCAGATAGAGAAACACATCAATATGACTTGGGAAGAAAAGAAGTTGTTAAAAAAGACGGTGGATCGTTAGAAATTGATAAATGGACAGAAGAATTTCAAAAAAATATGCCTGAAAAGTTAAAAGAATATGTCGACCAACATTTAAACGATTGTGATTCAGATGATATAAAAGATGTAAAAAAACAATTAAAAAAATTTATGAAATATTTTAATATTTCTCATTATCAAAAAAGACCTAATGGAGAATTAGAAAATGTAATTGAAATTGGAACCCTTTCAGGTGGATTTAGAGGCGGAGAAGGAAATATAAAAAATCCAACTACAGGACCAAATGCAGGGAAAACTGCAGAACTTCTCAGTGTCCTGGAAGATGTTAAAAAAAGAAAAGAAAAAGTAAAAATGGAGAAAGCTGATCCATATCCAAATATTATTTGGGTAACTAGTCAAGAAAATAGAAAAGACGATGAGAAAATCAGAGAAGATGGAGAAATAGAAGATAAATTAGCGGAATTTTATGATTCTCAAAATATTATAAAAGCAAATATGGATTTTGAAGGATACAAAGACTTAATAAGAGAATTTTCTAAAGAATATGAAGGATCTGCGGATCCAGATGTTTTAAATAATACAGTTGTTAAAGTAGTTAGATTAGAAATAACAAAAATGCTATTACAACATGTTATTTATGCAAAATATTTAAAAGGTAGAAATAAATATTGGAAAACTGAAGAATTTGAAAAAATGATATCTTCAGAGGTATTAACTAGTGTTCTTGCACAAAAGGCTACGCTCATACCACAAATTAAAAGGCAAATTCATACAAAATTAGGTCTGACTAACAAACAACATCAAAAAGAAGGAGCCAACAATATTTAAAAAATTAAGAATATTTTTGTTGTGTCATCCGTTATATAAGTGGAGGTAAACATGGAAACAAATAAAAAGGCTATAAGTAATATGGATAAAGAGCGTTATGAAAGAGTTATCAAATATACAAGAGAAGACACGATTGCGCTAATAGATAAAATAATGAAAGATTCAAGCAATCGAGAAGGAGAATTTATAAACCCTCTTTTGTATATGACAGATTTGATAATTGGCAAACTTTTAACCGAAAGGTTTAAACCTGGAGTTGTTATTGATATGTTAAATGATTCTTTCCAATCTTCTCTTAAATGGCACGAAAAAAATTTAAGAGAAAGATTAAAAGAAGTATCTAATGATTCAAAGTTGCTTAACTTTTCTGACAAAATAAATCAGATAGATAAAAAAGCACTAAACTAAAAAATGTGTAAAATTTTTTTTTGGATCATAGGTAAGATTGTTTTTTTTGTGGGACTTGGGGTTTTAATTTATTACTTTTTGAAATATTTTTTATTTTAAAAAAGTTATCCACAGAATTTTGTACTTATCCCTGGGTTTCACATGGTATGTCTCTTGAAAATTGGTTTTTTATGTACTATTTTTGTTCTTATATAATTAATAATTTTTTTAAAAAGGAAAAAAAATGAAATGTCCGCATTGTAAAGAAGAAATATCTAAAGAGTATTTGATTCAGCACGAAAGTGAATTTCGTAAAATAAATGAAGAAGACAAAAAGAAGTGGATAAAAGAAGGTCAAAAATTGGGTATGAGAGAAGAAGATAAGGAAAAACTTATAAAAGAAGGAAGGGAAAAGGAAAAAATGGATAATGAAAAAAAAGAGAAAAGTAGGGTAATTGAAGATAATAGAAAAGATAAAAAGATAAAAGACATTGGCAACAAATTTAATAAAACTCAAAAAACGTTAAACTTAGTGCAAGCTGAACTAGGAGAACTAAAAAAAAATAGAAATAAAGGGCAAATGACAAGTGAATTGCAAGGCGAAGTTCAACAACAATTAATACAAGACTTTTTACAACAAAATTTTAGAGACGACCGTATAGAGGTTATAAAACGTTTTCGAGAAGGTGCCGATATTTTACATCATATAAAACACAAGAATAAAGAAATTTCCTCAATTTATATTGAGAGCAAGGATACAGATAACTACAACCCAAACTGGGAATCTAAATTTGACGAAGATATGAAAGAAAGAAACATTGCCCAGGGATTTATTGTAAGCAGAACAATGCCAGATGATTTCAATAAAAAGCATGGATTTATGCAATCAAAAGAATATCCCGGAATATTAATTATTCCATGGGATTATTCAATAATTTATTGCATTGTTACAGCTATGAGAAGTAAAATAATAATGAAGTTAAATTCAAGTAAAAACATAAATGTTCCAAAAGAAATGAAAATAGCTTATGAAATTATTACCGGAGAGGAATTCTTAGTATTTTTTAGAGGTGTAATCGCCTCTATTCGTGAAAGGAAAAAAAGCAATGATAAAAAACTTGAATTTCTACAAAAAATAGAACACCGCATTTCTGACGATCAAGTTCTAGATAAAAAACAAATGGACGATATAAAACACTTTATTCAAGGGATTAGCCTTAAAACATCTGGAAAAATAAACAGATTTGATGATGTAGGGCTGATTGAAGATTATGATGACACTGAGGATGTCATTAACGAATAATAAACATGCAGTACATATTTTATGATTTCGAAACTTCAGGCTCCTCTCCTATTTTTGATCAAATCTTACAAGCAGGAGCCATTGTAACTAAAGATTTTAAAACAGTTTCAGATAAAATTGAGTTAAATTGTCGTTTAAAAAAAACTATAATTCCAGCGCCTAAAGCTTTATTAATTAATGGCATATCTATTGATCAACTTAAATCTAATCAAAAGTCTTTATATACTTTAATTGAGGAGTTAAAAAATAAATTTGAAAGCTGGAGCCCCGGAACTTTTGTTGGTCATAACAGTCTAGCCTTTGACGAAGATTGTTTTAGATCATCTTTATTTCAAAATTTTTTTTATCCTTATTTAACTACATCTAAAGAAAATAAAAGAATGGATACTCTTAGATTAAGTCGATGTGTTGGGAGTTTTGCTCCTAATTCTATTGCAATTCCTCTTTCAGAAGATGGCAAACCTAATTTTAAATTAGAAAATTTAACAAAAGTAAATCAAATTAATCATGGAAATGCCCATACAGCATTAAACGATACTTTGGCTTGTTTTGAGATTGCTAAAAAGATTAAAACTAACGCTCCCGATATTTGGGATGCAGTTAGTACTTTAAAAGATGGAAGACAAATAGGTGAAAAATTTCATAATGAAAATTTTGTATGTTACCAAGATTTAATTTTTGGAAAAATTTATAACTTTGCTGCTTGCTTTGTTTGTTTTCATCCAGTTTATGGACAATCGTGGCTTGCAGCTTTTGATTTAAAACATGATCCCAGACCATTACTTGATTTAAATTTTTCAGAGTTAAAAAAAGCTCTTTTTTCAAGGCCAGCAAAAATCAGGCAAGTAGCACTTAATAAAATGCCAATAGTTTTATCTAAAGATCGTTTTTCTTTTTTAGAAGATTACAAAGAAATAGGTGAAGAAGAAATAAATAAACGAGCAGGTCTTGTACGAGAAAATAAAGAATTTTGTGATAAAGTTTGGGAGATTTTAGAAGAGAAAGCAAAGGAACGTCAGGATAGTGCAAGTCAAGATCCAAAGGACTACTTTTTTGAAAATTCTTTACATGAATCTACAATTAAAATGAGTCAAAAAGATAAACCTGTTTTTGCTCAGTTTCAAAGAGCAAATTGGGAGGAAAAGGCAAAAATTTATAGCAATTTTCAAGATAACGTATTACAACACTTTGGCAGATATCTTATTTATGAAGAGCAACCTGATGCGTTGACACAAGATGCATTGAAACTTACAGAAAAAGAAATTGCTGAAAAGTTACTTACCACAGATACTAAACCATATATAACTATCCCAGACGCACAAAAGAAAATTGACGATCTTCGTGCAGAGGAAGATAGTGATAAAAAATTTTTAAATAATTATGATCTTTTTATTAGAGACTTAGAGATAAAACATAGAAAAAATCTTTAATACTTTATAGAATATAAAAACAGACCCCAAGCAGGCGCTGTTTGACCAGCAGCACCCCTTTTTTTAGCTTTAAGCACTCTTTCAATATCTTTTGTTTTCCATTTTCCTTTTCCAACCATTATTAGCGTTCCTGTTATGATACGAACTTGGTTATGTAAAAAAGATTTAGCTTTGATCCATATTTCTATTTCAGAAGATTTTCTTAATATTTTTATAAAATTTATAGTCTTGATTGGAGATTTTGCTTGGCATTCAGTCGACCGAAAACTTGTGAAGTCATGTTTACCTTCTAAGACTTTTGCTACTTTTTTCATTAATTTATCATCTAACTTTTTTTTTACATGCCACACTCTTTTATTTTGAATAGTAGGAGGGGAACGCCTATCTAAAATTTTATATAGGTAAGTTCTTTCTTTTGCATCATATCTTGCATTAAAATTTTTTTTTACTTTTTTACATTTTAAAATTGAGACCTTGTATTTTTTATATAAACTTTTTATATGAAAATTTAAACCATCTCTTAATGCATCTGTTTTTATTTTTTTTATTATATCAAAGTGCGCAACTTGATTTAACGCATGAACCCCAGCATCAGTTCTTCCTGCTCCTTGAATTATTTTTTTCTCACCCGTTAATTTGAAAAGAGCATTTTCTAAAATTTCTTGAACAGAAACGCCATTTTTTTGCTTTTGCCATCCAACTAAACTTGTTCCATCATACTCTATATTTATTTTATAACGTGCCATATTTTTTTTTAATCAACTTTTTGATTAATCTTAAAACTAAAACCTCTTAAAAAAGTCTCAATTGTCATTTTAACCCCACCTGATTTTTGTAATACTTTCGGACTAATTACTTCACCTTTACCACAAGATATTGAAAAGTTTTTATCTACAATAAAGCCAGGAGTTTCAGTTTTTCTAGATGAAATTTCTGCATCAAAGATTTTTACACGTTCCTTGTTTAGTAAGAACCATCCTCCAAGGGCTTTTATCTGTCTTAATATTTCTTTTCCGCTTTTCTCCCAATTAATTTTTGCTTCATCAGCTGTTATTTTTTTTGCATAAGTTGCCATTGTTTCATTTTGAGGAATTGATTTGATTTGCTCTTTTTTTTCTAGTTGTTTTAATACATTATTAATTAACTCTCCTCCAATTTGAGATAATTGATCATGAATTTCTTGCGCAGTATTTTTTTCTTTTATTTCAATTTCTTTTTGTAGAATAATATTTCCTGCATCTAATTTCTCGTTCATTTGCATAATTGTAATCCCAGTTTTTTTATCACCGGCTAAAATAGCACGCTGAATTGGCGCGGCGCCACGCCACGTAGGTAAAAGGCTTGCGTGTATGTTTATTGCACCAAATTTAGGAATTGTTATTACTTCTTTCGGTAATATGATTCCGTAAGCCGCTACTACTAGAACATCGCAATTCATTTTTTTTAAATGATTTATTTCTATATCTTCTTTAAAATTTTTTGGTGTAAATACAGGGACGTTATTTTTTGCACAAAAGTTTTTTACTGGAGAGTGAGATATTTTTTGACCTCGACCAGCTGGTCTTGACGGTTGAGTAAAACAACCAATTAAATTAAAGTTTTTATAAATGGATTGCAATCCAGGTAGAGCAAATTCAGGAGTGCCCATGAAGACAACTTTCAATTTCATATTTATGTTGTTTGTTTTTTTTCCTTTTGTTGTTTTTTAATTTTACGCAAGATCATATCTTTTTTAGTTTTAGATAAATGATCTATAAATAATATACCATTTATATGATCAATTTCGTGCTGAATACAACGTGCTAAAAGTCCTTTAGCAAGCAATTCTTTTGATTCGCCATTTCTATCTAAATATTTTACTTTACAAGAAAATGGTCTGGTAACATCTCCCATAAAACCAGGTATAGATAAACAACCTTCTTCATCTTTTTCTTTTTTTTCAGAAACCCATATTATTTCTGGATTAGCCATTTGAATAGGATTTGGTTTAATTTCTTCTTTTTTTTCAATTTTTTCTTCTTGATATCGTTTTAATCCTGGTCTTGGTGATGTGTCCATAACTATTATTCTTTTATTTATTCCAATTTGAGGGGCAGCAAGACCAATTCCCGGAGCTTTATACATGGTATTTAGCATTTCATCCATAAGTTTTTTAATTTTATTATCAACCTTATCAATAGGGCCAGATTTTTTTATTAATATTGGATTCGGCAGTGTTATAATCTTCATCATAATGCAAATATATTATTTAAATTTCGTTTTATAATATATGTTTTTCTTAAGATTTTTTCTAATATTATTTATTCTTACCTCAACATTATTGTTGCAGGGATGTGTATCCTCACCCACCCATGCTGGAGATGCTTGCAATATTTTTGATGAAAAATATTTTTGGTTTAAAGCTGCAAAAAAAAGTTCAAAAAAATGGAAAGTACCTATCGCAACTCTTATGAGCGTTATAAATCAAGAAAGCGCTTTTAAGCAATATGCAAAACCTCCAAGAAAAAAATTATTTGGATTTATCCCACTTCTTACCAGAGAAAGTTCAAGTTTAGGTTATTCTCAAGCTACTAAAGGAAGTTGGGAACATTATAAAAAAGTAACTGGAAAAAGATTTGTAACACGTATTAGATTTAAAGATTCAGTTGATTTTGTAGGCTTTTATATTGATCAAGCCAATAAAGAGTTGGGAATATCAAAAAAAGATACTTTCAATCATTATTTAGCTTATCACGAAGGGATGAATGGATTTAGGAAAAAAACATATAAGAAGAAACCCAAACTTTTGAAAATTGCAAGTAGAGTAGAAAAACAATCTCAAACCTACAACAAACAGTTATCAAAATGTATGAGTAAATTAGATAGAAATAAATATATACTTTTCTAATTCCTAGATATCATCTATTTCATCAAGCTTAATTTTTTTTCTTACATATCTTTTTTTAGATTGAATAACTTTAGGTCTAAATGTAGAGGTTCTCAAAGCTTTAGCAGAAGGATTTTTTATAACTTTTTTTTTCTTCATTTAAAATATTCTTCTAAAATTAACTTATAAATTTTAGTTAGATTTTTTAAATCTTTTAATGAAACCTTTTCATTGTTAGTGTGCATTGTTTTACCAACTAAACCAAATTCTACAACATTTGTATAATCTTTTATAAATCTTGCATCTGAAGTACCCCCATCAGTTGCATACTTAGGATTTCTTTTTGTTATTTTTTTTATACATTTTTTAATAAGCTCAGAAAATTTTCCTGGTTTTGTTAAAAATGCATTACCAGAAACATAGGTTTCTAATTTGTATTTAAGACCTACTTTATTAAATTCTTTTTTTATCCATTTTGTTAACGATTTAATTGTATGATTAGTGTTAAACCTAATGTTAAAAGAACCTCTTGCTTTTGCTGGTATTACATTTAGAGCTTCATTTCCAACATCTATGGAAGTTACTGAAATTATTGATGGCTGAAAGTGTTTTGTTCCTTTATCTAATACTTTTTTATCTATATTAGTAAGCATTTTCATTAGCCCAGATACTGGATTTATGGTCCTATTAGGCCAAGCGGAATGCCCTTCTTTTCCTTGGACCTCAACCATGCAATTAAATCCACCTCTCCGACCTATTTTTATTTGATCTCCTAAAACTTTTAAATTAGTGGGTTCTCCAACTAAACAATTATCAATTTTTACATTTTTTTTTTTCAACCATTGTAAAATTTTTCTTGTTCCAAGCCAAGCATATGTTTCTTCATCTGATGTTATCATCATAGAAATTTTTCCTTTAAAGTTTTTATTTCCCTTTAAAAAACTTTTTGCGGAAGATAAAAAG
>Ga0315338_1004484_pt1 | contig 10975 bp, 11 predicted proteins | sample ASW8metaG_FD_204518 | JGI IMG/M metagenome (GOLD analysis project Ga0315338, IMG submission 204518) | Ammonia-oxidizing marine archaeal communities from Monterey Bay, California, United States - ASW #8 | ecosystem: Environmental > Aquatic > Marine > Coastal | place: USA: California | collected...
TTAAGGCAAGGCAAGAAAATTGTTTCAGGAAAGACATTATAAAAAGGAAGTACCTGTAAAAGATTTAGGCATGCCCCACATCGTCAGATAGCATACGGGGGTCAATCCCAAGTCTCTGAATTGCTTGCTCCCACTTGGTGTCGGGCTCGATATCAAATATTATCTCGGAATCACTGGGCACCTGAAGCCAACCGTTAGCCCTAATTTCCATATCTAACTGACCGGGTCCCCATCCCGCATAGCCCAAAGCTAACAAACTTTTTTGAGGGCCTTTTCCCTGCGCAATGGCTTTCAAAATATCTACGGTAGCGGTCAGGGCAACACCATTTACTACCTCTAATGTGGCATCTTGTTGATAGTCAGAGGTATGCAATACGAACCCCCTCCCTGATTCAACAGGCCCACCGAAATGGACAGGAACATCCTTGGAGAGGTCTTTCTCATCGAGCTCTAACTGACTTATCAGTTCTGCAAATGTAAGAGAGTCTAGACGCTGATTGAGCACCAATCCCATAGCCCCCTCTTCTGTATGCGCACACATGTATATTACCGACTTGGCAAAACGTTCGTCTCGCATACCTGGCATTGCAATCAGAAGTTGTCCGGTCACATAGGATCCATCCTGGGGAATATCACTCATTGTTTAAAGATCCAAATATTTGAGATACTCGTTTATTATCCATTGAACTTCAAAAGAAGCCTTATTATCTCATTGTCACATATGGTAAGCATTGATCAAAGGGTGTTGCATATTAAAATCCAATTTGATTTATCAGTCAAAGGCTATAACTCCGTGTTATAATTTGTCGATCATGACCTCCGTCGTATGAATTTCATGATTTCCTTTGGCATCATTACCTTAAGTTATTGGATCACGTAGGCCAAATTGAAATATTAATTTTATAGTTGTTGAAATACTTACAAATGAATAAGCCAGTAACATTATGACCTTCAATACCATTCGCTATACTGCCCTTACAATCACCGCACTTGGCTTCTATCTTGGATTAGCAATATGCAACTTCGGAACCGCCCAAACCGAAGTTAGCGCATCAAAATGGTTCGAAAACAAACAAGGCAAGGTTCGCTTAATTTCAGCCACCCGAGGTGTAGGAAATGGAAAAAAGTTACAACTCGGCCTGCAATTTAAACTGAAGGATAATTGGAAAATTTATTGGCGAACACCAGGCGATGCCGGTTACCCTCCTCAATTGGATTGGAAAAACTCTAGCAATCTAAATCAAACACAATTTACTTGGCCTGCTCCTACCCGGTTTCAAGTTCTTGGATTTCAAACAATTGGATATAAAAAAGAGGTGGTATTCCCAATTGTAGCTACCGTAAATAACCCAGAGCGATCTGTGCAGCTAAGATTGGCGCTGAACTATCTCACATGTGATGATATCTGCATTCCCATTAAGACAAATTTAGCACTTAATCTACCGTCCAATAACGGCTCCGCTACCGAGTATCTGGACCTTATACGGGATTTTGCATCCAGGGTACCACATGAAGGTTCCAACGATACCCTGAAGATATTGCAGGTGGAAACTGCCGGCAAGTTTAAAACAATCGATAAGAATGTCCGTAAGGGCTTTATACGCCTGGTGATCGAAAGCGCTTTACCGCTAATCAATCCAGATGTGTTTGTAGAGGGTCCTGAGTTAGCCATCTTTTCTCTACCCCAGATCAAGCTGGGAGACGATGGTAAGAAAGCTGTAATGGCTATCCCAGTATCGGAGGAAGGAGATACCAAAATTGAGAATACAAGTCTCAGGTTTACGATTACCGACGGTCAACGGTCGATAACCGAAAATCATTTGGTTTCTGCTGGATCACTGATCTCCCAACCCTCATCCGATGTTCAAGTTTCTCTCCCATTCATACTAGGTTTGGCCTTGATTGGCGGGATTATTCTCAACCTGATGCCTTGCGTTCTTCCGGTTCTATCTATCAAAATCCTCGGCTTAGTTGCGCATAGTGGTGCGACGAGCTCGACCATTCGGATGAGCTTTTTAGCTTCCTCGCTAGGTATCTTATTTTCATTTTTAATCATTGCTACAGGGCTCATTATACTGAAACTAACCGGTTCTGCAGTAGGATGGGGCATTCAGTTCCAAGAACCGTGGTTTATTGTTAGTCTAACTGTCATAGTAAGTCTGTTCGCATACAATTTATTTGGCTTTTTCGAATTAAACCTACCATCCTGGCTGGGCAATATTGCTGGCAGACCAATTATTACAAACGAACTACACCAAAACTTCAGTGTTAACTTTGCTGCTGGCTCTTTTGCTACAATTTTAGCAACTCCCTGCTCCGCACCATTTTTGGGAACAGCCGTCGGCTTTGCCCTGGCAGGATCCCTAACTGAAATATATGCGATATTCATGGCACTGGGTCTTGGAATGGCGTTACCTTATTTTCTGATTGCCCTTTTTCCCGTGTTGGCCAATTGGTTGCCCAAGCCAGGTGTCTGGATGGTCCGAGTAAAACAACTTTTGGGTGTCGCCTTGGTGGCAACTGCAATTTGGCTAATAATGGTGTTAGGGGTTCAAAGCAATATTTCCTCAGCCGCAATCATTGGCTTTCTTATGATTGGCATTGGTGGAATTTTATATATTAAGAAACACATATCTGACGGTTGGCAAAAATTAACGGCACCCGCCGTCCTTTTACTGATAATTGGTGCTGTATTTACTCCCTATTATCTTACCCAACGAGGATCGTTAGGCCCTGAGACTAGAGCAATTAATCACTGGGTGGCGTTTGCACCTGAAAGAATTGCAGAATTAGTTGCGAATGGTAAAACAGTATTCGTGGACTTGACGGCTGAATGGTGCATCACCTGTCACGTTAACAAACTTGCGGTACTTAACCGTGGAGAAATCTATCAAGCCCTGTCAAAGGATAAAAACGTGATAGCCATGAGAGGCGATTGGACCCGACCTAACCAAAGGATCACAAATTACCTGAAAAGCTTTGGGCGATTTGGTATTCCATTTAACGCTGTTTATGGACCAAAAGCAAAGGAAGGGGTGGTTTTACCGGAGTTGTTGACGGCTGGTATTGTGAGAGAAGGCCTTAGAAAAGCATCTGGCGGTATTATTTTCTCCAAAAAATAAGTATAATAACTGTTCCCGCAATGACACCAATCCCAATATTTATGCTACGGATTTGGCCCTAGTTTCCGTGTGAATGTTATAGTAATTACCCGCAAAAATCACGACACCACCAACTAATACAGCAAGTTCAAAGGCTTCCTGATAAATGAAAAATCCGACAACAGCTGCAAGTGGGAGCCGTAAAAAATCAATAGGAAGAACTAATGTTGCGTCAGCATAAATAAACGCCTTGGTTAGGCAAAAATGTGAGGTCAAACCCAACACGCCCAAAGATCCAATCCAAAAGATGTCCTCGGGTCTAGGCGCAACCCAACCGATTAAGCCAGGTACGAGACCTACAACCGCTTGTACTGCGGTCATAAAGAAAAGTATGGTAATTGGCGCCTCCGTATTCGATATCATTTTGGTAATCACGTAAGTGGCACCATAGCCTACTGCCGCCCACAAAACGGCTAAATAGCCCAACCCAAATCCCTCCAGGCCAGGTCGCAAAATAATTAGCGTTCCTATCAAACCTAATAATATTGCAACCAATCGGCCCCGGTTCAATCTTTCGTTAAGAAGCAACACCGCCATTAATGCCACCCAGATTGGTGTTGTGAATTCAATGGCGAATACCGTCGCAAGGGGCAGCAGTGACACACCCAAAATCCATGCAGCTTGTGCGCTATAATGAAGGATATTCCGAAATATATGAATTTTGAGCCGCTCTGTTTTGGGTACTTTAATACCCTGCTTTGCCAATACTAATAGGATAATCCCGAAACCCACCAAACTCCGGAGAAATACAATTTGGAAAATATTCATAGTATCGGAAAGTTCTCGTGCACCAATGGCTATAATCAGAAACGATGCCGTCGCACCCAACATCCAAATTGCTCCTTTAATAGTCGGAGATAATGGAGGCAAGACTACGCGACGTCCTTAAATGCGCTCTGATAACCAAATGGCAACACGTGAGCAGGATTTCACCGCCGAAGCTAAAACGGGGTAGCCGGGTGCATTCTCTGCCCCTTCAAGCAAGGCCGTTTCTTTGTGCTCTGCTTCGTCTTTTCGAAACCTCTCGATGATTTCCAGAATTTCGGGTTCTTCTTCGGAAGCAAGTTGAGCAGCCTGATGACTATAATGTTCTTCAATTACTTCTTCCACAGCAACTGTGCAGGCCATAGCCGCTTCCCGGCCCATCAATGCAGTGCCAGCACCTAATGCAAATCCTGCAAAATGCCATAAGGGTGCAAGAACAGTCGGACGCACCCTCCTCTCCACCATAATTTTATTGAAAGTATCCAAATGAACTACTTCCGTATCCGCCATCTCTCTGAGCACGGGTTCATCCTTGGTACCACTTAAAACTGACAACTGCCCCTCATAGATACGTTTGGCACCGTATTCACCGGCTTGATCAACACGTATTATGCGGGCTATCAACTCTTCTTTTGAAAGGTCACCGGGGAGCCTTCCGAAGGATTTTTTATTCTGGTTCATTTAACACCATAATCTTTTAATCGCGCACTTAAAATACAGACCGTTGATAACACTAAAGAGGCGACGATATTGTAAACAGACATAGACAAACCAAACAAGGTCCAGTCTATATTGTCGCAACCTTTCGGCATGATTTTCGTTAATTCAACCTTTAGTTCAGCAAGGTTTTTAGGCATCGGTTGATCTCCGCCACAGGAGGTAGCGGATTGCCACCAATGCTGTTCCACTCCCGTGTGGTAGAACGCGAGCACAGCGCCAATGAAAAATATTATACCAAACAGATAGCCTATCCCCGCTCTATCCCACCCTCCGAACGCCAGGGCAAACCCACCAAATAGGATGATACTCCCATATGGGATGCGCTGATAGCTACAAAGTTCACAGGGGTTCAATTGATAACCATATTGAGCAATCAACGCGATCCCTAAGGCACCTGCACTCGCCAACATAACCGAGGTCAAGAGATGAAATCGAAGCAAATAGCTCATATGAGTTGGTCCACGGTCGTCAAAGAATAAATTTTACAAACAAATATCCACATAATAATAAAACAACAAAAATTATAAATAAAAACCCCAAACGGCGCTCGATAAATTCCCGTATTGGTTCACCTAGGTACCAAAGAAGAGCCGTTACAAAGAAAAACCTAAGCCCCCTAGCAATTAAAGAAGAAAATGAAAAAATACCGAAATCGAGGTGTGTGGCCCCGCTTAGAATTGTAATAACTTTATACGGAAATGGCGTTACACCAGCGATGAACACGGCCCAGGCGCCCCAATTAGTGTAGACCTTCTGGAACTCCTGGAATTTTGAATTGTAGTGGTAGAAATTTAAAATGGGCTCTCCTATCTGATCAAAAAGGAACGCACCTATTCCATACCCAGCCATGCCGCCTAAAACCGACGACGCCGTGCACACACTTGCGATTACCCAAGCCCGATCTCGGGTTGCCAAAACCATGGGGATCAACATAATATCGGGTGGAATTGGAAATATTGAGCTTTCCAGAAACGATACGAACGCAAGAGCCAACAATGCATGCTTGTGAGCAGCAAGTTCAAAAGTCCATCCGTAAATGCGCCGTAACATCGCCAACTCAATTAAGGGGAGTTCTATATAGGAACTAACTATCTACTTGGGTAGGTTTTGGCAAACACGGTTATATCGTTACCATAGATGGTTGACCGATATTTCGGCACAGTTATGATCACTATCCCAAATTCATTGCCTCGGTGGCGGAATTGGTAGACGCGCCGGATTCAAAATCCGGTTTCTTTACGGAAGTGAGAGTTCGAGTCTCTCCCGAGGCACCATATCTCAGGTAAACATCAGCTAACCCTTTGGTGTTCATTGGTTTTTCACAAGACCCATGAGAAGGGGTAGTACAAATGGTAGATCATTTATCACCTTATTTGTTCCGAAAGCGTGGCATTTACTATTTCAGCAGAAGAGTTCCAAAAGACCTACTGGATCACTGCGAACGGTCTAAAGTCGTCTATTCGCTTCGTACCAAATCTTGCAGGGCTTCAAAGATTAAAGCGGCATCACTTGCGTCCCAGTTAGAAGAAGATTGGCTAACGCTTAGATGGCGAAGTAAGGACACTCCTCTACTTCGGTTCCTCAAAGGTCAAGCTGCAGAAGCTAGAATATCCTCGTCAGCTCCACTGATGACAGAAGCTGGCACACTATACTTAAGAGTAAAGGGGGCTAGTAAGCCTATTACTTTTAACGCTGCCGTAGAAAGAGCAATTAAAAATCTAACTGAACTCGTCGGTTAAAGGTGGAGGAGTATATCGAAGTGATGAAGTCTGAAGTTTCACCTGAGATAGATATGAAATATTCCGAACATTATCAAATTCAGGAAGAGAAGCTATTCATCGCTGAATATGGCACCTTACATGATTACGATACTCCTTTAGAGCCTCTTCAAAGGAAACGTCGCAAGATGCTCCAAAAGCAGGCTTATGGTGTTCGGGAAAATTACGGGATCAGGTTTGAGGACGCATTTACGCAAGAAACCATAGAGGCCAAGTGTGCTCATTAGTTTGTTGAAGACTATTGATAAACCCGTAGCAAATCTTACCCTCCATACTGCACAAACCCAAATCGAAATTCGGAGCCTGTATTAGCAGGCAGAGATACGTAATGTGAATGCCTGCATCTGAAATGTTAAAACACACTCAGGCTTTGTCTCGAGAGGATCTATCCAGTAAGGAAAGGTCGCCTGATCTATCTCGAAATACGGCTATGGGCAGGTCTCACTTTCGCTAAATTATTTTTTACTGAGGAAACAAAATAAGATGGATCCAATTTCCCAGGGTATTGTAGGTGCAATTGTTCCGCAGGCGATTAGGAGTAAAACCAATTTAGGCGTAGCAGGGTTTTTTGGTTTCATTGCGGGCATGGCTGCCGATCTTGATATTTTTATTAAATCAACAACAGATCCGCTTCTGTTTTTGGAATATCATCGCCAATTCACCCACTCCTTAGTTTTTATACCGATTGGAGGTTTTGTTACCGGTTATCTTCTTTATTTAATCCTTGGTAAGCGATTCAAAGTATCTTTTATGGAAAGCTGGTTAATTTGTTCGCTGGGTTACGGGACTCATGGGCTATTAGACGCATGCACAGGATATGGAACTTTAATCTTGTGGCCGTTTACCAATGAACGCATCGCTTTAAGTATAATTTCCATCATTGATCCGCTTTTCACCATACCCATTATATTATTTGTAATTTTAAGTTTGGTTAAAAAATCCAGAGTTTTTGCTAGGCTTGGATTTTTGTGGATGATTTCATACCTAATATTGGGTGCGTTTAATCAAAAGACGGCAAAAGAGATTGGTAATCGAATAGCTATGGAAAGGGGGCACATAGATATAAAAGTTGAAGCTAAGCCCAGCTTTGCTAATTTATGGGTATGGAAAACACTATATGAGGCCGACGGAAAATATTTTGTAGATGCAGTTCATACGGGACTAAACCGTCGCATTTTTCAGGGTCAATCAATAGCGAAACTGAACCTAAAACAAGACTTTCCTTGGCTCAAACAGTATTCACAGCAAGCTCAGGATATAGAGCGTTTTTATTGGTTTAGTATGGGGTATATTGCGATTGATCCTAGCAGAAAAAATCATATTGGAGACGTTAGATATTCTGCTCTGCCAAACGAGATAGCACCCCTTTGGTCGATTAAACTTAATCCAAAGGCAACAGCAAGCCAACATGTTAAATATGTAACCCACCGTGACTTCGGTATTGATAACCGCAGAAGACTTTGGGATATGATATTATCCGGTTGGAACTAAATGGCGATGTATCGTGCACGAGACTATAGCACTCTGGAAAGTGTAGGCCTAGAGTAAATTGCGCTAGCTAATAAGTCGGTACCAATGGAAGTTAGAATATTTTTAACACAAAAAAGCCGCCCCAAAGATCGGCAGGTGTACCCGAACCTCCAACGACTTTGGCAATATACCTCGACGGTATAATACAATGTTTGTATTTTGCAAATAGGCAGCAAGATAAGAGCCTCTTCAAAACTCCCTCAGAAGTACAAATGACTCTAAATAAAATTAATCATATCTCCTCTGAGCCTCCCCCTACATCTGCTCAGGTAAACTTTCACTATAAATACACCTACAGCCTATTGAAATTACCCTAACTTTAAAACCTGAACTAGACCGCCCTTAAAACTGGTGTGATTGGCCCACTGCTGACATAATCACAGTTTCTTCTCCAAAGGTTTCAACCAACTTATGGGTTGCCCGCCATCCCGTGCAGTGACCTGGTATTATCTGTTTCAAGTTGAAGTATTTTAAATCTTCGATTGTTTCGGGAATAATTGCCTCACACGCCGCACCAGATAAATGCAATCCACCCATAACCCCATAAAGTGGGATCGGATCAAATACATTCCGAGCATTCTTTAGAACATTTATAACTCCAGCATGGGAGCAACCTGTAAACACAAGAATACCTTTGTCTTTTAGATAAATCGCCGTGTAGCGCTCGTCCATGATCCATGGGTCAGGTTCCCATCCATTTCCGATGTCTTTTACATGCGGTGGAAGCCCTTTCTCATAAGGAGTTACTCGAGGAATTTCTCCGCTAATGTAAAAAGTATCGTCTAACAAGGTATGGGACTGTTTATTAGAAACAATTTCAGCGCCTGCTGCTTCAAGTGTAATCTTACTATGGACTGACTCAAAGGGAATTACGGTACTATCGTCTATCCTTAAACCTCGGGTAACAAACATTTCATCGTTTACATGAATGGGGATCGACTGCCCGCCGTTTGCCTTATTGATTAGCATCAATGCGCGCGCCATTCCGCCCGTATGATCCCAATGGCCGTGAGAGCACATAGCTGCGTTAATTGTACCAAAATCGATGCCAAGGCGTTCCCCATTGCGCTCAACCGTGTCGCCTTCTGGCCCTGAATCAAATAATAGTATCTGTTGTGATAGTTCATTCTGAACTTCGATAACAAGCGAAAGCCCCCAATGAGCGCAACATAAACATGAACCCGACATTTCTTTAGCGCCTGCGTTAAGAAGATTAGGAATATGACCGGTTACTGACTTCGGGGCGGTAGATAGAATGTCCAAAACATTGTCTACAAGGACAGTAACCTTACATTGATCAATTGGTTCTATTTTCATTCTTTCTACCTTCTCCGAACTTAGCCCATGCCGTTGTAGTCAACTACTGAAATACTAAACTCACCAGAACTGGCAGCAGTCGTTTCATGCTGTGATGATGACATAAAGTGGGGGAGAATTGAAGTTAGTTGGTGGGTGTGAGTTTGCAAAATATCCGCCTCGGTTTGATTTCTACGGCATAGCCCAGCGTAGCGTTAGAACGAACGTCGCCAAGGAGATGGATAAGGCTATCGGTCGGGCGTTGCGGTCAGCAATTTAAACGGTGGCTTCTAGGAAAGCCCGTGCCGAAATACCTAGGTGGAAAATAACGTAAACAACCCCCGCCAATACCAAGGTTAGCAAAACTAGGCCCAACCCCTTGTGTTTCACACCAAACAGGAACACTCCAAAGACCATCAGATTGGGTAGCAGTCGTTTCATGGCCTCATCATTAGGTGAACAAGTAAACAAACACCGCAATCGCCCAGCCCAAATATACAATCGCGAGGTATAGCAAACACCGCTTTGGTATCGATGTTCGACTCAATCTCATGGCTTTATCATAGACCAGTTAGATGTTGCCAAAATTCAAGCCTTTTTAGCAGCAATCACTTCCAATTCAATCAGAAATTGGGGGACCGCTAAAGAACTGATATTAACCCACGTGGAGGCTGGTATATGATCGTCATTGAGATATTTAGCTCTATTCTTCATATGAGCGGATTTACCATCTGGATCAGTGGAGAGGACATTTAACTTTACGATATCTTCTACACCAAAACCGGCGTCCTCCAGGACACAAATAACATTCTTCCAAATTTGCTCATCCTGCTCCTCCAGGCTTTCCGGTATGGTTCCATCAGGTTTTACGCCGACCTGACCAGCGAGGTAGAGCCAACGGGCATTAGGTGGTATTTCGACTGAATGGCTATAAAGTGCAGCCGGCGGTGCGATTGTTTCGGGGTTTCGAGTGGTAAGCATTTAATCCTCCATCAAATCCTTTAAGAAGCAAATATTAGAAGACGGGTCTTTCCTCGGCAATCTGTTGAGGGTTTTCCGCGACGTCAATCTATTTCTAGTCACATAAATTTTGAGAGGAAGCTTCTCAAGTGTCCCTGACTCTAAATAAAAATAACAGTGTCTGCTCTCATGCCCCCCATGCCCACTCAGGAAAAACACCACTACAAAAGCTCTGTGAATCATTTTAAGACTCACTGAGTCCATCTTTAGGAGTGTCTGGTAGGGGTGGGGAGTCTGGGAATCTAATGACTCTTGTATGAGACTTAAATGGACTCACAGACGGTATCCAGAATATGACATAGGATGCCTAAGTGATCCTAAGAAGTCCTAAGAAAAGGGTAGTACAAACGGTAGTACATTTACCTCCCTTTACAATGAACTCAGGTCTACATATTATTTAATTTATCGTTGGCACAGCTTTCTAACTGTCGTGTAACGCCATTTAGACGGGTGACGATAATTTATCTGTTGTCACCAAAGGACCCATCGGTAGTCATTAACCAAAGCCCCAAAGGGCACAGCTATTCTGGGGTTTCACCTAATAAACCTGTGTCTTCACCTATATAAAATTGTTGGTTTTCTACCAGATAAATTTGCATCCGTGGCTTTTATGGTTTTGAGGCTATGCAAATGCTCATAATAGGTATGCATTTTTTGCATGGTTGATTTTAACCAAGTTTAGCTTATAGTCGCCGCACTGAGTTT
>Ga0315338_1004485_pt1 | contig 10974 bp, 9 predicted proteins | sample ASW8metaG_FD_204518 | JGI IMG/M metagenome (GOLD analysis project Ga0315338, IMG submission 204518) | Ammonia-oxidizing marine archaeal communities from Monterey Bay, California, United States - ASW #8 | ecosystem: Environmental > Aquatic > Marine > Coastal | place: USA: California | collected...
CGGCTCCCCCATCGAAATCTTTTCCCCCCGAATCCTAAAAAGCCTCATCAGACGCCCATTTCACTGGCTACTGCTCTATATCCAGACAGCCATCATAGCCGGGGCATGCCTCTGGCTCGCCACGCTCTGGGTGCCCGACTCCCTCTATCTCTTCTGCCCCAGCGCAATGGCAGCCTCCCTGCTCTATTTCCGGCTCCTAGGCCGCTTCGCCTGGTGGCTAGCAGAATCCATGCCAGCAGAATGAGGTGACCATAGATTTACGCATTTAATAGGAGTCCCACAGGCACAGTCGCTACGACCGTTATCAGCCTAGCGCCAAACGGACATATGTACCAATTCATTATCTCGTTATTCTGTAACGCCCACTTCGCCGATCATACTAATAGACTGATCATACGAAAAAGAAGTCCCTTCCCAGCGAAACACACGGATACAGCAGTATGTCTCTTTGGTACGCAAACAGCAGTCCTCGCTACATCGATAGCGGAAAATTCCGCCAGCGAGCTCGCACTGGCTTAACGCGTACTGGTCATACTCAGCACCAGGGCTGGTCCTACCACTTCACAAGCCACGAGACCGGCACCAGTATTAAGCGGACTTCTTACAGCGTGTCGATCATGGATCCTAATAATCATCAAGCTGAGTACCTACGCGGCTACTCAAGCATCGAGCAAGCATCACAAGCGGCTCAAGATTGGATCGACCAGACAATCAAGAAGATGGAATATTTACAGAATCCTTTGGGCAGCATCCCAAAATTTCCCAACGCAGCCGTCAATCAAGAAAAATAACGCACGGCGTTGCGAAACAAGGCGAGTCCTTGGCCTTCGGCCTGTTTCTCGATTCTCGTCCACTGGGGATGTTGTGTCGGATCGATAAATCGCTCAGGGTGCGGCATCAATCCAAATACCCGCCCCGACTTGTCGCTCATACCCGCCACATGCCGCGACGAACCATTCGGATTGAAGTCCTCCGAATTGCCTTCATCCGGACAGCCTTCACTTGGGCAATAGCGAAGCACCAACTGGCCTGCTTGCTCCAGCTGATCCAACGTCTGCTCATCACGGGCAACGAACTTACCTTCAGCGTGAGCGATGGGCAGAAACATCTCTTCGATTTCAGATAAGAAAACGCAGTTCGAACCATCGGCCTTGAGATCGACCCAGCGGTCGAGAAACTGATGCGAGTCGTTCCAAGCCAGCGAAGCCGCTGGGCCGTTGTCGCCGTCCGTGTCGAGTAGGCCCGACTTGATGAGGATCTGAAAACCATTGCAAATACCAAGCACCAGCTTGCCCGCTTCGCGAAAGTCTCGCATCACATCCGCCAGATGATGCCGTATCTGATTGGCAAAAATCCGGCCCGCTGCCACATCGTCGCCGTAGCTAAAGCCCCCTGGCAAGCAAAGCACCTGATAATCGGCCGCAAGCTGCGGCGATTCCAACAGACGATTCAAGTGAAGTACATCCGGAGCACCTCCGGCTGTCTGAAAAGCAAACGCGGTCTCCGCATCGCAATTGGTGCCAGGTGCGCGAAGAATAAGAATACGAGGCTGAGACATGGAATTATTATCTGTAATATTTGTTAGTAAAGTTGTTATCGACTGGAGGTTACGCAGCTAATCCGCTTAGTTGGACAGAGCTCGCTGCCAGGTTGCTTTTAGGTCGGCCAATTCGGCTTCTATCAAAGTCTGACCACCTTCCGATTCAGTAATTTTTATCTGAGTACCTGAAACCGTCTTTCCAATGCAAGCGTGAGGGATCCCCTCAAGTTGCTTCTCAAACGCAGCCGCTTGATCGGGTGCCACTTCGCACAGGAATCGTGTATTCGATTCGCTAAACAGTCGCTCGGCTGAACCCAGGGTGTCTTCGGCAACAGGCAGCGTCGCCAGTTGCAACACGAGTCCAATCCCTCCAGCAAAGCCCATCTCGGCAGCCGCCACAGCTAGGCCACCTTCGCTCAGATCGTGGCACGACCGCACCAAACCCTGCTGGATGGCAGCATGCAACAAGCTAAACGTCTGCTTGGCAACGGCCGAATCCACAGTCGGCACGGCACCGCCGGCTAGTTCGTTCACCAAAGTAAAGTGCGAAGCCCCAAGCTCGTTTTTGGTCTCGCCAATTACATAAATTAGATTGCCAGGGGCTTTGATATCCATCGTCACACATTTGCCGACGTCGTCCACCTGTCCCATCGCACTAATCAACAGCGTCGAGGGAATCGCAATCGTCTGCTTTTCGCCACTGTCGTCAACAAAGCTAAATTCGTTGTTCAAGCTATCCTTACCACTGATGAATGGTGTTTCCAATACCAGCGAAAGGTCGTGGCAAGCCAAAGCAGCACGCACTAGACTGCCCAGGGTTTCACTTTTCTCGCAATCGCCCCAGCAGAAGTTATCCAGCACGGCTACGCGACTAGGATCGGCTCCCACAGCGACGCAATTTCGCATCGCCTCGTCAATCGCACTCGCAGCCATGTGATAGGTATCCAACTCGCCATACAGAGGATTCATCCCGCAAGAGACAACCACCCCCCGACGCGAACCGAGCACCGGCCGCACCACAGCTGCATCACCCGGCCCATCCATCGCGACACCCACCAATGGCTTAATGGCACTGCCGCCCTGAACTTCATGGTCGTACTGCCGAATGATCGACTGCTTGCTCGCCACATTGTACGACCCAAGTATCTGGCTCAGATCGTCCGTGTAATTGTCACGTGTAGGTAACGCGAGCGGCTCAACGGGTGCCGGTTTGTAAACTGCTTCTCTCACTACGGGCGGACGTCCGTTGTGCAGCAGATCCATCGTAAGATCGGCAACCACATTGTCTTCGTACTTTAGCACCAGACGTCCCGTCGGCTCGAACTTACCGATCACCGTTGCTTCGACACTCTCCGCCTCGCAAATCTGGTGGACTTCTTCCCAGTTCTCCTCCGGCACACTAATGACCATCCGCTCCTGGGCTTCAGAGATCCAAATTTCGGTGTAAGAGAGCCCCTCGTACTTCACCGGAGCACGATCGAGCCAGACCTCCGCACCAATCTCTTCTCCCATCTCACCCACGGCACTACTAAAACCACCTGCCCCACAATCGGTGATGGCCGTGTAGAGCCCCCGATCGCGGATATCGAGCAGCACATCGAGCACCTTTTTCTCTTCAATCGCATTACCAATCTGCACCGCACCGCCCGAAAGCGATTCGCTTTCGCTGGTAAGTTCAGCACTCGAGAAAGTCGCTCCATGAATTCCATCGCGACCGGTCCGACCGCCGACACTAACAATCAGATCGCCCGGCTTGGGTTCTTTAAACGACATCTCTCGCGGAAGTATTCCCACGTTGCCGCAGTACACCAGCGGATTGCCCAGGTAACGCTCGTCAAAAAAGACGGCCCCGTTCACCGTCGGGATACCCATCCGGTTACCATAGTCCCGCACCCCGCTGACAACGCCACGCATCACTTGCTTCGGATTCAAAACCCCCAGCGGCAACGAATCGGTCGGCGTATTGGGCGGGGCGAAACAGAAAATATCCGTATTGCAGATCGGCTTGGCACCCATGCCAGTTCCGATCGTGTCGCGAATCACGCCGCCGATACCCGTATTGGCACCGCCGTAGGGCTCCAGGGCAGACGGATGATTATGTGTTTCCACTTTGAACGCGATGTTGTTCTCGTCGTCGAACCGAACGATACCAGCATTGTCCCTAAAAACGCTGACGCACCAATCGTCGTCGCCCCACCGGGCACGCAGCTCTTGGGTGGCAGCGAAGATCGTCTCTTTGAGCATATTCTCAAATTTTTGCTCGCCGTTTTCATCGCGGTAAGCAATCCGACCTGCCAACGTCTTGTGGCTGCAATGCTCGCTCCAGGTCTGGGCAATCGTTTCGAGCTCGATGTCGGTCGGGTCGCGGCCCAGGTCGTCATAATAGCGCTGGATGGTCTCCATCTCGGCCAACTGCAAATAAAGCTGCCCCTCGCGACTCAGCTTGGCCAAACCTGCTTGGTCGAGGCCTGCCAGTTTGACCCGGTTCAACTCAAATTCGTACTTGCTACCAAATTGCAAACGATCGAAAGGCAACGGCCCCACGATCAGCTGCTCGATGGCATCGTTGGCAAGTATCCGCGAGCCAATCTCCTGCAACTGTTGCTCGTCAGCCCCAGAAATCCAGTACTTGCGAATAGTTCGGATGGCATCCACCGAAAATCCAAAATCCCGGGCCGCTGTCTCTGCACTCTGAGCAACGGGGTCCATCACTCCCGGCTTCAGCAGCACATGCACCAGCGTCGCATCTTGCGATCCGTTACTAGCAGGAGCGGCCAATAGACTCTCGTCACCAATCGGCGCAGTCACCGTCCGTTCGACCATGCCATCTGCAAATAGCTCCGCCGCCAATTGCTCGGCTTGTGTAGCCTCCAGCGTCGACCCTTCGACCAGGAAACCCCGGGCAGAGCGAACCGTTAGCCCCGCGTCGATACCCACATCAGCAGCATCGGCTAGAACTCGACTAGCTTCCTGGTCGGGTGAATCCTGGTGGGGGTGTATATCAATTTCCCAAAGCATCTCGAATCCGTTTCGCGTTCTGTAAAGTTTCGTGAATCTGTGACCAGTTTTCTTCGTCGAGCCCAACCTTCAACTCCGTAAGTTGATCGATCAGCCCAACGAGTGTCTCGCTTACCGCTTGTTTGTTCTGCGTAAATATTTCCGTCCACAGCTGCGGATCGCCCGCAGCCACACGCGTGGTGTCGGCCCAACCCGTCGCCGTCAACGGCAGCCATTCTGCCGGAGTCTGTGCCGCCAATGCCGAAGCAAGCAGGTGCGGCAGATGACTTGTGGCTGCCAAAGCTCGGTCATGTTGCTCCGGAGGCATGCATTGCACTTGCGCTCCCAAGCTCTGCCAAAACTCGGTTACCCGGCTAACTGCATTGTCCAGAGTCTTCGTCGTGGGCGTCACCACCACCGTTTTACCGTCGAGCAAATCAGCTCGGGCATGTTCGGGGCCGCTCCGATGGTCGCCCGCCAGAGGATGGCTACCCACAAATCGCTCGCTAACCGCCGTCGCGCTCGACTCAATAGCCGAGCAGATTTCGCCCTTCGTACTGCCAACATCAGTGACCAGAGCACTTTCAGCCACAACAGTTGCACGGCAGACGTCGTCTGCCACAGAATTTACCGGCGTCGCAACAATCACCACATCCGCATCAGCAACCCCCGACTCAAAGTCGGTTGTGCCCAGGTGGATCGCCCCGCAAGCCAGCGCTTTGTCGAGGCTGGCCTGACGTCGCCCCACGCCGATCACCTTCTCTGCCAATTTGCGCTGCCGCAAACCCAGGCCGATCGAACCACCGATCAACCCGACACCAACAATCGCAACTGTTCGATAGGCTGGCATAAGTACGGTAAAAAAGGGGATAAATGGGTTAGGTGGAGGGAAAGTGGACGAAAAATCTCCCGCTGCAGCGGGGATTGCACTGGTAAAACTTCCGCCATTCTACCAAAGTGTGTGCTGGTTGTATGGGGGGCATGTGGACGTGCTGGCAAGGTTCTCGCTCCGATCGAACTGCTCGCATCGGTTGTGCTACCGATTAACGTCGATAGGCAGACCTTGCTCCTATCCAACCGTGCAAAACGTCAATCTCACAGTGGCTGTCACAAGTTCGACAACCGGAAAGGTTGCGTCCTGACAATTAAAATTTATGTGAAAATCCGATTCTCCAGCATTTGTTATCGAGCATTTACAAGCGACCTGAGGTAGAATCCCGTAAGCGATTTTGAGTATAAAAAATCGTCTGACGCAGGGAACGTCGTTGATGCTTACAGCAAAGGGAATTTGCTTTAATCGGGCCTGCCGCTGTTTTCGCGAGGAATTTGCCATGATCCGCTCAATGATGTTAAGTCTTATTTGCCTTGCTAGCCCTCTGGCCGGTCAACTTGCTGCTCAAGATTGGGCCGACAAGATGTTCAACAAAGTTGAACACGATTTCGGTACCGTTGCCCGTGGGGCGAGTACGGTTTACCGCTTCGAGGTAACCAACCTCTACAAGCAACCCATGAACATCACTGGCGTACGATCCAGCTGTGGTTGTACTTCGCCAACTGTAGAAAACGGTACCTTCAAGACGCACGAAAAAGCGTACATCGTTGCCAAGTTCAATACACACACTTTCACGGGCCGTCACGGCGCTACACTAACCATCTCGTTTGGTGCACCGTATCGCGCAGAAGTGCAGGTAAGAGTACACGGCAACATCCGCGGCGACGTGGTCTTCGAGCCAGGTGCCATTCAGTTCGGCAATGTCGACGAAGGAACCCCTGCGGAGCAGCAGATTTCAGTCAACTACGCTGGTCGCGATAGTTGGAAAATCGTCGACATCACCAACGACAACGATCACTTTGAAGTCGAACTGCAAGAAACCTATCGTGGTGCCGGCAAAGTCTCCTACGGCCTGCTAGTTCGCCTAAAAAACAACATCCCCGCTGGCTACGTCAAAGATCAACTCACCGTAGTGACCAACGAGTCGCGAGCAGAAACTCAGCGTATCCCGTTGTTTGTCGAAGGCCGAGTCATCCCCGAAATCTCCGTCACTCCGGCCAACCTAGCGCTCGGCGACATCGAGGCAGACCAGTCCATCACCAAAAAAGTAGTGGTACGCGGCAAAAAACCGTTCCGTATCACCGACGTTATCTGCAGCGACGATCGATTCACGTTCAACACAGACGAGCAATCGAAAATCTTGCACCTCGTCGAAGTGACCTACAACCCAGGTGCGGTTGCTGGCGGCTTGAAGTTGCCTGTCAGAATCGCCACCGATCGTGGCGAAAACCGCGGTGCGACTCTTACCATCTCGGCGAACGTCAAAAAGCCAGAGGTGAACGACGAAGTCCAGGCTGGCAAGGAAGATCAAAGCAACAACACGGCAAAAGAAGACCAAGTTGCTGGCACCGCTAGCAAATAGCCTTTGCTTGGTTCTTGTTCGTAGGAACTTATCAGGGCAAAGTCGTGCTGGCTTCGCTGCTAGCGATCTTTCGATTGGGTCCTCCGTTGACACATTTCTCGCCATTCAGCATAATCCCCGCCCATTTCGTGCGCTGCCGGTAGGCCTTACTTAGATAGGCTGGCAAACAAATGACAGTTGCGGACGAAATGTTCCCTCGTCTTTTTACTTTTCTCTTGTTGGATTCGCATGGTGGCGAACCATTTGCAAACGATCGACTGGTCACGCCTTTTTGAGAAAGGGCGACTGGCAATCGTTGCGCTGATTACGTTCATCACATTCAGCTTGGCTACCGTCGTACTAAACGCGGCGGAAGCGACTTCAGTGCATGATTTCGATGAATATGCAGACCAGCAGTTATCCTCAGTCAACGACTCCAGCTTCAACGACCCCGAGGCAGCCGCCTTCGACCAGTGGGACTCCATTGTCGAAGACGATTCGCAAATGCATTGGGAACAACCGGACCTGAAGCCCATCGACTGGGTTCGTCATTTTGGTTTCCGCCACTCCTCGTCCCACGGACGCCACGTCGGCAAGGGCTTGCCCCTCAAGGGCACCAGCGTGATGAATCGACCGCTCCATTTCGATTGGTTTGTCGGACCGTTGCTGGGTGACGACCTCATCTCCGATCGGGTCACCCAAGGCAATGTGCTGCTTGGCGGGATTCGCTTGGGATGGGATTTTGATCATTACTGGGGCCTGGAATGGCGATTCGGTTGGGCCGACCCCCAAGCAAATTATGTCTCGCCTGAGGAGAACGGGCTAAGCGACATCAGCTATGTGGTTAGCGATATCGATCTCATCTACTACCCTTGGGGCGATTCCAAAGTGCGTCCCTTTTTCCTCGTCGGCATCGGGGCAACGCAACTAGATTTTTATGACGAAAACAGTCTCAAATACGATACCACACTGGCAACAATTCCCTTCGGCGGAGGCATACAGTTCTGTCAGACATCGTGGCTGACCTGGCGATTCGACATCATCGACAACCTTGCCATCGGCGACGACCGAGTTGCCACTCTGCACAATATTTCGATCACCGCCGGCATGGAAATGCGATTCGGGGCCCGACCCTCCACCTACTGGCCCTGGCGATCCAGCCGAAAGGTTTGGTAGAATGGCTGTTTGAACGCCTCGCTACCTGCCTATTTAAACCGGTAAAATATTGTCAGAGTCCTCAAAAACATTCGCCCCTCTCCACTTGGCCGTCATCGGTGGAGGAATCACAGGACTTACCGCTGCCTATCGACTTACTAAGCTCCTGCCAAATGCGCAAGTTGATCTGTTTGAAGGCACCGATCGATTAGGTGGGGTGTTGTGGACGCATCGCGACCAAGACTTTCTCGTCGAACGTGGTGCGGACAGTTTCCAGCAAAAATTACCTTGGGCCGTCGAGCTTTGTAAAGAGCTTGGCTTAGAGCAAGAAATTGTTCCCACCAACAAAACCCGTCGTCGCGCGTTAGTGGTACGCGATGGCAAACTCTACCCGGTCCCCGAGGGGTTTGTCGTGATGCGCCCTAATCGCTTGGGGCCAGTGCTAAGGTCTCCCTTGCTAAGCCTGCGAGGCAAGCTCCGACTCTTGCTCGAACGTTGGATACCAGCAGCTACAAACCTTGACCAAAACGACCACGACGAAAGCGTGGCGTCTTTTGCAATTCGTCGCTTAGGCCGAGAAACCTTCGAGCAACTCGTCCAACCTTTGCTAGCCGGCATCTACACGGCCGACCCCGAGCGACTCAGCCTGGCGGCAACCATGCCGGCCATTATCGAAGACGAAAAAAAATACGGCAGCCTCCGCAAAGCGGCCCAGGCCGCAACAAAAACAGACGACACCGACGAAAAATCTGCCAGCGGGGCTCGCTACGCCAATTTTGTTTCGCTCCAAGGCGGTTTGCAGCAACTTACCGAGGCCTTAGCCTCGCAACTTTCCCAACAAAATATTCATCTCAATTCGGCAATCGCCAACATTAATCAAACCACCGACAACCGCTGGGCGATTAACTTTTCCGACGACAGACCACTGCAAAACTACGACGGTTTCGTCGTTGCTCTGCCCGCACCACGCGCCGCACAAATAGTTGCCAGTGTCGATCCTCAGCTTAGTGAACTCTTAAAAACAATCCCCTACGCCAGTAGCGCTGTAGTAAGCCTGATGCTCGAAAGCAGCAGCATCACCAAGCCGCTAGATGGCTTTGGCATCGTCGTGCCTACTGTCGAAGGCAAGAATATCGTCGCCGCTAGTTTTTCTAGCATCAAATTCCCCAACCGTGCACCCGAGGGCAAAGTTCTCGTACGCGTGTTCCTCGGCGGCGCCTTACGTCCAGAAATTGTCGACTTAACCGATGCCGAATTGCAAACAATCGCGTCAACAGAACTCAGCCAGCTCATCGGTGCCCAGGGCAAACCCGAACTCCTCGACGTCATCCGTTGGCGAGAAAAAATGCCCCAGTACCACATTGGCCACATCCAGCTCGTCGATGCGATCTTTTCACAAGTAGAAAAACACTCCGGCCTAGAGCTAGCCGGCAATGCCTATCACGGTGTTGGCATTCCCCAATGCGTCCGTAGCGGTCAGCAAGCCGCCGAGCGTTTAGCAGAAGACCTGCAGCAGTAAGACAGATCAATCAATCTGCAATTGCAAGTTTCCGCTACTCTTCGAGACTTCTAGCGTGGCATGTGCACGATCATTTTCAGCGCCAGCCTGTTCTGCAATGGCTTGCCAGGGTTGTTTAGCAAATTCTTTCGCAAACAACTTGCTGTGAGTATAGTGATCAAGAATTTGTCGTTCCGTAACAAGTTTTTGAAAATCTTCGACAAGCGACTGATCGCCATTTAGCACAGCTTCGATTAGCGCCCGCTGCGGATGAGCTCCATTAACTTCCAACGAGCCGTCCTTGCCCGAAATCGACAGTTGTAGCGGCTCCTCTAATTCAATCCCGGCACTAGCCAGCGCGTCTTGAATCCGCTGCTGAATGTCCTCTTGCAAACCGTTGGCATGCAATTGCAAGTCTTCGAGAGAAAGATTTTCTGCGCTATCTCCCGCCAGCAGTTCCCCTAGCACAGCGAAACGAGGAGCATCTAAAGAGACGGGTTCTTCTGCCTCCATAGGCAAGCTAGTCCCCGGTTCTGCACTAAAAAGGTGCCCAGCAGACTGCAATAGATCACCGAACGACTGCGTTGCCGAATCGACCGCTCGACCCACGGCCTGCGCACCCGACGCAACCGCCGGAGCAGCAACTCCAAAAAGAACAGGGTCCATCGACATAAAAGCATCCTAGCCAAGTTACAAACGCATTCCCTGCGCATGTTTAACGTCTACAAATCTACTCATCGACACCATGATGATGGTGGATTAGGAAAACTAGCCCAACTTTGCGGCCGCTAGCATCGCAAGTGCTATCACAGCACCGCGGGATAAAACGGCGTGTCCGCCTCGTAAGTGCTATTCAGATACCCGGCGACACTAAAATGCTTCCCTCGCAGAAGCCGCTCCTCCATCTGATGTTGATTCGCAGCACTGTGCCAACTCTTAGCGAGCGGCCCGGTCAGTTTCCCCGAGCTGCTATCCGCAAGCAGATCGAGCGCCCGACTATGAAGCTCCTCCCCATTTTGATGCCAGGAAATAATTTGCCGAGCATGCGCACGCAGATTTCGATCAACGTCTCTGGCCTCGGTGTTTTTCATCGCCGCAACCACATCTTCATGACCACGTTTTCTCTGCGACAAATAATCAAATAACATTCGGCCACGCAACTTTTTCGAGAATGCTGTGCGCTGCGCTCGTTCATTATTCAGACTGCTGGTAAGAGCCAACCAATAATTTTGATTGACATCGCCAGCTGCCCCGGTAGCATCTGTGCCTAGCTGTTCTGCCAACGCAGAAGCTGATGTCCCTGCCGATTGAACGTCTACATCGCTCTCGCTTTGTCCTTGCTCTGGAGTATCCGTCGGCCCAGTCAGGATTGCACTAAGCTTGCAGGTGTC
>Ga0315338_1004487_pt1 | contig 10969 bp, 10 predicted proteins | sample ASW8metaG_FD_204518 | JGI IMG/M metagenome (GOLD analysis project Ga0315338, IMG submission 204518) | Ammonia-oxidizing marine archaeal communities from Monterey Bay, California, United States - ASW #8 | ecosystem: Environmental > Aquatic > Marine > Coastal | place: USA: California | collected...
CAACAAAAAAATATTCTTACAACTAAAAGAATTTCTGAAAAGACTGGTTTATTTCAAGAATATTAAGGTCGCCAAGTCCTCCTATAATTAGTTGTAGAGCTACAATTAAAATAACAATTAATCCAACGTATCCAATCCATTTATTATTTTGAATGTAGTTTGCAAAATATGTAGCTAAAGTACCTACAAGAACTACTGAAAGAAAAAGTCCAAAAAACATAAGTCCAAAATATTCTTTTGAAGCACCCACAACTGCAATAACATTATCAAAGCTTAAAATAATGTCAGCAAGCAATACTTTATATACACTTTGAACAAACGAAGGTTCTTTAGATATTTTTGTAGGTGATTTTATTTTTTTTACTTCAAAAAGATCTCTTCTTAGATCATTCACGATCCAAATTAATAACAACCCACCAATTATTTTTATAAAAGGAAATCCAAATAAATAAGTTGCAAATAGAGCAAATATTAATCTAAAAACAAAAGCAGCTAGAACACCCCACATTATAATTTTCTTTCTATGCTTTGGAGTAAAATTTGCTGCAATCATTCCAATTATGATGGCATTATCCGCAGCCATGACTACATCAATAAAAATTATTTGAATAAAAATTATACTTTGTTCAATCACTTTTTGTATTAACAGATACTAATAAAAATTTAGTAAGAAGTAAATGCTAACATCAAGACAAGTGAAGCAGAGATAGCGCACACAATAAGGATTAAAAATTTAAATTTAGAGCTCACAAATATTTTTACAGCCTCAAGTCTACCAAAAAAAATACCAATAATTAGAGCAGGCGCTAAAAATATACATTTAATTGTAATAACGGTATTTAGTAAATTGATACTTGCTAAAACAATAACAGAAAACAAAGCTCCAAAACCAAAAAACATATTTAATGTTGCTACAACATTTCTTCTTTTACTATTTTGATAAACTATTCCCATGGGAGGACCTCCAACTCCCGTTAAAGTTCCCATAAAACCAGAACAAGCTCCAGCTATCGTAATATTTTTGTTATTAGCTTTCAAATTCCACTTTAAAGCACTTAGAGGGATCGCAATTAATAACAAAAGACCAAATATTATTAAAAAACTATTTGTTCCTATTGTAAGGGATATGAGTGGAACAGAAAGTAAAGTACCAACAATCCTTCCCGAAAAAGCATACAAAAGATCTTTTATCAAAATGTCTTTTAAACCAAGTAGTCCGTTGCTAAATGCTAAAAAGGTACCCATTAATAAAATAGCCATCGGAACCATCGAAGGATCTGTTAATATTATAATACATCCAGTAATGCCAAATCCGATACCCATTGAGCTTTGTATGGTTGCTCCAATAAATACAGCAAAAAATAAAATTAAATAAATTTCAATAGTTGAAAAATAATTTAGAATTATTTCCACTTCTATTTTCTAGAATCATCATGGTCAGGATTAAATCTTGTTGGAAGTAATCCAGATTGGAACCACTCTATAAAAGTATAAATATTAAATACAGGTACTTCAAATTTTTTTCTAATATCAGCAGCAAAAGGACTCATGTTAGTACATTCCATTACTATAGCTCCTATATTTGAATTATTTTTTAATAATTCTTCAGCAGCATCCAAATGGTCTTGTCTAGCTAAATCAACATCCATTTCTTTTTCATCATTTAAAATGACACGACTAAATTCTTTTCCATTTTCCGTTCCAATAATGGGTGTATCTAAAGGTACATTAGCAGCTTTAAGATGATCTTCTTTTAACGATGGTTTGTGTATGGTTAATATTCCAACTTTTTTATTTTTAGGCAACAAGTTTTGAACCATTTGGACTTGCATTAAAGATGAGGTTGCTACAGGAACATTTACAGCTTCTGCCATTTTTTCCTGAAATAATGATAAAAACCCACAATTTGTTGTAATGCCATCAGCTCCCATTTTTACCAAATGTTTTGCTGCATCAATAAATCCATCTAAAATTTCCTTTCCACCATCAAAGACAGCTGCTTTTGGTGTTGCACCTGGAACAACTCTGTAATGAACGGGTACACTCCATGTTCTTGCATTTGCAATATCACCTGGAATTCTTGGAAATTGCGTATCAAGCATACAAACGCCTACCGTACCTCCGTAAACAGTTTTGCCTCCAATAGCTATGTTTCTTTGATTATCTCCAATTTTCATAAATTTATCCTACTTACAATTTAATGTTTAAACAAGAATTAAAATTGACTTAAAAAGAATTTGTCTATTTAATATTTTTACAATGCCAAAAAATATTAGATCAAATTATTTAACTGGCGCTGAAGGAATGGTTAAATTATTAGAAGGACATGGAGTAAAATATATTTTTGGACTTTGTGGAGACACTTCTCTTCCTTTTTATGATGCTTTGTATAGATTAAATCATTCGATAACACATATATTAACTAGAGATGAAAGAAGTGCCAGTTATATGGCAGATGCTTATGCTAGAGTAACTGGAAAAATTGGAATTTGCGAAGGACCTAGTGGAGGAGGAGCTACTTACATAATTCCTGGAGTTGTGGAAGCTAACGAGTCTTCTATAGGATTGATATCTATAACAAGCGATGTTCCTCTAGCTTCTATTGGCCATTTTCCTTTGACTGAACTCAAGCAAAAAGAATTATTTAAACCTTTGACTAAGTGGAATGAAATAATTGATGATCCAAAAAATTTAGGAAATATAATTAGAAATGCTTTTAAACAAAGCTCCTCAGAACGCCCAGGAGCATCACATATTTGTTTTCCATTCGATGTTCAAGAAGCAGAGATATCAGAAGAAGATATATGGATAAATAAAGAATTTACTAAGTTTCCTGCTCTTCCATTAAAACCAGATATTTCTAAAATTAAGCAAATTGTTGAAGAAATATCTAAATCAAAAAATCCAATTATTATTTGTGGAGGAGCAATAAAAAATTCTTTTGCGGAGAAAGAATTACAAAAATTAGTTGAAAAATTAAATATTGTTTTAGCTACAAGTGTAACTGGAAAAGGAACTATTGCAGACACTCATCCAAATTGTTTAGGAGTTATTGGAAGCAATGGAGGTTCTATATATACCAGAGAAGTAATTAAAAAATCTGATTTAGTAATTTTTATTGGGTGTCGTGCTGGATCTGTAACTACTGAAAAATGGCAATATCCTAATCCAAAAGCTAAAATTGTTCATATAGATATTGATCCAAAAGTAATAGAAGCAAATTACAAAACTCATATTTCATTAGTAGCAGATGCAAAACTTACTGTAATTGAATTAAATAAAAAAATTAAAAAGAATGATTTTAAAGGAAGTCATATAGTCAGAAATGTTAAAAAAAAAAAATTTTCTGAATTTATAAAGCTATGTAAAGACAATAAAGGATTAATAAAGCCCGAAAGAATTGTTAAAGAATTAAATAATACGTTGCCTAAAAATACCTATATTGTTGTAGATCCTGGCACTCCATGCCCTTATTTTGCTGCATATTATAATTTTTCAAAATCTGGAAGATATTTTTTAACTAACCGTGCACATGGTGCTTTAGGATATGCTTTGCCAGCATCAATAGGAGTTCAAATAGCAAAACCAAAAAATAAAGTAGTATCTATTATGGGAGATGGTAGTTTTGGTTTTACCGTTGGTGAACTTGAAACTGCATTTCGGCTTAAATTACCAATAATATTTATTGTGATTTCTAATAGTGTTTATGGGTGGATTAAAGCAGGACAAAAATCGAGCTTTAATAAAAGATATTATTCTGTTGATTTTACTAGAACAGATCATGCTAAAGTAGCCTCAGCTTACGGATTAAAAACTTGGACAGTTAAAAAACCACAAGAACTTAAAAAAATTATTTTAAAAGCCATTAAACAAAAAGGACCTTGCTTAATAGATATAATAAGTCAACCTTTGCAAGATGCTAAAGCTCCTGTAAGCGAATGGATTGCTTAAAAATGTCTGAAAAAAAAAAAATCATTATTGTTGGTGGTGGAATTATGGGAATTTCTACTGCTTTACATTTAATCAGAAGAGGGTGTGAAGTAACTATTATAGAAAAAGAAATAGATGGAAAGCCAGCTTCTTTTGGAAATGCGGCATGGTTATCAGGTCCTTCAATAACTCCAGTTTTAACACCTGGAGCTATATATAAGATTCCAAAAATGTTATTTTCAAAAAATGGCCCTTTGTTTTTAAAGTTTCCTGGTACTTTAAAAATTATACCTTGGTTACTAAAATATTTAACTTATTCGAGTCCAGAAAAAGTAAATTATATATCTGAACATTTGGCACCACTTTTAGCAAACAGCGTAATCGAACATAAAAATTTAGCTGAAGGAACAGAAGCGGCAAAATGGATAGAAGACTCTCCATTTTTGTTTATTTATAAAAATAAATCTGATTTTATAAAAGATTCTTTTACTTGGAATATAAGAAAAAAATATGGTTATAAATTAATTGAAGTTGATAAAAATGAACTTCAAGAATTGGTTCCCGGTCTTTCAAATGAATATAGTTTTGCAATAAAAATTGAAAACCAAGGATATATCTCAAATAGTAAAAAATATTTAACAAATTTGATTGATGGATTTAAAAATCTTGGAGGGACAATAATAGAAGAAGAAGTAAAGGATATTTTATCTTTTGAAAATAAAATAAAAATTAAAACTAAAGAAAATAAACTTATTTGTGATGATGTAGTGATTACTGCTGGAGTTTTTTCAGAAAAATTATCAAAAAAATATGGAGCTAATGTTCCAATGCAATCCGAAAGAGGTTACCATTTAGAATTAATTGACACTAATGTAAAATTAAAATATCCACTGATGAACGGCTATTTAAAATTAGCCATAACTCCTAGGCCATCAGGCATAAGGTTTGCAGGACTTGTTGAGTTTGGAAGCATTGATTCAAATCCAAATACAAAAGCATATGATTTGCTAATTAGAAATGCAAAATCTATGTTTCCTGAAATTACTTTTAAAGAAAAAAAAGAATGGAGTGGGCATAGACCTGCAACAGTAGATAGCCTCCCTTTAATAGGACCTTCTCAAATAAATGAAAAAGTTTTTTTTGCGTATGGTCATCATCACATAGGTTTGACAGCTGGTCCAAAAACAGGAGAATTAATTTCAAAATCAATATTGAGAGATAATGATCAAATAGATCTTACTCCGTATATGCCAAATCGATAAATAATTTCACTTATTAGTTGTATAAATTTCATTTTAACTAATATTAAATTATTAATTGAAAACACATCAATTATCTGTTGAAATTAATTATTAATAAAACCAAAAGAAAGAGGGTAAAAATGTTTAATAAATTATTAAAAACACTTTCAGTTGCATTTTTTTCTTTAGTATTAACTGCAAACGTTAGTGCAGGAGAAAAATGGGATATGCCAATGGCCTATTCAGCAACTAATTTTCATAGTCAAAATGGAGTATTATTCGCAGACGCTGTTAGAGTAGCTACAGGAGGTGAAGTAGATATAACAGTTCATCCTGGAGGATCTTTATTTAAAGGTGGTGAAATTAAAAAAGCTATCCAAACTGGACAAGTTCCAATAGGTGAAAGATTACTTTCAGGACATCAAAACGAAAGTTTAATTTTTGGAACAGATTCAATTCCATTTTTGGCAACTTCATATGCCGCATCTGATAAACTTTGGAAACATTTAAAACCAGAGCTAACAAAAATATTGGATGATCAAGGGCTAGTATTGCTTTATGGTGTTCCATGGCCAGCTCAAGGGTTATATTTTAATAAGGAAATTAATTCTGTAGCTGATAGCAAAGGAATTAAATTCAGATCATATAACAATTCAACAGCTAGAATAGCTGAATTAATGGGCATGTTGCCAGTTCAAGTAGAAGCAGCAGAGCTATCTCAAGCTCTAGCAACAGGTGTTGCTGAAGCTTTTGTTTCTTCAGGTTCAACTGGTTACGACAGAAAAGTGTGGGAACATTTATCTCATTTTTATGAAGTTAATGCTTGGTTGCCAAGAAACTATGTAATGGTTAACAAAAAATCTTGGAGTAAACTTGATAAAAGCACACAAAATATAATTATGGGTGTTGCGCAAATGGCAGAAGTAGCAGGTACTGCTAGATCAGAGCAACTTTCAGGATGGTATTTAACTCAATTAGCTGCGAATGGAATGACAGTTCAGGTTGCAGAAGGTCAATTGAGAGCTGACTTAGAAAGTATAGGAAAAACTATGTCAGATGAGTGGATGGCAAATGCTGGACCTGTTGGTCAAAAAATTATTGACGCATTTAAGGCCGAATAATAGCATTAAATAAAAATAATTCATATTGAGCCCAATTAATTTTGGGCTCAATTTTTTTTTAAGAGAATTTATGGAACAAAAAAAACATCCAATAAGAAATTTTTTAGACAAAGTTTACCTAGGAGCAGCATATTCGGCATCTTTCTTTTTACTTTGTATCTTAGTTATTATATGCATTCAAATGATAGCAAGATGGACTGGCTTTGTTGTAATGGGAGCGTCAGCTTATGCGGGATACTCAATGGCAGCTTCTGCTTTTTTAGCTATGGCATACACTCTTCATCAAGACGGTCACATAAGAGTTAGAATAATTTTAAATAAATTAGGAAAAAATAAAAAATGGGGAGAAAGATGGTGCTATGGAATCGGTTCACTATTGGCTCTATATTTTTTTTACTATGCTTCTAGAGGAGCCTATTTTTCTTACATTTTAAATGATATTTCACAACAAGATGATGCTTTACCTATGTGGATACCTCAAATGGTAATGGTGATAGGAACTTTTATTCTAGCCATAGCGTTTATAGATAGATTTTATCAAGCAATTTTTTTTAAATTTGAAGAATTAGAAACTGATTGGAAAGTAGAAGATGAAAAGGCGATTGACTAAATTAATGATAAAAAAATTCAAAATTTGGGAAAATAGTAAATAAATGGAAAACTTGTATTTAACAGTTATTTTTTTATTTACCTTATTTTTTTTATTAGGCAGTGGAGTTTGGATAGGCCTTGCCTTAATGGGCGTTGCATTCGTTGGTATGGAAATGTTTACTGTAAGACCGGCAGGCGATGCAATGATAACAACAATTTGGACCACTTCTTCTAGCTGGTCTTTAACAGCATTACCATTGTTTATTTGGATGGGAGAAATTTTATATAGGACAAAACTTTCTGAAGATTTATTTAAAGGGTTAGCTCCTTGGATGAACAATTTACCAGGAAGATTATTGCATACTAATATAGTTGGATGTACTTTTTTTGCAGCAGTCTCAGGGTCTTCAGCAGCTACATTAACAACAGTTGGAAAAATGTCTGTTCCAGAACTTAGAAAAAGAAATTATCCAGAAAATATGACTATAGGAACCTTAGCAGGTTCAGCAACCTTAGGCTTGATGATACCTCCATCATTAACATTAATTGTTTATGGTGTAACAATTAACGAATCTATAGTTCAATTATTTATGGCAGGTATTTTTCCTGGACTAGTTTTAGCATTACTTTTTATGACTTACGTTGCTACTTGGGCAACTATAAACAAAAGTAAAATGCCAGAAAAAGATCCACAAATACCGTTTATTGAAAAAATAAAAAGTTCGAAATTTTTAATACCAATTTTTTCTTTAATTATTTTTGTTATCGGTTCTATGTATATGGGTTGGGCAACTCCAACGGAAGCCGCTGCATTTGGTGTAATTGGAGGATTAATCTTAGCCGCTATTCAGGGATCATTAAATTTTAAAACTTTTTTTGCGAGTTTAATTGGAGCTACAAAAACTTCTTGTATGATAGCATTTATACTCGCAGGTGGCGCCTTTTTAACATTGTCAATGGGGTTTACAGGTTTACCAAGATCTATTGCTGAATGGATAGGTGCACTTGGATTATCTAACTTACAATTACTTTTATGTTTGATGGTTTTTTATATTGTTTTAGGTTGTTTTTTAGATGGAATCTCTTCAATAGTTTTAACAATGGCAGTTGTTGAGCCTATGATTAGAAATGCTGGAATTGATGTTATTTGGTTTGGAATTTATTTAACAGTATTAGTTGAAATGGCTCAGATAACTCCTCCGGTAGGATTTAATTTGTTTGTGCTCCAAGGAATGACAAAACATGAAATGTTATTTTTAGCTAAATCTGCCCTTCCTATGTTTTTAATGATGGTAGTTATGGTATTTATAATGATAGGATTTCCAGAGCTTGCCACATATTTACCTAGCACAATTAGGGGCCCAGGAGCCGGTTAATAATAATTTTTGATGTACAAAAATATTACTTTTAAAATAAAAGATAATATTGGAATTTTAACTTTAAATCGTAAAAATGTATTAAATGCTTGGAACAAACAAATGCGCTTTGAGATTTGTGATGTTTTTAAAAATATTAAAAATCAAAAAGATATAAAAGCTTTGATAATTACAGGTTCTGGAAGAAAAGCTTTTTGTTCAGGACAAGATTTAAATGAACTTAAAAATTTTAAAGAAAATCAAGTAGATGCTTGGATCGAAGAATTTAAAAAAGTTTATTCATCCATAAGATCAGCTAAAATTCCTATAATAGGAGCCATTAATGGGGTTGCGGCAGGTTCTGGATTTCAATTAGCTTTATTGACGGATATAAGAGTTTCTCACAAAAAAGCAAAATTTGGACAAGTAGAAATTAATTCAGGTGTTGTAAGCATAATAGGACCTTGGATTATTGAGAAAGTATTAGGTTTATCAAAAACAATTGAACTTTGCCTTACTGGGAGACTTGTTATGGGTAAAGAAGCATACAATTTGGGTGTGATACATCATTTAACCAAAAGTGAAAAGGTAATGCAACTAAGTTTAAAAATAGCTAAGGAATTATCAAAAAAGCCAGAAAAAGCGATGCAACTTACAAAAATAAGAATATGGGAAGTTTTTAAAGAAGGAATGGATGAAACATTTAAAAAAGCAAAAGAATATCACAGAAAATCTTTTCACTTTAAAGAGCCGCAAGAAATATCAAAAAAATTTTTAAAAAAATAATAAATTTAATTTTTTAATGTATTCTATACCAAAAAAGTCCATTGAAGAATTATTAAAAAATCTATCTTACATAAATCCAAATAAAAATATAATTTTTACTAAAAAAAAAAAAATTACCAGAATTCAATTATTAAATAAAATCTTAAAAGTTAGATCTGGTCTAATAAATATTGGATTAAAAAAAGGAGACAAGGTTATTAGTCTTTTAGATAATTCATATGACCAAATAGTACTATTTTTTTCTTGCATAACGCTAGGTATAATTTGGGTTCCAATTGGATCCTCTAGAAAAGGTTTAGGTTTAAATTATATTATAACTTTGATAAAGCCAAAAAAAATATTTTCTAAAAAAAAAAATATTAATAATTTACCAAAAAAATTTATAAAAAAAATATTCTACATTAATAATGGGATTAAAAATTTAACAAAAAAAACATATAGATTAGTAAATAAAAAAAGTGAAAATAAAATTTCTTGTATATTATTTACATCAGGCACAACTGGTCCACCAAAAGGAGTAATTGTAAGTGAAAAAATGTTAATCAATTCTGCATTTTCAGCGGGAATAGCATCTGATGTAAAAAATAATGATCGTTTTCTTCTTTGGGAATCTTTACATCATATAGGAGGATTGGAAATCATTTTGTTAGGTTTGTTGAGTAATATTGAAATATTTTTATTGAAAAAATTTTCAGCTAGGAAATTTTGGACACAAATAAGAAAATATAAAATTACAAAAATTCATTATTTAGGAGGAATTCTGGATATATTATTAAAACTTCCCAAAAAAAAAATTGACAAAAACAATAAAGTAAAACTAGCTTTTGGAGCAGGAGCGAGAATTGATACTTATTCAACTTTTAAAAAAAGATTCAATATTCCTCTTAGAGAAGTGTATGGAATGACAGAAGCTTCAAGCTTTTCAACTATAAATTTTAAAAATAAAATAGGCTCTATAGGACAAGTTCTTCCTTGGTTTAAAGTTAAAATAGTTAATAAAAAAAATAAAGTTGGCGAAATAGTTTTTCAAGAAAAAGAGTTAGGATTAATTACAAAAGGTTATTACAAAGATGTAAGGACCACTAAACAACTTTTAAAAAAAGATGGATTACACACTGGAGATTTAGGAAAATTAGACAAGGAAGGCAACTTATTCTATTTAGGACGAATAAAAGATTCTGTAAGGGTAAAAGGAGAAAATATTTCGGCTTGGGAGATAGAAACCAACTTAAACAATCATAAAGAAATTTCTGAGAGTGCAATTTTAAGTATTGAAGCTGAAGTAGGAGAAGAGGATATGGCTGCGCTATTGGTATCCAAAAAAAAAAATAGAACTAATTTAAAAGATTTAATCAAAGAAGTTGCTAAAAAATTACCAAAAAACTATCTTCCTAGATATTGGTCATATGTAAATAATTTACCCAGAACACCTTCTTTAAGAATTGATAAAAAATTTATAAAAATTGAAACTTTAAAATTTTATGATTTCTTAAAACATAAATTTACACTTTTAAATAGAAATTAATATTTAGATTGTTTTGTGCCATCTATAATTTCTTTTAATTCACTATATTCTTCGCAATTACAATTCACTAGAATTTCCAATCTCTCTTTTGCAAGATCTATTCTATTTGTTGCAACGTAAAGTTCGCCAAGATATTCATTTATCCCTTTATGTTGTGGTTCTATCTGTAAACCTAAAAGATAATATTCCTCACCTTTTACGAAATCACCAAGTTTTCTTGATGTAAATCCTAGGTAATTTAATGTATCAGGTTGTAATGGTTTTTCTTGATTTGATTTAAGTAGATATTTTAATGCTTTTTCATATCTCTTTAATGCTTTTTCCGTTTTACCTTTTTCATCCAGTTTCTTCGCTCTAATTATTAATTTTTTAGCCTTGTCATAATTTGTTGAAACTTTACTTGAACCATCATCTGTACCT
>Ga0315338_1004488_pt1 | contig 10966 bp, 10 predicted proteins | sample ASW8metaG_FD_204518 | JGI IMG/M metagenome (GOLD analysis project Ga0315338, IMG submission 204518) | Ammonia-oxidizing marine archaeal communities from Monterey Bay, California, United States - ASW #8 | ecosystem: Environmental > Aquatic > Marine > Coastal | place: USA: California | collected...
TTTTGCCCCGATCGATGCTCGATCATGAGCTAATCTTTATAATCGAAATTGACTTTAAAATCCAATCTTTTTTGAAAAAAGACCTTTATAAGTTGGGTAATTCCTAGTTTTTTCAGTTGGTTAAAAAGAAAGACAAGATGGCTTGGCGTTTTAAGGGGCAGGATTTGTCTTTATCAGGGTCGTCTGGAGCTTCCAACTCCAAACTTAGATCTTCAATTTCAATCTTGGGTATTTCGTTATTCGAAGTGGTAAGTGGGCCATCTGAATCATCGATTTCTAAATTAAGGTCAAGTGTGTCAAATTGTGTAACAAGAGTATCAGGATTGATTTTTGAGAAATAAAGGTGACTGGTTGACGATAAGAACGGATTTAGTTAGAATCAAAAAATCCAATTAGTTAAAATATAGTTCGACTACTTAGCGGGGATCGTTTTAGGGTGACTTTGTTTTGCGAGGAATAATTAGAGTGAAAACAAGCAGCCATTTCATCAATTTTCTCTCTCCTTCCTCGCTATTAACCCTTTATCGGATACCAAGTGATCAAACGGATTGATCTGGAAAAACTCGAATCAACGACACTGGCGCCCTATGCTATGAAAAGTGGAGAGAGTCAGGGCCGCCAGCATCTGGAAGAAGAGCACCAATATCGCACTCGATTCCAAAGAGATCGCGATCGTATCATTCACACCTCGGCATTCAGAAGACTCGAATATAAAACGCAAGTGTTTGTTTACCATGAGGGCGACTATTACCGTACGCGCCTAACCCATTCTTTAGAAGTGGCACAAATCGCACGCTCCATTTGTAAATCCTTGCAATTAAATGAAGACCTAGCAGAGTCGGTAGCTCTAGCCCATGATCTGGGTCACCCGCCCTTCGGTCACACTGGGCAGGATGTTTTAAATCGGTTAATGAAGGACCATGATGGATTCGAGCATAACAAACAAAGCCTGCGCATTGTAAAACTTCTTGAAAAAAGATATCCAGAGTTTGATGGACTTAATTTAACCTGGGAAGTCCTTGAAGGAATATGCAAGCACACTAAAGATGAAGAAAACCCTATCACCTCAGTTGAAGAAGCACGCTACCCTTCCTTAGAAGCGCAGATAGCCGACTTCGCCGATGGCATTGCCTACAACGCCCACGATTTGGATGATGGCATCACTTCAGACCTTCTCGACCTCGATCAGCTCAGGAAAGTCGCATTATGGAAAGAAAACGAAGATCGTTTTGATGAAAATTATTCGGGGTTGGATTTCAAATTAAAAAAGTATCAGGTGGTGCGGGGCATTATCAACGAATTAGTCACCGATCTTTGTGAGGCCACTTTAAAAAATATTGAAAGCCATGATGTCAAAAATGTGGATGAAGTTCGTCGAGCTCCCACCAGAATGGCAGCTTTTACAAAAGGAGTCGCCGAAAAGAACAAGGAGCTAAAAAAGTTTTTACACAAGAATATGTATTCGCATCGCAAGGTTTTACGTATGGAATTCAAAGCAGATTTGACTCTGGACGGAATTTTTGCAGCATATACCAAAATGCCGGAACTGCTTTCCGAATCGGTATTAAAGAATGAATCTCATGGAACACTGGAGCGTAGAATCTGCGACTATGTTTCAGGGATGACTGACCGCTATGCCCTTAACGAATATAAAAACCTATATTCTTCCAATGAAGAAGATTGAGAAAGAAATTTTCCATTGCTTATGGTTACTAAGGGCTTCAAGGAACGAAGTTGCATTAATTTAATTTTTATCGTCGTACGCGGAACGCATAATTCCGGAGGAATTCTCATATATGTATTCTAAATCACAAAAGTTTCGAGAGTTGATGGCTCTTTCAGGTGGTCGCGATGACAATCTATTGGATTTTCTGTGAATAATATCAAATCCATTTGTGTTTTTTGCGGGTCCAGCCAAGCGGTAGCAGGCCACTATAAATCTGTTGCCACCGAACTGGGCCGTGAAATCGGGAGGAGGGGCGCTGACTTGGTTTATGGCGGTGCATCCATTGGGTTGATGGGCTGTGTTGCCCGTGGCGTGCATGAAGAAAAAGGAAAGGTCATCGGTATTCTGCCCGAGTTTTTTCGGAAGAAAGATATTGAATATTTAGATGCAGATGAGTTGATTGTGACTAAAAATATGCGGGAGAGGAAAGCAAAAATGGATGAAAGGAGCGATGCTTTTATAGTTTTACCCGGTGGTATTGGTACCTTAGAGGAAACGATGGAAATCCTATCCATGCGACAACTGAAATTGACCAATAAGCCACTAGTGTTTATTAGTACAGGGGGGTTCTATGACAAACTCAACGAAACTTTTGCTTCGATGATCGAACAAAAATTCGCCAAAGAAAATATCCGTAATATGTTCGCTATGACCTCCGACCCTAAAAGGGCATTAGAATATATTTTTAACTATACTACTCCTTAATAAGGTGGCTGTATCAGTCGTTATTACGAGGAGCAAAATGAGACGAAGCAATCTAAAACGCTTGGATCGCTACCTTCCCTTTGGCCATTTGCTATGACATGCCCAAGATGTGGGTAGCTAGCTGGCTTGTACTTCGAGTTCGGGGTGTATGGCTTCTTGGAGGAATTGTTCGATGTACTGCAATGTGCCTGTGGTGGAACTGGGACAACTACCGCAGGCTCCTTGATAATGGATTTTGATTTGTTTTCCTTCGATAGCGAGGATATGGATACCGCCGCCATCATTTGCAAGCGCGGGTCGGATGGAAACGTCGAGTAAGGCGTTGACCACTTCCGTCTGCCGGTCACGATCATAATTAAAGAAATCTTCTTTTTTAAAAGCTTCGAGAATTGGGTGTATATCTTCTGCGTGTTCGGGTTCGTCTCCTTTTTCGTAGAAAGATAAATGTTCTTCTAATGTTTGTCCGGTTTTTTCCATTAAGGTATGCCAGCCAACGGTGTTAGATTTTGTGATGGTGACAAAGTTTTCTTTTAAGTAAATGCTTTGGATTCCAAAAATCCCGAACAGGGCTTTTGCTAAGATATCGTTAACTGCATCTTCGGGTGAGTCAAACGTTTTTGTACCATCGCCTATTACTTTTCCGTTCAAAATAAACTGAAACGCATCTGGATTGGGTGTGGGTTGCACGCGGACTATTTTGTATGCTCCGGCTTCATTCGGGCTGGCTGTTTTTTCTTCATTCATGGAGAACCCAAGTCGTTTTAAGGTAACGCTTATACTATTATAAACGATTTGGAAGGGGAGAGTAACGAGTTTCTTTATTTTTCTATCTATTTAGTTTATTTACCTGTTGATCCAAAACCCATTTGGCTACGAATGGTTTCGCTCAACCGATCCGCTGGTAGAAACTCGACTCTTTCGACTTTTTGGATCAAAATTTGTGCGATGCGATCTCCCTGTTCAATTTGGAATTCGTTGTCGGAGTGATTGAAGAGAAGGACTTTAACCTCGCCGCGATAATGGGAGTCGATGACGCCGGCTCCACAATCAATCCCTTTTTTAACAGCCAATCCGCTTCGCGGCCATATCAGGCCGACATGCCCTTCAGGTATTTCTAGGCGAATACCAGTTGTGACCAGTAATCTGTCTCTTGGAGGAATAAGCATTTTTTTGGATGCGGTGAGGTCGGCACCAGCATCCTCGGCATGGGCGTATTTAGGAATAGAACCACCAGAGACCCGACAAGTAAGATTGGATTCTTTTTTGCTCATTCTTTTGTTTCCGAAGGAAGTTTAATAAGCGGATTATATCAGGGGGAAAGACAACGGAAATTAAAAAACCGGGAAATAGGGTAAGCACCCCGCCTTTTCCCGGATATTTCGTAATTTACTACTCTATTACTACAACCGTCCTTGACAAGGAGAGAGAAGAATTGCTACTCCGGTCCGATAAGGGCGGGGCGCTTCCTTTTAACAGAAAGGAGGCGGGCTACTATTATTCCGGGTTTAACCCGGGGTCAAAAAGGGACTCCATTTCACGCCAATTGGATAGATACCATCTGCCGAGATGCATCGCAGAGTTCGGCTGGCGCTCGGAACGTTTGGGGGTTTGGGAGGGGATTTGAGACTGCTACACATCCCGCCGACAACCAATAACAACGCAACTTGGGGATGCATCTCATTCATAATAATGGAATCCTCTTTTCTAGTAACCCGCCGCTGGAAGATCTGTAAAACTATCTTTAACTCTCTTTCACCTTCCAATTAGATGACAGTCCAAATTGGGCGGTTAGCCAACGCTCAACAAATCTACCTATTGCCTTATGTTGTATACTTAAAAAAAAGTACCACTACATATAGTATCTGTCAAGAGATTATTTGAAAAAAACTACTGAAAATCTATTTAACCATTGTTTTATAAATAGTTAAGCGAACAAAATTTTTTTGATTACTTAAATTTTTTTGTTGAACACAATATGAAGGGGATTAAAATTTAAATATTACAATATATAGTGGGTGTATGTATAAAGGTAGGCTGGGTGGGATCGAATTTTATTACTGAACTTTGAACCTATTTAGGTTCAGTGGAATGGGGTCCAGATGCTTCTTTTTGATCCGGTAAGAGCCATTTTTACCCTCAATTTGGGCAAAGTATTGTTGGCCATTTGTCTCAATATTTCCCACCTGTAGTTCTGCAATTTTATCAGTACTATTTTTCCAGACACTGATTTTATAGGTAGGGTTCGTCAATCCAGCAGATTTTGGCAATATGTTTGTTTCGGCAAATGATTCGAATTCCATTCTCTTCATAGTCCAAAGCAGGTCTTTTGCCAGAAATTCTTTTATCTCCATTTTCTCGGGTTTGAGCAAGCTCCAGTTAGTACCAGATTTAAGCAATTCGAAATGAGTTTTGTGTGTTTTTATGACAATTTTATTTACATCATCTGTTTTAAATTTGAAAAGTTTTTTGTCTCGTAATTCATGAAAGCTACGGAATAACTTTTGGGCAGTCTTTTTAGAAAGTAAAAACACCGTGGTTTCACCATTTCGTTGTGCGAAAACCTTTTCCCCGTCGAGAGCGCTGTTACCAAAACGAATCCTTATTAATTTTCCATTTGTCATGGTTAATGAAAAGGCATGTTGAGCCTTGTCAAGTCCAAAAGAATCCGAAGAATCCAAGGAGGATAGTTGTACAAACTCATCAATTTTTGCCTCTTTCAAATCAAACAATAGGCTTCTTATAGTTGCCGCGTCAGCTCTGGTTTCTTTCGGTTTTTTGATTTCCCAGTTATCTTTTTCAAGGCGAACCGCTTGAATGGTTTCTTCTTCTGTGTGTAAATTTATTTCTGCTACATTTTTTTCTTCGAATTCGATCAGGGTTTTATTAAGAAAGTCGACGTTCTTTTTTTTAAGGGTGTCGTAAAATTTTGTGTCGACTAGAAAAACCCCGGGGGCACCTTCTTTTTTAGCAAAAGTTCCTGAACCTACTTTTGTGTCCCCGAGAGCAATGGAATATATTCTTTTATTCTCGTTTTTTAGGATAAGGGTTGTGATGGGTTTATAAAGGCCATAGGGTTTGAGGGAATCAGGGTTTTTACTTTCAAATTCTTTGATGCGTGAGAACTGAATCGCTTGTAAAAACGCCAACACCTCGTCTTTGTCGGCCTTTGATTTAATCTCTCCAGATACTAACCATTCGCCTTTTTCTCGGATTAAATTTAAAGGATGTTTTTCTCTTTTAATTTGAATCCGATTGATAGCACCAGAGCTAAAATTAAAAATAGTTTTATCTCTGAAGTTGTAGACGGATTTATCAAACATTTTTTTTGAGGTGGCAGCCAGAAATACTTTTGGCGCATTCTTAAATTTGAGATATATTTTGCCACCCATTGGGCTGTCATGGCCAAATATTAAGGTCGTTTCCTTACCTCCTTTGAATTTTAAATGAATTTTAAAAGTAGAGTTTTGCAAACCGTATTGCGTGAGATCTTGCGGGTTTTTTTCGACAACCCGAAATTTTTCAAGGTTTTCTATTTCAGATAGGAAAGATTCTGTTTCGGAGTTATCCCCCGCGGCTTTAAGGGGTTCTGAAATACTCCAGGCGCTATCTTTAGTTTGTTGAAGGGTGATGATTTCTTCATTTTTGATTAACGAGAATTCTTTGACATCGTCTATTTTAAAGTAGAGAACTTTTCCAGCAATCTCTTTTTCTCTGGCTTTCTTTTTTTCAGCAGGTAGGTCAATAAAAAAATAATAAATTCCCAAGCAAAGGAAAACAACCATCATCCCGGCCGTTCCTTTAAACTTCATAAACCTCTTCTCCTCCACCAGATGCGAATGCCTGTGCCGGCTACAATTCCAGGAAAAATCAAAACACCCAAAACAAATATTGCGCTTCCCCATGAACTGGTTAAGTGTATAGGAGAATTTCTTTTTTCCTTGGGCCGAATCGAAATCAAGTTTTCTTCTTCCGCCAGCCAGGAAACTGTGTTCAGAAAAAAGTCACCATTGCCGGAAAAGTTAATGTATCGGTTGTTGGAAAAATCAGAATCACCAATCACGACCAGAGTGGCTTTAAGTTGTTTTAATTCTTGTTCGTGAGCTTCTTCGTTTTCATCATGGGCTTCTGATCTCAGGATTTTTGTAGCGACTACCGCCACTGAGACGGGCCCTTTAAGGTCGGTGTCCGTATCAAATTTTATGGCGCCCGATTCAAAGTTTGACTCCCCCCAGCTATTGGTACTGGTCTTTAGTAATTCGACGGTTTCAATCTTAGAGGTTGGGATTGCTTTAACGGACTGTATAATCGGAAAGATGGTTGGGAGAACAAATTCGCTGGTAATATCATGCGCGCTATATTGATTGACTACAGGAGCTGCGAAATCACCCCCAAACAATTTTGACATGGGATCGATAACAATATTGTCACCTAATTCTACGCCCCAGTTTTTCAGGAACGCTTCCATACCATGTTTTGATTTGGGATCCACGAGCATCATAACAGCACCCCCTTTTTCCAGATAAGACTTCAGGGCTTTTTGTTCTTCCTTTTGAATAGGTTTTTTAGGCCCTGCTATAACAAGGGTAGATGCATCTTTCGGAACTTCTCTGGTTTGAAGGAGCAGTAGAGATTTGACTATAAAACCATCTTGTTCAAGATTTTTTTTGGCTGTTTGGTGACCTTCATTTTTAGTACTATCAATTTGGTTTTCGCCATGACCTTCAAGGAAATAGATCACCTTCTGCTCATCACGAGTGACTTTTAAAAGTGCATTGGTTAGATTTTCCTCAGTAGCATTTTGGACTTTAGTTTCCTTAGATCCACTTTCCAAAACGATGGTGCCATAAGTGGTCACCCCATATTGTTTGGTCACTGCAGGGTTTTTATCGGGATCTACATAAGTTATTCCGATTTTATCTGTTTCTTCAAGATATCCGGCAATTAAATTTTCAAACGAATTTTTTTCTGGTGTTTCAATTTGAAAAAAGGCCGTTAAATTAACTTCGCGTGGAAGATTTGTAATAAATTTTTTAGTTTGAGGAGCCAGGGTAAACAAGTTTGCTTCCGTGAAGTCGAAACGGTGTTTGTGACGGTGAATAAGAAGATTTGTGAATATAAGAACACCCAGGAATACTGAAGTTAGGATCATGGCGTTGGTTCCATGTTGAGCCATTCGTGAAGAAAAGAATTTTTTAAAACTTGTTCCTTCAGAAACCAGTACAAATACTCCATTGGAAATAGAAAGAGCGGTTAATGAAAGGATTAAGACCTTAAGGTCTGGAAGAACAATATAAAAAAATAATGCTGCAAATCCTGATGCTAAGGTTAACCAACCTGCTATCGAAGTAAATTTTTTCATAAGTTTATCTCCAGCGATTTGAATCCAAAGTGCGATAGCAAAGGAAAAGTCCAAAAATAATAAAGGATAGGTAATAGGCGAGGTCGCTTGTTTCTATCATTCCTTTTAAAAAGCGGTCCATATGTTCAATAATGGAGAGATATTCGAGCACTTGTCCTGTTGTGGCGTTGGCAGCTTGGGCACCCCATCCGATGACCCACATGAAAAGAGAAAAGCCGAATGTGATTACGGCAGCAACGATTTGATTTTCCGTCAATGAAGAGGCAAATATTCCTATCGAAACATAACAACCAGCCGTGAGCAATATGCCTAGATAGCCGGTTAAAACAGGGCCAACGTCTGGTTCTCCAATCATGAATAAAAATCCTATAGAGTAACTTGAAATGAGAACCATTAGTGTTATGACAATCATGCAGGCAAGAAATTTCCCCAAAATGATTTCTTTTAAGTGTACTGGAGAGGAGAGGAGAAGACGAAATGTTTTGGATTTTTTTTCTTCCGCAAAACTTCGCATTGTGATGATAGGGATTATTAAAAGTAGAACCACCGCCATATTTTGAAAGCTGGGTTCGATGACCATTTCATTTATATTAAGAGCAATGCCCATTTGTTGCAACTGTCCCGATTGCATACTCTGCATGCTAAAAAAACTGAGGATGTTAACAAATATATAGCTATATATAATTAGGAATACTGTGGTAATCACATAAAAAATGGGAGAATTAAAAAATGAGCCTAGATCTCTTTTAGCTATGATCCAACTATTTTTCATTTGTCAGGCTCCTTTTCTTCAAGAGTGAGCTTGAGGAAAATATCTTCAAGTGTCATCGAAACGGGTTTAAGTTCTACAATTCCCCAATTATTTTCCAGGGCCAGCTTTGCTATTTCATCTTGAAGGTTTGAGCTTAACGCACATTCAATCAGGTATTGGTTCCCTTCATCGTTTGTTGCAGAAATGACCTGGTCCAAGCCATTTAATTTTTCAACAACATTGTTTTCAGAATTCCTCACTGTTAAAGAGAGGCGATCACTCTTTCTTAATGAAGCCGTCAATCCGCCCAGAGAATCTACGGCTACAATTTCACCATCGTTTATAATAATCACACGTTTGCAAATTTGTGTGATTTCGGGGAGAATATGTGAGCTGAGGATAATTGTATGTTCTGCTGTCAACTCATGAATCAACTTTCGAATTTCAATAATTTGAATGGGATCCAAACCTATTGTGGGTTCATCGAGTATCAGGATTTCAGGATCGTGGATCATGGCTTGAGCCAAACCAACTCTTTGTTGGTAGCCTTTCGAAAGGCGACCAATAATCCGGTGGCCTACATCTTTTAGCGAGCACTTCTCGATTACCCTATCGACGGAGGAGGAGATTCTTTTAGCATCAACACCTCTTACTCCAGCTGCAAAATTTAGATAATCTGCAACGATCATATCGAAGTAAAGAGGCGGTGTTTCTGGAAGATATCCAATGACCTTTCTTATTTCAAGGGATTGTTCAAAGGTGTCAAACCCATTTATTTTTGCACTTCCACTGGAGGCCGGAAGAATGCAGGACATTATATTCATGGTTGTGCTTTTGCCCGCACCATTAGGCCCTAAAAAACCGACAACTTCACCTTTTTCTATTTGAAACGATATATTATTTATGGCTCGGCGAGTTCCATAATATCGAGTCAGATTTTTAACTTCAATCATTCTGGTGTCCCATTACAACCAATGAAAATCTAAAGATTTACTCTTTTGTTTTTAGTGCAGAAAAAACGAATAGGAAAATCAAAGGAAAACTGAGTAAGGCAAAACTAGCATAGCAAATTCATAATTTTCAATTAAAAATTTTTAATCTTTATTGTGAGAGTAACAGTGTTAACGGACTAGAGTAAACAGATAATTGCAAAACACGGGTACATTAGGTTATTTTTTGCAATCTCAATGTGAGGAGAGTTTGTTCTAGTACGGGTTGTTGTCAATCGGAACAGTTCAATTTCAAGAACCTGTTGCAATCGAATGATGATATGCTCGAGAATAGATAATCTTGAAACCAGGGGGGCACTTTTCCTTAAAAGATGTAATGACTCTATCCTGACTTGAATAATTACTGGAACCATAATTCCAGAAATTGAAGTGATATGGAAGAGATTATTTTAACCTTTTAAAAGTTATTTTATGCTAAAAAATTCACGCTCATTGATCCGGCCCTCTAAACTGAACCCAGGCGATAAGGTAGGTGTGGTGTCTCCAGCAGGGCCAGTTAATAAAAAGCAATTGCAAAATGGGTTAGATGCGATTTCTGAGATGGGATTCTATCCCGTGGTTGGGAAATATGTCTATTCCCGGTCGCGGTTCCTGGCTGGAACTGATTCACAACGGGCGAATGATATTATGGACATGGTTCGAAACCCTGAGATAAAAGCTATTTTTTGCGCACGCGGGGGTTACGGTACAAACCGGGTTCTTGAATACCTGGATGCTAAAGTGATACGGGCCAACGCAAAAATTTTTGTGGGATCTAGTGATATTACTTTGCTACTTCATTATCTATATCTTTATTGTGGTTTGTTGAGTTTTCATGGTCCGATGGTTGCGAGTAGTTTTGGTCGGGCTCCCATGAAACAATCGTGCGAACAAACCAAAAATATATTAATGGGAAAGCCAACCTTGCTTGTTTGCCGAAAAGCTAAGGTTTTTTCAAAAGGTATTGCAACGGGGAAAATAACCGGAGGCTGCCTGACATTGCTTTGCCGCTCTCTGAGTACTTCCTATGAGATACAAACTCGCAATCGGATTTTGATTATAGAAGATGTGAATGAACCTTTGTATAAACTTGATGGAATGCTATGGCAATTGAAGGCAGCCAGAAAGTTTAAAGGGATCCGAGGAATAGTTTTTGGAGAAATGATCAACTGCAAACCCCAAAAGGATGACGATGGTAAATTTGAAGATATTCTTGCCGACCTGTTTCCAAATCCTAAAATCCCTATCATCACCCATTGCCCTGTAGGTCATGGTAGGGAAGTTTGGACACTCCCATTTGAAACTCAGACTACTCTCAACGCCTCGGCGAAATCTCTTGAATTGAAAAATTGTGGTGTTAAGTGAGGCGGATGCAAATACCTCTTTCTTTCAAGTAACGTTTGGTATCGTAAATGGTAAATTCTTTAAAATGAAAA
>Ga0315338_1004489_pt1 | contig 10965 bp, 9 predicted proteins | sample ASW8metaG_FD_204518 | JGI IMG/M metagenome (GOLD analysis project Ga0315338, IMG submission 204518) | Ammonia-oxidizing marine archaeal communities from Monterey Bay, California, United States - ASW #8 | ecosystem: Environmental > Aquatic > Marine > Coastal | place: USA: California | collected...
CGCTTCCATGAATTGACGACCGAAACCATCTGACCCGCGAAAATTTGGTTGCAGCACGGCCCACCCTTCGGAGGCAAAATACTGTGCCACGAAATCAAATCCAAAATTGTCCCGAAGCTCTGGCCCGCCGTGCGGCATTACGATGAGTGGGCGGCTTTCCATAGTGTGACCAACCGGGCGGGTCAGATAGGCCTGGATATTCTCGCCATCTCGAGCCTGATAATTTTCGACAGTCACCGGGCTGAGCCTAGTCTGGAACAGCACGGGATTCACAGCAGCGACGGGTATGATAGATGAATCCGCAAACAGATAGGCGTAATATGTAGTCGGTTCCTGCGGTCCAAATACGCGGATAAGCATCGCGTTCTCGTAAACCTCAACAGGGCGAACAACCGCATCAGGCTCGAAGAAGGACGCTATCGCGCGGTAATGGGAGTCGGTCCTGCCATCAAAGAAGTGCATCCGAAGACGGTCATCCACATAGGTCGCCGCAATCAAACGGTCGCTATAAGTATTACGGATCACTGATCGCAGATCATAGACCGGATGTTCCCAGAATAATTCGCCGCGCTCATCATTCTCGATATTGTAGTGATAGATCCCGCGACGCTCGGCATCATCGGGTCGTACCGCCACCAACACCTCATCATTATCATCCGTGTCGGCGACCCAGATGGAGCGACGTGCGCGATCCAGCCGATCATCAAACTCTTCCAGAGTGAAGCGGTCTGTTCGGCGCCAACGTTGCTCCCCATCCGCGCGCCGATACACCCGTACCTGGTCCCGCTCAGCGTCGAAATCCAGACGAAAAACTGCCTCACCATTCTCATTCGTGCGCCAATTTATGGTGTGATTACGCCCATGCTCTACGCGCCGGGCTGCGCCGGTTATTGTCGACACACGCCAGAGGTCAAACGCATTATCGCTAAATTTCGCAGCCACCAGTACAGATTCAGGGTCATCAACCACAGAATTGATCAACGTGGCCGGTATATCCTTCACCCGCATATCCCAGGCGCCGTCATCGCCAAACAGCACGGCAATCTCACCAGTCATGACATCAATCGACAATATCCTAAAATAATAGGGGTAGTAGGGGTGCCGCCAATTAGTGGGTCGCTCATGCCCATTCGCCTCTGAATCCGCAACCACACCCACCAACAAGCGGTTCACACCGGCCCATCTGACCCATACGGGGCTGTCCCCATCAAGCTCCAGAGCCTCCGAGGATTCATCGAAACCCTCAGCCAGATCAAGAACTCTGACCGCGTGGAGAAAGTCAAACTGCTCCGGGTTAAGCGTCCTGTCACGCTTGCGGGCCAGGGGCGTAAATTCATCTGTGCGTTCCAGATAGGCAACAAACCGGCCGTCTGGCGAAATCGTCACCGAATGAACAGCATCCGGTTGAACGAGGTCGTTGGTGGATAGAGGCCTGTTCTGGGCATGAGAATTACTGACCAGGACCATCCAGCCGCAAATCAATAATGCAACCTTGCGCAAACCATTTGAGACTCGCGGCCCCACAAACGACCAGTCGTGCACCGCATGGCCCAACAACACCAAATATAACATAAAACCCCGCCCCCGACACTGGGACAAGGCTAACGCGGCTGGAATAATCGGTGCAACACCTAATTGTCTATCGGCTGCTCACCACCGAATTATTTGCGGCGTTGAGTGAGGTGTAGTCCCACGCCAATCAGCACTCCCGAACCCAGCCCAAAGACCATTCCCAACACAAAATTGTGCGTCATGGCCGCGAGCACGCCCCACAGCATCACACCGGCAATCAATCCCGCCACGAATTCGGGCGGACCGGCTTTTTGCGTTGGGGGCTTTTGCGACGGGGGTCTGGCAGGAACGTTCATGGAACCAAAATAAAAAACCGCCCCTTTCGAGATGATTGGGGCGGCTTTAAATATTGGTCAGAATTTCCAGTCATTCATTCGGCACGCGTTAGCGTTGCCAAGCGTAATCATTACCAACAGCATCGTTGTATAACGTCCGCACCATCCGGTCGGTGCTGATGAAAAACCAAGCCCAATCGGCATCATAATCCGCCAACGGGTTTGCCGCACGAACAGCCTCGAGGTCTGCTCCGCCCTCAACGAGCGTCCGCACCCGGAAAGCCGCGTCGCGAACCATCGTTATCGATGCCTGCAACTCTGCGGGGGTTGAGAGCGGTCCATGACCCGGAATAATGCGCGTGTCTTCATTCGTCATCGCAAGCGCCGCTTCCATGCCGGCAATGTATCCATCGACGGTGCCGCCACCGGCCAAATCAATAAACGGAAACAAGCCGGAGAAGAAAATATCACCCATATGCAACACATTGGCTTCACGAAACATGACCACCGCATCGCCATCCGTGTGCGCGGCATTGATGTGCACCGCCTCAACGGTCTGACCATTCATGTGGAAGGTCAGATCCTGCCCGAATGTCATGATGGGTAGTGTACCCGGCGCCTGTGCCCACTCAGCTTCTGAATTTTCCAGTCGTGTTCTGATATTGTGATGGGCAGCGATCGTTGTGCCTCGTTCCGCGAAATAGGCATTTCCGCCAGAATGATCGCCATGAAAATGCGTCGAGACGATAAAACGCGGCGCGCCCTCGCCGGCAATGGCCTCTATCGCGCTTTCAATAAGCGAGCCATTATTTGGAAGTTGATCATCAACCATCACAGCCCCATCGTCTCCGACGAGCAAAGCCAGATTGCCAATCCCCGTATGCGTCGACAACATATGCAAACCACCGCCAAGATCGGTATTTTCGACCATCATCTCCGGTTGTTGGTCCTGTCGGGTCAGCGCTTCTGCGCGTTCGCTGAACTGTGCACAGGCGGCCAGAAAAATAGTCGCACTCGAAATTGCCAGTCGAAAACTCATGGAGATCTCCCTCAAATCCTGTCACCTCAGTGGAGGTGTCTGGCCATGATATAGTATCGGATCGCCCGATTGCACGCACAGTGCATCAATTTTTCGTTGGTCGCTCGACCTTGCAGATACGCTGCCCGTCAGATCGACATTTTTACCGTGTGTTCATCCTGCTGCGCCAGATGATGATGAGGTCGATTATTGATAGCGAGAGAGTCTGTCATGCGTGGTTTGTTGGTTTTACTGAGCTGTCTGTCATTTCTGGTCGCGGGCCCTGCCGACGCCCAGACAGACGCGCCGGGACAATCCCCTGACACATCCACCTCCGAGACAACACCCTCCGGTCAGGCCGTCCCCAGATTTGTCAGTCTCAAATTCGACGTGGCCAATGGTCGTTCGGGACCCAGCCAGGCTCATCCAATCGCCTGGCGTTACCTCAGGCGCGCTTTGCCGATGGAAGTTATCGCCGAAACGCCCAATTGGCGCCGCGTGCGTGACCCGGATGGCGAGATCACCTGGATGCACAAACGCGTCCTGTCCGGCCGTCGCTCCGTCTTCACCTTGGTTGAGACACCGCTGCGCGCCCGGGCCGATATCGACGCCCCCGAAGAAGCCATTGCAGACGCGGGCGTGACCTTCACACTCGAACGTTGCCGCTCGGGTTGGTGCCGCGTGGAAGCCCAGGGATTTCGGGGCTGGGCGCAGGCTCACATGCTGTGGGGTGTCTATCCACATGAACAAGCGGGTGGAACAAGTGCGGGCGATGACCGCAGCGCCACCTTGAGCCCCTCTCTTTCGCGTGATACCGCTCTGCACTAGTTCGCCCGGTCAGCGCGTTTGGACCGGGTATCATTCCCAGTCCGGTGATCGGCCTTTTCTGCCCGGTCGCCAGAGGCGCAACCAAACGGCCCCATGACAGAACGCCAAAGCTCTTTCACCTACGAAGAACTCATCGACTCATCAGAAGGCCGCATGTGGGGCCCCGACCGGTCTCGCCTGCCCGCACCACCCATGCTGATGATGGACCGCATTCTGAGCATCACCGACGAAGGTGGTGAGTACGGCAAGGGTCAGATCATTGCCGAACTGGACATCAAGCAGGACCATTGGTTCTTTGATTGTCACTTTAAGGGTGACCCGGTAATGCCGGGTTGTCTGGGCCTCGACGCCCTGTGGCAGCTGGTTGGTTTCTTCCTGTGCTGGAAGGACAATCCCGGCAAGGGTCGCGCCCTCGGCGTGGGTCAGGTGAAGTTCACAGGACAGATCACCCGCGAGACCAAAACCGTTCGTTATGTGATCAATCTCAAGCGTGTGATCCAGCGACGCCTTATAATGGCGATCGGTGATGGCCATGTAGAGGCTGATGGAAAAATTATTTATACCGCAACAGACCTGCGCGTGGGCTTGTTCAAGCCCGGCGAAATGGCCTGATCGAGGAGTTTGATATGCGTCGTGTCGTGATCACCGGTCTGGGCGTTATTTCGCCGATCGGCAATAATGCAGACGAAGTCGCTCAATCCCTTCGCGAGGGCAAGAGTGGCATTGGCTTTATGGAGAGCTTCAAGGAGCTCAATTTTAAATGCCAGGTAGGCGGCAAGCCGGATATTGACCCGGTCGATCATGTCGACAAGCGCGTCTATCGGTTTATGTCAGAAGGTTCCGGTTGGAATTATATGGCGATGGAGCAGGCGATTGCGGATTCCGGCATCGAGGAATCCGATATTTCCAATCCCCGGACGGGCATCATCATGGGCTCGGGCGGCCCCTCCGCCCGCGTCATCGTAGAATCGGCCGACATCACCCGCAATAAGGGCCCACGCCGAATTGGTCCATTTGCTGTGCCCAAGGCGATGAGCTCAACCGCGTCTGCCACGCTCGCGACGCCATTCAAGATTCTCGGTGTGAATTATTCAATCACTTCCGCCTGCACCACATCGCTCCATTGCATCGGCGCCGCCGCCGAACAAATCCAGTGGGGCAAGCAGGACGTTATGTTTGCCGGTGGCTCCGAAGAGATCCACTGGGCCCTGTCAAACCTGTTTGATGCCATGGGTGCCATGTCGACCAAATATAACGACACACCACAACAAGCTTCTCGCGCCTTCGACAAGGACCGCGACGGCTTCGTAGCCGGTGCTGGCGCTGGCGTCTTGGTGCTCGAAGAATATGAACGTGCCAAGGCGCGCGGTGCGAAAATTTATGCCGAAATCACCGGCTATGGTGCGACTTCCGACGGTCACGACATGGTTGCGCCGTCGGGCGAAGGCGCCGAACGCGCGATGGCGATGGCCATGGAGACCGCGACACGCCCGGTCGATTATCTTAATCCGCACGCCACAGCCACTCCGGTTGGGGACATCACCGAGATGCAGGCTGTCCGCAATGTCTTCGGCGACAAAGTTCCGATGATTTCCGGCACCAAGTCGATGACCGGTCACTCCCTGGGCGCCGCCGGTGTTCATGAAGCCATCTACACATTGTTGATGATGGATGGCGGCTTTATTGCCCCGTCGATCAATGTCTTCGAAATGGATCCTGACATCGCTGCGCTCAACCTGCCAATCATCACCGAAACCCGTGATGCCGACCTTCAGTGCACCATGTCCAACAGCTTCGGTTTTGGCGGCACAAACGGCAGCGTGACCTTCGAAAAAGTCTGACCTGAACGTCCACACACCGGACCATCGGCATCAACGGCGAGGAGCCATATGATGAGTGATACAATTTTCCCCAAGGGCGACCTGATGAAAGGCAAGCGCGGGCTTGTCATGGGTGTTGCCAACAAGAATTCCATTGCCTGGGGTATCGCCCAGCAATTGGCTGCCCAGGGCGCCGAGATGGCATTTTCCTACCAGGGCGCCGTTGAAAAGCGCGTCCGCCCCCTCGTCGAAAGCCTCGGCGGCGATCCCTTCATGGTTGAAGCTGACGTCACTGACGACGCGTCCATGGACGCGTGTTTTCAGGCCCTGGAAGACAAATGGGGCAAGATCGACTTCCTCGTCCACGCGATTGCTTTTGCTGGCAAGGACGAACTGGTTGGTTCCTTTACAGAAAACACCACGCGCGAAGGCTGGAGCCGCGCCATGGAAATCTCGGCCTTCTCCTTCGTCGATGCAGGTAAGCGCGCCTCTCGTCTGATGACGGATGGCGGCTCGATGATCACTCTGACCTATCTTGGCTCGGAACGCGTTGTGCCGTCCTACAATGTCATGGGCGTTGCCAAGGCCGCGCTGGAAGCGTCCACACGCTATATGGCCCGCGATCTCGGCCCATCAAACATCCGCGTCAACGCGCTGTCTGCTGGCCCCATGCGCACCCTCGCCATGGCCGGCATTTCCGGCGGCAAGGGCCTGATGCGCACCGGCCGCGAATGGTCGATGATGAAACAGGACACTCAAATGGAAGGTGTGGCCGGTGCCGCGCTCTATTTACTGTCCTCCCTGGGCACCTCCTGCACAGGTGAAACGCACCACGTCGATTGCGGCTTCCATGCCGTCGCCGTGCCAAGCATGGACGACGAATAGTCCTCTACAAACTTCTTAAAAAAGCCCCGTCGGAAAAATCCGGCGGGGCTTTTTTGTGCCTATTCGGCCAGTTGGGATATCGGTGCCGGGGGCTTGGTCTGACCCCATTTCAACCCCATCAGTGATCTCAATACGGGTACACGCCGCAACGCTTCATAACCCAGTCCGCAACCCAGAACCGTCGCCACAACAATCACCCCAAACTCAGTCCAGACATCCAGGCCCATGTCGCGAATGGCAAACCCGACAGACACAATGATTGTCTGGTGGAGGATGTAATAGGGAAAGATCGCCTGGGTCAGATAGCGTCGCACCGGACCGTCACCTGTCAGGAATTTCCGAGCCAGACCCAGCAAGGTGAGAATGATCGCCCAGGCGTAAACAATACGATCAACACGCGCGATCAGCGCCAATGTATCATTCTCAAACCATTCCAAATTGGAATACACGACGAACAAAAACGCGATCGAAGCAACCGTCAAAGTGCCTGCCCACGGCAAGACACGATCGACCGCGCGCCACAAAATGTCATTCTTCGCAAACAGAAAGCCCATCACCAAAATAGTCAGCGAGTTGGCATGATTGGCCCAGTCATCATAGAGCGCGTGGGTCGTCGGGTAGTCCATTGAGAGCGTGAAGCGGATCGTCAGAAACGGCAGTGCTGGCAGGGCGATCATCAGCAGTGGGCCAAGAATCGGCTTGTCGAACAAGGCCCCGACTGCCCGCATCGCACCACTATCCGCAATCCAGAGAAGCAGCGGGAATAACGGGGCCAGCAGAAGCGAATACAAGAACAGGTACACCACGTACCAAAGATGATTATAGGTTGGCGTAATCATCGTCCACGGGCCACCAATTTCGCCGGCATAATGTTGGTAGAATCCCCAAAAGCTCCCCTCATACTGCCCGGTGCCAATAACTTCGGCATAGGTCTGCGGTGGTACAATCACAAACACCGCAAACAAAATAACCGGAAACAGGCGAACAAATCGGTCACCGGCGAAACCGACTGATCCAAGCTTGTCGGACAAAAATCGAATGGCGACGCCGGATATAAAGAACAGCAGCGGCAAGCGCCACGGGCTGCTCAGCATCATATAGGCATCAATACTGTCGCTCATATTCACGCTCTTGGCGTGCCACCCAAAGGAATTGAAGAACATCCCGATGTGATAGAAAATAAGAAGCCCAAACGCGATAATCCTGAGCCAATCGAGGTCATAGCGGCGGGTGTGTGTGGAATCGTTCGTAGCGTGTGTCATAAAGTCTCTCCGGTCTGACCCGACCAAATTCACCCATCTCACATTTAACACCACCGACACGGGCCAAACCGTGGCCCGGTGGGGCGAAAACTGCGCTCGAGGGACAAACGGCGGTGAGCGGGGACGACTTCGATTAGATTTTGAGAGATGCTATTTCCAACAAGGTGGCATCACGTCATTATCACACCATGAATAATGACCCGGCCCCACTAGAAACCGAACCTCTCACCCTCGGAACCTCTGAGCGTGAAACCGATCGACGGGTCTTGTTGAAAGCCTCGATCGGATCGGTCGGCCTCATTCTAGCTTTCTACATCGTCAACGCGCTATCGGTCTCAACAGAGCTCGGCTGGTCTGGCGCAAACACTCCCGCCCTCTACGCCTGGGTGCTCGAGGGCAGCGCAATCCTGGCCATGCTGGTCAGCCTTCCGATCGCACTCTGGCTCGGTCACCGTTTTCCGATAGAACCGGGCCGCCTTCGCTCATCAATTCCGATTCATATCGCCGGATTATTGGTCTATGGCTCACTTCAAATCGTGCTCATGTACGGGTCGAGAGACATTCTGTGGCCGGTTTTGTTTCACGCGGACTATAGCTGGGGTGCCGAGGTTTTTGACAATTACGTCTACGAGATGCGCAAACAGGCCATGCCCTACGCGGCCTATCAAATTATCCTGGGCAATATCCGGTCACTGGAACGCGCCCATCTCGAACTCCGCATGGCGCGCAGCGAAGCGAAGGTTTCTCACCGGATCACGTTAAAATGTGGCGGCCGAATAATGTTATTGGCCGCGGAAGACTTCGTCTCCGCCAAATCTGCCGGCAATTATGTCGAAGCCCGCTTCGGCAATGGCGATCACCTTGCCCGCATGACCCTCGCTCAACTCGAAACCCTGCTCTGCGAGGCCTCGATTCCTGCCATTCGTGTGCACAGGTCGTGGCTGGTCAATCGCGACCTGGTTAGCCAGATCGAACCCACCGGTGAAGGCGATGTCTCCATCACGCTCACCAGTGGCGATACGATCCCGGGCAGCCGACGCTATCGCGACCGGCTCGAAGCCGCCTGACGGTCAGGCTGTCTCTTCACGGAAAATCCAGTTACCCAGCGACAACATCCCAACATTAGCCAATGGGAAGATCAGGAATAGCATCGGAATCCACTGCAGGTGTGGAGGCAAAGCGGGTGGGTAAAAATACAAAAACACCGCATGTAACACCCAATAGATACAGAACATATTGCTCGCCAATCGTTTGGCTCTGGCGTCAATGCGTGGTTTGCGAAGATACAGCACCATCAACCCGGCGAAGCATAGGGTCACCAGGCTCCACAAATAATTCAACGCATCCAGAGCCCACCGGAGCATAACAGGCGCGTCGACCATACCCTCCGCCCAATGCATGTGAGTTGGCAGATAAAAATGGTACCCCGCCATAGCCAGAATGGTCATCAGGGCGAAACCGTAAATACCGATAAAAGTCCGTCTCATTGCTATTCCTCTCTCAAAACAATTCCCCTCCTGTTTCCGGGCAAACACCCCTAGGGTCGAACACATCGGGACGAATGGCTGCTTTCAGGGACGAACGGTATTGGCTGACCAGACAGGACAATCGCGCTGGGCTGCTTTCCAGGAACGTCTCAAGCGCCCCTTCCCGCTGTGGCGTGGGTGGTTGACCGAAACCGCGCCGCTGCTCCTGTTTACAATCGGTGGCATCATTGCGATGGCAATGATGAACCCAACACCAGCAGGCCGGGAATTCGCCCTTCAAACCGCCCTCGCCTGTTTTACCGCCAGCGCGAGCCTGCGTGTCGGAATGGCCGTTTTGGTCGATGATCAAAACTGGACTGTGGGCCGGGCCATCCTGTTTTACATAGCCCATGTCTGCCTTATCGCGATTGCCATTCTGATTGTCCTCGCCGCGCGCTCAATGGTGGTAATGACACCCGCCATCCTGCTCCAGACTATCGCCCTGACGGCGATGGGAGCCAGCGTCCCGATCATTCTCGATGTCTTCCTGTCGGAAAATCATCAGCTCAGACGGTCTGTCCGGGAACTCGCAGAGTTTCAGCAAGGCCTCGCCATTCGCAAGACTGAACCGGGGCAAGCGGACACATCGGGCGCGACCGCGTTGATCACCCCAGAAAATGGTGACCCCCGCACCCTGTCCGCCAGCACTCTGCTGCATGTGCGCTCTCGCCAAAATTATTGTGAAATTTGCCTGGGTGTGAAGGGGCAGCCGGCTCGAACCGAATTGCTGCGCCTGCCCATGCGATCACTCCTGCAGCAAACTGCTTCGCTTGGCTTGCTACAAACCCACCGCTCCTGGGCGGTCAATCCTGAACGGGTGACCCGAACTTCCGGAAATGCTCAGGGTTATGTACTGACGCTTGCGGGCAGCGACGAGAAAGTCCCGGTTTCCCGTCGCTTTGCATCAGCCGCACTTGAACGCCTGAGCAAGACCATGCCCGCCAAGCGGACTTAGAAAACAGTCCGCCAACAAAAAACCCGCCGGATCGCTCCAGCGGGTTTTCGTAATCAGTAAAGACCAGAAGACTATGCGTCTTCAGTGGCCTCTTCGCCAGTTTCCTGGTCGACAACTTTCATCGACAGGCGAACCTTGCCGCGATCATCAAAGCCGAGGAGCTTGACCCAGACTTCGTCGCCTTCTTTGACAACGTCGGATGGGTGATTGACGCGTTCACTCTTCAACTGAGACACGTGGACGAGGCCGTCCTTGGGTCCGAAGAAGTTTACGAAAGCACCAAAGTCCATGACCTTGACGATTTTACCCTTGTAGATCTTGCCGGCTTCAGGCTCGGCCGTCAGACCGTGGATCCAGTCCAGGGCTGCCTTGATCGAAGCACCATCGGAAGATGAAACTTTGATCACGCCTTCGTCATTGACGTCGACCTTTGCACCGGTAGTGGCGACGATTTCACGGATCACTTTACCGCCTGTACCAATCACGTCCCGGATCTTGTCGACCGGAATCGTGATCGTTTCGATGCGTGGAGCAAATTCGCCCAGCTCTTCACGGGTTTCGTCAAGCGCCTTGGCCATTTCATCAAGGATATGCAAGCGACCGGCTTTGGCTTGTTCCAGAGCGGTGTGCATGATGTCCTTGGTGATGCCAGCGATCTTGATGTCCATCTGCAGGGACGTAATGCCCTCGGATGTACCGGCAACCTTGAAGTCCATATCGCCAAGATGATCTTCATCACCCAGGATATCAGACAATACGGCCATGCCTTCAGGATCCTTGATCAGGCCCATGGCAATACCAGAAACCGGACGTGTGATCGGAAC
>Ga0315338_1004490_pt1 | contig 10957 bp, 8 predicted proteins | sample ASW8metaG_FD_204518 | JGI IMG/M metagenome (GOLD analysis project Ga0315338, IMG submission 204518) | Ammonia-oxidizing marine archaeal communities from Monterey Bay, California, United States - ASW #8 | ecosystem: Environmental > Aquatic > Marine > Coastal | place: USA: California | collected...
ACAGCTGACCACAGTAACCGGTGAGCAAATTTAGACCAATCGCTGCAATCGAATAAATCAACACAGGCACCAAAATCGCCTGGAAAACATATTCTGTTCCAATCAATGGCACGACAACAGCAAGAAAAATTACAAAGGCAATAACGACCCAGCGATCCTGAGGAATCGGGAACACGGCGGAATCTGATCGGTATGTGGGTTTAAACTGTCCTGTTTCTCGGTAAATCATGGTCTATACCCGTTCAATAATCTTCTCGCCAAATAACCCCTGCGGTCTGAAAAGTAGAAATACCAGCGCTAGTACATAAGCAAACCAATTCTCGATAGCGCCATTGACCAACGGGCCCCAATACACTTCCGCCACTTTCTCACCCACGCCAATAATCAAGCCGCCGACAATCGCCCCGGGCACAGATGTGAAGCCACCTAGGATTAAAACGGGTAACGCACGCAAGGCAATCAAAGAGAGACTAAACTGCACACCGGATTTCGACCCCCACATGATACCTGCGACCAAAGCGACAATCCCGGCTACCGACCAGACAATGACCCAAATGGTTTTTAAGGGTATGCCTACGGACAAAGCCGCCTGGTGATCATCTGCGACAGCTCTAAGTGCCCGGCCAGTTCTTGTCTTCTGGAAAAACACAGCCAAACTAAGTACCAGTATGCCAGCTATTGCGGCAGCCCATAGATCAAACACCTGGATCATCATATCTAGAAAAAAGAAGCTTCCTGTCGGGATTCCTACATCTAATAGCTTCACATCACTGCCCCACATCAAATCACCGAATCCTTCCAACACGAAGGCAATACCGATGGTCGACATGAACATGATGATGTGATCCTGATTGACCATAGGTCGAAGCACAACCCGCTCAACCACAAAAGCTAGGCCCACCATAACGACACCCGTGAGGATAATTGCGACGAATGCGGGCATTCCTGGCAAAGCTTTATCCAGTGCAAAAGGTACTGTGCCAGTCATAAGGCCAACGAGTGTCATAGCAGCAAACAGCGCAAATACGCCCTGCGCGAAATTAAACACAGACGACGCTTTAAAGATCAGTACAAATCCCAACGCTACCAGCGAATACATCACACCAGTCATTAATCCACCAATCACCACTTCAAAAAAGAATGCAGGTGAGTCTGCCATGTCAAGAAATGGCGCAACGAAGACGGCTGTCAAAATGTCCATTTCTTCATTCCTTTATTCGTTGCGCCTATCTGATACTTAATCGTTCGAAACGCCTAAGTAGGCATCTATCACTGTTTGGTTGCTCTTGATCTCGTCTGGAGACCCTTCACCAATCTTCTTGCCGTAATCCAGCACCACCACCCGATCAGAAATATCCATCACCACGCCCATATCGTGTTCAATCAAACATATCGTCGTGCCAAATTCATCATTCACGTCGAGGATAAACCGACACATATCTTGTTTTTCCTCAAGATTCATACCAGCCATAGGTTCGTCTAATAACAACAAGTCAGGCTCGGCTGCAAGTGCCCGACCTAATTCCACACGTTTTTGAAGCCCATAAGGCAATCGGCCTACCGGCGTCTTGCGAATTGATTGGATCTCCAGAAAATCAATGACGTTTTCGGCGCGTTCACGATGGGCAATCTCTTCTTTTTGCGTCGGCCCATAGTAGATCGCAGCCGAGACAATGTTCGTCGCCCAGCCACTCATCTTGAGATTACGCCCCGTCATAATATTGTCCAGCGTACTCATACCCTTGAACAGGGCCACATTCTGAAAGGTACGCGCAATACCTTGAGCCGCAGCGACATGAGGTCGCATTCGACGCCTTGTTTGGCCCTTAAATGTGATCGAACCGCTATCCGGGTGGTAAAACCCATTGATCACATTAAGCATCGTTGTCTTACCAGCGCCGTTAGGTCCGATGATGGCTAGAATTTCCTGCTCTTTAGCTTCAAAACTAACGCCAGTTAAAGCCTTCACCGCACCAAAGGTCACGGTGACATCATCCGCTTTCAGGACAACATCGCCGATCGTATGGGTTTCCATCACTGCAGCCATTAGGTCTGAGCTCCCACTGTGGCCGACCGCGGAGACGCTCCGCTGACCATATCCCAGATTCGAAGATCGGCTTCGACCGAACCCTTCCGACCATCTTCAAACGTCACCTCGGTTTTCACATGCACTTTATCTTGATTTGAATACAGCGCATCAATCAGTGTCGAATATTTCTCAGACACGAACTTGCGACGTACTTTTCGGGTTCGAGTGAGCTCACCATCGTCAGCATCCAATTCTTTATGCAACACAATGAAACGCCGAATCTGGGAAGCACTGAACTGTGGTTCATTTGCCAGTTCCTGGTTCACAGACGCCACACAGTCCTGGATTAGATTGGACACTTGCTCATTGGCAGACAATTCATGGTAACTAGCGTAGGTGACATCATTTTTTTCTGCCCAGTTACTGATGGCTTCAAGATCAATATTGATGAACGCAGACACAAAGTCTTGCTGGTCGCCAAAGGTTACTGCTTCTTGAATCTGTGGGAAAAACTTGAGCTTGTTTTCCAGGAATTTGGGCGCGTATATCGCGCCATCATTGAGTTTGCCCACGTCTACAGCCCGGTCGATGATCTTCAGATACCCTTCCTTATCAAAGTAACCAGCATCACCGGTGTGCACCCAGCCATCAGCGGTCTTGGTTTTGGCGGTTGCCTCGGGATTCTTGTAGTACTCTATGAAAACACCGGGGCTACGATATAGAACTTCCCCCCCGTCACTGATCTCGATCTCTACATCGGGCGCTGCTACACCAACTGAATCTGAACGCACTTCACCATCGGGTTGGATCGTCACCAGGACTGACGCTTCAGTTTGGCCATACAACTGCTTCAGATTAATACCAAGCGACCGATAGAAATCAAACAGTTCGGGGCTGATAGACTCCCCCGCGGTATAAGCCATTCGAATCCGGGTTAATCCCAGTGCGTCCTTCAAAGGACCATAAATCAGCAACCGACCAAGTGCGTAGAGCAGTCTATCGCCCGCCGATACACTTTCGCCATTCAGAATTCGCGTCCCTGTACGCTTAGCCACTGCCATAAAGTAGTGGAACATTCTGCGTTTAAGCGTACCCGCATCCTCCATCCGAATCATGACCGTAGTGAGTAAGTTCTCAAAAATTCGGGGTGGCGCAAAAAAGTAACTCGGGCCGATTTCGCGCATGTCGTTGAGCACCGTTTCACCACTTTCAGGGCAGTTGACACAAAAGCCGACAATGTACGACTCGCTGTAAGAAAAAAGATTATCCCCGACCCAGGCCATTGGCAGATAGGCCAGCACATCGCCGTCTGCCGTGAGTTGATCCCAGTTCGCCGCATTGGTCGCGGTCTTGATCAGGCTTTCATGACTCAGAACAACCCCTTTGGGATCTCCAGTTGTGCCCGAGGTGTAGAGAATGCAGGCGACATCGCTGCTCTGGACTTTGTTTATTTCGTCCAGAAAGAACGCCGTATTCTTGGTCTCGAAATCTCGACCACTTTGTTGTAGTGATTCAAGTGCAATCAGAAATTCCTGCGAATAGGTCCGCATACCTCGCGGATCGCAATAAATGATGAACTCCAGATTGGGACATCGATCCTTAATCTCGAGCAGCTTGTCGACCTGTTCTTGGTTTTCTGCAACCGCAAAACGCACCTCGGCATGCTCAACCACAAACTGTAATTCATCAGCCACAGAATCCTGGTACATGGGCACCGGAATACCACCTAGGCACTGGGCCGCGCTCATTGACCAGTAAAGCCGTGGTCGGTTGTCACCGATCAATGCAAGCTTGTCACCTCGCTTGAAACCCTTTGCTGCCAAGCCACACGCAAGCGAACGCACTTCGGCACTGACCTCTCGCCAGTTCCATGTCTGCCAGATGCCGAGGTACTTCTCGCGTATCGCCGGCTTTTCACCATTACGCTGAGCTTGATCCAGCAGGCAGCGTGGGAACGTCTCAGCCGAAGAATAGGCAGCACTAACCATGTCGTTCTATGGTGTTCATATATTTGGGTTTCACGCAGAGCACAGCGACTGTCTAAATTACAGTCGACTGTTTGGCCTCCTCCGGCAGTTTTAGTATTCTTTGAAATAAGTTTCGGGCGTCAATTTGCGCCTGAAACTTATCCAGTCCGGACCAACTATAAACACTGAGTCACAAAATTTGCAACGCGTCTTATCACTTATGGAGCAAATTCTATTCCTCGCTAACTTTATTGTAATTTGTCGCGCCTATAGCAACGTCCTTGATATATAAGAATTTAAGTTTTTACTCCTTACGCAAAAGTCTCAAATTTAATTCTGGATTAATACCGTTAAATCCCTAAAACGGAATATCGTCATCAAATTCCGAGTCACTGAATCCCGATGAACCGCCGCCGCCAGGCGCTGGCGCAGCACCGGAATCGTCTGCTGGTCCGCCCTGCAGACCCCCGCCACCGCGGGAACCGAGCATCTGCATCTCGTTCGCCACGATTTCGGTCGTCCATCGCTCATTTCCATCTTTATCCTCCCACTTTCGGGTCTGGATCCGCCCTTCAATAAACACCTGCGAACCCTTTTTAAGGTATTCAGCAACAATTTCTGCCAGGCGATTAAAAAACACCACACGGTGCCATTCGGTTCGTTCCTGCCGCTCACCCGACTGGCGATCTTTCCAACTGTCGGTTGTTGCAACGGTCACGTTGGCTATCGCGTTGCCACTGGCTGAATAACGGACTTCTGGATCCCGTCCCAGGTTACCCACGATGATTGCTTTATTTACTCCTCTGGCCATAGCGCTCTCCAGCTTCGAATTTCGGTTGAACTTACTACTTCCTGGTTATTTTTCTGGCCCAAAAACCCTGGCCCTATTGCGTCACTTCAAATCTGAGTATAACGCTGATCCCCGTTGATTAAAGTGCGTTAACACACAGATTACAGCCTCCGTAAATTCGAGTACAGCGTTGAGTCCATAGAAATTATACCCGCCGCCCTAGAATCTACTCAGACAACTGGATCTCTTTTAGACCCAGCAACTGGCGCAGGAAATGATGTCACCGATGAGGACCGCCGAATTGAGTACTGAAGTAGCAGTCGACGTTAGAGCCGTTACAAAGGTTTTTGGCGCGCAAACCGACCAATCTGTCACAGCATTAGATCAGGTTTCAGTCTCGATCAACCAGAACGAGTTCTTTACGCTCCTTGGACCATCTGGTTGTGGAAAAACAACGCTATTACGACTGGTCGCTGGTTTCGATCGCCCCACTGAGGGAGCGATCCTGCTTGATAGCGATGACATCAGTCCTCTTCCTCCACATCAGCGACCCGTGTTCAACAAATCCGTCACTGTTCGGCGAACCCTGCAATGTTTGCCTTGAGAACGGCGCCTATCGCAATCAATTCTGGATTCGCGACATCTACCGTCAGGTTATTATGGCAATAGGCGTGTTTGGGCAACTCATCTATGTCGATATGGACAACGACCTGGTTCCAACTCGACTTGCCAGCTGGCCTGAGTTTGTCTCACTGGAGCATAAATTGGATGATCTCGCTGCCATTGATGCCATCACAGACCAATTGAAAGGAGAATAACAATGACTGATCTGGAACTCTGTTACCTGCCGGCAACCGAAGCGCTCCGGCGTTTTAAATCAAAATCGCTTTCACCGGTCGAGCTGCTCGACGCTATGCTGAAACGGATCGAAGAAACAGAACCTATCATCAATGCGTTCACGTTCAAACACTTTGATGAAGCCCGCGACCGCGCTAAGAAAGCTGAAAGCAAATATGCTGTTGGCAAGCGCACAGGTGCTCTGGAAGGCCTGCCCGTCGGGATCAAGGATGAAAGTTATATTAAGGGCAAACCGACCTCGAACGGTTCCTTAATCAAAAAAGACTTTGTAGCCGACACCACTTCCGTAAACAACCAGCGAATCCTTCGCGCAGGTGCTTTGGTCCATGCCCGAACGGCAACGCCAGAGTTTTCCTGCGCCGGATACACTAATTCCCGACTCTGGGGTGTGACGCGTAACCCGTGGAATCCGCAACTAACGCCCGGCGGCTCATCTGGTGGGTCGGCTGCCTCTCTCGCAGCAGGTACCAGTTCCATTGCCACAGGGTCCGACATTGGCGGCTCAATCCGAATTCCAGCCGCTACCTGCGGCCTGGTCGGGTACAAGCCTCCATACGGGAGAAACAGTGACGACTCACCGTTCAATCTCGATTTTTACTGCCACACCGGACCGCTCGCCCGAACGGTATCCGATGCAATTTTGCTTCAGAACGTGCTTTGTGGGCCACACCCCAAGGATATCTCCACACTACGACCAAAACTGAAGCTTCCACAGAAATACTCACCAATTAAAAATTGGAAAATCGCCTATTCTATGGATCTCGGCTTCTTTGAAGTAGATCCTGAAGTCCAACAAAACACATTGGCTGCACTGGACATCTTCCGTAGCCTGGGTGCAACCGTAGAAGAAGTGGATCTTGGCTGGACCCACGCTGCACTCGATGCTGGTCTTACCTATCTGGAACACCTATTTGGTGCATCTCTGTCGGTGCTACTAGAGACTCACGGAGATCAGTTGACAACCTATGCCCGTGCATTTGCCGAAAAGGGCCGGGACTCCAAAGCGGTTGATTTTGTACACACGCTGGAAGTTGCCAACACTATGTATGCCACCCTGGGACCTCTCCTGGAACAACACAACGTGCTCATCTGTCCAACCACTGCCCTGCCTGCAGTACCCGCCGATTTTGACCATTCACAGGATTCAGTATTCATAAATGGTAAACAAGTTAACCCTATGCTTGGCTGGGTGATGACATCACCATTTAATACTATGAGTCGCTGTCCGGTCCTGACCTTACCAACCGGTAGAGCCACAAACGGTGTGCCCACAAGCATTCAGGTCGTCGGCAGAACCTACTGTGACAAGGACGTGTTCAGGGCCGGTATGGCATTTGAGGAAGCAGCCGGGCGATGGTTTGAAAATGCAGCCAAACGGCCCCCGCTTTAACTTCGTCAACTAGTCAACGGCCACTATGCCATCTATTTCTCGAAGGGCGTCCTCGTCAACCACTGCCGGGTCGACCTTCAGATAGACCAGATCCCGTCCCGGGAGGGTCACGACTTCGCACACCCCTGGTGCCTGACTCAATCGCTGCAGGACATCTTTTTGTTCCTGCTCAATAGTATTGACCAGACGTAGCGTTAGACTTTCCAGCAATGCTGGGGCCGAAGTACTTAAAGCCAACACCAACCATACGAACACAGCACACGCCGCAAACCCATAAACACCGGCCACACCCCACACGCCATAAATAAGTCCACCTACAATGCCGCCTACAAATACCCCCGAAAACTGAAACGTGTTGTAGATACCCAGTGCAGTCCCTTTACCTGCCGCCGGGGCGAGCCGTGACATCAGTGACGGCAACATGGCCTCGAGCAAGTTAAAGCCCACAAAGAACAACCAAACGCCGGTGATAAGCAATGCAGTCTGATCCGTCCCGATGATCAGGATCAGCTGTGCGGCGAGCAGCAGTGCTATTGCGAGACGGAACACAACAAATGTTCTGTGCCGTCGCATCCCATAAATGAGTAACGGCACCATGCCGAGCACCGAACACACCAAGACTGGCACATAAAACTGCCAGTGACTCGCTGAAACCAGCCCTAAAGTGTCACGCAAGCCAACGGGCACAGCAATAAAAAGTGCCGTCAGCGTCATATGCAAAACAAATATTCCCAGATTTAAACCCTGCAGCTGGCGATTAAACAACACCGTATTGATCTGACTGCGAGCGGGTAGGATCTCTACAGATGCCAACACACGAGTCGCAGTCGGTACCGTGAGCCATACGACCAACAGGGCCACACCGGCAAGACAGGCGGTGATCCAGAACAGTCCAGAAAGTCCTTGCCACTGACCCAGCAAGGGGCCCAACATCAGCGCGAGTAGAAATGAGAATCCGATACTTACACCGACTACGGCCATCGCCTTGGTCCGTGTTTGTTCTCTGGTCAGATCCGACAGCGTGGCCAACACAACGGCTGATATCGCGCCGGCGCCCTGAATCGCGCGACCCAGGATTATGCCCTCGATACTGCTCGACAGCGCCGCGACAACACTGCCGAACAGAAATAGCAGCAACCCTATACTTAGCATCCGCTTTCGCCCATAGCGGTCAGACAGCATCCCGAACGGCACCTGCAGCACGGCCTGCGTCAATCCATAGGCACCCAATGCAATACCCACCGTTAATGGCGTCGCACCCTCAAGTCGCGGGGCGTAAAGCACAAATACCGGCAGGATCAGGAATAATCCAAACATCCTCACACCCATAAGCGAGGAAAGCGTTACTACCGAACGCCTTTCCAACGCATTCATCGCGGTACTTTTATCTCGCTTCAGAGATCAATCTCCCAATTTTCTCAAGTGGTTTAAGCCCAGGGCACCATTTTGCAGGCACAAGCGCTGTGTCCCTGGCTCAGATTACGAACAGCTTTTTGCGATTTACCCGGTCAACTGAGTTGAAAACAGAAATACTGGAAAAAGCTTTGAATCCCACGGCCTACGAGTCGTAATATTAACAGTTTGGCTTTTCACCGGTCCTCAGCATGCGAGCAATCCAGATTCGGGGTGCCCGAACACACAATCTCAGAAATATCGATCTGACTCTACCCAGAGACCAACTGATCGTTTTCACTGGACTGTCCGGGTCGGGAAAATCCTCTCTCGCATTTGATACGTTATATGCCGAAGGGCAGCGGCGTTACGTGGAGTCACTGTCAGCCTATGCTCGGCAGTTCCTATCACTGATGGAAAAACCTGATGTCGATCTGATTGAGGGACTGTCACCGACAATCAGTATTGAACAGAAATCCTCTTCCCACAATCCACGCTCTACGGTAGGTACCGTCACCGAGATCTACGACTATCTGCGCCTGCTTTTTGCCCGGGTCGGGATACCCTACTGTCCAGAACATAACACCGTACTCAATGCGAGTACGGTCAGTGAGATGGTCGACCGTGTGATGTCTCTAAATGCCGGTACACGACTCCTACTGATGGCCCCAGTGATACAGGATCGCAAGGGCGAAAACCAGCAACTTTTCAACACGCTCCAGAGCCAGGGATTTGTGCGCGTCAGGATCGATGGTGTTGTGTATGAAATGGATGAGATTCCATCACTGGACAAGAAACGCAAACACACCATTGAGGTTGTGGTCGATCGCGTTATTGTCGGGCCACAGTCGGCACAGCGTCTTGCGGAATCATTCGAAACCGCTCTGGCCCTGACCGATGGGCTGGCTCTGGTACAGGTGCTACCCGATGACGAACATACCGAAGGGGAGTCGCATCTTTTCTCTGCCCTTTTTGCCTGCCCTCATTGCGGCTACAGCCTAAGTGAACTCGAACCCCGATTATTTTCTTTCAACAATCCAGCTGGTGCCTGTCCCGATTGTGACGGCCTGGGTGTTCGCCAGTTCTTCGACCCTGATCGGGTAGTGCACGATAAGTCCCTCAGTCTTGCGGCAGGCGCAATTGCAGGTTGGGACCGACGTAATGCATTTTATTTCAACCTGATCAGCTGCCTGGCAGGCCACTATGGTTTTGATACTGAAACACCGTATTCAAAGCTACCCAAAAGAATACGCGATGTACTTTTGTATGGCAGTGGCTCTGAAAAAATTCCGTTCACCTATCTTCGAGCTCACGGCCGCCGGCCACGGCGACGCAATCATGCATTCGAAGGCGTTCTGCCAAACATGGAGCGGCGTTACAAAGATTCGGAATCCAACCTGATCCGGGAAGAACTCAGTCGCTACATGAACACCCAGTTCTGCAAGACCTGTGGCGGTTGCAGATTGCGAGAAAGCGCCCGGCATGTTTTCGTTGGAGAACATGCGTTACATCAGATTACAGCTCTACCGGTTGAGCAATCGCTGGAATTTTTTAAACAGCTCAAACTGCCGGGACGCCACGGAGACATCGCGGCACGCATCATCAGAGAGATCCTGGAACGGCTGCGCTTCCTTTTTAATGTCGGCCTTGAGTATCTGACGCTTGACCGGACAGCTGAAACACTGTCCGGCGGAGAAGCTCAGCGAATTCGGCTTGCGTCTCAGATCGGATCTGGGCTTGTCGGCGTGACTTACATTCTGGATGAACCCTCAATTGGCCTCCATCAGCGCGACAACGGACGGCTTCTCGAAACCCTTTACAGGCTGCGTGACCTGGGAAACACTATTATTGTTGTCGAGCATGACGAAGAGGCCATTCGCAGTGCAGATCATGTCGTCGACCTGGGCCCCGGTGCTGGCATTCACGGCGGAGAAATTGTCGCCGAAGGAAAACCTGAGGAGATCATCGCCAGCCCGGCTTCGCTGACCGGACGCTACCTCTCCGGTCACCTGCAGATCGAGGTACCTGAAAAACGTGTTCAATTAGACCCTCAAAAAATATTAAAAATCAATGGGGCCCAAGGGAATAACCTGCAGACCATTGATGTAGAAATACCCGTTGGCCTTTTCACTTGTGTAACGGGTGTCTCAGGATCTGGCAAATCCACGCTGATCAATAACACGCTTTATCCGGCGCTGGCCAGCGAGCTTTACCACGGACGCCATCAGGCATCACCACACCGCAGCATCAAAGGGCTTGAGAATTTCGACAAAATTATCGACATCGACCAGAGCCCTATAGGTAGGACACCGCGTTCTAATCCTGCGACCTATACCGGACTGTTTACGCCAATCCGGGAACTTTATGCTGGGGTACCAGAATCACGTGCGCGAGGTTACAAGCCTGGACGCTTCTCGTTCAATGTCCGCGGCGGGCGATGTGAAGCCTGTCAGGGCGATGGGCTGATCAAAGTAGAGATGCATTTTCTACCCGACATCTATGTGCCTTGTGATCTATGTAAAGGGGGACGG